>Ga0307514_10000332_pt1 | contig 112647 bp, 128 predicted proteins | sample 16_EM_MG_FD_203088 | JGI IMG/M metagenome (GOLD analysis project Ga0307514, IMG submission 203088) | Populus trichocarpa ectomycorrhiza microbial communities from riparian zone in the Pacific Northwest, United States - 16_EM | ecosystem: Host-associated > Plants > Roots > Unclassified... | reverse complement strand
CCGCAGGTTCGGAGATGGATGGTCGGAAATTACGTTTCTTATCGCCGCCTTTCTGAGACTCCCCTGCTTGCCTTTGTTGCTGCTGTTGTCCTCCGGGCTTCTTGTCGTCCGGTTTGAACTCCGAGGCAGCCGCGCAGTCGAAGAATTGGTCGAGTGTGTCGAACCTGTCTTTGCCACTGGAGATCCAAGGTCTGACTTTCATCTTAAGTGCGTGCCGCAGGCCCGCCCATGCCATGTCGTACAGGACCACTTCGTGCGTTATAAGGCTCCAGCTGGCTCTTCTCCAATTTGCTTTTAGGCGGTTGGCGTAAATTCGGACTGATTCATTTGGTAATTGCTGGTACTCCTGCATGGCTTTTGTCGCCGAATTGAGACGTCTGTCTTTATCTCCATACATCTTTTGAAGCTCGTTCGCGAAGAGTTCGAAATTCTCTAAACACGGGTCCTTGGCCTCTCGTAGGTCGCTAGCCCACTCGGATGGGTCCGTATTTTCCGTCTGTCGCTGAGTCGTATCTGGGTGGTTATTCCAGGTGTCGAGAAAAGAGACTGCATACTTGACTTGATCGGGATCGCCACTTGGGAATAGGTGCTTATGGGATGCAAAGTTTGATCGTAATGTTTCCAAGAACTTATCCAGCTCTTTCGCCCCGCCGCAGTACCGTAAGGGGTCCACCATCTTAAAGATCTTGGACTGATTTCCGGGATTCTCCGGTCTGTCGATGGTTCGGCTGCTGTCGAGTTCGGTGAGCATTCGGGTTCTCTCCTCCTTCCATTCGGCTTGTTGTTCGAATAGGAGTTTAAGTAGCATCCGGTTCTGTTCAAGCATCTCCTTTTGGTCGTCTTCGGTGATCTTTGACAAAATGTCGTCTCTGCCTCGATTATCCTCGCCCTCTGGTAAGGTTGAATCATCTTTGTCTTTGTCTTCATCTTCATCGTCTGGATCGCGGGCTTCTTCGTGAACTTGAGTCTTGGCCGGATCGTCATCATTGATTTCGTCTTCTGGTAGTACCGAGACGCGGCCCGTAGGAATAGGCGTGATTCGGCTGAGCGATGCTCGAAGGGATTCAATGCTCGCACGCGTGTTAGGCACACGCAATTGGCTTCTCTGTATTCTCTTTGGAGGCATGGAGGGTAATTGGCTGTAATTGTTGATTTCGTGTCTGTCGCGACGCGTCAATTAAAGGGGTAAATTCGCGTGATCTCGTGAGCGAAACGTATCCGATTTTCTGAAAGACCGAATATAGTGTAAGGGCGCGTACGCCGGCGCTCGGCAGTATAAGGATATAGTATGGTATACAGTTGCACACGGGCGCGAGTGAGATCAAGTGTAGAAGTAAGTGATAAGATATTCGGTACGGAGCTAAGTCTCCGTCACGATGTCAATATATGGTTGGCGGTTACCCGGCACTGGACACCTCACGTGACCGTCCGGCAACCCTAACCACGCACGCTTGACAACGCCGTTACACACAGATGGAGGCACTGGCAATTGCAAACACAGGCAGTGTCTACACCTTGATCAATGGTCTCCGCCAGTCCCAGCATCCATCAATTTGGTCACTCAGACATGACGCGTCTTGTGTTTCCAACGGGGAGGCTGCTGGAGCTCTACCTGTGGAACAGATAGCCGTTTATGTGTGCACACGACTTGGAGACAGTAAGTTATGCAATGCGACGTGGTTCGAAAGCATTAGCTGAAGGCCCACACTGGCAGCTAATAGAGACGTACTGGAACACCACTATGTAGCAATACAACATTTGGTCCATAGCATTTGAGGCGCGCACAAAGGTGATCGTGAAAAAGGTGTGCTGAAGGAACGGCCCACATTGGATATTACATGCTCAAACAGGTACCAGGTTCGAGCCCAAGTCGATAAGGTTAAATCCCATTTAATTCATTTAACATGGGAGAAGATAGCAGAGCTTAATTCTCTCCCCTGCTTTGAATCCGCCGTGGAGCGTTTGGAATTCATTGATTCCCTTCTGGTGGACAATCAGTATCTTTTTCCACTAGGAGAGCGTGTGGAAGGTGGTGTACACGGCCCAAATCCAACGCAGAGTGAGTCGAAAGCTGCTAACAAATGGCAATCGTCTAGTTTACTTGCTGGCAGAAGGAATCCTGCAGGTTATCTCTCTCAAATTTTATCATCGGGCGAATAACCCCGGCAATTATGCCGATAAATTTCATAAGTCCATGATTAACGACAAGGACGGTCATATACCTTCACCACTGATCATGGTTATGAGCACCGTGTTGCACCACGCTCTCCTGGAGTGGCAAAAGAACAAATGTTTTCATCCGAAAGCTTCCAAGTCAAAGCTGAAAGCGGACAGACCTGATCAATCAAACTACTACCATCTCAAGAATGACGGTGGTAACAACGCATCCCGCTGCACTACAACAGGTCACCAGTTATAAACGTCGCCAGGCGTTGCAGACACGGATAGATTCTTGAACACTTCCTGGAACTCACTACCGGACAGCTGCCAACAGAGGGTGTATAAAAACACTCTTGCCACAGTAAAGCGTCGGATCCATCAGATGGAGAACCAAACGCCTGCTGTGGTCACCAGTGTGGAAGCAGCGCTTGTTGGCAATGCTATGCTTCTCGACTATTTGACATCCGAAGTGGCGCTTGAGGAGCCTGAGATCGTAAGCACTGACCAAAACTTCCCGATAGACAACACTTGCCCAGATGACTCACTGCATTTCGGGATGCCAGGGGGCAGCGGGGATTACGAAGATGAAGGTGACGAAGGCGATGAGCATGATGCCATCACCACCACCAGCCGGCGACGACGCCCCACGTCTGAACACGAGAGGTTTGACGTGGGAACCGATGATACCACCAGGTACGAGGGCAATGATGCTGATGATGCGGATGCGAAAGCGGATGAGCAGGAAGAAGCATCGCAAGCCAATGATGGATCAACGCAGAATGTGGTGGACTGAGCTGCCAATGAGAGATGTCAACGGGTATGAGTGTCAGGATGGCGACGATGCAGTTACGGATGAGCAGGAAAAAGCATCGCAAGCCGATGATGGATCAACGTAGAATGTGCAGGAGTGAGGGCATAGTACTAGAGAGTGTTAAAATCGGACAGTATATTTCAGACATGTAAAATATGTTAACGGTGAAGCAAATGCAATGGCAAGCGATGTATCCGAAGTGAAGACTATTGCAATTAGTGACAAAATCTCAAAGCAAATCATAAATGAGATTGTGGCATGTGGCTATCGGCTGAAGAAAGGCATAAACATCTCCAGGCGGTGTGTAAACGGCTACAGCATAACTGCAGCCCCTGCGAACAGTGTAACACACGTGTCATTCAGATGGTGCGTATACCAGAGGCATTGTGATGGAGGTAAGTGTGAAGAACAACCCGTCGTCTGGGCGACAGGAAGCGTGGAAGTCTCTGTCGGAGGGTACCCGGTTCCATAGGAGCAATCAGAGCCGCCCTGAACACCCTAGTGTTTCAGATGGAAGCCAGAGTTGTTCCTTGTGTGGGTACGCGCTTGCGTCATAATTGCAATGCGATGGGTGTCATGATGCTGAAAGATATGGAGGTACTTGGAGATATTAGCGGCTGTGCGGAGAAGGTGTGGAAGGAATTGTGTTACATAAAGGCAGAGACGCTGGGAGACACAGAGGAAGCGGCAAGATGATGGCGGCATAATTTAGTATGATAAAGAAGTGGTCTGAGGTGTTGCTATGTCAGATGATATGACGTAGTTGTACTCATAAGGATTTTGCGGGTGTTGTGTCAGATAATGAGATGAGATTCGGATGAGACATAGGAGCATGAGGAATGGTTCGAGGGTGGTAGACGAATTGTATATAAAGAGAGTGTTGTTGGCGTTGGAGGATTTCCTTTTGTTCTCTCTTTACTTGTTCTCTTGTATAGCAAAGCAAGTTACGACTATAAAACAGCTTCGACTCTTGTCTTGTCCTGATTTCCTCGAAACATACATCGAGTTCCTGACCCTCCTTGCTGATATCACATTATTGTTACCAATATCACCTACGTCCGACCCTGCCCGTTACAATAAAACGAGTCTCACAGCATCGTACCTGATATTGAATGTGCCTACATCCGTCAACAGGGGGTAAGTATTATTCCCAACCTTGCTCTGTTTCCTGTTGGGTTTATCTACCATCAAACCACCGTTGGATAAACGTTTGAGAGGATTGCGTTGACAAGTTACCCCGACTTACCGGATTCAATATCTGTCAGTACCCTCATAGATCTCCATATTTGAAAGCACCAGTCAGACAGTAACTGTACTTCTCAAATTGATTGGATTGATCTCGCAGGAATCCCCTGTCTTGTATTTGAACCGGAACCATTTGAGGCCTTCAATGGCATTGAAGCCACACTTGGATTAACTTTCGAGGAAGCACCTCTCGAAGATATACTTTTGGGAGCAGTCAGCTGTTCTGTCCGCTTCGAATACTTATTGGACAGACGCAGCCAGAGAGGGTGGAGGACTTGATATTAATGATCCAGTGTTTGGACCTCACTAGACTCGATATTTAGGAAGACACTCCGGGTTTCCCTGCGATCCCGAAGAACCGTGTGATTGTGAAGGACACAATTGTCCTGGAACTCATTCGACTGTGGGACATGCAGCACCAGCAGCAACAACAGCAAAGTCTTTGGGGATCCCGCTGATTGTTACAGTACCACCAACCCCGACACCCTCCAAACTCGACGCATATATTTGGCACTGGTAGATGTCCCTGATCCGCTGCCATGTCAGGATCAATAGTACCCAGAGGTGCCCTCGTGTCCCCCGAAGACCAGGGCACCATCACGGCACTTATAGACATACAGGCAGATGCCATCGGAATGGAAGAGATAAGAGAGGCGTTCACCACGACACAGGAGGTGTTAATGAGGGTGGTACAATATTCACAGCCCATCCGGGAGGTACAGATCGTGTGCCAGACCCACAACAAATAATCGATCTGCAGCAACAGATCACAGACCTACTGACGAAGCATTTACTACGTCGGCAGTATGGTGAGCAACAGTCCCGTACCGTCACTTCGGGTCCGGGTCCGGGTCCAAACCTAACCGTTGCCAAATTGGCGGTTCGTGTTTTCAATAAACCCGAACTGTCAACTTGGGTACAGTTCAAAGGTAAACTCCCAACCCGTCTGAATTGGGCGGGTTGTCAGCAGGTCGCCCAGCGGGTCCATATATACATTCAAATAAGGGTCTTGTTTTTGGAGTTTGTTAATTGTATATTATCAAAATGGCGTTTTCAACAACCAATAATGTGTTTTTGTATGCTTTGCAGCTTGCAATATAGATTAATTTGGAATCGGTATTTTACATTTGGTATATGGTGTAAGGGCACGTACGCGAGCGTTCGGCCTCATAGGCAAACGTGTGGTAATTATAGGAATACGGTTGCAAACGTGGATGCGAGTGATAGTAGGTGTAGATGTAGAGTAAGATGATCGCTAGAGATCTAAGGCTCGTGGCGAGCCGACTATATAGAATCGCCGTTACCCTGCTCCGGTTCACGTGCTGCCATTACATTATCCCCCTCTTTAGGCGCAGACCTCCTGGGCTGCATAAACCATACAAGAGAAAAGGAAAGAAAGCATTAAACAATCATGCCATGTACGTACTCGTACAAACTCAAACGTCCCGCCACCGATTGGCGCCGTACGGTACCCTTTCGGTGCATCCAGTGCACGGGGACACTCCACCTCCACTTGGGTGCGATCCGGAGGGGGTAAAAACCCGTGCCGACGCCATTTATACCGGGCCGAGATCCAATGAAGTAATGAAGTATGGAGAAGAGAAGAGAAGAGAAGCAACAGAAGAAAGAAACGCCCAATTGATTACTTTCCTCCGGTCCCGAGTTCCGAAACTCTATTGACCCATTTCCTCCGCTCCCGAGTCTCGGACCTCAATTCCTCCTTATCTCCACTTCCGGACTCATACAGCATCCGACTTGCCATCTAGTACCGCACTCGTAGCTCATATCATCTCGGCGTAGGTCATTGTCGGAATCGTCAGGGTGGTAGAGCTTCCGCTCATGACTTGGCATGGATGGGAGCTTCCGCTGCCGTCATCGTTCGTAGCCATCGGTGATCATCAGTCATATACGCCAATCGTGCAGTCTCGTCTCATTCGTTGACATCCAGCAAGCGAGCTTCACTAAAGATGGTTATACTTATCAAGTTCAAGCGCAGTTGCGCTCTCCCAAGCCTTTGTTCAGTGCTCGGTAGGATATCTGTGCTTCGGTAGTCATCGGTACTCGGTAATCGTCTTTCGAAGTCCGCTTCGGTGACCATCCGGTCGACTTCCTCGGTGCGCTCTGGGCGCGTGGCTTCAGTAGAATCTTGTTCGACTCGCAGTAGACTTCTCAGTCGACTTATTGGTAGACTTGTCAGTGCGTGTCTCTGTAGACTGCCTCAAAGTGGGCTATTGACTTGTCGGTAGGACATGACTGATATGACACGGTTATCTCCCTCTTTGAAAGTTCGTTGCTCCGTCAACGACTTCTGCATCATCTCGATTGTCGATTGCCAATGTGGCTCGGTAGTAGTGTAACCTGGATCTCCGAATTGGAATTGTGGTTCATTGGTGATTCGGGATTGTAATTGTAATCTCCCAGTGATTCGACATGTAATTCGGTTTGGCTTTTGCTTCGTCTTTAGACTTCCGGTCATAAGATCCCGGGCATCTCGTATGTGTGCTTGTGCAAAGATGAGTCTAGGCATAGACCATCATCGGAATTGACCAGGGTAATATCGGTGAAATAATTGATCATCACATGGATCCCGCCTTGACTTCGGACAATGGTGTGAGCTTCCGCTCCTGGCATCGTCATAGCCGTCGATTCTCATGTGACTCGCTGGTGACCATTCGAGGGCGGTAGAAAGGACGGCAATTGCATCGGGCGTGGGTGGTATGTCATTGATCCATATCTAACACGTAAGCATTACAGTTGGTGGTCATACTCACCGTGATAGGAGTGCTCTTCTGCTCTCGGAAAGCCGCTTTGTACATTGCATATGCAGATTTCGGCTTCTCTTGATTCGGCATTCGGCAGGGTCTCGGTGGACCATTTCTCGGTGAGAGTTGTTCAGGTGATAGCTTCGGTGCGTTCTTAGCAGTCGATTTCTCAGTGGCCATCTCGGGAGGCAGCTTCGGTAGAATATTCGTTTGCTTCTCAGTAGTCACTTGGTAGTCCTCGGGCATAATCGTTTGGTATGCAGTTCGGTATTCAGTTCGGTATTCAGTTCGGTATTCAGTTCGGTATTCAGTTCGGTATTCACTTTGGTATGCCGCTCGGCGAAAGTTTCTTGATCCTTCGGTACGCCATTCGGTAAGCATCTTGGTCAGTGGCTTGGTATGGTAGGGCTCCCGGTAATCGTCTCGATGTCCATGTGAAGTCTTTCCGCAGTGATATCTGTCTGTGAGATCTTGGTGATCATCTTTAGGTAGTTATCTCGATTGTGTCTCGTGGTGCCATTCGGTAGACAATTCGGCACGCTCGGTGGTCATATTCTGTTATCGTATTAGAGTTATTCGGTATCTCGTTCGGAACTATTTCGGTAGCCGTATTTGCACTCTTTCGGCATCGATCAGGCTCGTTTGACTTGTCATCTCTCTGGTGCATTTGCAGGTATACTCAACGTCTGTCGTATCCTAGGTGCATTTATTATCTCTACTGGTAGGGTGTGCTCACTGGCTCTCCTCCGAGTGTGTTTGTCGATTCATCTGTAGGTGTGCTTGCCATCACTTGACTCGGTGCACTTATCGTCGTTCCCTGAGTCCACTAGTCGATTCATATCCAGGTGCACTTGACGCTGCTAGCCTACTCAATTGGTGAACATATCTCACGTTGCTTTGTTCCTGCACTTCCGGGACGGGAATTGTTTACGGTAGGGGTTGGTTGAGATTCCGGTACGGTCATCCCCGTCTTTTTGAAAGTCATTGCTCCGCCGGCGATTAATCTCATACAGCTTCGTAGGGAATGTCGATTGCAAGGGCTTGATTTGGTGTTGTTCCCGAAGTCGATTTGTAGTCGTCCATTGTCATTGTAGTTGAGTAGCTCGGGATCGCCGAGTCTGAGTCGGGATCTCATTCCGGATAGTATTGTCGGTAATATAACTTCGTAACAAATTCGGCATTGTATTCGGTATTGTATTTGGCATTGTGATCGGCATTGTAATCGGCATTGTAATCTCTGCCATACGCACTTGATTTGGTCTCTTGAATAGTAGTCGGGATTGTACTCGATAAGGCAAGGCCACCGGTACGTATATCTGCATCTCTGCACACAATTGCTAGCCTCGTAGATTGTCATTGTCATCGAAATTAAGTATATTAGATAGGGTAGAATTCCTCATAACTTCGTGTATATCGCCATACTCAAAAGATTGATTGTCATCTGTCTCTGAGCATTGATGCATCTCCGGGATGTGCATATCGGCGCTCATAAGTCCAATTCTTATAGTCTCGACGATAGCTCTTCTCCTTGATAAGGTAGCCTTCCGCAGGACCGTCGTCTCTCGTATCTGGGACATTATCTCGTGCCCGGGCTTCCAATTGTAGTTTATCAGTCTTTGGCGCTACTAAGTGAGCTCTCAATTGTCATTCATCAGTCGGCATTATCTCCGAATTGCAGACTTGCATGGATTCGTACGGCTCTGAATCTGCTCCATCCGTGTTAGTCAAAGGAATCAAGAGAAAGGATAGAAGCGGTGGAAGGGAAAACCCAGGAGGCCTTATCATTAACGTTTCGCTCACAAGGAGCCAAGCCCCGCCGTCCAGTCACTCCCTTCGTGTCTTGGCGAGCCGGTAGCAGTCATTCAGGATTCCCATGTGGACCCCCTTCTGCCGCAACTACCGCCGCTGCTCCTTGCTCGCTCAGTCAGCCTGCGAGGGTTACCACTTCTGCTGGCTCACGATGCCGCATCCATAGGTCCCTATACCGCAGCTCCCAGCAAACTGGTGCAAACCCCAGACCTTTGGGTGAATGCCATGATAACCGCCTTCTAGCGAGCAGTCATCATGCGGTCCCCGAGTTGGTATCCCCAGGAGAGGTATGTCCTACGACGGCACAGAAGCCTCATTGATGCTGGTGGAGAAGGACTGTCCTCACCGCGATTGTCTTGGTAGCATATCTCGTGCTATAGACATGTTTCCCCTTCACGATAGCATCCACATATCAACTTGCTCTTGGGCAGTCCATAATGGAGGCTGCGAGAGAAGTATATTGTTTGAAGGTAAGACCGGCACAGTGACCGATCGACCATTACAGTGTTTGGGCTCAAAACCGCGGCAGTTTAGTACCACATACATCGAGATGGGCACATCCAGCAGGTCCATTTGTAATTCTGTGTCCACTCCATATCGCAATAAGGACTGCTAATGTATGCCGCTTAATAATAGTAATTTCGCTGGTATAGATATATTGACTGAGCACCATGGAATGGGTCCCAGCATTGGTGAAAACTCGTATTATCCATATCTCATCGATTGATTGGATCCTCCAATTAGTCTCCTGACAGTGGTGCCTCTGGAGGTGGTAGTCTTGGATCATAATGTCGTCTCTCCCGTAGCAATTATAGACAATCTTGGTTACCTTTCTTAGTCGTAGCCGTGGTGCTGCCGGAGGTCCAGAGCTTATTCGGTCCGTAGGAAATAATAGTCATGTGCAGCCTCCGTTGCCGTTATTGTAATTGTAGTCGCAAATCATTGATATGGTAGGTGGACTTTGATTGTCAATAATATTTATTCTCTGAGAGGTCATCGAGTCTTCGTAGTCTTCGTAGTCTTCGGAGTCTTCGTAGTCATCGTAGTCGGTCTGCGGAATTGTATAGGTCTCGACCGTAAATGCACTTCACGCTGTGCAATGTATCACCGCTATGAGTTCGCTTCAATCGAGGGAAAGCTTCTCATCGTAAATGTGGTCTAATCGTGGGGTAGGTTTCTCCTTGAGTGCACTTCGCTCATGCAAATGTTCGCAGTGGTAAGAGTGCTTCATCCGGAGGCTGATACTCCTCCGTGGGTTGGTTTTGTTTATAGTATTATCTATCTCCGTAGGCTTACTTTGCTTGAGTAGTGTATCCGTAGGTATAAGTGGGCATTGAATTGCTTCCGCAAGTGGGTTTTGTCGAGGGTGCTAGAGCTGTAGGTGTACACGCAAACTGAGATAGGTGCCCTTCGCTCAGATAGAAGGAATGCAGTCGTAACTGTGATTGATCCTGTGCTGGAACTGTGTTAACCAGTTGATCGCCTCTGGACTTCGCCCTCGGTTCTTGGTATTGCCGATTCAGGGGAAAGATCACTCAGCCCGTAGCAGCATCTCGGGCTGATGATCGTGCTCAATTGACTCGTAGGAATTGTATTCGAACTCGATTAGGTCGATCGTGTACAATTTCTCTTGTTGGCAAGATCGAATAGTCGCGTCTGGTAAATCGTGATAATTGTCGTCATTGCAGGTCATACTCCTCGTATGCCAATTGCTCTCTGAACTCAACTCCGCTGCCGTCAAGTGGCTCAATTGGATTATTGAACGATCAAGGCTCTGTGCTTGGCAGTAGTGATGCTTCGATATTTCATTTCGAGGGTTGTATTCTCAATTGTTGACTTCGTGATGTCGCACGTCGGAAAAAGGGGTAAACTCGCGAAATCCCGGGAGCGAAACGTATCCGTTTACAGAAAAAGCAATAATAGTGTAAGGGCACGTACGCCAGCGTTCGGCCTCATAGGCATACGTGTGGTAATTATAGGAATACGGTTGCAAACGTGGATGCGAGTGATAGTAGGTGTAGATGTAAAGTAAGAATATCGCTAGAGATCTAAGGCTCGTGGCGAGCCGACTATATAGAATGGCCGTTACCCTGCCCCGGGTCACGTGCTGCCATTACACATGGTATCTTTGCCAATAATGGCGGTCAATAATTCCGTTATGAACGTGAAGATTAGCGCAATGACTTGATTACCAAATATGCAACAACTAAAACTGTTGACGCTCTGTTGACGCTCATTTTCGGGATGCAGTAGGGAGCATTTTGCTGTCGTTTTTGCCATTAAAGGCTGCTAATATGTGATAAATGGATGTATGCAACCAGTCAGAACATAAATTAGGCAAGATGCGAAGCTTCAAATCGTTGACGCTTTGTTGACGCACACTCTCAGAATGTGGCGATGACTGTGGTGCTGTCTCTTTTGCCAATACAAGCTGCCAATACATCGATTATGCCTAACAGTGACCAAAGCACTGTGTAATTTCTGTACTTACATAACCACAAATCATTGATGCTCCGTTGACGCTCATTCTCACAATGGGGCGATGACCATGGTGCTGTCTCTTTTCCAAATCAAAGCTGCCAATACATCGATTATGCCTAACAGCAATCAAAGCATGGTTTAATTACCGTACTTACATAACCACAAATCGTTGACGCTCCGTTGACGCTCTTTCCCAGAATGGGGCGATGACCGTGTTGCTGTCTCTTTTACCAATAGAAGCTGCAAGGACATTGGTTATACTTAACAGCGACCAAAGCACTGTTTCATTGCCGTACTTACATGACCACAAATCATTGACGCTCCATTGACGCACATTTTACTGTATTGTCTATTGAACATCTGTTGCCAACAAAAGTAGTTTTCATCATGATTGGAACTTATTGGAAGTCTGTCTGCCAGATTAAGACTTGGCCCTGTGGCAAAGCCGAGCGCAGTGATATTATTGCACTGTTTGCTCACACAGGAGTAAAATTTATGTGTCTTGCCAAAATCTTCATTGTGCCTGCTATACATCTGTTTATCAACCGATATTTACAAGCTTCTGCTCACCATTCGCCCATAATATATCTCTAACTAAAACACTCAGTCAAGATTAACATAACGAAGCTGGTGAAACATTAACACATTCTGTCCTACTTTTTCTTCACTCCCTTGTTCCTTCTCGTTTCTATTGCATTGACTGTCACCAACACCTTTCAAGCATGTCTCTTCGACTTCCGTGTAGGCCAAATCAATCCGGGAACATTTGGCGTGGTGCTCACATCCCGCTGCTCTGGGGATTCCAGATCCTCGATGCTATTGTCTTGCTCTAGATCAGATTCAACGTCCACCACACAATTATCTTCGCTGTCATTTGGATTATCTAACTCCCCATTCCAGTTAAGCCAATCTTCAGTGTCCGAAATGCTAGAAGGGGCGCTAACCTCGTCATTTTCGACTGAGTGACGGTTGATTCTCCGGATTGGGTGGACATTTAAGATTTGAGTTCGTCCTTCTGGGAGGTCCATTACAGACAAAGGTGGTGGCAAAGGAGATCTTTCTGACAATTTGAATGCAGCCGCACCATCATGTTGAAAGATTGACCAGGATGCTGTGATGATCTCTTCCGTGTCGGAAATGTATCCTATGGTGGTCATCTGCTTGTTTTGAGCGCGAGATTCTTTCTGTGTAGCACGTAGGTTTTGGCTGCCCTGCCACATCTTCAAAAATTTGTGAACATTGGCCATTCCGTGCAGTTTCCTATCCACCGCATCTTTCTTCATTTCCGAGTGATTTTCTGTGTTCGTGTTATCCAATTCTGGATCAGTGCCTGCCAAAATCCCGTGATTGGCTCGAGCAAACTGCCTTACAACGACCTTTCCGCGAAGGGTCTCGCCTATGGTTTTCGACTGCCTCCAGCCGATAACATCTCTCCCAAGGGAAAAACTGGCCTCCACTCCGACACCATGTGGTGTGATAGACAATATGTTGCGCGCCACATTGGAGAGATCGGGGTACTTTGAATGCGTTTCCTCCTGTTGACGCCACCAGTCGGTTATGTGCGGTATCCAAACTGTACTGCTACACTATGTTTGGTCGGAGTGGTAATCGTTGAGATTTGAATTGATTTGCCCCCAGTTGTTTGGTGCATCAGGCGGCGAATTCAAATGGTGCCTGGGAACGGTGAATGAGCGCGCAGCGCGATCGCTTCGTCCGGGTGTCGTTTTAGCCACATTGTTAGGCGTTAGGTATTCGTCATCATCGCTGGACAAATCATATGGCTCAATGGATGAGTGACAGGATTGTGAAGCCGTTGCAGAGGAGATGTGATTGCTGCACGGTAAGCTTTGCAGTGTATTGACGGGCACGCATCAATGTTTGGCGCAGTATTCATTCTGCACATACTTCAGAAAGGCCGCTTGGTATGGGGTAGTATAGGAGGTCTCATCATCAGGATTGATATCCATTCCCTTGTCCCACTTTTGAAATGATCACAACTTGCGGGAAGGATCGAGTATATGTGCAGAAATTAGGAGCATACCCGTCGTTGGAGTCACTTCGGCGTAGTATTTTGACAGCTTCTGTCAAGCTAACTTCACCGCGAACAACAAGTCTTCTTTCCATTGAGTTTTCTTCTCAGCCAAAGCTCGCATCACACCATCCATGTGATCAAACATGTCATTGTACACTGCGATAACGTGATGCAATGTGACTGTATGCCTCTTGGACATCCACAGGGTCCAATATTGGAATTGCCTCAATACTTCCATGACATACTTCACAATTGTCCACTCATCTTGAGTTGTGAACAGTGGCCGGTATTCGGTGTATTTTGGGTTTTGAGGCCACTCACCGGTGAATTCCGGTAATCGGTAGGCCCGCTCGAGTAACTCCAGTGTAGAGTTCCAACGTGTCTTCACATCCATAATTGGAAGTATGGCAATACGGACTTTGGCTTTTTGACAGTCAATGAACTCGTTTCGACGACCAGGTGTGAGCGTAATCAATACAGCAAGCATTCTGTCCTATTTGAAGATTAGTTTCAGGACTTTCAAAATATCATGAAATATGTACTTTCTCAATTATCATTGCCAAACCAGGTTTCATGGCCGACACCGTATTGATTCTAGCATTGCCCTCTTTACGAAGTCTTTGACTCTTCCCGATGTCTATGGTTTGATTCTCTCCAAATTGCTGATCGCGCGCATGGGCTTCCCAGGACTTGGTGTGGCCTTTATCACCGAGATTGCTCATGAATGCACCCAAAGCCAGTTGAATGACGTGCGCCATGCATGTTATGTGGTTCCTCAATGCAGGCCACTCGATTCCAGAGGCCTCAAGTATTGATTGCAGCTTGCATGTCATCCAGTAATTTGAGGAAGCATTATCCGTCGTAATACCAAACAAACGGCCGTTGGTGAGCTCAAAACGATCCAACACATCCTTCAAATGTACAGCTAGCCTTGCTTCAGTATGTTGGCCCTTAACCTAGCATCCTTAATTAGCTTTCGAAACGGGAAAAGAACAGGAGAAAAACCTAATAGACAGCAAGTTGAACTTCGGGCAATGCCCAATTTCGATTCATAGAGTATGCAATGACTGAAGTTATGGCCAATTTGTTCGTTGATGTCCATCCGTCCAAAGCTAAACTAACTTTGTTTCTTGACAGCAATTGCATCTTAATTGCATCCACTGTCAGTGCATATTCCCTATGGCAAATATTGCTCAGGGTTGTAGCAGATGGCAGCACTAGATCATCGCATAACGCCTTATATGGCCGCCGTAGCTCGAGATTTGATGTAGCGTTCCGTGGAATATGAGCCGACACAAATTCTAACCTGAGGTATCGATTCCACGGGTGTTGGTGAAATTCGGAACTGTCAAAGTCCTTATATTACAGTTTATAAAGTTTTGTCTGCCGTTTCGGTCAATATGGATTGAACTAGATATCAAATCTGCATTTCCTCTGCAAACTTACTATTGTGATTCCTCGACTTCCTTCCCTCTTCAAGATGGCCAATGCTGTTTCATCCTGCGTTGTACTAGTCAATTGATTAACTTCTGACTCTTTTGATTCGTTTAACTTTGCGATGTGAGCATTTGCAAGCAAGCTTTTCCCCATTGAGCTTGTCCCATGTTCTGATGGATGGCGAAGAACTTGATGACAAAAAATACATATGATGGCAGGGCTGCCGGTCTCTTCAATTCCGTAATGTAAATAGAATCGCCATGACGGCGCATGTCTAGAATTATTCCAAGGAATAGGCCGCTTCGAGCCTTCATTCATTGAAGCCCACCGAGCATCAAAACTGATTTGCAATGTAAGGTCGCCGAGATCACGAATATAGACACTTTCATTTTTGGAAGAGATCATAACCTCGACTAGCGAGGTGTTCAAAGATTTAGAATCTGACAATGCGGTAAGAATTAGAACGCTGGTTGATCCGACTCGAAAGCCTGGCGAAAGTGACGATACATTAAAGCAGACTGCGAGTTCTTAAATATTGACACTACAACTACATACAAAAAAATCAGATCTGGAAGACATTGCCTACATATTTGTGAAGTTCTCTACAAGGATAAATTGCGAAGACTTACCACATAAAACTCGATATAGGAACAGCACAATCCAGTTCATTGCAGTGTGGCGTTCTGAGCATCCACCAAAACTGTTGAGACTGTGTCGGCGCTCAATTGTAGGAGGCGGATGCAATATGATCACTAGCATTTTGGCCATTAAAGGCTGCTGATAAGTTCATTGTGGGTTATTTGTGTTCCATTGGCGTTAGATTATCCAAGATGCATAATCAAAAATCGTTGTCGCTCCGTTGACGGTCATTGTGGGACATGGTTACGATCTTGTCGGAAGTATTTTTGCCTAGATAGGTGGCCGATAGTTCGATTATGGGTCAATGTCGCCGCACAACCCTTGCCTTTTCCAAGATGCAATGCCAGAAGTTGTTAACGCTCCGTTGACACCAATTGTTAGAACATAGTAGCGATGTTGTCGCAACCATCTTCGCGGAGAAAGCCCGCAGACAGTTCGATGATAGTTCAATGTCGCCACGCAGCCGTTGTATTTTTCCTGATGCAAGGCCAAACCTCGTTGATGTTCCGTTGACGCTCGTGTTTACGACATAGTCCCAATGTTGTCACAACCATGTTTTGCCTAAAAAGGCAGGCGATAGTTCGATTATGAGTCAAGGATGTAGCGAAACCCTTTGTATTTTCAATGAAGCGATTGTAAAAATCGTTGACGCTCCGTTGAATCTCATTTTTACGAGGTAGTAGCGATATCATCTGTAGCATTTTTGCCCATATAGGCCACCAATATTACCATTTTAGCTAAATGCCGCTACACACCCCAGTTATTATCCAGGATGTAAGACCAGAAATCGTTGATGCTCTGTTGACGCTAATTTCTATGCCGGGGCAATATGTGTGTGGTTTTCCATTTGCCCTACTAAGCCGGCCAATACTTCTGCTTTGGATGGATGCGACTATGCAGCCGGGGGATTACTAAATAGATCTGACTATATATCATTGATGCTCCGTTGACGCTCACCTTTGAGCTTACCTTTGAGTCCTACTAACAGTCATTGGGTACTCAACAATTGTACAAAAAATGCATATAGCCTCTATTGGCAGCCAGTATACACTTTCAATATAATATCATTTGAATCCATGATCATCGAGAAATCTCAGTTTCTGAGTCATCACTAAACACGTCATTTACATGATCAATGACATAGGTCCATCGCGTTTCAACGCTTTCGGCCAGCTATTTACTGCATAACACTCCACGCACTAGTTTTAGATATTTATAGCCTGACTTCCTCACCATTCCCTATCCAGCTCATTCTACTCGATTTCAATGATGTACCATAAGTAGTTTTCAATTTCTCGACCTTATGCAGGAGTTCTGAGCGAAGAGATATTTAGTTGGCTATATAGATTAATGCAGCCTGTCGGCTGTCATTTGTCCGAGTTTCGCATGTGCTTAGACTGCTCCATCAATCAGTCGTATGACATCACTGAGTTAAACTCTGTTAGTAAATTTCGTCTCAATTTTAGGTTTTGTTTTATCATTTATCTGTAACAGGCAACACAATATAAAGATCGTCATTTGTGAATAAACCTGATTTGGAGTCTAGAACATTCGGATGGCCCGTACGACCCTTGCACACACACTGATGCATAACCCTGTCTCACAATTTGGTCACTGAAAAACAGAACAAGCTGACATGTAACAAAACAGGTTCACAAATTGCTTTTACACAAGATGCATTGTCAAAAATCCCGATTTGGCTATCTACACTTCCGGTGACGCTGGAGCAGTCACCATGTCTTCGTCTTCGTCCGATATCTATATGGTCATTTGGTAGCGACAGGATAGGCAGGGGTAAAAGCTTATGTGTTGAACTGGCTTCGCGATCTGTAGTGGCGACGAATCCGGCACCGTGGCGGGCATCGACGGTACTATGTGATTGTCTGCCTGAGGTTTCTCCAAACCCAGCCTCATTAGACTAGATCCCTGTCGAGACGTCACTTGTGGCATTTGTGATTTTCCGGTGACGATATTGAGAGCCTGCATAAGCTCTCCAAATGTTGTCGGTGATGGTGTGGCTGCAGTAGAGTCTTCTTGGGGCTTCCCAACAGCCGGAATCTACACTTCAGTCGTCCCGTACTTCATATCTCTCTCACGGTAGTGGTTGGCCACGTCCCTCCATCCCGGCTGCGTCAGTTCGTCAAGCCTCAGCTGCTTCTGCCAAAAGCTCCCCATGCGGTGCTGTACCGTTTTGGTGATTGTTCCCATCACCCAGCCAGGTTCCTCATCTTCGCTCAGCGTGCCATGCCATGTATCATCTTTATCATCATCCTCGTCTTCCCCATCCTCCTCATCTTCGGAACATGCAAGATCACTCAGACTGTCTCCGATAGCATTCAACATCTCCTCAAATGTTATTTCAGGCTTAGTGGTTGTCGATCGTCCCATTTCAACATTTTCCATATGTTCCTGCTCTTGCATCATTGCTGTCTCTGCGTCATGAAAACTCTTTCTTGCCACTGCGGTCTCTCGCTCCACATAATGCTCAATGTATTTCTCTCTCTCTTTGTTGCTTAAGATGTGCGTTTCCCATCGTTTTTCCGCTGCAAGCTTCTGTTTGGATTGTAAGCTGTGCAATGCTCCCAACGCTTGGACCATTTCTGCCTCCAAGGCAATTGTGCCTTTATTCACCTGATGACATCGTCGAGTGGACTGCTTCCTAGATTTGCCGTATTTGCCCGCCGGAAGTGGCGAATGGTTCTTTTTCAGAGCATTGACCATTGTATCTTGTGTTGACCTTGTTGTTGGGCGAGATGTTGGATGTTGCAAGAAGTGGACCTCATGGAGGCAAGCTGGGTCTTTTATGTCAAGGTTGGTAGGTTTGATCAATTAGAACAAAGCAAAATCAGTGTTTTGTCCGTCACTTCTTTGGGAAAAGTCAGATGAACAGTACATTATGACTTCATAATTAGCGTGTGATTCATGTAAGATCCCGGCAATGTCTTGAGACAAACATCAACAGACGTCCTTTCAGTCGAAGAATGACCTTTTTAGATCTATCAAACATGAGTTATCAAATGTCGTTCATCTTGATGTATCTGTGTAAACAAACCAACAACATCAGACCTACTTACTGAAATCGTGCGACCATTGGAATCCCCTGCAGCTATAAGCAGCAGGACTCAGCTTGAATTGAACATGCAAGTTGGCAGTCACTCATTCCATTGTGAATTGTAGCTCAGTATATAATCTTCAGCACTTCCCACTTCTTTTCGTGATCATCTTCCTCACGTTTCTACAACAGAAAGCCATGGCTCCCATAACACATCCTCCAGGCGCGATTGGAGCTGAAACGAGCCAAACAACAGTCGCATCATACAATGCACCCCTTTGCAAGACTCAGCAGCAAGTCAGACACCAGTTAGTCCACCGCGACACTGCAATTGTAGCCACCGAAAATATGACCCAGGATGCACATTTAAAAAATGTACGTGACACCGGAAGCAGCAAGAAGAAGAAGTAGCTTGCGATCGGATGTGAGTCAATGCATATCTGTGTAAACGACAGTCAACGAAAGATATAACGCACAGCTGGGGTACGTAGAGAGCTACATTACCAATTTATCGCTTCCCATAAGGGCAAATCTCCATGGTCAACCAAGGCATTTGTCCCCAATGTCCACGAAATTGAACATTACGATGTTGTCTGTTCTAGAATTTTCTCAGACGAATTTCGTGATCAATGACCCTGGGAATGGACGAAACAGGCGCTCAAGACCTTAGAGGAGGCTATGGAGTCGTATATGGTTGAGGTAATACCCGGATCTCACTGTACAAGCAGCAACTAATTTCTTGGAGGTTTTCAACATGTCAGCAACTATGGCAAGACAAGGAGGTCAGGTACAGCTTGAACAGTCCGACATGCGTCTTGCCTTGAATATGGCCAACATGGCCAATCGAGGGTTTTCACATGCCGCAACAGAGGAAACGCAACAACTAATCAAGAAACCTCGCGCTAAAGTCCGAGAAAAGAAGAAGCGGGGTGTTGAGTTTCCCGGGCAAAACAAGATGAAGGTTGCGATCGAAAGACATGGGGCAATGGTTCGCCAAAATCAAACGGACGGCTGCCTTCCTTGCCAAAATGGCACTGCAAAAAATCTAGAGACACGGTGGAGGAGCAAATGCAAGGGTGCACCTCCACCGAGACAGACGCCAGCGCTGCCTTAATCGCCACCTGTGCCATATGATGACGATGAGAGGTCCGAAACAGAATGTATGCCACCCGCATATGTGTATATACATACTCAACTTCCCAATGCTCGATTTTTGCCCAGGATCGAATGCGCGATAAAGATTTTATTCCAGATTTGCCGACTCATGATTGCCCATTCACAGGTTAGTGCACTATCAGCTGCGTGGTAATATAGCTGACAGCCATTGTGTCAATGAGGGCAGCTGTTTGAGTGAATCTGACAGCGAAAACGAGAGTTGACTGAAGGGAACATGATTTTTGAGTATTATCATTATCTACAATTAGCAGACACTATAATGTATATTTTAAAGGGTATATTTATATGCATCATTAAAGAACAATGTATTAATAAAGGAGAACGTACATGAATAGCACAGAACGGCTGCCACCAGACGATTATTAATATAGTATGCCAAAGTGAATTGTCCCATATTGCGGATACACCCGTGGCAAAATGAGCGTCAACGGAGCGTCAAGAATGTTTGGCTTAGCATCGTGGTTACTATTAGTGTTAGCAACGGGTCCGGGCATCCCGCCAGCGGTCCAGGTTCGCACCAGAAAAACAGTTCTGTTCGGTTCCAGAACCGTCCAAAAACCCGCTGCGCATCATCTTGGTGGGCCAAACCAGGACCTGTACCCGACAACCTGGGGGTTTTGCCGGGCTTGGCTAAACCTGTTGGTTGCAATCTCCGGTTCTGTGTTTCGGGTTTTTCTATTTATGGTCGCATTTAGATTCCCTACTGTTAATCGCAAAATATTAACTATTGCACATGATTGACCTTTTCAGATGAATCGGCAGCCTTTATAACCAAAAACGAGAGAGACGCGCTCCTTGCCCCATCCTGAACATGATAGTCAACAGCGCATCAATGATTTGTGTTCTTGCATCATGAGTAACCTAGATGGCGATTGGATGCAAACGATTGTAAATGAGGTATTGGCTGTCTTTCAACCCAAAACACAAAGAAACACACTCGCTGCTCCAGTCATACAATGAGCGTCAACGGAGTGTCAGCAATTGTTCTTCCTGTAAGTCAGGTTATTAAAATGTGAATTCATTATTGTTATCTATAATCAATGTATTGGCCGCCTTTTTGGGTAAAAGAGAATGCTACACTCTCCTTGCCCCATCTAGACAATGAGCGTCAACAGAGCGACAATGATTTTTGGTGTTGAATCTTGTGTAATCTTGGTGGTAAATGATCGTAGACATCTATAAACAAGGTTTTGGCAGCCTTTCTAAGCTGATAAGCAAGAGGTCATCCCGCAACAGGCTCCCGGACCATCGCAACTTAATTCATTTTCAATGCTGCAACTCAGTGATCCTAAACGTTTTAGCCCATAAAACCAGTCAAAACTCCATATATGGACATTAGTGGCTATCTCGCGCTTTGATTAACCACTCTGCAAGGCCAAAAATTGTTGACGCTCCATTGACGCTTATTGTGCCACAGGCGTATCCCCATTATGCAACGAGTTACTTTGGTATAGATTATCAAGTCCAGTGTTTTGACAGTCATTCTCTCTGTTTCATGTATGTTTTCATTATCACTACATTGTTCTTTAATTGTGTATATAAATATATCCTTTAAAATATACAGTAATGTGTCCCACCCATTACTTTCAATCAATTCTCATCCCCACCCTCAGATTCACCCAAAAGGCTGTTGTCGTCTGCAAAATCAATGTCAGCGGTATTTCCATGCAGCAGATAGTGTACTCAGCAAATCTGGAATAAAATCTTTATCGCGCTTGCTTTCCTTGGCAAATGCATTATGATTGAAAAAGTGAGTGTTTGGAAGTGGAGAATGCATATACACACACCTGGATGGCATACCTTCTATTTCATAATTTTCGTTTCCCTCAGCGTCACCTGGTGGCACAGGTGGCGTTCCGGGCGGAGGTGCCGCCGGTTCTGGAGAAGGTGTGGCTGTTCCTTTGCACCTCCAGCGGGTCACCGTGTTCTTTGCTGTACCATTCTGGCATGGCAGGCAGCCGGCCGTATGATGTTTGTAAACCATTGCCGGGTGTCTTTCCATCCCTGGCGTCACCTTCTGATGCCCAGGAATCTCAACTCCTCAAATCTTCTCTTCTCAGACTTCGGCGCGTGGTTTCTTGATTAGTTGTTACGTTTCCTCTATTGCGGCACGCGAAAACCAGCCTTTAGCCATTTTCGCCATATTCAAGGCCAGGCAAATGTCGGACTGTTCCAGCTGTACCCGACCTCCTTGCCTCGCCATAGTTGCAGACATGTTGAAAACCTACAAGAAATTAGTTGCTTCTTCTAAAACGAAGCTTCGGCTGTTACCTCAATCATATACGACTCCGTAGCCTCCTCTAGAGTCATTAAAGCCTGTTGTGTCCACTGCCGGGGACCATTATCACGAAATGAGTCCGCAAAAATCCCTGAGCTGACAACATCATGATGTTCGACTTCGCGGACTGTGCGGATAAATGCCTTCATCTACCAGGGAGGTTTGCCATAGCGGGCAGCGATAAATTGGTCACGGAACTCTCTACATACACCAGCTGTATCTTATATTGTTAGTTGACCACCTTCTATATCGATATGGAGCTACTCACATCCGATAGCATGCAGCAGCCTATTATTGCAGCGTCCGGTTTAAGGTGCTTTTTTTAAATGTGCGTACTGGGCCATATTTTCGGTGACTGCAATTGCAGCGTCGCGGTGGACTAACTGGTGTCTGCGTTGCAGCTGTGTCTCAACGAGGGGTGTATTGGATGAAGCGGCAGCCGTTCGGCTCGAATCGGATTGAATCACACCGGGCTGAGGTGTTTGTGGAGCCATGACTTGCTTTTGTGGAAAAGGTGAGGAAGATGATAACGAAAAGTGGAAAGTCCTGACGAATATATAGTAAGCTACATGTCACAAGGAAATGAATGTCTGTCAACTTGCACGTACTACTCAAAATACATCCTGCTGCGCATCGCTATACGTTGGAAGTAATTCCAACGGTCCCGCAATTTGCAGTAAGTCGGTCTGATGAGGTTTGGTGGTTTGTTTGTGTCAATGGAAACATTGCGGTAAACGACAGCTGATATCGCGTGTATGATAGATATAAAAAGCAAATTCTGTGATGGAAAGATCATCTGGTGATGTTTGTCTCACCACATAGCCGGGATCTTACATGCAACATACGCTAATTATCATCTCATAACATACAATTAGTGTTACTATTCCAACTCAAATCACGGTCAAAACGCAGATTTTGCTTTGTTCGAGTTGATCAAACTTACGCACCTTGAGTTAAAAGACTAGGCTTGCCTCCATGTGGTACATACCTTGCAATATCCAATATCACACCCAACAACAAGGTCAACACACGATACAATGGTTAATGCTACCAAAAAGAACTTTTCTCCGGTTCCTGTGGGCAAATACGGCAAATCGACAAAGCAGTCCACATGTCGACGTCATCAAGCGAATGAAGGCATGACCGGCTTGGTTGCAGAAACGCTCCGAGCATTGGGAGCATTGCCCAGCTTACGATCTAAAAAGAAGCTTGCGGCGGAGATATCACAGGAAATGCACTTTTTAAGCAATGAAGAGAAAGGGAAATGGATCGAGGATTTTGTGGAGAGAGAGACCCCTGTGGCAAGAAAGCGAGTTCAAGACGCAGAGACAGCAATTATGCATGATTTGACGACTTCTGAAAACGGGTGCGCGACAACCTGGAAGCCCCAAACAACATTTGCAGAGATGTTGAATGCTATCTGAGACAGTCTGAGCGATCTTGCAAGTTCCAATGATGAGCAGGATGGGGAAGACGAGGATGTTGATGAAGAAGATACAGTGCTTGGGAAACTGGGCGATGATGAAGAACCTGGCTAGGTGATGGGCATGATCACTAAAACAGTACAGCACCGGATGGAGAACTTTCTGCAGCAGCAGATGAGACTTCACAAATTGACCCTACCGGGATGGGGGGATCCAGCCAACTACTTTTGTTCGAGAGATATGAGGCATGGGACTGCCGAATTGAAGGTTCGGGCAGTTGTCAAGCCTCGAATAGACACTACTACCGCCACACCATACCGGAAAACAGTTGGAGAGGATATGCAGACTCCTGGGATCATCCCAGGACAATCGGAAATACCAGCAGGGTTTTCTCGACCAGGATGAAGTCAAATCAAGCTGGGTTCGGAGAAACACCAGTTGCATAAATTCGTTACGGTTCTTTCGCCTGGTATGGCGACCGACTCGATGCTGATTCAGGATACAAATCCTGTTGAACCCGTAAGCTTTTACCCCTGCATGAACCATCGCTAGTTAATTGCCATATAGCCATCGTATACAGACGAAGTTATGTTGCCAGCTTCCGCGTCGGCCGAGGTATAGATTGCCAAATAGGTAGTTTTGAAGACCTATTTTGCAGAAAAGCAATTTGTGTACCTACTTTGCTACGTGTCAGCATTTTCATGATTTCATTGACCAAATTGTGAGACATGATATTTCGTCAGAGTGTATGCAAGGGTCGAACTGGCCATGCAAATGTTGTAGACTCCAAATCTGGTTGATAGACGGCCCGCAAAGAGGAGATCGACCTGCCAAATACTGTTACATTAGAAAGTACAATCTAAAATAGAGACGAAATATGCTAACAAAATTTAATTGAGAGGTGTCATACGAGTCATAGGAGGCACGCGCAGTGCGCAGTCTGAACTCCGATCAATGTCTGCCATTGTGCAGCATTAGTTCATGCAGCTAACTGCATAACTGTCCGCTCAGACCTGCTGCACATGGTCGAGATTTTGAACATTGCATATGGTACGTCATGGAAATCAAGGAAAACAAGCTGGAAGAAGAAAGGTCAGGAAGTCCGGCTCTATGTGTCTAAAATTAGTTGATGGTTCGGTTTGCCATAATTTACGGGTTGAAAGACCGAAAATGCGAAGGAACCATGTCATTAATCGGACTGATGACGTGAATCATGGTGCAGAGGGTGCGGTGAGAGCAGATGCATTGTCGGCCAGTCAGATTAGGTCGCGATCTCCGGGTAGTGTCCCAGCCCCGAACTGGATGGTAACAACTTATTGAGTGTCAATAATGACGTTAGGATGGTCATGCGAAATGATTGCGCACCCAATGACTGTTGGTTTGTCTTTGAAGTGAGCATCAACAGAGCGTCATCAGAGCGTCAACAATTTTAATTTGATCTTTTCTGCAATCAAAGGTTTCCATTGCCACATAAATCTAAAGACAACTAATTGGCCAGCATTCGAGGTGAAACAGCAAGTGACATGCTAGTTGCCTCATCTGAGAAATGAGCGTCAACGGAGCCTCACCGATTTCTGGTCTTGCATCTTGGATAATGACTAGTCTGCACGATAGTATTAAGCCATACTGGCAGTATTGGCCACCATTATGGTCCAAAACGCCTACTACCATATCGCTACCACCTCCTAAATATGATCTTCAATGCAGCAACAACGATTTTTGGTTTTGCATCATATTCAATTCAAGGGCTGTGCAATGGCATACTCCCATTATCCTAATATTGGCCTCATTTCTAGCCAAAAATGCTAGAAACAATATAGCTACTACCTCCTAAAAATGAGCGTCAACAGAGCATCAACCTTATTTGGGCTTCCATCTTGGATTATCAGACAGCAATGCAGCAGCGATGACACAAAATCGCACTATCGGCTGCCATTATAGGCAAAAATGCTAGCAATGATATCGCAACCGTCACGTCTTTGTATGCCCTGGTATTCAACTTTCCAAATATGCATGTAATGTCTCCCACGTCTGACATTTTTCTTGCTTGTAGCTCTAAAGACAATATTTAAGAACCGGTGTTCTACCTGACCACAATGTATCATTTGACAGTCACCCAGATCGAATTATGCAGAGTTCAATTTCCTACCGCAATGTCAGTTCCAAAATCGCTGAATACCGCGTTGCTAGAGGTTATGGTATCTTCCAAACACGAACGTGTCTTTATTCGTGATTTAAGCGACCTTACTTTACAAATCGTCTTCGATGCTTGGTGACCTTCAATAAATGTACGCTGGAAGCGGCCTAATTGCTTGGAAAAACTCTAGACATTCGCCTTCTTGGATAATCTATTTACATTGCGGAATTGAAGAGACTGGCAGCCCCGGCATCATATGTATTGTTTCTCATCAAGTTCTGCGCCATCCATCAGGACATGGGACCAGCTCAATGGGCAAACACTTGCTGGCAAAAGCGCGTATCGCGAAGTTAAACGAATTAACAGTATCAGAGGTAACCGAATTAACTAGTTCAACGGTCGATGAAACAGCTTTGGGCATACTGAAGCGGCAAGGAAGTCGAGGAATTCCGATTGTAAGTTCGCAAAGTAAAATCAAATTTGCCATTCAGCTTTCAAGTATACTTACTGAATTGACAGACAAATCGCTCTAAACTGGCAGCAAAGGACTTTCAAACTGCTAAATTTCACAAAGACACCTGGAATCGGTATCTCATGATAGGTTTTGTTTCGCCACATATTCCATGGAACACAATATCAAACCTTGAACCACGATCGTCATACGATGCATTACGAAGCGAGTTGGTGTTACCATCAGCCAGCACCCTGAGTACTATTTGCCAGAGGGAATACACACTGACAGTGGATGCAATTAAGAAGCAATTGCCATCAACAAATAAAGTTAGTGTAGGTTTGGACGGATGGACATCAACAAACAAATTAGCAATAACGTCGGTGATTGCTTACTATATGGATCAAAATTGGGCTTTGCGAGAAGTACAACTAACATTCAATGAGGTCAAAAGCCCAATCTTTTGCTATTTCGAAAGCTCATTAAAGATTACAGGCCAAGGGTCAGCATACGGAATCACATCTTGCCGGACAGTTGAAAGAAGTTCGTGATCGTCTCGAACCAACTGATGGCCATGTACTTGGAATTACAAATGACAACGCTGGGTCAAATTACACGATGACACGCGAACTCCAAACTACCCTTCAGGCCTCCGCAATCGAGTCGCCCGCATTGAGAAACCATATACCATGCATGGCGCATGGCATTGAGCTGTCTTTGGGCGCATTCATGAGCAGTCTGGGTGTAAAAGGCCGCACCAAGTGTTGGGAAGCCCATGAGCGCGATCAGCAGGTTGGAGACAATTAAAGCACAGACATTGGGAGGAGTCAAAGATTTGGAAAAGAGGGAAATGGTAGAATCAACAAGGTGTCGACCATGAGACCAGGTTTAGCGAAGATAATTGAGAAAGTACGTATTTCAACATATTATGAAAGTGCTGAAACTGACCTTCATATAGCAGAGAATGCTTGCTGTATTGATTACGCTGACACCTGAATGTCGAAACGAGTTTATTGACTGTCAAAAAGCCAAAGTCTGGATCGCAGTACTACCCATTATGGATTTGAAGACACGTTGGAACTCGGAACTGGAGTTGCTTGTGCGCACCTACTGATTGCGTGAATTCACCAGGGAGTTTTTTAAAAATCCAAAGTATAGTGACTACCGGCCGCTCTTCACGACTCAGGATGAGTGGACTATTGTCAAGTATGTGATGGAGGTTTTACAGCCATTCCGGTACTGGACCCTTTGGATGTCAAAACGGCATACCGTTACTCTGCATCACGTCATCACTGTCTACAATGACATGTTTGATCACATGGATGGCGTTATACGAGCTTTGGCCAACAAAAAGACACAATGGAAGGAAGACTTATTCTTCGCTGTGAAGTGTGCGTTGCAAAAGTTATCTAAATATTATACTGAAGTCACTTCAATAACTGGTATGCTCCTCATTACGGCACACATCCTTGATCCCATCCGGAAGTTGCGGTCGTTTAGGAAGTGGGTCAAGGGCATGGACATCATTACGGAAGACGAGACTTCTTATACCACCCAATACCAGTAGGCCTTTCGGAAGTATGTGGAGAACGAATACTGCACGAAACATAGACGATTGGTGGTCGTTAAGTCCGATAACACACTGAACAACAATCTCAGCTTCTTCGAAATGGCTTCTAGAGGTGGTCAATCTTCTTATGATCCATACGATTTATCCAGCGATGATGACGAATACTCAATGCTTACCATTGTGACCGAAACATCACCCAGAAACAGCGATCGTGCAGCACGTTCATTGACAGCCGCGAGGCTCTATTTGAATTCACCTCCTGAATTACCACATAACTGGGGGCAAAGTAATCCGAATCTTAATGATTACCACTCTGACTCAATGAAGATTAGTTGTACATTTTGGTTACCGGATATCACTGAATAGTGGCGGCAGCAAGAAGAAATACACTCAAAGTACCCCGATCTCTCCAATGTGGCACATGACATTTTCTCTATCATTCCTCACAGTGTCGGAGTGGATGCCAGTTTTTCCCTTGGGTGAGATGTGATAGAGTTAAGGCAGTCGAAAACCACTGGCGAGACTTTTCGCGAAAAAGTCGTAGTAAGGCAGTTTGCTCGAGCCAATAGCGGATTACTGGCTGGTGACGACCCATTATTGGATCCAGACAGCACTGACAACGACATGGAGATGAAGAGAGAGGCGGAGGAAAAGATGTTGCACAGAATGGCCAAGGTCCACAACTTTTTGGAGATGTGGTAGGGTAGCCAAACCCTACGAGCTATCCAGAAGGAATCTCATGTTCAAATTAAACAGGTGACTGCCCAAGGTTACATTTCAGATAACGAAGAGATCATCAATGCATCCTGGTCACACATTCGTCATGATGGTGCGGCTGCATTGAATGGTGGGAAAAATCACCTGTGCCACCAGCTTTGTCTGCAAAGTACCTCTCTGGACGACGAACTCAAGTATTGAATGTCCGCCTAATCAAACGAATCGACCGCCATCCTGCCGAAAGTCATGAGGAGTGCTCACCTGAAAGCATTTGAGAAACCAACAATTGGCTTAACTGGAATGGGGACTTGGATCATCCAAACCACAGGGAAGATGACTGGGAGGCGGATAATGAATCAGAGATGGAACTGGGCAATGTTAGTGAGGTTTCAGAAACCCTGGAGGTGCGGAATGTGAGTGCGTCACCGAATGTTCCTGGACTGATTCGGCCTATATGACAATCAAAGCAGAAGGTTAAAAATGTTGTACGGTGGCGTGTGCTCGAATAGGCGAGCGTGCGCCGGCGTACACGAAGGTGTTTATTGTATCGCGTAACGAGACATGTCGCATCGACATAAGGTCGATCGATGACTAATGGTGCTAACTACAAAAGATGCAAGTTACATCATAGTCCTTGGCATAGTGAGATCCGTACTTTCAATCAACTCAACACTCCTCCAGGATGGCTATCACGTCTGTTTCAAACAAAAACAGTAAACAAAAGAGAAGAGGAGCCAATCAAACAAGGTGGATCTCCTCGAAACAAACGTGCCCAATCAATCAATTTGCTTTCAGACGGCATCCCCGATGCCATTTCCAATTCCAATTCCGATACCAATCCCGCGACCATTTCCGAGCGTACCGAGGCCATTTCCGAGGCCATTTCCGAGGCCATTTCCGAGTCCAATTCCAATTATTCCCATCGCAGCACACTGCCTCAAGAAGCGGGGCTTCGGCAGTGGCTTTGTGAAGCAGTCGGCGAGCATCTCAGCAGTCGGTACGTAGCTCAAGTCGATCTCTCCATCTCTAGTCATATCTGCAGCAAGATCGTACTTGGTCGCAATGTGTGCAACTGCAGTTCCGCGATAGATTCTGTTCTTGATGCTGGCGATCAGTGACTGTGAATCAGAGAACCCGTGAGAGATCGTCGGGTTGCCGAGCACGTTCAAGAGATGCGAGATCTGTGTGAGTCTCATACAGCCTACTCCAAAGGCATAGTATTCGGCATCGGTCGTGCACTGGGCAGTCGACTTCTGCTTTCTCGATCTCCAGTCCACCGCTCCTCCGAAGGTGATGACCAGTCCACTTGTCGATTTATATTCATCCGGGCATCCAGCATAGTCCGAATCGACATAACATCCAAGTGCACCTTCTCCTCCGAAATGCAGACGCAAGTCCTTAGTGCCGTTGAGGTACCGAAACACCTGTGTGAGAGCTACCATATGCTCATTGCCCGGGTCCTGATTGTACTGGCTGAGAACTCCGATTGCATATGCGATATCGGGACGAGAGGCGGTCATCGCGTACATAAGGCTTCCGATCATCGATTGGTATATGGTCGGATCGCAGGCTTCTTTGTCGGGCTTCCTCTTGTGAAGCTTCATCTCCATTGGCGTGGCAACTGGTCTGGACTCGTCCATTCTGAACTTCGCCAAAATCGTCCAAATGTAGCTGTGCTGATGGATGTCGATCGTGTGATGCTCCTGATTGTGTTCGATGTTCATGCCGAGATAGAAGGAGACACTCCCGAGATCATGCAACCGGAACCTCTTCTTCATCTGATACTTGATCTGCCCAATCAAGCCCTCGGTAGCAATGATAAAGAGATCGTCGATGTACAGAATGACTGCGGCGACGACTATGCCGTGATCCTCGTTGTCATGGAGCACACACAGTCCTCCGTCGACACATGATGCCACGAATCCAATGGAGATCACGAAGTCCTTAAAAGTGCCATACCAAACGTGCGAAGACTGTTTCAGGCCATAATGCAACTTTCTCAAGCGGAGTACCATCTTCCGCGAAGTCTTTGTTAATCTCCCTGTTTGGACCAAACGAAAATATCCCTGCGGCGGGTGCATATAGATCTCTTCCGCCAAGTCAACTCCCAAGAAAGCCGTGCATACGTCCATTTGATGGATCTCGAGATCGTACCTGGCGGTGATGGCGAGTACCAACCTAACGTGGCCCAAGAGAGCAGTCGGTGCATACGTAGCCTGGTAGTCGATGCCTTCGATTTGGTGATTTCCTCCACAAACTAGCCTGGCCTTGAACCGCTGCACATTGCCTGCTCCATTGCGCGTGATCTTGTATACCCAGTGACTTGGCAAATCTTTTCTCCCTTCCGGAAGCTCCACGAAATGTCCAAAGACTTGATGCTGACCAATTGCATCTAACTATTCTTTCATGGCCGTATCCCATTTGTCGGCGAGCGGAGACTCGGTTGCTGCTTTGTAAGACTTTGGATCGTCGATGCCACCCTCACGATCGTCGGAGATCACAGCTACAGCGTACATGGGAATCATATCCTCAAATTCCTCATGTTCGAGAGCCAATTGTGCAGACTCTGCCAATTTGCCAGCGCGGTTGCGGCGACTACCTTCAGCCGGCGGCTTCCATGCATCTCCAAGTGAAGTCTCCAGGCCAGCCAATTCTCGTGACTTCTTGTTCGGCTTCGGAGGATCCGGAGGTGAATCGTCCAATGGCTCCTCCGTTCAACGTTCGGAATTTCCATCTCCAATTGGCAGCGAGGTTTCAGATTCCTTCATGGTAGGTGTGAATTTGTGTTCCTCGATGACATCTCTGTAGAAGTGCTCGTTCAAGATCGCTTCATCTGCAGCATTTCGTGCTGTGTACCGCATCCCTTCTCTGAATACCACATCTCGGGAGCGGTGAAGCATCTTGGCCAATGGATCGTATACGAAGTACTGTTTAGTCAATATGCTGTAACCAAGGAATATGCCGGGAGAGGCTCTGTAATCCAGCTTCTTTCGTTTCTCATTCGGAACGTGGACGAAAGCCCAGCATCTGAACACATTGAGATGCTTCAAAGATGGCTTCCTCTCATGCGAGGCCTCGTACGGAGTCTTGCTGACTACTGATCGAGTCGGAGTGCGCCTCTTGAGATAGACCGCCTCTGAGACTGCAAAAGCCCAGTACTTCTTCGAAAGTCCGGCATCGTCCAGCATGCATCCTACGCGCTCCATGATCGTGCGGTTCGCCCATTCGACAGCTCCATTAGACTGAGGAGTATAGGGCATAGTCGTTTCCTTTAGTATGCCCTCTGATTTTAGGTATTCTGCGAATTTCTTGGAGGTGTACTCACCGCCTCCATCTGTACGAAATCGCTTCACTTGCTTGCTCGACTCCTTTTCTCTAAGACCCTTCCATTCTTTGAATTTCTCTAGGGCTTCCGACTTGTACTTCAATATGTACTCATCCGTATGCCTCGTGGCGTCGTCGATGAAGAGCAGCATATATCGACCTCCTCCGATGGCTGTTTCCAGTGGACCGCATATGTCCGAGTGCACGAGCTGCAGTGGCTCAGTGGCGCGGGATGTCGTGGGAGTAAAGGGCTTCTGAACTAACTTGCAATTGATGGAGCTCTCGCAATCGCACTTCCCGGTCATCATCGGAGCGTCGGAAACGACCTTCGGCAAGCTCTCCAAAGCCTTAAGACCGATGTGTGCCAGGCGGCGGTGCCATAACATCCGCTTCTTTGCATCGTGCCGAGATGCATGCCCAGTCGTCTCAAGTGGCAGCAGGAGGCTGTTGTCAATATCGGTGTATTCGGTCAATTCCGGAGCTCGATCCAGAAAGAATAGCCCATCGACCTGAGGTGCAGTGGCACTCAATTTGCCATGGCTATTGTAAAGGTTGAGACTGTAGTGATTCACCGGTTCAACTTTGACATCCTTGTCCATGATCTGAGAATGTGAGATGAGGTTGAACGACCCCGGCAAATGCACCACTTCTTGGAGTATAATCGTTTCCGTCTTTCCATCTGGCAGCTGGCAAATCAACCTAACACTCCCATATCCTGATGCAAACGATGTGACCCCATTGTATCCCTTCACCTTCTTCGTATTCAGAGGATATTCAGTGTAGGTAATGAACATTGATCGACGGCCGGAGATGTGAGTCGTGCATCTGCAATCGATGAACCAATCACTGGATGAAGCGCTTGAGCTGGCCACCATCCAATAGTTCTTGATCGAAGTCGTGAGAGTCGAAGTAGTCTCAGTCGATGCTTTTGCTGCAGTGTCAGCAGCCTTTGGTGGATCGCCGCGTTGCTTGCTCAAGCAGTTGTCGGTGGTATGCCCTCGCCAGTGGCAATGAAAGCACTTCCGGAAATCCTTCTCTTTCCTATCGTCCTTATTATCTCTCTTATCATCTCTCTTATCCCTCTTTGGACTTCTGCCGCCTTTACCGGCTTTACCGCCATTACCACCACCTTGGCCACCCTTCTTTGCAAAGAGCAGAGCTTCTGGAGCGAGCCCATTCTCTCTCTTGATTGCAGCTTCCTTTTCGACGAGCTTGGTGACGATCTCATCGGGCGTGGCGGTCATCGTGGCGTTTTTGTCCATCGTGAGCTCCAAGAAGACTTTCCACTCGTTGTTCCTTGGAATTCCACGAAGCAGGTAGAAGATGTGCTTTTGCCCACTCATCTTGGCGATTGTCTTTGCAGAGTCCGTATCGGTAGCATCAGTGTCAGTGGTCGTTGGCCCTGCGCAGAGATTGTAATGCTTGACTTTCCGATCAATCCGCAATGCGTAATTGTCGACATCTCCGCAGTCCTGTAGCTTGATGCTCCAAACGTCTTCCCTAATTTCGAAGATGATGAGCTTTAGCTTTGACTTGTAGGCTGATGCTAGCTTCTCCCAAAGCGTCTTCGCATCGTCGACGACCGTATATTCCGCTTGTATCCTCGGTTCCATGCCGAGCAGGATTGTCGATCTGGCAACACCATGGCGATTCACCCAGTCTTTGAAAGCGGCCTTCTCTTTAGCGGTCGCGTTTGCTTCTGGCTCTTCCGGCTTGTCATCGTATCCTTTGATGTTACCATACACTTGCTTCTGCTCGAGAAGTAGGGCCATATCGGTTGCCCATTGTGCATAGTTCGTGCCATTGAACTTGGTGATGGTGATCGTAGTCGAATTCAACCTGTAACGATCTTATATTGTCAGTTATCGTAGTGTCTCAGACTGAGTGGGTGACGTCCAGCAGCCGCCGTCAGAAACACGGCGGAATGCGGGGTAATCGCTTAGCTTATGGAGAAGCTTCTCCGTGACGATGTTGACTTCCATTCGACAAACGAAAATGGAAGTGTTGATCGCCGGTTCCCTTTTAAACCCAAGGGCTCATAACCTGTTGTACGGTGGCGTGTGCTCGAGTAGTCGAGTGTGCGTGGGCGTATGTGAAGTTGTCTATTGTATCGTGTAATCAGACATCTCGCATCGACATAAGGTCAATCGATGACTAATGGTGCCAACTACAAAAGAGGCAAGCTACATCATAGTCCTTGGCATAGTGATCTCCCTACTTGCAATCAGCTCAACAGAAAAGGCGTTATTGACGGTCAATAAAATGGAAACAAGGAGCAATATGGGGATCAAGAAAAAGTACGACAGAATGCGTCAATGTATTATCACCAAGTTCCATATGTAGTTTGATGACGAATTTCATCTAGAGAATTAGTATGAAAGAATGTTGACCTGTCGCGAGCGAATATTCGTTAACAAACAAACCTGTAACAAACAATATGCATCATTTGGTGTAACAAATACATTTTAACCGGATGAGAGGGACCACTGCTGGAATATTACTGGGCTCTGCTTTGCCATGGAGCGAAGTCCTAATCATCCTGAACGGCATCCACAAAGTTCAAATATTTAAGATCACAATTAGTATTGGCAGCAGATCTTGACTTCACCAAACATTAAAATGAGCGTCACTGCAGCATCGACAATTTTCAGTCTTGTAAGTACGGTAATTGAATGGTGACGTGGTTGGAACTATCCATAATGTGCATACTCACGGCCTTTCTTGGCAAAAGAGTAAATGACATGATCACTGCCCCCTTCTGAAAATGAGCTTCAACAGAGCGTCAATGATTTTTGGCTTTGCATCTTTGGTAAACCAAGTGCCGATTGGATGAAGCCATTCATAAACGAAGTATTGGCTGCCTTCCAAGTCAAAAACAATAGTATCAGGCTCCCTGCCCCATCCTGACAATGAGCATCAACGGAGTGTCAACAATTTTTATTCTTGTTACTACGGTAATTCAAGAGTGACCTGGTCACTGCTATTCATAACCAATGTAATGGCAGCCTTCCTTGGCAAAACAAAGTGACGTTTGGTTGCAGCTATTCATAAACGAGGCATTGTCCCATCCTGAAAATGAGCGTCAATGGAGTGTCAAGGATTATTGGTGCTGGATCTTGGGTAATATAAGTGTAACAATGTGGTAACAATTCATAGACGAAGTCGTGGCAGCCTTTTCAATTGAAATAATGCATGACACATATGTTACCCCATCATGAAACTGAGGGTCAACGGAGCGTCAACAATATATGATCTTGCATATTGGGTAATCAAGGCTTTCTATGCATAAGTGCGCCCATAACAGAACTATTGACTACCTCTCTAGCCAAGAATTCAACGGGTAGATGGCCAAACACGTATTCCAAAATAATCAATGTCGCAGATTGCAAAACATCCAAAAAGGTATCATTGGCTATCACATACCTAATTTCAATAATGTTCAATTATCCAACTCCAAAAACAAGAACATTATATAAATCTACAGAGGGACCCGCTGGGCAACGCGCTGACAACCCGCCCAATCCAGACGGGTTGGGAGAGTTGCATCGAACCTTACCCAAATTGACAGTTCGGGTGTTTTGACAATCGGTAACGCCAATTTGGCAACGGTTCGGTTCTGACTCGGACCCGGACCTGTAGTGACGGTCGGGAACCGTTGCTAACACTAGTTACTCTGCATGGCGATTGGTCGCAGAGATGCATAAATGACCTACAGGTTGGCTTTATAGGCAAAAGAGAAATCGATATGCTTGCTGCCCGATTCTGAAACTGAGCGTCAACGGAGTGTCCACGACTGTTTGTCTTCTATGTCAGGTAATTAATCAGAGACTTGGCCATCTTGACGCATACTGAGAGTATTGGCCGCCTTTATAGGCGAAAAAGAAAGCAACACGCTCCCTGCCCGATCATGAAAATGAGCGTCAACAGAGTGTCAATGATTTCTGGCCTTGCATCATGGTTAATCAAAGCGCGATGTGGCCGTTAATGGCTACATACAAAGTTGTGACCGGTTTTATTCGCGAAAACGCTCAGTATCGCTTGGTTGCCGCTTTGAATATGAACTAAATTTTGGTTGTCCAGGAGGCTGTCATGAGAACGTTGCTTGTTATCTGCCTATACAGGCTGCCAATTCCTGGGATATGGATGTCTACGATCATTTGCCAATTAGATTACCCAAGATGCAAGACCAAAAATCGTAGACACTCCATTGACGCTCATGTTCAGAATGGTGCAGGGAGTGTATCACTTTCTCTTTTGCATATAAAGGCAGCCTATACCTCATTTATGAATGTCTGCATTCAATTGCTGCTCATATTACCCAAGGTGCAACACCAAAAATCATTGACTAGCCGTTGACTCTCATTTTCAGAATGGGGCAGGGTGCGGTTCTCACTTGTTTTTGATTATAAAGGCTGCCAATACATCAGAAAAGGATAACAATCTACCAATATCAATATTTTGTGATTAGCAATAGGATATCTGAATGCGACCATAAATAGAATTACCAGAATACCACAACCGGAGATTGGAACCTACAGGTATAGCCAAACCTGACAAAACCCGCAGGTTGACGGGTAGGAGTGCGGGTTTGGCCCGCCAAGATGCAGCTGGTCGGCTTTTTGGCCTGATTTGGAACTGAACCGAACCGTTTTAGTTGTCCGAACCCGGACGGCTGGCGGGTTACCCTGATCCGTTGCTAACAGTAGTCTGCAGTCCGACCATGCCGAGATGGAGGAACGGATGCTGGCTCTGACGAACGAGCCAGATGAAGTCAAGAGGAAACCCACAGCACCAGGAACCAACGAGTACCTCCCACAATAACTGGCGGATATGACCCAGGACATACAGCACTCTGGAGAGTAAGCCCACAGTGTGAGGATGCTGTTAGCGAATGCAATGACGTTTATAGCCAGAGCGGCCCCGGCTGCTTCCCCCGCTCCGGAAGACAGAGGTGAGAAACTTCCCAACTCCCTGGACTTTTCAGGGTCGGATGCAACTGAGTTGGGAGGCTGGATTGGTCATCTGCGGATGGGAATACGACACAAACCCGCCAGCTTTCCCGACGAACAGTCGAAGAGGCGGTACGCATTCAACCGCCTGGGGGTAATAACCTTAGGCCAGATTTTCCCACACGTCCGGGAGGACGGAACAATAGAGCTGGAAGACCTCCCGGCTTTTATAAAACTCCTGGAAGCAACTGTTGGGGACACTGACTGAGTAACCACCGCCAGACGCAAAATGCGGGAGATTAAACTAATGAACCGAGAGTTCTCTGAGTCCTATGCTGAGTTTCAAGTCATTGCTGCCGATTTGGACTGAAATACTTCAGCGATCAGAAATGCATTTAGGATGGGATTGTCTGAAGACATGAAGCACTCCGTTCAATATAGCGATATCTCTGAAGATCTCCCCACTTTCGTGACAGTTTGCCAGAAGTGGGATAATCAGATTCGCCCACGACGAGCCGAGAAGGCTGCACAGAATTAGGGAGGAGGGATAGGTTTCGCTTCCACCAGGCCTCCATCACCCCCGAATGCTCCCGAGACGGCCCCTGCTGGAATGATTGCAGGATATACCAGAACCGCACCAATCGATCTCAGTGTATGCAAAAGGAGGATTTCGGCAGAAGACAGAGCAAAAAGGTTTGCGGATGGGAGATATTTATACCGTGGTGGGTTTAACCACAGGGCAGCGGAGTGCGCGGCAAGGAAGAAGGCTCAGACATTCAAGGCGTCTGGCGCAGAGGTTAAGGAAGTAGGAACCAAGGAAGGTTCTGAGTAATTGGGAAAAGATTAAGTCAACCCAACCTGGATGGCGATGCGGTTGACGGAAAAAGTTTTGTTTTGAATGCTTTAACATGTTTTGGAATTTCGCGATTGTCAGTTAGCAAGGTGGAGGTATTGCATGGATCAATGGAAGGCGAACATTTAGTTATAACCTGTTCATTGACCGTGAATAACCAAGAGATAACTTCACATTCACTGATTGATTGCGGAGCTACTGGCATTGCATTTATGGATCAAGATTTTGCTTGCCATCATCAGATACCCCTTCAAGAGGTGAATCAAAAGAAACAAGTGGAGGATAACTACAGAAGACCTATCGAATCCGGAGATATTACACATCCTGCCAGAGAGGGCATCAAAATACAGGAACATCAGGAACAGTTACCTAGGTTTATTACGAAGTTTGTTCATTATCCTATTGTCCTTGGAATTCCATGGTTATGCCTACATGGTGCGGCCGTACATTTTGCATCAAATACCGTTACGTTTGGATCACAGTATTGCATCTCACATTGCCATAATCCACCTGTGAAAGTGCAGGGAGGTACAGAGGAACCCTCGGAACTAATTTACCAAGCCACGGAACTATTTGAGCCACAGATTAGACCCCTCAGACGATTTCGAAGGAATATCGTGCTGCTACATGGAGCTTCCTTCTTCCGGATAGTTAAGAAAGGATGTCTTACTGTGTGTAAAGAATTCCATTCTGATATCAATTAAGCTATTGAAGCAAAGCGTTTGAAAGAATGCCCCTTAAAGGAGATTGTTCCAGAACAGTATCATGGATTTCTCCCTCTGTTTAATAAGGTGTTAGCAGATAGGTAACCAGCACATCAAACCGGAATTGATTATGAAGTCCGATTAAAAGTTGGGAAACACCAACATGGGGACCATTATATTTTATGTCACCAGCTGAACTGGTGGTATTGAAAGAATGGCTGGAAGATATGTTGGCATCAGATTTGGCTCAGTGGCTTCGGTGGCGTTCTGGGGTTTACAGCCCCCATCGGCCTCCGGCTGCGGGTATCAGGCCTGTGGCTTGTGGCCCCCATGGGCCTCGCCTGCCCGCATGCTGAAGAGGAGGCCTACCTCCGGCACTGGTACTCGGCTTTGGGCTCCAGTTGTGATACTCGGCTTTGCCGAGTATGGTCTCTTCTCTGTATATAAGTTTTGTATATTCCTTCTCTTGTATCGATAGACAATTGAGCGTCTTCATCCTTTCTCTTTTGCTTTTAACATGATAGTATGTCGAAAGTATTTATTTGACAGTCATCGTCACCCTATGCCGCTCCTGTTTTGTTCCGAAAGAAGCCGGATGGGTGCCTACGATTTTGTATTGACTATCGGGATATCAATTGTAAACGGATAAAGAATCGGTATCCCCTGCCATTGATAAAAGAGATGTTGAACCTTTTAGGGAAAGCTTCAATGTATATCAAGCTGGATGTGCGGAGAGCCGATAACCTCCTTCGAGTTACAGCAGGGTATGAACATCAATTGGTTTTCAGGACGAGATATGGATTGTTCGAACCCACAGTAATGCACTTTGGGATAACGAATGCAGCAGCAGATTTTTCGGGCTATATTAATAATACCATTCGGGAAGCTTTGGAGGATTTCGCTTCAACATATTTGGATGAAGTTTTGATATATTGTAATTCCGAAGAGGAACATGTTGGCCATGTTAAGTGGATTATGAGATGATTGGTGGAAGCAGGGTTATATTTGAAGCCACCGAAATGCGAATTCCATAAGGAAACAGTTAGGCATTTGGGGTTGATTATATGTACAAAGGGCATTTCAATGGATGAGGATAAGTTTGAGACTGTGCGGAATTGGAGCAGGGAAAAGAAGACCGAGAATGGACGCTTGAATAACCTCTTTAAAGTACAACAATTTTTGGAATTTCGCAAGTATTATGGGCGGTTTATCTCTAACTCTTCCGAAAAAGCGGAACCTTTGGCAAGACTTACGAAGAAAGATGAACGAGTTTTGTGGGAAGCAGAACAGGAATTAGCTTTCGAAACGATGGTAATTGCGTTTACCACGGCACCTGCACTTTGGCATTTTGATCATGAGATGGAAGTAATCATCGAGATAGATACTTCTGATTATGTCTCGGCAGGAGAGTTGTCACAACGAGATGACGAAGGAATGCTACATCCTGTGGCATACTACACAAAGAAACATTCACCAGCTGAGTGCAATGATAATGTATATGATAAAGAGCTGATGGCTATTATCAAGGCACTTGAAGAATGGAGACCTGAGTGTGATGGGACCGCGTACCCCCTTCAATTGATAACTGATCATAAGAATCTCGACGATTTTATGACAAAGAAGCTTTTAAACCGAAGACAAGCACGGTGGTCCGAGTTATTGACATAATTTGGGTATAAGATTGTTTTTCGACCAGGGAAATTGAATCACAAAGCGGATGCTCTGACAAGGATCCCTGGAGACCTCCCTGAGGGGGGTGATGAAAGATTAAAAAGCATGGAACAGGTCGTGTTGAAGCTACATAATCTGCCACAACTGTTGCGGATTTTGGCCAGTGATATATCCAGACAAGAACCTCCTTCAATATTGAGTCTTTTCGAGCGGGCATATCAGGAGGATCCATTACCCAATAAGATACTGGAAGCTATACGAAGGAAGTGCAGCTCAAAAGAGATTACAGTAGCAGATTATATGGAGCAGGATGGAGAGGTATTATATTGAGGAAAGCGTTATGTCCCTAAGGGAGATAAGCTACGTTTAGGATTGATACAGGAGTATCATGATACCGCGCTGGCCGGATATCCAGCACTGGCAAACCGGTTTGACCTCATGGACAGGCAGTACTACTGGAAGGATATGCTGAAGAAGGTGGATCAGTATGTACGAAATTGCCACAGTTGCCAGCACTTACGGACCTCAAGACATCCAACATTCGGAGTTCTTCGACATTTACCCATACAAGTGAAACCATGGGAAGATATTTCGATGGATTTTGTGGTAGGATCACCGGAGTGTGAAGGGTTCGATGCAGTTTGGGTGGTTTTGGATAGACTTTCAAAAATGCGCAATTTTATCCCATGCCATACAACAGTAGATGCGGTCGGACTTGCAAATTTGTTCCTTCAAGAAGTTGTACGCTATCATGGCTTACCAAGGACCATCGTTTCGGATCGAGTTCCCCAGTCTGAATCAACATTTTGGGGACCAATATGTAATCGATTTGGAATTTACCGACGGATGTCCACTGCTTTCCACCTCCAGACAGATGGTCACTCCGAACGAATGAATGCTGGGATGAAACAGTGTCTTCGGGTGTTTGTTAACCACCAGAAGCATTATTGGGTGCAGTGGCTAGCCCTTGCCGAGTTTGCTGCTAATAATGGAGTATCTAAGTCAACAAAGGGTACCCCATTCTTCTCAGTTCAGGGTGGGGACGCACAGATGTTGTTCGTCGGGAAACCAACTATTGAACAAGATCAACGGTGCCTGAAGACGGAACAAGTTCATGCAAGGTTGCAACAAGTTCATGACCATGTGCGAGTTGAGATGAGACGAATCCAAGCACCACAGAAAGAAGGTGCAAATCGAGGGCGTGTTCCTTCACCTAATATCCAAGTCCGATATAAGGTCTGGGTTGATCCTCGGAATGTACGGACAACCCGGTCAACCAGGTAGCTGCATTGGAAGCGTTTGGGACCTTTTCGGGTAAAGAGGCATGTATCCCTGTATGCTTATGAATTATAGTTACCTGCATCAAATCGAATTCATCAAGTCCAACCCGTCTCGCGTTTGGACCCAGTGGTTGAGGAACCCTTCGGAGGACAGGTTGTGCTTCCACCTCCTCCAGTAGAGGTTGATGATGAAGAGGAATATCAAGTCTCGAGCGTGGAGGAGAGCAGGGTGTACCGGAATCAGTTACAGTATTTCGTACGATTGACCGGGTATGATTCTTTGACTTGGGAACCCACAAAGGTCATAGATTGGTTACAAGCGGTTGAGGAGTTCCATTAACGATATCCACTGCAGCCTGGACCGTTGGAAAATGCTGTCGGAGGACCTCGAGTCTAAGGGGGTGATACTGTCATGGCGCTGAGACATACGGAGGTACATGGGGATAATAGCGGCTGTGCAGAGAAGGTGTGGAAGGAATTGTGTTACAGAAAGGCGGAGGCACTGGGAGACACAGAGGAAGCGGCGAGATGGTGGCGGTATAAGTTAGTATGATAAAAAAGCGGTCTAAGGTGTTGCGACATCGGATGATATGGCATGGTTTTACTGATCAGGATAGGGCTGGTGGTATGTAAGATCATAGGATGAGATTGTGATGATACATCAGAGCATGAGGAATGGTTCGAGGGTGGCAGACGAATTTTACATAAAGAGAGTGTTGTTGGTGTTGGAGAATTTCCTTTTCTTCTCTCTTTAATTGTTCTCTTGTATAGCAAAGCAAGTTACGACTTTGAAACAGCTTCGACTCTGGTCGTGTCTTGACTTACTCACCATGAACATCGAGTTCCTGACCCTGCTTGCTAAAATCACATTATTGTTGCCAATATCACTTACACCCGACCGCGCCCGTTACAATGGGTGACATTGTGAAAATCTCTCCTTGCGTTCCTTCTTCGTGCACACAAAATGCAATTCTCTCTTTACTAATTATACACATCATTCCAAGTCGCAAGATCAATATGGCAATTGACAATCCTTTGCTCGTTCCGTCCATCTCCTGTCATACTACTAGTAGCTATCTCTGGAATCACGTGTACGCAGCTGACGATGTTTCCTACACCGAAAACTTGGAAACCAATCGCTGCCTGTGGTTTTCTCCCTTGTATAAATTTAGAGACGAGATCCAAGTTTCTTGAGTTTTACGGTATTCGGATGAGCGCCAGGGCTAACCACTACTTAAAGAAAGCTCCATATTCATTGTGGAGCTTGATATTGAATAGTCGTTGCAGTTGCCATGGAAGACGCCCATTTAGCGTAGCATAAGACCTCCCTAAGCATTGCTTGACCCACACCCAGTCGCTACGTCGATCCTGTCCACGCCAGCTCTGGCTTCCCGTGCATTAACACATCTGAGATATGCATTCACTTGCAAAACCCTCAACTTGAATCTTAATACCACGCTGAATACAGAGCTCCATTGTATGCAGTTGGTCATGCGATATATTCGTCTTGTTAGGACTCTTATGCTTAATAAACTCCCATGTACTGCTGCATAATTCCTTGCGGTGTGTTGCATCTTGCATATTGTCGGGTAATGCTTGAAGTCATTTATCATGCCGTGAGGGTGCATTCATCACGGCAGTTTTGGGGTCGCATGGATTCGACCTTTGCATATGACTGGGGGCTCAGGGGGGCAGCTAGATCAGCAACGGAAGGGAGCAGTCTGTAGGTGGTATCGCTGTTCTCCCGACTCTGACCAAGGTCTTGCATCCTGTGCTCTCTGATATCGAAACATAGGATGCATCCCTGAAACGTGATTAGTGGTGGCAGATAATTGAGATTGTGATTGGAGGCGTTCCAACCGTCCTTGCGGTTCATTTAATGTGCTTCTGTATGTCTCTCGGCAAACTACTGTGGCAAGGCTCCGTATCAACGAACCTGTTTGGCCCAACCAGACATCAAGTGGATCTTCACACAGTTGAAGTCGGCATCTAAAGTCCTGGAAATATCTATCTTGTGGCTAATGTATTCCCGCCAGGGGTTCAGTTCGCGCTGCTTCTTCGACAGCATCCATGGTTCAGCATTTGTTTGCTTGTCTACCTTTCGCTTCTGCACGAGTTCCGTTCTCAGGGCAATGGCTTTGGCCTTCGCCTTTTTGCACACTTGACCGAGAAAGAACCCATCTTTGAAAGTGTGAAAACGATGCAAGGCGTCCTCCATGTGGCTCAAAGTTGCATTATCATGAGATGTATATCGAACATACATAGAGAAGTCTAACAATACCCATGTGAACAAAATTGGGCGATTCAATATGGGACGCTAAGCGGGTTTTGCGCCTCTTAAAGACTGGGTTACAACTCCCAGCAGGTACCGGCTCATTTCCTTTATCTCTTTCCCATTCCATTGTTAATCTTCATCACAGGACTTATTTTTTGGTGTGCGGTCGGGGTAAGGAGGTACGGATAACCAGATTGTATTGTACTTGTTGAGCCATTAGTACGTCTTCATGAAGTGGAAAATCCACTTCTGCAGGTGGTAAAGCATGCCGATCTGCATTGTATGGAGGAGGTTGGGCTTAGGGAGGTGGCTCACAATACAGGGAATATGTCGAAACACATTGAATGCTCGGTGAACATTGTGCGACGACAGTTCAGCATCCGCTGTCCTGGTGTTGGCATCACTGAGCATTCTATATAGGTTGTTATTCCGCTCGGGGTGTTGCTTGTCAGGATGAACATATCCTCCAAGATCGTTCTTTAGACACTGGCACCAAAAACAAACATGACGTTCGAGATGATGTAGGTCGCTATTCTCTGGTCAATCTGCAAGCCTTGCAGCTCAAACTGGTTTCGGACGCGTGAAGTTGCAATTGGCATATAGATCATTGTAATACCTGCTCCCGGCACTGGAATTTTGTTTACAGGTGAGTGGCTGGAGTAGCCGCCGGAGTACTTTGTTTAGCACCTCTCGGTTTCATCGCCGCTTCTCATCCTGCCGCTTCTGAGTTCTATTGGGGTTCTTGATTGGACTCAGTAGGCGAGCGATCATTATGACTCTGTGCGTTGATGGCATCTGGCGGATCTTCGATCATGAATTTCCAATTGTAATATATTCAGGCCACTCATTCTAGTCGCCAGCAAATTTCGAAAGATGTGTTCGGTCGGACATCATGATTAATGGAACTAGTGAATCCCTCACTGTGAGCATTGACTAAATGTCGATTAAGATGTTATTATCCTCGGGTAACTTGCCTTATGTGTGTCTCCCACCACCAGTCCACAGTGTGCATCTCAATATTGAGGTGTTTTGGGGGCCAATCACTGTTACATCAACACTGAGGGGCAAAAATGAGATGCTTGGCATAGGCTGACTGCAGCATCAACCTTCTCATGCTTTTGATAATGTCTCGACTCCATTATTTGACAGGGTGTTGGTGGTTGTCATTTCTTTTCATAAACTTGAGAATGTGTAGTTCCCACTACCTGGGAGCCTGATTATCTGGCATGCTAGCCACAAGCGTCTGGACACCGTTCCCATTGTTGAAGCTTGGGAAACGCAGAGCAGTATTTTCTTCCTTCAGTACGTTGTCATAGTATGACTTCATGCCCTTCGTCTTGATCTGACACTGGATATATTTGTACTCGTCACTCTTCGCAAATAGGTAGTAAGCATTGTTTTGTAGGTTCGTCTCAACGCAGCCCTGAAGGTCGCATTCCCATGGCTCAGCAATGTAATCAATCAGGGGTCCGCCGGCGGTGGGGTTTATTTCCGTCCGCAGCACCGGTGGCGGTGGTTGAATGTCCGTATCTGCGATGTTTTCAGTGTGTTCCAGCTAGGGAAACTTGTCCAAGTCTTGGACTGAATCTTTGTTAGTGTTGAACAAACGACGCTGAGCAGGTCGAACGCATCGGGGCGCAATGCGAATAATGAGATTCTTCTGGCGTGGCACTTGAAGGGGTTCAGGGTACTGTCATTTAATATCTGTAAGTCGCCGGCTGTCTGAGGTGAACTTCTTTCGGCATGAACATTCGGGGCAACGGAAAGTTGTCTTCTCTGGTATCGTCAATGACACACGAGAAGTGCAGTATACACTGTAGCAAGTGACAAAAGTTGGTGCTGGGCCTGAGCAACCTTGTGTGTAAGCTTAAGATACTTTTAGCTAAATTATTAAGCCTCAACACCATCACAAGGACATTCCTTACACACCAGAAGTTGCAAAAATGCTGCATGCCCGATGTCCCATAATACTATGAATAAACAACAACCACTGAAATAAAACCAATACACAACATGAAAATCAGTTAAACCTTGAGCGATCCAAAATACTCGCGATGAGTGTAATAATCAATACCTGAGATAAACAGGTTCGAACAAAGGAAACGAACAAGACAAGAAGCTGATCCTAAGCCGAACGCAACAAACATCGCGCCATCTACAATGCGAAAACTGGTTCACTCCTCGCCTACTGAGCCATCCGGGCGTGCCTCATGGCAAGGGACATCAGGGAGAGGGTCATCAGGGAGAGGGTCATCGGGGAGACTGTCGCTACCTGCTGATTCAATCAGAAGCTGCAGATCCACATCCACATCCGAGGTGTTTCCAGCTGTCTGAGATTCTCGCAGAGTTGGTACTGCTGTGCAAGGTTTTGGCAGTGTCGCAGGCACCAAATGCTCCCGCCCACTGAGGGATGAGCCTCCGGAGTCTGAAGTAGGGGGAGATGGTCTGGAGATTAGTGCTAGGGGGGAGGCGCCGAAGGTTGTGGCCTTGGGGTTTGTTCGTGCATCATCTGGCCTGGCTCAGGTAGCACGATTGTCTGATTGCCTACAATGATATCTACCTCATCTGCTGATGTATTTACCATCTCTCCCTGTCCAATTGTCTGAGGTTCTTTGCCATCATCCTCTTCCGTATCCTCCTCCTGAATCTAAACCTCCTCCGCTTCCTCTTCCTCCTCCTTCTCCTCTTCATTTCCCTTCTCTTTGTCTTCCTCCTCTCCATGTTCCTCCTCTTCGTCGTCATAGTCCCTTTCCATATCCACAATGCCGTCTGAATCAACACCATCTGGTGAGTTCACATAATCCTCCAAGCCCATCTCTGCATCAGTATCAAGTTCTGAGTCATATTCGACGACCGACTCGGTAGACTCAGTATCATCAGGTGAGGAAGTTGACACAGCAGGCAATGCTTCCGGCTCTAAATATGCCTGCTCCAGTTAGCCATCTGTGTTCAAGTCTGCCTCATGCAGATTAACAATACATTTCCCTTTACTGTTTCCCATCCCCTTCCCCCTCGCGGTCCCGTTCCCATCCTTTCTTCCCATCCATTTTCCGGTCGCTTCCTCACCGCCCTGAGTATCCTCCTCTCCCTCGCTGTCATCATTGTCATTGTTATGGCTAGGGCGGCTCGGTCCACTGCTCGGCGCTGCGTGATCCACCCAGTTATCATCCTCAACATCCCCATCGATTATCTCATCCCAATTGAGTGGTCTAATAGCCAGGAAGTCGCCTGGCGTATACTACCTGCAGCTTGGCGGCTCAATCTTTCCCTTGGGATCATCACAATAATAACAAGAAAAACACTCCCTGGTAAGTTTATTATTCCTCAAGGTAGTTGTCGGCGGAGCGGCGTGATCGACTGATTCCCCCAACGCACAGTGGTTGTCCCACCTGCAATTGTTCATTTGGTCACGGGTTGTGTCTAACATTTGCCCCATCCTTGAGCGGAAGGCTGCCCACCACTACCGAAATGGTGATGTCCTGCCCCTGCAGTGCAGCCACATCAGCTAGAATTGTGAAAAGTGGCTAGTCATGACTGGATCAAGAAGAATTATATCATGAAAGAGGTCCCAGGCTCTCTCATAGTTGACGCCTCAAATATTGTATATCTATATGAGTCCACGGCTGTGTTACAAGATGAATCACTTTATAGGGTCCCGATCCAACTACAGGTGTCGAGTGATTACCGATGTCCGCATTTTTGCCCTTGCAATTACCTTCCCCTCGATTTTGAGGCTGCAATTTGGTGCCATCACTGCGAGTTGAAAATCAATCTACATCCAAGGCGTTAGCATTATGATACTGTCAAACATAGCGAAAGGTAGCCCAGAGTTAACGTACAATGTTGTGTAGATTATTGTGTGTGGTTTGGAACGATATGTGTTGTTTTGTGCAAGTCACGTAATGTCGATATAGTTCAGAATGCTGCTGGTTTTTTTAATACTGGAGGAATAGATAATGGAGGTGTATGCAGGAATAAGGGATATTTGTACTCGAGTTCCTGCGATTTGATTTATATCATGTGTTGTGTTGGTTAATGAACACATCATGACCCAGCCTTCATGTTGCACAACCACTGACCACCTCATGAATGTGGTGTCTTGAAACGACATTTAATACTAGCAGTCATGACAGTTTGAAACGCCGAGTGTGGCTTTCGCCTCTTGGGCCACTTTTACTGCTCATACCTCGTGCATCTCGGAGCAAATTGAGAAGTTCTCCAGTTGCCCCCACTTTGCAATAATCCAACATGGCTACATAAGCCTAACGGAGGAAAAAGCAGACGCAACTGATGTTCTAGGCTAGAGTATCTGTGATTGTTCGTTTTGCGATGCATTTAGCTCGGCCAAATGGGTATTTCCACCCAGAAGCAGATGATGTACACAATCGATGGTTCAAAGTATTGTGCCAAGAACGTGTGCAATCTGATTTTAATCACGCCAAGAACTCATAAACACCTTTCAAGCGGTGCAAATAGACCTCCTGGCATTGCTGTAACAGGGAATATCAATGATGAGTGTAATTTGAGTTTAATCTGATGGCAGTTAACCCCAGAATTGAATGCTTTTGAAGTAATCTCATTCCCGAGTATTGTCACAGTTAAGTGTCTAGCGCGGTCAAAACTAAGCCTCCCATTTTTGTCGAATCCCCCCTGGGTCTCCCATATAGGAATCTACCTCGCCTGCTGTTGCAAATGCATGCAGAGGAAATTAATACTACTGACTTGACGTCAAACACCCATATAGGATGATGCCTTCTCAAAGACCTCACCCTGTCACCTCTCCATTTGTACAAAATGTTCAAAGTCTGGGGAATCATCAGAATGAACGAATGAGTGGGCCTTCGGGGAAGTCTCAACTTCCACCTGCTAAGAGATGTGTCTCCGTACTGCCTGGCGAGAGTTATTCCTCTCAAGGAGGGAGTTCCGTAGCCTCTACAATCCAAGGTCAGAACTGCACCCCGGCATCTTGGCTGATCTATTCTCTAGTTGCAGATATCATTCACAAAGTGATTTCTACCGCGTCTGCGGCGCAGTGACAGTCAATAATTACTCCAACAGGCACGGTGGTGACAAGTAGTCGTAACACACCAGCACCCAGCGGAATCACACAGACAGACTCAACGTGTCTCGTTGTATCCAGCCCCACATCTGACATTGATAGCACTCCCACTCCGCACAGCTGTTTTGAAAACATGGCTATCCTCATCCCCAATCCAGAAGCCTGGGCGATCATTTCAAATCCACAGCGAACACAAGCTACAGATAGGAATCAGTGACAGAGGCAGTGGCAATTGCAACTGCAGGCAGTCTATACACCTCGATCGGGGGTTTCCGACAGTCGCCGCATCCATTGATTTGGTGACTCCTCGTGCTGGAAACCCTTATGTTCACAGTGGTGACTGTCTCATTAGACTTCACACCATGACTGTCCTTGTAGACTTACCACGATGCTCGCCCTCATGCACATCATACATCAGACACACCTTTGTCCTTCCCTCTTGTACCTAGTGTTAGCAATGGTTCCAAATCGCCGGGTCAGTTCCTGGTCCGGTTCCGACCCAGTACTGAATCGTGGCCACAGGTCTTACCACACGAAAACCCCGACCGTTGGCATTGGGCCGGTTTTACCACCAAAACCCCGGCATTACATGTCCACAATGTGCCCTCCAATTAAATATTGGAGTTCTGATTGTATCGTGACATGATCAGTAGGTAGATTGTGTAGATTTAGCCCCTCATTCATCTCCCGCTCTACGATTTGCAGTCGGACGAATATGTGTTGATTCGCTATTGAACACGAGTGAATATCGCCTGCAATATGACGTTATATCACAGAGATTCAATGAATATTGGTCCAATCGCAAATCTGACAGCGGGAGATGAAAGAGCGGTTAAAACTGCACATTCTGCATAGTGATCATGTAACAATATAATCATAACTCAAATACTTATTTTGAGCGAATATTACTGGAACCATAATATGGAACTGCGGTCCGGGTTCAACCCAGCCAAAAAACGCAATTTTGTGTTTGGTCAGGGTAACAAATCCATCAAGACAGAGCGGCTCAGATTACTTTGCGGTTCCTGACCCGGACCAGCGGCTTTGGGTCGGTTCCAACCCTGACCGAAGCCGGGAAACCCGGAACCGTTGCTACCACTACTTGTACCTACAAGTAGTGTTAGCACTGGGCCCGGGTTTGGACTGGATAACGGGTTCAGTTCGGTTCCAGAACGGTCCAACAACCCGACCTGCAGCGTCTTGACGGGCCTAACCCAGACCCATACCCTTCAACCTGCAGGTTTTGCCGGGTTTAGCTAGACCGGGCGGTTCCGATCTCAGGTTCTGTGTTTTGAGTTTTTCTATTTATGGTCGTATTTATATACCCTACTGTTAATCGCAACATATCAACTTTTCCACATCCTTGTTCCGTTCCGATGAATCGGCCATATTTATAACGGAAACCAAGCGATACACACTCCGTGCCCCATTCTGAAACCAAGCGTCAATGGAGCGTCAACGATTTTCAGTGTTGTAGGTCTGGTAATTGAAAAGTGACTTGTCCTTTATTATGCATAAGCGATGTATTGGCCGCCTTTACAGACAAAAAGGAAAGCAACACGCACCCTGCCCGATCTTGAAAATGAGTGTCAACGATTGTTGGCTTTGCAGGATGGTTAATCAAAGCGCGAGGTGGCCGCTAATGTCTATATATGGAGCTTTGACCAGTTTTATAGGCTAAAACGTTCAGGATCACTGAGTAACAGCATTGAAAAGGAATTTAGTTGTGACTGTCTGGGAGGCTGCCGCCGGACGACCTCTGGCTTATCATCGTACAGAGGCTGCCAAAGCATTGTTTATAGCTGTATGCGATCTATTCCCATCAAGATTACCCAAGATTCAAGACCAAAAACATTGTCGCTTTGTTGACGCTCATTGTCAAGATGGGGGAAGGAGAATGTAGCATTCTATTTTGCCTAAAAAACGGGCAATACAATGATTATACATAAAAACGATAAATTCACATTCTAATCACCTGACTTACAGGATGAAAAATGGTTGACGCTCCGTTGACGCTCATTTTGCCACAGGCGTATCCGCATTATTCCACCATTCACTTTGGCATGGAACATCATTTACAGTGTTTTGGCAGTCGTTCTATCCTTTTCATGTATGTTTTCATTCATCACTACATTGTTCTTTAATTGTGCATATAAATATATGCTTGAAAATATACTTTAAAGTGTCCACTAATTGTAGATAATAATAATACTCAAAACTCACGTTCCTTTCAATCAATTCTCGTCCTAACCCTCTGCTTCGCCCAAAAGGCTGTGGTCATTTTCAAAATCAATGTTAGTGGTATTTCCACACATCAGATAGTGTACTCAGCAAATCTGGAATAAAATCTTTATCGCGCTTGCTATCCATGGCAAATGCATTATGATTGAAAAATTGAGTGGTTGGAAGTGGAGAATACATATATACACACCTGGATGGCATACCTTCGATTTTGTAACTTTCGTTTCCCTCAGTGTCCCCTCATGGCGGAGGTGGCGTTCCGGCTGGGGATTACCTTCCGGGCAGAGCCGGTTCAGGTGGAGGTGGGGCGATTCCATTGTGCCTCCAGCATTTCTGCAAATTCTTTGCTGTACCATTTTGGCATGGATGGCAGACGGCCATATGATTTTTATAAACCATTGCCGGGTGTCTTTCCATCGTAGCATTCACTTCATCATGCCCAGGAAACTCAACTCCTCGCATCTTCTCTTCTTGGACTTCCTCTCGAGGTTTCTTCATTAGTTGTTGCGCTTCCTCAACTGTGGCACACGAAAACCCTCCTTTGCCCATTTTCGCCACATTCAAGGAAGGGCGCATGTCGCACTGTTCCGGCTGTACCCGACCTCCTTACCTTGCCATAGTAGCAGACATGTTGAAAACCTTCAAGACATTAGTTGCTGCTTCTGAAAGGGAGCTGGGGCTATTACCTCGACCATATATGACTCTGTAGCCTCCACTAGAGTCTTTAAATCCTGATTTGTCCACCTCCAGGGACCTTTATCACAACATTCCTCCGCGAAAACCCCAGAGCTGACGACATCATGATGGTCTATTTCGCAGACTGTGCAGACAAATGCCTTCTTTGACTATGGAGGTTTGCCATTACGGGTAGCGATAAATAGATCATGGAGCTCTCTATGTAGACCAGCTGTACATTATATGGTGAGTTGACTGGCTTCTATAGCGATATGGAGCTACTCACATCCGATTGCGTGCTGCTGCCTATTATTGCTGCGAAAGGTTTTACGTACTTTTTTTAAATGTGCGTGCTAGGCCATATTTTCGGTGGATCCAATTGCAGCATCGCGGTGGATTAAGTGTTGTCTGCGTTACAGCTGTGTCTCAGCCAGCGGCGTGTTGGAGGAAGCGCCCGTCATTCGGCTCAATCCAGATTGAATCACACCCGGCTGAGATGTTTCTTGAGGCATGACTTGCTGTTGTGGAAAAGGTGAGGAAGATGATAACGAAAAGTGGAAAGTCTTGAGGAATATATAGTAAGCTACAGGTCACAAAGGAATGAATGACTGTCAACATGCACGTTCTATTCAAGATACATCATAGTTGGAGGTGATTCCAACGGTTCCGCGATTTGCAGTATGTCAGTCTGATGATGTTTTTTTGTTTGTTTGCAGGGATATATTGCAGTGAACAACAGCTGCTATCTCGGGTTTGTTAGATATACAAAGGAAATTCTTCGACAGAAAGCTCATCTGGTGATGTATGTCTCAACGGATAGCTGGGATCTTACCTGAAACATACGCTAACTATCACGTCATAACATACGATCAGTTTTCCCATTCCAGCTGAAATGATGGTCAAAACGCGAAGTTTGTTTTGTTCGAGCTGATCAAACATATGAACCTTGACATAAATGACTCAGCTTGCCTCCATGTGGTCCATATCTTGCAACATCCAACATCTCGCCCAACAACAAGGTCAACACACGATATGATAGTCAATGTTCCGAACCAGAACTTTTCACCACTTCCGGTGGGCAAATACTGCAAATCGACAATGACGGCCACACATCGAGGTCATGAATCGAATGAAGGCAAGAGCGGCTCCGACGCAGAATGGGTCCGAGCATTGGGAGCATTGCGCAGCGTACGATCAAAACAGACCCTTGCGGCAGAGAAATGACAGGAAACGCACTTCTTAAGTAACGGAGGGAAAGAGAATTCGATCGAGGATTGTGTGGAGAGAGAGACCTCTGTGGCAAGAAAGCGACTGCAAGACGCAGAGACAGCGATGATACAACAGCTGAAAGAAAGGACTACAGCAACCGGAATGTCCGAAACATCGTTTGAAGAGATGTTGAATGCTATTGGAGACTGTCTGAGCGATCGTGCAAGTTCCAACCATGAGCAGGATGGGGAGGATGATTAAGATGATGAAGTAGATACAGAGCTCGGCAAGCTCAGTGATGATGATGAACCTGGCTGGGTGATTGGCACAATCTCCAAAACGGTACAGCACCACATTGAGAGTTTTCGGCAGAAGCAGATGAGGCATGACAAATTGACCCAACCGGGATGAGGGGATGCAGCCAACTACTTCCTTGACAGAGATATGAAATATGGGACCGCCGAATTGAAGGTTCCGGCGGTTGTCATGGCTCAAATAGACACCACTGCAGACTCAACATCTCTGACAACAGATGGAGAGCAGATGCAGACTCTTGATATCGTCCGAGGACAATTGGAAATGCCAACAGTGGCTTCTCAACCAAGAGGTTGTCAAATGAGGCTGGGTTCGGAGAAACCACAGTCAAACATATTGATAACGGTTTTTTCACGCGACCCGGCGACCAATTTGACGCCGTTGCAGCATGCAAAGCTAGTTGAACTCGTAAGCTATTACCCCTGCATGAAGCATCGCTAGTTAATTACCATGTAGAAATCGGATACGGACGAAGATATGGTGACGGCTCCTGCCCCGCTGGATGTATAACTAGGCAAATAGTTAGTTTTGGAGACCTACCTCGCAGAAAACCAATTTGTGTACTTGCTTTGCTACGTGTCAGCTTTTCCTGATTTCAGTGACCACATTGTGAGACATGATATGTCATCAGAGCGTGTGCAAGGGTCGTACAGGCCATGTGAATGTTCTCGGCTCCAAATCTAGTGCACAGACGGCCAACAACCTTGATATTGACTTTCCTATTACAGTTACATTAGAAAGCAAAACCTACAATAGAGACAAAATGTATTAACAAAATTTATTTCAGTGATGTAATACGAGTCATATGACGAGCGGTCCGTGCCCAGTCTGAACCCGGATCAATCCCAGCCGTCATGCAGCATTAGTTCATATAGCTAACTGCCTAACTGTCTGCTCAGACCAGCAGCACATCGTCGAAAGTTTAAAAATTACTTATGGTACGTCATGGAAATGGAGGAAAACGAGCTGGAAAAAGAAACGTCAGGAAGTCAGGCTCTATATGTCTAAAATTAGTTGATGGCTCTGTATGCCGTAACATACTGGCTGAATGCGCTAAAACGTGACGGAACTACGTCATTCATTGAACTGATGATGTGAATAGTGGTGGCTAAGAAACTGAGAGGCCTTGATGCTGTTGAATCCAAACGATTCAACCTAGAAACTGAATATTGGCTGTCAATAATGACGGTATGACATTCAATCAAAATGATTGCCCCTCTAAGGTGAGCGTCAATGGAGGATCAATGATTTTTGTTTGTTCTTTTCGGCAATCAAATGGTTGCATAGTCACATCAATCCAAAGAGAAGTTATTGGCCGCCTTTCAATGTTAAAAGGCGAGTGACATGATCATTGCCCCATCGGAGAAATCAGCGTCAACGGAGCGTCACCGATTTCTGGTCTTGCATCTTGGATAACAACTGGGCTGCGCGACAGCATTAACCCATAATGGCTGAATTGGCCGCCTTTATGGGCGAAAGAGCCAACAACCATATCGCTACCACCTCCTAAAAATGAGCGTCAACAGAGCGTCAACGATTTTCGGTCATGCATCATGGGCAATTCACGGGCTGAGCAACGGCATATACCCATAATCATCATGTTCGCCTCCTTTCTAGGCAAAAATGCTAGTCACGATATCGCGACTACCTCCGAAACATGAGGGTCATTGGAGTGTCAACGATTTTGGGGCTTGCATCGTGGATAATCAGCCAGCAATTCCGCGGTGTTGACCGATCATCATACTATCGGCTGCCTGTATGGGCAAATATGCTACTGATGATATTGCAACTGTCTCGTCTTGAATGCCCCTGTATTCAACTTCACAAATATGCATGCGATGTCTCACAGGACTGACTTTTGTCTCGCTTGTAGCTCTAAAGTCGATATTTATGAAGCAGCATTTTATGTGACCAAAACGTATCTTCGAACAATCACCCAGATCGAATTACCCAGAGTTCAATTTCCTACCTCAATCTCAGATACATAATCTTTAAATACCTGATTGCTAGAGGTTATGATATCTTCAAAAAATGATCGCGTCTTTATTCGTGATTTAAGCGACCATACTTTACAAATCATGTTTGATTCTTGGTAGGGTTGAATGAACATAGGCTCGAAGCGGCCTATTGCTTGGAATAACCCTCGACATGCGCCTTCACAGAGATTCTATTTACATTGCGTGATTGAGGAGACTGGCAGCCCCAGCATCATATGTATTGTTTGTCATAAAGTTCTTCGGCTTCCCTCAGAACATGGGACCCGCTCAATGGGCAAACACTTGATGGCAAAAGCGCATATCGCAAAGTTAAACGAATTAGTAGTGACATAGGTAACAGAATGGACCAATTCAATGATCGCTGAAACAGCATTGGCCATACTAAAGTGGCAAGGAAGTCAAGGTATTCCAATTGTAAGTTCGCAAATGACAATCAAATTTACCATTCAAGTGTTAATTATACTTACTAAACTGAGATACAAAACGCTCTAAACTGGCATCAAAGAACTTTCAAAGTGCCGAATTTCACCAACACCCCTGGAATCGGTACATCATGTTAGGGTTTGTTTCGGCTCATATTTCATGGAATGCGATATCAAACCTCGAGTCACTATGGTCAAACAATGCATTACAGAGCGAGTTGGTTTTGCCGTCCTCCAGCACACTGAGTAATATTTGCCGGAGGAAATAAACACTGACAGTGGATGCAATTAGGAATCCATTGCCATCAAGAAACAAAGTTAGATTAGCTTTGGACGGATGGACATCGACGAACAAATTAGCAATAAAGTCGGTCATTTCTGAATATATGGATTGAAAATGGGCTTTGCAAGATGTACAACTGGCATTCGATAAGGTTGATAGCCCATCCTTTTACTATGTAGAAAGCTCATTCACGATTACAGGTCAAGGGTCAGCATACGGGAGCACGGCAAGAGCAACATTTGATGGAAGTTCTTGATCTTTTCGAACTGACTGACGGCTGTTTACTTGGAATTACCGCTGAAAACGCTTCCTTAAATTACTCGATGACTCGCGAACTACAAACTACCCTTGACGCCTCTGGAATCGAGTGGCCCGCAGTGAGAAACCATATACCATGGATGGCGCACGTCATTCAGCTTGCTTTAGGTGCATTCATGCGCAGTCTAGGTGTAACAGGCCGCACTATGTCTTGGGAAGCCCATCAGCGCAATCAGCAATTTGGAGAGAATGAAACCATAGACATTGGAAAGAGTCAAAGACTTCGAAAAGAGGGCAATGCTAGAATCAACAAGGTGTCGGCCAGGAGACCAGGTTTAGCAAAGATAATTGAAAAAGTCTGTATTTCAACATATTTTGAAAGTGATGAAGCTGACCTTCATATAGCCGAGAATGCTTGCTGTAATGATTACGCTGACACCTGGATGTCCCAACGAGTTCATTGACTGTGAACAATCCAACGTCCGGATCGCTGTACTACCCGTTATGGATGTGAAGAAACTTTGGAACTCGACATTGGAGTTACTCGAGCGTGCCTACCGCTTGAGTGAATTCACCAGTGAGTGGCTTCAAAAGCCAAAATATAGCGACTACCAGCCGCTCTTCACGGCTCAGGATGAGTGGACTATTGTCAAGTATGTCATGGAGGTTTTACGGCTATTCCGGTACTGGACCCTTTGGATATCGAAACGGCATACCATTACTCATCATCACGTTATCACTGGTGACAATGACATGTTTGATCACATGGATGGCGTGATGCGAGCTTTCTCCAAGGAAAAGACACAATGGAAGGAAGACTTATTCTTTGCTGTGAAGTGTGCCTGGCAAAAGCTTTCCAAATACTATACAGAAGGGACTCCAACGACTGGTATGCTCCATATCTCTGCACGCATCCTTGATCTGTTCCGGAAGTCGAGATCGTTTAGGAAGTACGACAAGGGAATGGATATCAATCCTGAAGACGAGACTTCTTATACTATCCAATTCCAGCAGGACTTTCTGAAGTATGTGGAGAATGAGTACTACGCAAAACATAGACATTTGCCGGTCACTATGCTCGAAAACACACCGAACAACAATTCCAGCTCCTCTGCAAGGGCTTCAAGATCTGGTCAATCATCTTGTGATCCATATAATCTGTCCAACGATGATGATGAATAGTGAATGCCTACCAATGTGGCCGATACGACACCCGGACGAAGCGATCGTGCAACATGCTTATTGACAGCTGCAAGACTATATTTGAATTCACCTCCTGAATTACCACAGAACTGGGGGCAAATTAATCCGAATCTCAATGATTACCACACCAACCCAATGGAGATTAGCAGTAAATATTGGTTACCGGATATCACCGACTGGTGTCGGCAGCAAGAAGAAACGCATTCAAAGTACTCTGATCTCTCCAATGTGGCGCGTGACATTTCCCTATCATACCTCACAGTGTAGGAGTCGAGGCCAGTTTTTCCCTTGGGCGAGAGGCGATCTGGTGGAGGAAGTCGACAACCACAGGCGAGACCCTTCGCGACGAAGTCGTTGTAAGGAAGTTTGCTCGAGCCAATAACGGATTGCTGGTTGACGACGATCCAATATTTGATCCAAGTAGTACTGATAACGAGATAGAGATGACGAGGGAGTAGTATTGGCAATGGGTCCGGGTAACCCACCAGCGGTCCGGGTTCGGATTGGAAAAACAGTTTGGTTCGGTTCCAGAACCGTCCAAAAACCCGACCCGCAGCGTCAAGGCGGGCCAAACCCCGACTCGTACCCGTCAACCCGCATGTTTTGCCGGGTTTGGTTAGAGCCTTCGGTTCCAATCTCCGGTTCTGTGATTCGGGTTTTCTATTTATGGTCGCATTTAGATACCCTACTGTTAATCACAAAATATTAACTTTTGCACATCATTGACCTTTTCAGATGAATCGGCCGCCTTTCTAACTAAAAACAAGAGAGACACGCTTCTTGCCCTATCCTGAACATGATAGTCAACAGCGCGTCAATGATTTTTGGTTTTGCATCATGAGTAATCTAGATGGCGATTGGATGCAAACGATCATAAATGAGGTATTGGCTGTTTTTGAACCCAACAGAGAAAGAAACATGCTCGCTGCCCCATTCTGGAAATGTGCGTCAATGAAGCCTCCACGATTTGTCTTCCTGTAAGTCAGGTTATTATACTGTGAATTCATCATTGTTATCTATAATCAATGTATTGGCAGCCTTTTTAGGCAAAAGAGAATGCCACACTCTCCCTGCCCCATCTTGACAATGAGCGTCAACAGAGCGACAATGATTTTTGGTCTTTAATCTTGGGTAATCTTGGTGGTAAATGATCATAGACATCTATAAACCAGGTTTTAGCAGCCTTTCTAGCCTAATAAGCAAGAGGTCATCCCGCAACAGCCTCCTGGACCATCGCAACTTAATTCATTTTCAATACTGCAACTCAGTAATCCTAAACGTTTTAGGCCATAAAACCAGTCAAAACTACATATATAGACATTAGTGGCTATCTCGCGCATTGATTAACCATTCTGCAAGGCCAACAATCGTTGACGCTCCGTTGACGCTCATTTTGCCACAGATGTATCCGCATTATGTAACCAGTTACTTTGGCATAGATTATCAAGTACAGTGTTTTGACAGTCGTTCGATCCGTTTCATGTATGTTTTCATTATCACTACATTCTTCTTTAATTGTGCATATAAATATATCCTTTAAAATATACAGTAATGTGTCCCACCCATTACTTTCAATCAATTCTCATCCCCACCCTCAGATTCACCCAAAAGGCTGTTGTCGTCTGCAAAATCAATGTCAGCTGAATTTCCATGCAGCTGATAGTGTACTCAGCAAATCTGGAATAAAATCTTTATCGCGCTTGCTTTCCTTGGCAAATGCATTATGATTGAAAAATTGAGTGTTTGGAAGTGGAGAATGCATATACACACAGCTGGATGGCATACCGTCTATTTCATCTCTTTCGTTTCCCTCACGGTCACCTGGTGGCGCAGCTGGCTTCCCGGGCGGAGCTGCCGCAGGTTCAGGAGGAGGTGCGGTGGTTTCTTTGCGCCTTCAGCGGGTCACCGAATGCTTTGCTGCACTATTTTGGCATGGAACGCAGCCGGCCGTATGATTTATGTAAACCATTGCCGGGTGTCTTTCCATCGCAGCCTTCACCTTCTGATGCCCAGGAAACTCAACACCACGCTTCTTCTCTTCTCGGACTTCGGCGCGAGGTTTTTTAATTAGTTGTTCTGTTTCCTTGATTGCGGCGCGCAAAAACCGGCCTATAGCCATTTTCGCCATATTCAAGGCCAGGCCAATGTCGGACTGTTCCAGCTGTACCCGACCTCCTTGCCTCGCCATAGTTGCAGACATGTTGAAAACCTACAAGAAATTAGTTGCTTCTTCTAAATCGAAGAGTCGGCTATTACCTCAACCATATACGACTCCGTAGCCTCCTCTAGAGTCTTTAAAGCCTGTTTAGTCCACTCCCGGGCACCTTTATCACGAAATTTGTCCGCGAAAATCCCAGAGCTGATGACATCATGATGTTTAATTTCGCGGACCGTGCGGATAAATGCCTTCGTCGACCATGGAGGTTTGCCATTGCTGGCGGCAATAAATTGGACACGGAGCTCTCTACGTACACCAGCTGTACATTATATTGTTAGTTGACAGCGTTCTATATTGATATGGAGCTACTCACATCCTATAGCATGGTGCGTCCTATTATTGCTGCGTCCGGTTTTACGTACTTTTTTTAAATGTTCGTCCTCGGCCAGATTTTCGGTGGCTGCAATTGCAGCGTCGCGGTGTACTAACTGGTGTCTGCATTGCAGCTGTGTCTCAGCCAGGGGTGCATTGGATGAAGCGCCCGCCGTTCGGCTCGATTCGGATTGAATCACACCGGGCTGAGGTGTTTGTGGAGCCATGACTTGCTGTTGTGGAAAAGGTAAGGAAGATGATAACGAAAAGTGGAAAGTCCTCAGGAATATGGAGTAAGCTATAGGTCACAAGGGAATGAATGACTATCAACTTGCACGTTCTACTCAAGATAGATCCTGCTGCATATCGCTACAAGTTGAAAGTGATTCCAACGGTCCCACGATTTGCAGTAAGTCGGTCCGATGATATTTGTTTGTTTGTTTGTGTGCAGGGATTCATTGAAGTGAACAACAGCGGATATCGCGTGTTTGATATATATAAAAAGGAAATTCTGCGACAGAATGGTCGTCTGGTGATGTTTGTCTTGACACATAGCCGGGATATTACATGAAACATACTCTAACTATCATGTCATAACGTACGATTAGTGTGACTATTCCAACTGAAATGACGGTCAAAACGCAGATTTTGCTTTTTTCGAGTTGATCAAACATACGAACCTTGACATAAAAGACTCGGCTTGCCTCCATGTCGTCCATATCTTGCAATATCCAACATCACGCCCAACAACAAGGTCAACACACGATACAATGGTCAATGCTCCCAAAATGAACATTTCTCCACTTCCGGCGGGCAAATACGGCAAATCGACAAAACATTCCACACTTCGACGTCATCAAGCGAATGAAGGCAACAGCGGCTTGGTGGCAGAAAGGGTTCGAGCATAGGGAGCATTTCACAGCTTGCGATCTAAAAAGAAGCTTGCGGCGGAGAAAAGACAGGAAACGCACTTTTGAAGCAATAAAGAGAAAGAAAAATGGATCGAGGATTTTGTGGAGAGAGAGACTGCAGTGGCAAGAAAGCGAGTTCAAGACGCAGAGACAGCGCTTATGCAAGATATGACGAGTGCTGAACACGAATGCGCGACAACCGGGAAGCCCGAAACAATGTTTGAAGAGATGTTGAATGCGATCAGAGACAGTCTGAGCGATCTTGCAACTTCCAATGATGAGCAGGATGGGGAAGACGTGGAAGATGATGAAGAAGATACAGAGCTCGGCAAACTCAGTGATGATGATGAACCTGGCTGGGTGATGGGCACAATCACTAACACGGTACAGCACTGCATGGAGAGCTTTCGGCAGAAGCAGATGAGACTTGACGAATTGACCCAACCGGGATGGGGGAATGCAGCCAACTACTTTTGTGAGAGATATATGAGGTATGGGACTGCCGAATTGATGGTTCCGGCGGTTATCAAGCCCCATATAGACTCAACTACAGCCACACCATCCCCGATAACAGTTGGAGAGCATATGCAGACTCCTGATATCGTCCGAGGACAATCGGAAATGCCAGCAGTGACTCCTCGACCAGGAAGTAGTCAAATGAGTCTGGGTTCGGAGAAACCACAGTGACATGAATTCATACCGGTTCTTTCGCCCTGCATTGCGACCGATTTGATCCCGATTCAGGATGGAAATCCTGTTGAACCCATAAGCTTTTACCCCAGCATGAAGCATCCCAAGTGAATTACCCTATAGAAATCGGATACGGACGAAGATATGGTGACAGCTCCCGCATCGGCGGAGGAATAGATAGCCAAATAGGTCGTTTTGAAGACCTGTCCTGCGGAAAAGAAATTTGTGTACCTACTTTGCTACGTGTCAGCTTTTCCTGATTTCAGTGACCAAATTGTGAGACATGGTATTTCATCAGAGTGTGTGCTAGGGTCGAACTGGCCATGCGAATGTTCTAGACTCCAAATCTGGTTGATAGACGGCCAGCAAACATGAGATCGACCTGCCAATTACAGTAACATTAGAAAGCAAACCTTAAAATAGAGACGAAATATACTAACAAAATTTAATTCAGTGATGTCATACGAGTCATAGGACGAGCAGTCAGTGCGCAGTCTGAACGCGGATCAATGGCAGCCTCAATGCAGCATTAGTTCATGCAGCTAACTGCATAACTGTCCGCTGAGACCTGCTGCACATGGTCGAGATTTTGAATATTGCATATGGTACGTCATCGAAATCGAGGAAAACGAGCTGGAAAAAGAAATATCAGGAAGTCCGGCTCTATATGTCTAAAATTAGTTGATGGATCTGTATGCCGTAATTTACCGGCTGAAAGCGCAAAAATGCGAAGGAACCACCTCATTGATCGGACTGATGACGTGAATAGTGGTACAGAGGGTGCGGTGAGAGCGGTTGCGTTGTCAGCCAGTCAGATTAGGTCGCGATCTCTGGCTAGTGTCCCAGCCCCAAACTGGATGGTAAAAACTTATTGACTGTCAATAATGACGTTATGACGGTCATGCAAAATGATTGCACACCCTATGACTGTTGGTAGGTCTCTAAAGTAAGCGTCAACGGAGCGTCAATGGCGCGTCAACGATTTTAGTTTGATCTTTCCGGGTTGCATCGTCACATAAATCTAAAGACGAGTAATTGGCCGGCTTTCGATGTGAAACGGCAAGCGACATGCACGTTGCCCCATCTGAGAAATGAGCGTCAACGGAGCGTCACCAATTTCTGATCTTGCATCTTGGATAATGACTAGGCTGCACAACAGCATAAAGCCATAATGGCAGTATTGGCCGCCTTTATGGGCAAAAATGCCTACTACCATATCACTACCACCTCCTAAAAATGAGCGTCAATGGAGCGTCAACGATTATTGGTCTTGCATCATAGACAATTCAAGGGCTGTGCAACGGCATACTCCTATTATCATAATATTGGCCGCCTTTCTAGGCAAAAATGCTAGGAACAATATCGCTACTACCTCATAAAAATGAGCGTCAACGGAGTGTCAACGATTTTTGGGCTTGCATCTTGGATTGTAAGACAGCAATGCAGCGGCGATGAGACGAAATCGGACTATCAGCTGCCTTTATCGGCAAAAATGCTAGCAATGATATCGCAACCGTCTCGTCTTTGTATGCCCTTGTATTCAACTTCACAAATATGCATGCGATGTCTTACAGGTCTGACTTTTTTCTTGCTTGTAGCTCTAAAGTCAATATTTAAGAACCTGCGTTCTTCCTGACCATAACATATCCATTGACAGTCACCCAGATCGAATTACGCAGAGTTCAATTTCCTACCGCAATGTCAGATACAAAATCTCTAAACACCTCGTTGTTAGAGGTTATGATATCTTCCAAAAACCAACATGTCTTTATTCGTGATTTAAGCAACCTTACTTTACAAATCATCTTCGATGTTTGGTGGGCTTCAATGAATGTAGGCTCGAAGCGGCCTATTGCTTGGAATAACTCTAGACATGCGCCTTCCTAGCGATTCTATTTACATTGCGGAATTGAAGAGACTGGCAGCCCCGGCATCATATGTATCTTTTGTCGTCAAGTTCTGCGCCATTCATCAGAACATGGGACCAGCTCAATGGGCAAACACTTGCTGGCAAAAGCGCAAATCGCAAAGTTAAACGAATTAACAGTGTCAGAGGTATCCAAATTCACTAGTTCAACGGTCGATGAAACAGCTTTGGCCATACTGAAGCGGCAAGGAATTCGAGGAATTCCAATTGTCAGTTCGCAAAGGAAAATCAAATTGACCATTCATGTTTCAAGTATACTTACTGAATTGACAGACAAAACGCTCTAAACTGGCAGCAAAGGACTTCCAAACTGCTGAATTTCACATGTTAGGTTTTGTTTCGGCACATATTCCATGGAGCACAATATCAAACCTTGAGTTACGACGGTCATACAATGCATTACGAAGCGAATTGGTGTTACCGTCAGCCAGTACCGTGAGTAATATTTGCCGGAGGGAATACACACTGACAGTGGATGCAATTAAGAAGCAATTGCCGTCAACAAATAAAGTTAGTTTAGCTTTGGACGGATAGACATTAACGAACAAATTAGCAATAACGTCAGTCATTGCTTACTATATGGATCGAAATTGGGCTTTGCGAGAAGTTCAACTAGCATTCGATGAGTCTGATAGCCCAATCCTTTCCTATTTCGAAAGCTCATTAAGGATTACAGGTCAAGGGTCAGCATACGGGAGCACGTCTAGCCGAACATTTGAAAGAAGTTCTTGATCGTTTCGAACTGACTGACGGCCGTTTACTTGGAATTACAACCGACAACGCTTCCTCAAATTACCCGATGACTCGCGAACTACAAACTACCCTTGAGGACTCCCGAATCGAGTGGCCCGCATTGAGAAACCATATACCATGCATGGCGCACCTCATTCAGCTGTCTTTGGGCGCATTCATGAGCAGTCTGGGTGTAAAAGGCCGCACCAAGTCTTGGGAAGCAGATGAGCGCGATCAGCAGTTGGGAGAGAATGAAATCACAGACATTGGGAAGAGTCAAAGACTTCGAAAAGAGGGAAATGCTAGAATCAACAAGGTGTCAGCCATGAGACCAAGTTTAGCGAAGATAATTGAGAAAGTACGTATTTCAACATATTTTGAAAGTGCTGAAACTGACCTTCATATAGCAGAGAATGCTTCATGTATTGATTACGCTGACACCTGGACGTCGGAACTTGTTTATTGACTGTCAAAAAGCCAAAGTCCGGATCGCAGTACTGCCCATTATGGATGTGAAGAGACATTGGAACTCGACACTGGAGTTGCTCGAGCGCACCTACCGATTGCGTGAATTCACCCGGGAGTGGCATAAAAACCCAAAGTATAGCGACTACCGGCCGCTCTTCACGACTCAGGATGAGTGGACTATTGTCAAGTATGTGATGGAGGTTTTACGGCCATTCCGGTACTGGACCCTTTGGATGTCAAAACGGCATACTGTTACTCTGCATCACGTCGTCACTGTCTACAATGACATGTTTGATCCCATGGATGGCGTGATGCGAGCTTTGGCCAACAAAAAGACACAATGGAAGGAAGACTTATTTTTCGCTGTGAAGTGTGCGCGGCAAAAGTTATCTAAATATTATACTCAACTCACCCCAACGACTGGTATGCTCCTCATTACGGCTCATATCCTTGATCCCTTCCGGACGTTGCGGTCTTTTAGGAAGTGTGACAAGGGCATGGATATCAATCCTGAAGATGAGACTTCTTATACTACCCATTACCAGGAGGCATTTCTGAAGTATGTGGAGAATGAATACTGCGCGAAACATAGACGACTGCCGGTCATTAAGTCCGATAACACACTGAACAACAATCTCAGCTCGTTCGAAATGGCTTCTAGATCTGGTCAATCTTCTTATGATCCATAGGATTTGTCCAGCGATGACGCTGAATACTTAATGCTAACCAATGTGGCCGAAACTACACCCGGACGAAGGGATTGTGCAGCACGTTTATTGACACCCGTGAGGCTCTATTTGAATTCACCTCCTTAATTACCACAGAACTGGGGTCAAATTAATCCGAATTTTAATGATTACCACTCCGACCCAATGGAGATTAGTAGTACATTTTGGTTACCTGATATCACCGACTGGTGGTGGCAGCAATAAGAAACGCACTCAAAGTACGCCGATCTCTCCAATGTGGCACGCAACATATTCTCTATCATACCTCACAGTGTCGGAGTGGAGGCCAGTTTTTCCCTTGGGCGAGATGTGATAGCGTGGAGGCAGTCGAAAACCACTGGCGAGACTCTTCGCGAAAAAGTTTGTGTAAGGCAGTTTGCTTGAGCCAATAGCAGATTACTGGCTGGCGACAACCCAGTATTGGATCCAGACAGCACTGATAAGGACATGGAGATGAAGAGAGAGGCGGAGGAAAAGAAGTTGCACAGAATGGCCCAGCTCCACGACTTGTTGGAGATGTGGCAGGGTAGCCAAACCCTACGAGCCACACAGAAGGAATCTCGCGCTCAAAACAAACAACTGACTGCCATAGGTTATATTTCAGATACAGAAGAGATCGTCCAAGCATCCTGGTCAAACATTCATCATGATGGTGCGGCTGCATTCAAATTGTCGGAAAAATCACCTGTGCCACCAGCTTTGTCTGCAAAGGACCTCCGTGGAGGACGAACTGAAGTATTGAATGTCCGCTGAATCAAACGAATCGACCGCCATCCTGCCGAAAGTGATGAGGATAGCTCACCTGAAAGCATTTTAGACACCGAAAATTGGCTCAACTGGAATGGGGACTTGGATAATCCAAACGACAGCGTAGACGACTGGGAGGCGGGCAATGAATCAGATACGGAACTGCACAACGGCAGTGAGGTTTCACAAACCCTGGAGGTGAGGAATGTGAGTGAGGTACCAAATGTTCCTGGACTGATTCGGTCTATACGACAATCAAACAAGAAGGTTGAAAAGGCGTCAGTGACGGTGAATATAATGGAAATTAGGAGGAATAAGGGGATCAAAAAAATGTAGGACAGAATGGTCAATGTATTATCACCAAGTTCATTAAGTAGTTTGACGACGAATTATATTTAGAGAATTATTACGGAAGAATGTTGACCAGTCGCGAGAGAATATTCGTTAACCAACACACCTGTAGCAGGCAATATGCATCATTTGGCATAACATATAAATTTTAACCGGATGAGAGCGACCACTGCTGGAATATTACTGTGCTCGGCTTTGCCATAGATCCAAATCCTAATCATGCTGAAAGGCATCCACGAAGTTCAAATATTTAAGATTGCAATTATTAATTGCAGCAGATATTGACTTCACCGTACATTAAAATGAGCGTCAACGGAGCGTCAACAATTTTCAGTCTTGTAAGTACGGTAATTGAAAGGTGACATGGTCGGAACTATCCATAACGTGCATACTGACGGCCTTTCTTGGCAAAACAGTAAAGGACACGATCACTGCCCCCTTTTGAAAATGAGCTTCAACGGAGCGTCAACGATTTTTGGCCGTGCATCTTGGGTAACCTAACTGTCGATTGGTTGCAGCCATTCATAAACGAAGTATTGCCTGCCTTCCAAATCAAAAATAATAGTATCAGGCTCCCTGCCCCATCCTGAAAATGAGCGTCAACGGAAGGTCAACGATTTTTAGTCTGGTAAGTACGGCAATTGAAGAGTGACCTGGTCACAGCTGTTCATAACAGATGTAATGGCTGCCATCCTTGGCAAAACAAAGTGATGTTTGGTTGCAGCCATTCATAAACGAGGTATTGTCCCATTCTGAAAATGAGCGTCATTGGAGTTTCAAGGATTATTGGTGCTGGATCTTGGATAATCTAAGTGTAACAATGTTGTAACAATTCATAGACGAAGTCGTGGCAGCCTTTTCAATTGAAATAACGCATGACACATACGTTACCCCATCATGAAACTGAGCGTCAATGAAGCGTCAACAATATTTGATCTTGTATATTGGGTAATCAAGGCTTTCTCCGCAGAGGTGCGCCCATAACAGAACTATTAACTACCTCTCTAGCCAAAAATGCAACCAGTAGAAGGCAAAACACGTATTCCAAAATAATCAATGTCGCAGATTGCAAAACATCCAAAAAGAGATCATTGGCTGTCAAATACCTAATTTTAATATTGTTCAATTATCCAACTGCAAAAACAAGAACATTATATAAATCTACAGATGGACCCGCTGGGCGACCTGCTGACAACCCCCCCAATCCAGACGGGTTGGGAGATTCGCATTGAACCGTACCCGAATTGACAGTATGGGTGTGTTGACAACCCCGACCGCCAATTTGGCGACGGTTCGGTTTCGACCCGGACCCGGACCCGAAGTGACGGTCCGGAACCGTTGCTAACAGTCAGAGGGCGGCGGAGAAAACGATGTTGCACCGAATGGCCAAGGTCCACGACTTTTTGGAGATGTGGCAAGGTAGCCACACCCTACGAGCCACACAGAAGGAATCTCGCGCTTAAAATACACGTATGTCAGCCGTAGGATACATTTCAGATACTGAAGAACTCGTTAAAGCATCCTGGTCACTCGTTCATCATGATCGTCCGGCTACATTTAAATTGTCGGCAAAATCATCTGTGCCACCAGCTTTGTCTGCAAAGGACCTCCCTGGAGTACAAACTCAAATATTGAATGTCCGTCAAATCAAACGAATCGACCGCCATCCTGTTGAAACTGATGAAGATAGCTCACCCGAAATCATTTCAGACACCAAAACTTGGCTTAACTGGAGTATGGACTTGGATAATCCAAACTACAGCGAAGACGACTGGCAGGCAGACTCTGAATCAGATATGGAATTGGACAATGGTAATGGGGAACAAGAACCCCCGGAGCTGGGGAATATGAGTGCTGCACCGAATGTGCCTGGATTGATTCGGCATATACTAGGATCAAAGAAGAAGGTTGAAAAGGCGTTGCTGACGGTTCATATAATGGAAACGAGAAGGAATAACGGGATCAAGAAAAAGTAGGACAGAATGTGTCAATGTATTATCACCAAGTTTATTATGCAGTTTGACTGAGAATTGTATTTAGAGAATTATTATGGAAGAATATTGACCAGTAACTTGAGAATATTGTTTAATAAACAAAGTTATAGTGGGCAATATGCAATATTTGGCTTAACATATGGATTTTAACCGGATGAGAGTGACCACTGCTGGATTATGACTGGGCTCCGTTTTGCGACAGAGCCAATTACTGATAACGCTGAAAGGCATCCACAAAGTTCAAATAATTTACAATGCAATGATCAATGGCATCAGATCTTGACTAGACCGTACATTAAAATGAGCCTCAACGGAGCCTCAATGATTTTAAGTCCTGTAAGTACAGTAATTGAATGGTAACCTGGTCGGTGCTAGCCATAACAATCATGCTGGCGGCCTCTTTTGGCAAAAGAGTAAACGACACATTCACTGCCCCATTCAGAAAATGAGCTTCCACAGAGTGTCAACGATTTTTGGCTGTGCATCTTGCGTAACCTAAGTGACGATTGGTTGCAGCTATTCATAAACAAGGTATTTGCAGCCTTCCCAGTCAAATATATTAGTGGCAGGCTTCCAGCCCCATCCTGAAAATGAACGTCAAAGGAGCGTCAACGATTGTCAGCATTGTAGGTACGGTAATTGAATGGTGACATGGTCGGAACTATCCATAACGAGCATCCTGGCAGCCTTTTTTGGCAAAAGAGTAAAGCACACAATCACTGCCGCATTCTGATAATGAGCTTCAACGGAGCATCAACGATTTTTGTCTGTGCATCTTGTGTAACCTAAGTGCCGATTGGTTGCAGCCATTCATAAACGAGGTATTGTTCCATCCTGAAAATGAGCGTCACTGGAGTGTCAAGGATTTTTGGTGCTTGATCTTGCGTAATCGAAATGTAACAATGTGGTAACAATTTATAGACGAAGTCGTGGCAGCCTTTTCAAATGAAATAACGCATGACACATATATAACCCCATTATAAAAGTGAGTGTCAACGGAGCGTCAACAATATTTGATCTTACATAATAGGTAATTATGGCTTTGTGCGCATAGGTGCGCCAATAACAGAACTATTGACTACCTCTGTAGCCAAAAATGTAACAGGTAGAACGCAAAATACATATTCCAGATTAATTAATGTTGCAGATTGCAAAACATCCAAAAAAAGATCATTGGCTGTCAAATACCTAATTTTAATAATGTTCAATTATCCAACTTCAAAAACAAGATCATTATATAAATCTACAGATGGACATGCTGGGCGACCCGCTGACAACCCGCCCAATCCAGACGGGTTGGGAGATTTGCATTGAACCATACCCGAATTGACAGTTCGGGTGTGTTGACAACCCGGACCAACCAGTTGGCAACGGTTCGGTTCTGCCCCGGACCCGGACCCAGAGTGATGGTCCAGGACCGTTGCTAACACTACCTACAATCAACTCACTCGTTCACTTCAACGGGTTATGAGCCTAGCGGTTGGTATTAACTAAAATTAGATATTTTTGTTTTCTTTCTCTCGGATCCATGACCTTTCAAAACTCTCGTTGATCAGCAAGACCTCCGAAATGTCCAAGTCACTGTCCTACCACTCTCACCAAGACCCCCGAAACCTCTGTCCTCCCGCTCTTACCAAGACCCCCAAAACATCTGTCCTCCCACTCTCAGCAAGACCCCTGAAACCCCCGTCCTCCCGCTCTCACCAAGACCCCTCACACCTTCGTCCTGCCGCTCTCAGAAGACCTTCAAAGCCTGGAAAACACCACCCTCCTGCACTTTGCTTACCAAAACTTTGAAGAGCACTTACAGCGACATCCCTAAGTTGACCTAAAACAACTATCCCATGTGGAAAGAGAAAGTGCAGCAAGTAATCATGGCAGCAGACGCTTATGAGATCATGACCAGAGAAGAGCCTGAGCGAGAAGGCAATAGCCGGGTTGGCCGTACGGAACTGCGAAACTAGCGAAAACAACGAAACACCACCCAATCCATCATCTGTATGGGATGCTCTGATCAGATTCTCCCACACATCAAACACAACATCAATCCTGCAGGGATGTAGGATATCCTCCAGGATCCATTCGATAACACAATCTCCTGACTCGGTCGAACACAGATCCTACGCAAATTCCATGACTGCCACCCAGCAAAAGACGAGAAGATGACTACCTACTTCACTCACCTAATCGACTACCGCAATCAGTTGAGCATCTCTGCCAAGGAGATCTCTGAAGACAGCCTTGTCACTCATCTCTTTACCCACATACCAAAGGAATTTGCGACAACGATCAACATCATCAAAATACAAGCTCCACCTCCCACGTCCCAATACATCATGGTTGCCATTCGACCGGACGAAGAGAAGGTGGCCTTTGTGACCGAAATGGCTGACGCCTCGACTGGTGCCACCTTGTTTCTCAACAAGGAAGTTATCGTGGTAGTGGGTTTGGGGGAAGTGGGAGATTCGGACGACAGAAGAAGTACTGATGCACCTAATGCAGGATGGACAATCACACCACTGAAGCATACAGCAAGTGGAAGCATGCTAAGAGCGGAAATGGCAATTCTGGTGGAAACCGCATTTCTGGTGGAAATAACAGCTCTGGGAGAGACAATGCTGAAGGAAGCGACGAGAAAGCGTGCTACCAATGCAGGATCCGAGGCCATGTCAGACCCGATTGTATTCACTACAAACAAGCGATGGAAACGCGAAACAGAGTTCGCAAAGTCACAGCTTCAATCGCGACAGCTGGAGATCAAGATCTCCTCTGACTATCCGGTCATGCTCCCAACGCCTCCTCCGCCCATACACCTTGGGTTATTGATTCCCTGGCCTCTCACCATATGTGGAACAATCCAGCGCATTCAAGTCATTCAAGAAACTACGCAGACCTATGCTTATTGAACTGGGCAATGATTCCACGGTAAGTGTAACTCATCGTGGACTTGTTGACGCTACTCAGGGCGACGAGATCGATGCTCTTTATACACCTACATTCCGTCTCTCACTCTTTTCCATCAATCAACTAGACTCCGCTAGATCTACAGCCACGTTTGGTGATGGCAAATGCTCCATATCATCACCACATTCACCGATTACAATCACCGGACATCGTGTCAATGACCACTACTTCATATCTCCCACTGCAAGCGCACATACAGCATCAACCCTGGATGGACTTCCAAGCAGACCTCCGATTACGGTTCCAAACACGCCTTTGAGCACAGATTCAAGCATATATCTAAGTCACACCTTGAGCACGCCCGTCGCACTTACAATCTCCAAGTCCACTCGAAGGAAGAGAATGTGAGGTACACTCGCTACTGAATCTATGAGTCTTTCTCCGACCACTCCGACCGCACCTCTGAACTGATCTCAAAGCACACCTGGCATCTCATCTCCGAACGCACTTTCGAGTACACCTACGCCACACGTTACAAGCCCAATCGCCGCCACAAAGCCAAAGTCCACTCGAAAGACTCTCACCATCTCACAGTCAAGACAATGTCATCTCCTCCATGCTCACATACACCCTACCTCCATGCAATCTCTCATCCCTGAATACACGAACAACGATTTTATGTGCACGGTGTGCATCCAAGCCAAGCACAAGCAAAAGTTCATTCGAGTCAAGGCGAAGCACATTATGAAGCCATTTGAGCTGGTACACTCAGATGTATGCGGTTCAATCTCTACTCCCACTTTCGGCGGCAACAAGCAGTTCATACTATTTGTTGACGACTATACCCTCTTCACATTGATATGGGTGCTCCCAGATAAGAAGTCGGAAACTTGCACCACCTCCTACAAGGCTTTTCAGGCCCAAGTCACTACTTTGGGGTATCAGATCAGACGGTGTCAGTGAAACAAAGGCCGAGGGCAGTATGACTATAAGACCTTCCGCTCTGTGCTCACCGCCAGCGGTACAACATATGATCAGTGCGCACCTTACTCTCACCACAAGAATGGAGTTACTGAGAGAGTGATCCGTACCATCACCGGGATGGTTTGAGCTATGATGCTTGACTCGCAGCCACCCGTCCAGTTTTGGGGAGAAGCCGTCATCACCGCAGTCTACCTCCATCGGCGATTACCAAACAAAGGCCTGAAAAAACCAGATGACCGAGATGGCTCCAAACCACCATTCCAAACTCCATCCGAGATGCTCCATGCTTTTGTCAAGCCCGCTGGCAACAAGATAGCATAAATGGCAACTATTCACCACCGGCCACGATTCGGCTGCTATGGGCGAAAGCTCATCCCCGAAGCCTGAGTCGAACTACATTTGGTCCTCGCTCACAGCCCTGGATGATGGTTGCCTACACTCACGATTTAACGACCTTTTGGAGGATTTGGGACCCAAACTTTCAAATGATTCGAGCACAGTTGGAAGTCATCTTTGATGAAGAGCGGAGTGCATACGTTTGATGCACCACAGACGGAATTGATATGTTTGGACTACCTGAAAATGCAGAATACATTGAGGAACTTCGTTCTAGAGATGGACTTCTCCGAGCACAGAACACTGCAATTGGAACGGGTGGAAATGGACTTCTCCATGGCCGTCCCAAGGATATCACTGGAACGGGTGAAGGCGACAGAGGTGGTGATCATGGCCACACGGATAATGTCACAGATGTCCATTGCCATCTGCCCGACACCCATACACTTTGTTGAAGTCTCCTTGCACGTCCAAGTTTGAGATCATATTCTCCTAACGAGGGGGATCAAATGATTCTCGCACACAGTTGTGATCATAGCACGCGCAGGCCACTGTCGTCGAGAGAACACATTGAACACAGTCGTGACCATAGCACGCACGAGCCGCCATTGTCGAGATAACACATTGACCATTGCCGACGTCTCTGCCACGAGAATGACACTGCCTGCAGGCAAGCCCCGGCCATGACCAAGAAGTCATCTCAAGGGCCAACACCGACCACTCGTCACGTCACAACAAGTCAAGGCAAGGCTTCCACGGATGCATTGATGGCATCGGCACTGGCATCAACCACAATCAATGGGGACACATCGACATATGCCGAAGCTATGGCAGGTCCACTTACAGATCACTGGAAGCGAGCCATTGATGAAGAGAGCACTTCCATCCTCATAAACAACACCTTGACCACAGTCAAAGAAGCTAAGCAATTTCTTGTGAAGCCTGTTGGCTCCAGATGGGTCTTCAAGACTAATAGAAACCTTGATGGGTCTATACGTTACAAGGCATACCTAGTTATCAAAGGCTATGAGCCGACTGATTTCGGTGAATCATATGCTCATGTTGGAAAGCGAACTACCTTTCGATATCTCCTGTCGCTGGTGGGGAGATGTGGAAAGAACATCGATTACTTGGATGTAATCACCTCATCTCTCAACCCTGAAGCTGATGACGATGATATCTATATGGTGCTCCCCGAAGGTTGGCCATAGGGCCACGAAGACAACCACGCTCCGCCACTTGTTGTGAGACTGTGAAAAGCTCGCTACAGTCTCAAGCAAGCACCGCGGCTCTAGCACAACGATTTCAACACCTTCCTCCTCTTCCTCAGGTTCACACAGTCAGAAGACAATCCTAACCTCAATATCCACAGCTATGCCATTCTCATCCTTCCCTACGTTGAGGACATCTCCATGATGTATGCATGTATGGCGTCTGAATCTAAAGCAGCGATCGACGTTAAGGCGAAGCTCTCGGACAAATAGAGGAACCTAAACCTTGGTCCAGCATGGCAATTCCTCGGCATCGGGATCCACTATGATGATCATGGCATCAGTCTTGGCCAAAAGGTCTTCATCACCACGATTCTGAAGCGAATCCACATGCAAGATGCTCATGGAGTCGCAACTGCCATGGACCTCAATGTCAAGCTCAACTTAGTGGAGGGTCGGGGGGAGAAGAAACGTGACAAGGAGAGTGAGAAGCACGATCAACGGAGCGTCGGATGGTTGATGTACACAGCACTTGCAACGCGGGCAGATATATCATCTGCCGCCACTGCTCTCTACCGATACAATTCCCGTCTATTCACCCGCCATATGACCGCAGCAAAGAGAGCGCTCCAGTATCTCAAAGCCACAGCAGCCTTTCGACTGCACTTCAAAGGAAACGGCAACGGTAACAGCAATGGCAACTACGGAGTCATTGGATTTACACACTCTGACTGGGCCAGCGATAACACTGACCACAAGTCTCAAAGAGGACATGTCTTTCTTACTTGTCACAATGGTGGTGCCATATCATGGCAGTATCGTAAGCAAGACCTAATCACCCTATCAACACTCGAAGCCAAAAACATCGCCTGCTCCGAAGTTCCCGAGAATCGAGATGCCTGCTACAATTGCAGATGGGTATTCCTGGCTCTCTGTTACGGGGGTATTTTAAGTCCCAATAATCAATACAATATATATTGAACTAAGTAGAGCCGCCTGTCTAATCTCTTTTTCTTTCCCCGTCTTATCCTAAGACTCAACCTCTTGTCCTCCTACAAGAGCTCCACTACAATGCGTCTTGATTCTCGCTGTCCACAAACGCCCACCTTTCGATATGTTCCTCCGAAGGAAACAATCCCGTCGACACGAATCTCCACACGTCATATCGAAGTCCAAGAATGTCGCTCCAGTGTAACACCAAAGAGGCGTTGTAGTAGTCTTGGCGATCCTCGAAATAGGTGTACAGCTCTGCGAACAGTTCGACGCTGTGATCGACTGCAGTCCTCGAAGTGTAGGTCCTCGACGATGGCATACAGTAATCGGGGTTGGTATAGGGAAGAAATGTTGAAGGTAATGTTGATAGAATTCTTAATAATATTTTATGATCGTCTTCGGTGTATCTAACTGATAGTTCTCTGCTCGTTGCTGCCTCCTTAAAACACAGGTGCAGCCTTCTCTCTTTATACCCATCTCTTCTACACCTACGTCGCTCATGATAGCTCTTATCGCGGACATGCAACACAGGCACCCGGTGATAGTCCGCCACGCATCCCTTAGGTTATTGTGTCCATATTGTGAGGCACCCACGCTCTCACTCTATGATATCATTTGCACACATTCAACCCATGTTGATTATGCAAGCCTGAGCCGATAGTTGGAACATTAATTCACTCAAACGAATTCTAATGCTTTCCGCAAATAATGCTCACACCACATTGTGATAAGCTTGCGTCATAGATTTACTCGGCGACCAACCGATACTATGCCAACGCAGAATTTAGACGCGTAAGCTCGTATCCGATACGAGATTACATTGCGATCCTGACTGTCTCAAACCAATGCTTTGTGCTCGCTCTCGACTGATAGTCGACGTCATAATTCCCTCAATCACGCCATGCTTAGGTCGAGACTTTTCTGCGACTGGAACGTGCCCCGACTCTATTACAAAATGAACTAGAGCGAAGAGTTCTCTTAATTGGATTGGCTATCGATTGTCGTGCATGTATCAGGATTCACATATCCTTCAACCATGCTTGTCCCACTAGTATCCAGGTAGTGAATGTGGTTGAACATTACCTGCGCTGCTAACACCTTAGTGTTCCAGACATGCATAGTAACGGCATCATCAGAGTTGAATCCGCCAAGCGCAACTGCTTGTTCAATCGACACGTGTCATGCATGTGTCCAGCTAAGAACCATGCATCTGGCCATCTTGCAAGACTTTCACATAAACAGGTGTTATGCGCCTTACATAATGTAGGCGTGTTTATTACTCATCTTGCAAGTACCATTAACACTCGTTAAGGGAGAACCCCTAACATCACCCCCTTCTCTAGAACCGGTGACCTCAACGGTGCTCAACTTCAAACAAACAATTCCAAACATAATTTCAAATAAATCAAAACAAAACATACAACACTGAGACAAAACAAAATAGTATCATCCTTCAATATCGTTGTTTCCTTTTCTTTTTTGTTTTTGCTTTAAATCTTCCGTCTCTTTCAATACTTCCATTCTTTGCATAAAACTCTTCTAGCAATCCCTCATCGTGGTCCATCACATTCTCATAACTTTCCCATGTATTCTCTTCGTGCGTAAAGTCTTTCCATTTAACCAAGTAAATGTGTTTCTTCGCATTGTCATTGGAATGTCCGGTTGCTATAATGTATTCCATCACCCATTCATCTCCGTCGGCTTCCACCTCTACCTCCGGCGCTTCTTTCTTTTCTCCACGGTACCGTTCCAGCAAGGATATGTTGAACCCGGGGTGAATCTTCCACTGTTCCGGAAGCTTCAGCTTGCAGTATCTCAGATTTTTTCCTACTGATAGCACTTCGAATGGTCCAAGCATTTTATATTCCAGCCTCCTGCACCAGTGCTTAGTTCGAATATTCTTGGCGTTGAGCATAAATAGTTCACCCTTCTGAATTGGTGATATAGTCTTCCGCTTCTTATTGTAATATTTTCCCATAGCTTCAATTGACGCTTCAAGCCTTTGTTTCATCGTAGTATGTACCCCATTCATATAATGTCCGTACATTTCCGATGCTGGGTTCCGAAACTGAATCTCTGTTGGCCAATTGGTTCTTGGCTCAAATCTGTAGTTTGCATAAAACGGAGATATCTTTGTTGCCGATAGTTTTGAGCTATTATAAGCATACTCTGCGATTGGCAGCATTTCGCTCCAATCATTCTGTTCGTAGTTGCAATATGATCGTAGGTATGCTTCAATAACTTGATTAATGTGTTCGGTCTGACCATCCGACTCTGGATGATAAGCGGTGCTCATGCTTCTCTTAATACCCAAGAACTCGTATAAATCGGTGAAGTATTGTCCCGTGAATGTTGTATCCCGGTCTGACACTACATCCTCTGGTATTCCATGGTACTTCCATACATTCTGCAACTATGCTCTTGCCACCGTTGGTGCATCCTTTTTCCTTAATGGAATAAAATGAGCCATCTTAGTGAACCGATCCACCACTACCAATATCATTGTCGCTCCTTCTGACTCAGGTAGATCTGTTATGAAGTCGGTACTGATATGCGTCCATGGTTTGCAGGCCAGCTCCAGCGGATGCAACAACCCATGGTTGGCATGTCACGGGCTCTTAACTCTCTGACAATTGTCACATTCCTGACAATATTTCCGTACATCTCTTTCCATGTTCACCCAATAGAAATTCCTGGATACTAATTCCAACGTTCTTACTCTTCCAAAGTGTCCCGTTACTTGCGAGTCGTGTTCTGATTCGATTTTCTTTTGACGTAATTTTTCCGGCACATACACTCGTTTCTTCCAACATAACAAGTCGTTTTCTATCGTGAAGTGCCGGTCCAGATGCTGATCCTTACCAACCTTTCTGGCTATCTCTAGATATTTATCGTCCAGCAATGCTTTTTGTTTAATCCTTTCTTTGGCTTCCGGTAGCAGTAACTCAACTTCTATTCCTCCTATTTCGATGACTTCATACTCTTCAATGTTTTCCCCTTGTACCTCCAATGTTCCAATTTCCATCCATCTTTCCTTATTAAACATCGTCGTATTCGATAATGCTGAAGTTGAACCCCCTTCTTTAGAAGTGAACGCCGGGCACCTTGATAGCGTGTCTGCTTTGACATTTGCGGTTCCTTTTCGATATAAAATTTCGAAATTATAAGGTTTATGGTCTTCGACCAATCTTGCTTGTCTTCTATTAAGCGTAACCGCTGTCTTGAAGTACACAAGATTCTGATGATCGGACAAGACTCTAGTCTTAATTTCGGCTCCTTCGAGGAAATGTCTCCAGAATTTAAAGTAATAAACTACTGCTAACATTTCTTTGTTGTAGACATCGTAATTTAGCTCTGCTGGATTCAACTTTCGAGATGCAAATCCTATTGGATGTAATTTTCCATCCTCGAATTTTTGCGAAAGTATCCCTGCTATTGCAAAATCTGAAGCATCGGTTTCCAGCAACCCTCGTCGTTCCGGATCATAATGTCTAAGTATTGGTGTTTTTCTGCATGTAAAGGATATTGATATTTTTAAAAATGCGGCCTCTTGTGCTTTTCCCTAATTAAACTCGACATCTTGTTTAAAGAGGTCCGTTATCGGTACAACAATTCCTGAGAAATTGTAAATGAACCGTCGATAAAAATTCCATAGCCCCAAAATTTGTTGTACTTCATTTCTTTTCGTGGGTCTTGGCCAATCAACAATAGCTTTCGCTTTTTCTGGATCCATTCGTAAGCCCTGTCCGCTAACTATGAATCCTAACAATGTTGTTTCCTTCTGGCTGAAAACACACTTGTCGATTTCAATACACATATTATTGTCCATCAACAATTGAAACACTTTAGACACTTGTCGCTCGTGTTTCTCCTTAGATCCTTTTGTTGCTATTAAAATGGCGTTGACATAAGCAACTACTACCATTCCACCATCTTCTTCGATATGTACTTTGCGATTAATAACCAATTCTAATCCCAACAATGGTCGAAGAATTCGATTAATTTCGCGTTGAAAAGTTGCAGGTGCATTAGTTAAACCAAACGGCATAACCATATATTCATATAACCCGAATTTAGTTCTAAAGGCCGTAAACTTTTCGTGACCCAAAGCCATTCGTAGCAAGTGATATCCTGATTTCAAATCAACCTGAGTTATGAAATCCGCTCCAGCAACTCTTGCTTGTAATTCAGACATTAATGGCAATGGTGTTTTATCCTTTTTTGTATAGTCATTTAAGTGACGATAATCGATACAAAGTCTTAGTCCCCTGCCATTCAGTTTTGGCACAAAAAGAATTGGGCTTCCGACCGTGCTGCTTGAAGCTCAGATCTTTCCTTCTTGTAACATTTTTTCCAGATATTTAACCAATATTTTCTCCTCCTCGATTGATAACTGATATATTGGTCCCATCCGTAATTTATCTTCGCTTCCTAATAATTCTATTCGATGGTCGCAACCCTTATTATCCGGTAATTTTTCTGATTCCTTGGGGTCGAATAGCAGTAGAAATTTATGATAACATTGTGGTAGACGCTTTGCAATATCTGGATTTGATTGAACTATTGCTCCGATGTGTATAGCCTTATCGCTTAAGGAAACTCTTTTGTCATATGTAATTGAATACTCTGGATGTATCTTTCCGTGTCCGTAGCATTCTGTCTTGCAATGAGGGAAGTGTAAATGGCTTGTCGTAGTGCCTCTGGCTTTATGCTTCTCTAAATACCATGCTGGTATTAAAGCATCATAATCTTTCGCCGTCTCCATCACTTCAAACATATGATCTTCTTCATCGTATGATCGATGATTTCCAAAACTTAATCCCAACAGAATTGTATACAATCCTGTTGTTTTCATTTTTGTTCCGGATGCATCTTTTGCTGTAATCAATTTCTCCCGTTGCACAACAGGTATCTTAAATACCTTAGCTGCCTCTGGTGAAATAACAAATGATGTGCTTCCTAAGTCAAGCATGCATCTAATTGGAAAATACTGATCTCCGTGATCAATAAAGAATCGGTAAATAGGTCTTTTGCCGATTTTTGTTGTCGATACTTTTCTAACTTTGTGCTGTGGTGTAGCTGCTGTATAATACACAAAGTCTGTTGATGTATTGCGTTTCTTAGTGTCTCCGCTAAGGAAATCGGAAGCTTTTCGTTTCGTCATTGCTATCCTTTAGACAATAGCAAAACCACAAGGGGTTTATAGTGGAAGTAAGGCGATATTTCGTGATGAGATATAGTTTGTTTATAACATCGCATTCCCTTACTGGCCAGCAGTTTCGATCTTCTGATCATCTTCAGAGGGAAAAATAAAATAGAGAAAAAAGGTCTTCCATTGTAAATGATATGTTAAAGCAATTGATTTTCGACCTAAAGGTTCATTGCAACCTTTCTATTCTGAATCGGACTCTGGGTCCCACCAGTTCCTTTCCTCTGCCTGTTCCTCCAACTGCTGATCTTCAAACACATCTTCCTCATCCGATGACTCTTCCTCGTCATCCTCACTACCTGAACATTCCTCATCCACAGATCTTCCTTCGGCGTCGCTTCCGGATTCCTCTGAGTCACTAGAATCATCCGAGTCATCATTATCATCCGACTCCCTCGCATGTACTGCAGCTATCTTCATTTTCTGATATTCCTTGGGCTTAGGAAAACTGGCCGTTCCTATATCCGTCTTAATCGGACGCTTGCAGTCTTTAATGCGATGTGCTCCCTTCCAGTCTGATGGCCAAGCACACTTAAGGCACTCTCCAGCTGCATTTCGTCTCTCAATTTCGGACTGCTCAATGCCTTGCAGGTTCCCAGACGACTTCCGTTCAAAACTCCGTTTGGAAACCCTTTTTCCATCCATATTCCGTCGCTTATGCTCTTTCTTATTTCGACGCTTCTCGTTGAATGACTTTTCATCGGTAAATCGATTCTTGCTCTTCCGCAATTGTTTATCGTCACTCTTAGAACGTCTCATGGCCAGACTCCTTTTAGTGTCTTTCCAACGTTCTGCAGTACGTCCTGCTTTAGTGATAATATCCAGTATTTCTGTATCTGTCTTGCCATGTAAGTCCGTTGTAGGCATTTGATCTAGGATCTTCATTGGCAAGCGATCCAGAATAATCTTTTTCAATGCGGCGCCTGAAACCTTGGCCTTATCATTGCACACTTGAATTTGAGTGAACATGTCCCTGATAGATCCCTCGTATCTTACTTTTTCAAGTTCGGCATAGGTCTCGTCCTCAGCTTCTTGATCGTCAAATCGATGTTGCATAGCCGCCACATAACCAGTCATCCATTTAGGATAAGCTCCGGTTAAGGTGCCCTTAATCCATTGAATATGCCAGGCTGCAGCATATTTATCCATCATGGATCCAATCCAGTTAATGGTTTGTTCATCATCAGGGAACTTTTCTGGTTGATCCCTAATGTAAACTGTCATCATAATCCACCAGGTATCGAAATCTTCTCCTGGTTTTCCTTCAAAACTCTTAGGCTCCTTAATCTTAATTGGCTTAGCGTTTTTAAGGTTATCGATTCTTCGTTGTCAGCGACTAGGCCTATGTCCTGTGTGATTGGATGGTGGATTAGATGGTGGTGGCGGTGGATCTCCTGCATTGCCGTTTCCATCATTACCACCTCCTGCCGCTGCGTCTCCTGTATTTCCGGCATTTCCGGCGTTACCTTCTCCGGCGTTTTCATTTTCGGCATTTCCATCTCCGGCATTTCCATCTCCGACATTACCATCTCCGGCCCCTCCTCTGATCTGTCCGAGCCAAGTGGATGCACTCTCTGTATCCCTCAAGCTTGACTCGTATGAGCTAGATCCAAAGCGGTACCTCTGATTTGGATGAATTCCCGCAGCTGTTGATGGTCCAGCTTTAGGTGCCATGGTAAACTATAATGGATTCTGAGGTGTTGACTCTGACACCTTATATCCTTCCATAGCCGTAGTCAAAGCAGTGTTAATCTCCGCTATCTGAGCTACCTGATCTTCCATTCTCTGAGCGTGCTGTCTCATCTCTTTTTTGGATGGTATGTCCTTTAGCGAATCAGTAATTGCAGCCATAACTCTATTAACCTCATCTAGTTTCTTGGTTAACGAAACTATATTTTTCTGAATGTTTTGATTCGAGTTTTTGACCGCAAGTATTTGTAAGGAATTATCGCTAATTCTCTTACTCATATTTGTCATCTCACTTCTAATTCTGTCGAAAAGTGAAGATGCCTCTTGCACAATCTGATTATCCTGGGCCTGTAGCACACTGATTCCAGATCGCACTTCCTGTAATATTGCCTCCTGCAAATATACAGCTGTGCCAACTCCTTGCACTTCTGATTCAATTCGAATCTGTTCTGTCACTAACCGAGACTCGAGGATTTCGATTGCATTTCAAACCCTTTCGAACTCTTCTTCGATGAGTTCTTTTTCTTCATTACATCCTAATATAACGTTTGACACTTGATCCTCTAGTTCCGATAATTCTTTTTGCACTAAGTGCTGGTTGACATCTGTCATCTCCAGCTCTCCCTGTCCTTGGGCAGCTGGTGATGGCTTGTTTTCTTGCTCGGTAAGTAGCAAGAATTCCTTTCGGGCGTACTTGAGTCGTCTTTGATAATCTCAGCACCAATCTGGCATTGACTCTCGTTGTTGTGACCGAGTCTTTTCGATCCTAGCACAGCACGGAGCTAGTGCCTTGCTCACAAACGTTAACCGTCTGCGTGGGGTCGCGATTTTGAACTTCTACTTCAAGTTCGTCTTTATGTGGACAATCCTTCGTACGACAATGATCAACACAATAATGTCGTAGATAGTATGCGTATTCGTTAACGCAACTATAAAAATAGCACTCTGAGGGAAACTCACCATACTCACAAATGCTCGTTGGTTTTTCGTTACGTTTGCCAAAAATTTGGCACTGAATGCAAACGCACTCTGTTCAAATGCAATGTTCGGCACAATACTTCTGACCCAACAAAATACAACAGCAGTTGATTTCGCAACGTTCGCAGGTCATTTAAGTTGTGCTAGTATCTTTCGTAGATACTTGGTCTCGTAAACATATACTGGGAAACTATGTTGACTATATAGCTTGGTTATCGAAGCGTAAGGTATATTAAGGCGTTCATCCTTTGGTAGCCTTACAAGGAAAGCGCCTTGATTATAGAGAACTTTGAATGTTGCTAATTGTTCCGGTGTCATTTATCGTTCCCAAAGTTCGGGTGTCTCCACTCGCCTTTGTGTGGAGTAATAGATAAATCGAAAACACACAAGGGACAAAGATATATCCTAGTGCCGCTTGCTACCAGAATTATTGTTGAAAGCGTTGTCCAGCCTTTATTGCAATGCGTGCAATATGTGTGTCGACGTTGATAACTGTTCATAAACTCCTCAGTCAGATACAGCGTAGAGTTCTTAAAATATTATACTCTTACAGGGGTATTTTAAGTCCCAATAATCAATACAACATTTATTGAACTAAGTACAGCCGCCTATCTAATCTCTCTTTCTTTCCCCGTCTTATCCTAAGACTCAACCTCTTGTCCTTCTACAAGAGCTCCACTAAAAGGCGTCTTGATTGTTGCTGTCCACAAACGCACACGTTTCGATATGTTCCTCGGAAGTAAACAATCCCGTCGACACGAATCTCCACACGTCGTATCGAAGTCCAGGAATGTCGCTTCAGTGTAACACCAAAGAGGCGTTGTAGTAGTCTTGGCGATCCTCGAAATAGGTGTACAGCTCTGCGAACAGTTCGACGCTGTAATCGACTGCAGTCCTCGAAGTGTAGGTCCTCGACGATGGCATACAGTAATCGCGGTTGGTATAGGGAAGAAATGTTGAAGATAATGTAGATAGAATTCTTAATAATATTTTACGATCGTCTTCTGTGTATCCAACTGATGGTTCTCTGCTCGTTGCTGCTTCCTCAAAACACAGGCGCAGCCTTCTCTCTTTATACCCATCTCTTCTACACCTACGTCGCTTATGATAGCTTGTATCGCGGACATGCAACACAGGCACCCGGTGATTGTCCGCCACGCATCCCTTAGGTTATCGTGTCCATATTGTGAGGCACCCACGCTCTCACTCTATGATATCATTTGCACGCATTCAACCCATGTTGATTATGCAAGCCTGAGCCGATAGTTGGAACATTAATTCGCTCAAACGAATTCTAATGCTTTCCGCAAATAATGCTCACACCACATTGTGATAAGCTTGGGTCATAGATTTATTCAGCGACTAACCGATACTATGCCAACGTAGAATTTAGATGCGTGAGCTTGTATCCGATATGAGATTACATTGCGATCCAGACCGTCGCAAACCAATGCTTGGTGCTCGCTCTCGACTGATAGTCGACGTGATAATTCCCTCAATCACGCCATGCTTAGGTCGAGACTTTTCTGCGACCGGAACGTGCCCCGACTCTATTACAAAATGAACTAGAGCGAAGAGTTCTCTTAATTGGATTGGCTATCGATTGTCGTGCATGTATCAGGATTCACATTTCCTTCAACCATACTTGTCCCGCTAGTATCCAGGTAGTGAATGTGGTTGAACATTACCTGCGCTGCTAACACCTTAGTGTTCCAGACATGCATAGTAACGGCATCATCAGAGTTGAATCCGCCAAGCGCAACTGCTTGTTCAATCGACACGTGTCATGCATGTGTCCAGCTAAGAACCATGCATCTGGCCATCTTGCAAGACTTTCACATAAACAGGTGTTATGCGCCTTACATAATGTAGGCGTGTTTATTACTCATCTTGCAAGTACCATTAACACTCGTTAAGGGAGAACCCCTAACACTCTCCGAATAACACATCCCCGCTCCCGATATACTGTCACAATCAGGGTACCCTCACACATATCACAACCGGAGTAATCGAGGCCAGAATGAAGCACCTCGATGTGTGCTACCATAACTGTCGAGAGCTCCATTCTCGCACCATCATCTACTACACCTATGTACACACCAACGAAACTGCGGCCGACATACAAACAAAGGCACTCACATAGGAGTCACACACACAGTGCACGCAGGGAATGGGATTATGGTAGAACTAGGTGCACGAAGATGGAATATTGTTTTTAAGATTGTTTCTTGCATTTGGTTGTTTATGGATGGCCATCCACAGGCTACAGTGGTACTCTTTTCCCTTCTCACACAGTCACGTCTCACAACAAGGGTTTTCAAGGAGGCTACTATGGGAATCACAGGCAGCGCATGTACGCTTGGTATCATTGGTTTAGATGGATGTTTCAATGTTCAATCATGTTTGGTACTCGCATTGGTTTAGTTCTTGCTTCACAGAGTACAGCAAGAGGGGGGAGTGTTGCTGGTGGCCCAAAGGATCACGGTAGTGACTCTCACATGAGACTGCACACCATGACTGTCCTTTTGGAATTCACACGATGCTCGCCCACATGCTTATCATATATCATACATAGCTTGGTCTGTCTCTCATTTAGCTATAATCAACTTACTCATTCACTTCAACAACTCCGACATGGCCCTTCTTGTATTTGCAATAGGCAGGCTCCTGGACATCAACATGTGGAACAGAGGGCGGTTTATCAGTGCAAGCGACTTGCAGACAGTCAGTTAGGCAACACGATGCATTGCGAAATCATTAGCTCAAGCCACACACTGGTAGATAATAGAGACATACTGAAACACCGCAATGCAGCAAAACAACATTTGGTCCATAGCATTGGAGGCATACACAAAGGAGATCATGGAGGAGGTATGCTGAAGCAACGGCCCACGTTGCATATTACACGCTCAAACCGCTACCAGGTTCATGCGCATGTCGATAATGTTAAATCCCATTTTATTCAATCCGCAAGGGACAACATACCAGAGTTTTATGATCGCCAATGCATTGAGGCCGTCACAGTGCGTTTGGAATTCATTGATTCCCCATTGGCAGACAATAGGTATCTTTTTCCTATAGCAGAGTGTGTGGAAGATGGTGTACACGGTCCAAATGCAATGCAGGCAGAGTTGCAAGCTGCAATCAAATGGCTAGTGTCCACTATAGTTCCAGCCGGAAGCAATCCAGCAGTTTAACTACATCAAATTTTATCATCGGGCAAATAGCCGCAGTAAGTATCCTGATGGATTTTATAATTCCATGATTGACGACAAGGACAGTTATATACCCTCACTATTGACACAAGAAAATGATGAAGAAGAAGATGGAGAATATGAATAGTCAGTCGATACAAAGAGAAGGAAAACTATGGACATTTAGGTGAAAGAGAGAGAAGGAAAACCCAATGCCAACTACCAAAGCCGGAGCCCAATGCCGAGTACCAGTGCCAAGCCTTCCTCATCGCCACGGGGGCAAGAGAGGCCGATGGGGGCAAGCGAGGCTGGGGGGGGGAAGGCGAGCCTTGTGGGGGGGCAGGGGAGTCCAATGGGGCCCGTAAGCCACCGGGCCAAATGTCTAGTCAACACTTGCCACTGATCTTCTTTACCTGCACTGTATTGAACCATGTTCTTCTGGAAAGGCAATAGAACATAAGCATTCAACCGAAAGCTTCCACCTGAAAGTTGAACGCGGACACACCTGATCACTCCAACCACTTCAATCACAAGAACAACGTTGGAAAGAACGAATCCTGCTGTGCTGCAACGGGTCGCAAGTTGTTAAGCTTGCCTGGCATTCCAGACACATATAGATTCTTGATGACTACTTGGCACACACTACCAGAGAGCTACCAACAGATGGTGTATACCGACATTCTTGCTACAGTCAAGCATCATATCCAACAGGGGGAGAACCCAACCCCTGCCATGGTGATTAGCATGGAAGCAACGCTTGTTGACAGCGCTATTCTTCTTGATTATTAGGCCTCCAAAGGGGCGATTGAGGAGCCTGAGATCGGAAGCACTGACCCAAACATCCTGATAGGCAGCAATGGCACAGATAGCAAACTTCATTTCAGGATGCCAGGAGGCAGTGGGGAGTACGAAGATGCAGGTGAAGAATGTAACATGCGCGATACCATCCCCAACGCCAGCAGGCGGTGATGGGCACCGACTGAACTCCAAAGATTTGATCTGGGAAGATGGGAAGTCGACGGGTATGAGGGCGAGGATTGCCACAATGTGGATGCGGACGAGGAGGATGAAGCATCGCATGCTGATGGTGGATCAACACAGAATGTGGAGGCCTGAGGACATAGTAGATTGGACCTGTCAACCAGCGATGTCGATGGGTATGAGTGCAAGCGTGGCGACGATGTGGATGTGGATGAGAAGGAATAAGCATCATAAGCCTATGATGGATCAACTCAGAATCTGGAGGAATGAGGGTATAGTACGAGAGAGTGTGGAGATTGGACTGTATGTGTTTGACATGTAAAATATGATACTGGTGAAGCAAATGCAATGGCAAGCGAGGTATCCTAAGCGGAGATAGTATTGCAATCTGTGAAAAAATCGCAAAGCTAAACATATGTGGGGCGAGTGCCGCATCCGATATAGAGCAATAGCGGAGAGGTTAAATATAGCTATCGGCCGAAGAAAGCCATCAACATCACCAGGCATTTTGTAATCCGCTACAGCATAACAGCAGCCCTTGTGAAGAGTGTAACACACGTATCGTTCTGATGGTGCATATACGAAGCACAAAATAATGTAGGTAAGTATGGAACGGGAAGTATGTGATTTTCCGTCAGAGGATACGAGGTAGCGTCAGAGCCGTCAGAGCCACCCGAAACTCCCTGGTGTTCCGCACGGCTCTGACGGCTCTGGCGGAACCTTGTACCCTCTCACGGACAATCAGATGCAACCTGTCCCCCAAGAGACCGGTCACGTTGCATACCTCCCTTGCGGCTGCTCTTACACCATGCCGCTTCTTCGTGCGATGCGTCTCGTTGTATATTACGCTCGCCCCTGCCGCGTCAGGCTTCCTTTACTTTCCGTCCAGAACGCGGTGACTTATACGCACCATCAGAACAACCCGTATGTTACACTCTTCGCAGAGATTGGAGTGATCCATTAGCCATTTACAGAACGCCTGGTGATGTTTATGCCTTTCTTCAGCCGATAGCCATATGCCGCACTCTCATTTATGTTTAGCTTTGAGATTTTGTCACTTATTGCAATACAGTCTGCGCTTCGGATACATCGCTTGCCATTGCATTGGCTCCACCATTATCGTATTTTACATGTCTGTAATATACTTTCCAATCTTCACACTCTCTAGTACTATGCCCTCAGTCGTCCACATGCTGAGTTGATCCATCATTGGCTTGCGATGCTTCTTCCTCCTCATCCGAATCATCGCCATCCTCACCCTCAATCCCGTCGACATCACTGGTTCCCAGGTCAAACCTCACGAGTTAAGTCGTGGCCCGTCGTCGCCGGCTGGCACTGGGAATGGCATCACTTGCCTCACCTTTATCTACGAAATTCCCGCTGCCCCCTGGCATCCCGAAATGCATCTCGTCATCCATACAATTGTTGTCTATCGGGATGTTTGGGTCAGTGCTTCCAATCTCAGGTTCCTCAAGCACCACTTCGGAGGACAAATAGTCAAGAAGAATAGCATTCTCAACATGCGCTGTTTCTACGCTGATCACCACGGCAGGCGTTGGGTTCTCCGCCTGCCGGATCTGACGCTTGACTGTGGCAAGAGTGTTGTTATACACCCTCTGCTGGTAGCTCTCCGGTAGTGTGTTCCAGGTATTCATCAAGAATGTATACGTGTCTGCAACGCTAGGCGAGGTTACCAACTTTGGACACCTTACAGCACAGCAGGATGCGATATTACCACCGTCGTTCTTGCAGTTGAAGTAGTTCGAGCGATCATGTCTGTTCGCTTTCAGCTTTGACTTCGAAGCTTTCGGATGAACACCTTGGTTCTTTTGCCACTCCAGGAGTGCATGGCGCAACGCGCTGCAAGTAAACATGATCAGTGGCGAGTGTATATGACCGTCCTTATGGTCAATCATGCAATTATAAAATCCATGAGCATACTTACCGCGGTTATTCGCCCGATGATAAAATTTGACGTAGATAAACCACGCGATTGCTTCCGCCAGGCAGTCAAGTGAATGCTAGCCATTCGTTAGCAGCTTTCGACTGTCTCTGCGTTGGATTTGGATCGCATACACTACCTTTCACACGCTTTGCGATAGGAAAAAGATACTTATTGTTTGCCAGAAGGGAATCAATGAATTCCAAACGGTCTGCGGTGGATTCAAACCGGTGGAGATGATAAAGCTCTGCTATGTTATCTATTGCTGATTGAATAAAATGGGATTTAACCTTATCGACTTGTGCACGAACCTGGTACGGGTTTGAGCGTGTAATATACAAAGTAGGCTGTTGCTTCAGCATACCTCTTTCAAAATTCTCTTTGCGCGTGCCTCGAATGCTATGGACCAAATTTTGTTTTGCTGCATTGCAGTGTTCCAGTACGTCTCTATTAACTGCCAGTGTGGGCCTTCAGCTAATGCTTTCGAAACGCGTCGCATTGAATAACTTACTGTCTCCAGGTCAGTTGCACTCATAAACGGCCGTCTGTTCCACATGGAGAGCTCCAGGAGTCTGCCCGTTGCAAACAGAAAACGCGACATGTCTGAATGACCAAATCGATGGATGCTGCAACTGCCGCAGACCATTGATCGAGGTGTAATCACCGCCTGCGGTTGCAATTGCCACTGCCTCTGTGTCTGATTCTTTCCAGTAGGTCGCGTTCGGAGTGGATTGGTAATTATTGCGCGCGCTTCTACATTAGGGATGGGGGTAGCCAGGTTTTCACAACCCCAGAGAGGAGTGGGAGTGATAACAATCCCAGATGCGGGGCTCGATACAACCCGACGGGTTGAGTTTCCTCCCGGTGCTGGGGTGCTACGACTGCTTGTACCTGGCATGAGGGTTGGAGTGATTATTTGCCGTCGCTGTGTAGCGGACGGGGTAGAAGTCACGCGTTGATTGATATCTGCAACATGAGAATTGTTCAGTGAAGATGAGGGGGTGGAGTTCTGACCTTGGATTGTAGAGTGTACGGAACTGTCTCCTTGAGAGGAATCCCTCTCGCCAACCGGTACGGAAATGGGTCTCCTACCAGGCGGTAGTTGAGAATTCCTCGACGGCCGAAGGTTTTGTTGATTCTGATGATTAGCAAAATTTGAACATTTTGTACGACCGGAGTCATGCCAGGGTGAGGGTTTTGGGAATTCATAGTCCAATATAGATGTTCCACATTAAGAAAGTAGGAACAATTGCCTGTGCATGCATATGCAACGGCAGGCGAGGGAGACTCCTATTCCAGTGACCATGGAGGGTTTCCACAAAAAAGGGCGGCGCAGTGTTGACCGCGCTAGACTCTCAACCTTGACAATACTCGGTGACAAGATCCCTTGAAAAGAATTTAATTATGGGGTTAACTGCAATCAGATTAAACTCAGATTAAACTCAGATTAAACTGATCATTGATATTCACTGTTACAGCAACCTCTGAAGGTCTATTTGCACCGCTTGAAGGGTGTTTATGCCATCTTGGCGCAATTATCATCGTATTGTACTCGTTCTTGACACAATACTTCGAACCATCGATTGTCTATATCTTCAATTTCCTGGTGGAAATCCCCCTTCAGCAGAGCTACAAGCATTGCAAAGCGAACAATTGATGTATTCTCTATCCTATGACATCGGTTGAGTGTGCTTTTTCCACAGCTAGGCATTGGTAGCCATGTTGGATGGTTGCACAGTTCGGACAGCTTGAGAACTACTGAGGTTGCTCCGAGATGCACGACGTCTGAGTAGTGTTAGCAATCGGTCCGGGTAACCCCTCAGCGGTCCGGGTTTTGACTGCCGATTCGGTTCGATTCAGTTTCACACCCGGTCAAAAACCCGACCTGCGTTTGTCTTGTCGGGTTGGTACCCGACCTGCACATAGAACTGCGGGTAGTGTTAACAACGGGTCCGGGTAACCCGGCAGCTGTCCGGGTCTAGCGCGCAAATGCAGGTCGGTTCGGTTCCAGACCCGGCCAAAAACCTGACCCGCTGACTCTTCACGGGCCAAACCCTGACACGTACCGGTCAACCCGCAGGTTTTGCCAGATTTGGCTAGAGCCGTCGGGTCCAATCTCAGGTTCTGCGTTTCGGGTTTCACATTTATGGTCGCATTCAAATATGCTACCGTTAATCCTTAAATATTGACATTGGTACTGCATGGTGCATTTTCGACGTATTAGCCGCCTTGATATGCCAAACAAGCATATTCATGCGCCCAACCACATCCTGACAATGAGCGTCAACAGAGCGTCAACGATATTTGGTTTTGCATCTTCGGTAATATGAGTGGTGCTTGATCAGAAGCATCCATAAAGAAGGATATGGCAACCTTTATAGGCCAAAATGTATGGTAAATTCTAGCCATATCCTCCGGGACAGTAACAACTTATTTCATTTACAGAGCTACGACTAAATATTCTTGAGTCTTTTAGTGTATAATAACAGTCAAAACAATGTATATAGACAATAACCGCCATATGGCGCTGTGATTAACCATGATGGAAGGCCAACAATCGTTGACACTCAGTTGACGCTCATTTTGAATATGGGGCAGGAAGCGTTTAACTTTCATTTTTGCGTATAAAGGCAGCCAATAATTAGTTTATGACAATGTGCAACCTGTCACCCCGCAGATTACCCATGATACCTGACCAACAATCGTTGACGCTCTGTTGACGCTCATTTTCATGATGGGGCAGGGAGGGTATTGCATTCGGTTTTGCCTAGAAAGGTCGCCAAAGATTCCTTTATGACTGACTTCAACCTGTCGGAGGTGTGATTTTCCAGGACGCATGACCAAAAATCATGGACGCTCCGTTGACACTCATTTTCATGATGGGGCAGGGAGGGTATTGCAATCTGTTTTGCCTATAAAGGAAGCCAATAATTGCTTTATGACTAACTACAACCTATCGGAGGTGTGATTTCCCAGGACGGATGACCAAAAATTGTTGACGCTCCGTTGATGCTCATTTTCATGATGGGGCAGGGAGGGTATTGCAATCTGTTTTGCATATACAGGCAGACAGAAATTTCTTTATGATTGACTACAACCTATCGGAAGTGTGATTTCCCAGGATGCATGAACAAAAAACGTTGACTCTCCATTGACGCTCATTTTCATGATGGGGCAGGGAGGGTATTGCAGTCTGTTTTGTCTAGAAAGACAGCCAAAAATTCGTTTAAGGCTAAATACAACCTATCGGAGGTGTGATTTCCCAAGACGCATGACTAAAAATTGTTGACGCTCCATTGATGCTCATTTTGCCATGGCTATATCCACAATATGCAATCATTTAATTTGGCACAGTCCATCATTCACATTATTTTGGCTTCCTTTCTAGCATGTTCATTTACTTTCTTCTTTATCACTACGTTGTTGTTTCATAATACATTGATATATATAATAAAACTCTCCAAAATCCAGTGTCTTTCAGTCATTGCTCGTCATCAGTTGCAGGATCGCTTAATCCGCTGCTTTTGTCTTCAAAATGAATGTTAGCCGCATTACCACGCAACTGATAGTGTACTGACCTTCATCAGTCAGCATATCTGAATCAAAATCAGTATCGTGCTGGGTTTCCTCTTCATCAGCGAAAATTTACGCCCTGGGACGAGCTGTATCCAAATACGTATATCCGGCCGGCATATTGACGATTTCAGAAGGTTGAGCTCCGGAAGTGTTACCAGTTGTGGCGGGTGGCATGCTGGGTGGAGGTGGAGTGCCGGGCGGATGTGGAGTCGGCTCTGGAGTCAGCTCTCTGCGTCGGGCAGGTGGAGGTGCACCTGTTCCTTTGCGTCGCCAGGGTGTCTGCGGATTCTTTGCGGTGCCATTTTGGCAAGGAAGGCAGCCGGACGTTTGGTTTTGATGAAGCATTGCCGGGTGTCTTTGTATCGCAGCCTTCACCTTTTGATGCCCCGGAAACTCAACACCCCGCTTCTTCTCTTCTCGGACCTCGGCACGTAGTTTCTTAATCAGATATTTCGTATCCGCTATTGCGGCGCGCGAGAAGCCATCTTCGGCCATTTTGGCCATATTCAACGCCAGGCGCATGTTGGACTGATCCAGCTATACCCAACCTCCTTGTCTTGCCATAGTTGCAGACATGTTGAAAACCTACACGACATTAGTTGCTGCTTCAAACAATGATATTCGGCTGTTGCCTCTACCATATAAGCTTCCATAGCCTCCTCTAACGTGATTAACGCCTGTTTCGTCCACTCTCGGGGATGCTTGTCAGGAAATTCATCAGCAAAAATCCCGGAGCTGAGAACATCATAATGTTAGATTTCGGGGACTGTGGGGACAAATGCCTTTGTCAACCATGGAGGTTTCCCGTTACGGGCAGCGATAAATTCGTTTAGTAGCTCTCTACAGACACACGCGGTACATTATAAAGTTAATTGACCGCCGATTGCCTCCATATGGATACACTCACATCCCACCGGATGCTGCCTCTTATTTTTCCTGCTTCCAGTCTTGTGGACGATTTTTAAATGGGCATACTGGGTCATATGTTTGGTGGCTGCATTGGCTGCGTCGTGGTGAACTAACTTGGGTCTGCGCTCTTGTTGTGTGCCAAGAATATCCGTATTTGAAGTAGTGACCTCCAATCTGCCGGTATTCGATCCGCTCTCACCTGGCGGAGGTGGTTGTGTATCCATGATGTGCTGGTGTGGAATAGGAGAGGAAGATGATTACGAGAGAAAGTGGGAAGCCCTGAGGACTATATAGTTAGCTTCATGTCAGAATGGAATGAGTAGCTGCCAACACAATCGTTATGCTCAAGATGAATCCTACAGAGTATGGCTGCAAGTTGCAGGGGTTTTCCACCGCCCCACAATGACGAAAGAGTCGGTCTGATGTTGTTTGTTTGTTAACGGGGATAAATGATGGTGTAAGACAACCGGAATCGCTCAATTACGAGATATTAATAGGATGCAGTTCCAGGGAAATGACATCTGCTGATGTTTGTCTCAAACAATCCCCGCGATATTACATGAAAATGACGCTAACAATCATGTCATGTCGTACAGTTAGCGTCACTATTCCAGATTTATTGACAGTCAAGAGGGAGATTTTGATTTGTTTAAGATGAGTAAACGTACCAACTTTGACATAAAAGACGCAGCTTGCCTCCATCTTGTCCATAACTTGCAACATCCAACATCACGCCCAACAACAAGGTCCGCTCAAACTACCATGGTCAATGCTCTGAAACAGAACTTTTCGCCACTCCCGGTAGCCAGATACAGTAAATCTACAAAGCGGTCAACCCAACGACGTCATCAAGCGAATGAAGGCAAGAACGGGTTGGAGGCAGCGACAGTCCGAGCCCTTGGGGCAGTGCGCAGCTTGAGATCCACAAAGAAGCTTGCGGCGGAGAAGCGACGAGAAACACACTTCTCAAGCAATGATCACAAAGAAAAATGGATTGAGGATTATGTTAAGAGAGAGACCGCTTGGGCAAGAAAGCGAGTTGAAGACAAAGAGGCAGCGGTTCAACAACAGCAGGACAATATGACGCATGGTGAAATTGCGGGATTGACATCCAGTGAGCCCGAAAAGACATTTGAGGAGATGCTGGTTGCTATCAGAGACAGTCTGAGTAATCTTGAAAGTTCCGACGATGGGGAGGATGGGGAAGACGAGGATGATGAAGCGACAGAGCAGGGCAAGCTGAGCGAAGATGACGAACCCGTCTGGGTGATGGGCACAATCACCAAAACGGTACAGCAGCGCATGGGGAGGTTTCGACAGAAGCAAATGAAGCTCCACAAATTCACTCAACCCGGATGGTAGGATGCAGCTGACTACTTCCGTGAACGAGATAAGAAGTATGCCACATCCAAATAGAGGGTTCCAGTAGTCGTTCAGCAGCAAACAACTGATGACCCTCCGGCACATCCGCCGAAAACATTTGGATAGCTTATGGGGAGTCTTGACATTGTCCCCGGAGTATTGGAAGGGACTTCTCGACCAGAAAGTAGTCATATTAGGCTAGGTTCAGTTAAGCCGCAGTCAAAATCGAGCATACCTGGTGGTGAGCCAGATGTGGAGTCCGATTCGTCTACGTTGCTGAACACAAAGCCAGTTGAACCAGTAAGCTTTTATCCCTGCATATAGCCTCCCGCTAATGACCATATATATATCGGATTCCGATGAAGAGATGGTGACGGCTCCTGCGTCTGCTGAATAATAGATATGCAAACTGTGATTTTTGATGTCTGATCGCGGTGAAAAGCAAAGTGTGTACCAATTTGTCTACGTGTCAGCTTTTTCTTGATTTCATTGACCACATTGTGCGACATGATAATTCGTCTGCGCAAGTGCAACGGTCGAACGCACCATGTGAATGTTCTCCAATCCAAATGGAACTGTAAGATGGCCCAAACATTCAGTTTCCATTTGCATGTGACTGTTAAGCGACAAAGCAAAAGCAATATTTGTGATGAAATATTCTAACAAAATTTAAGTGGGTGATGTCATACGTGTCATAGAAAGAGCGGTCAGTGTGTGCGACGAATCGATCTGAATCACAACCGTCATGCTGAATTCATCCACCTATCCAACTGCATAACTCTCCGCACAGACCTGGTGCACATGGTTAAGATATTTGAAATTGCTTGTGGTATGTCATGGAAATGGAGGAGAAGGAGCTGCATAAGGAATGGTGAGGAAGTTGAGCTATATTTACCAAAAACTAGTGAAATGATCTACATGCCGTCAATTGCCGGCCGAAAGTGCAGGAATGTGATAGGGCCACATCATTTCTCACTCAGATAGTGTAGATAGCAGTTGATCAGAAATTGAAATGTAACAATACTCCTGGATGCAAACAATAATACATACAAACGTAATTATGGATGTCAAAACTGAGTATATGATTTGTTGCATACAATTATTGAGTGTACAAAGGCTGTTTCGATGTGATTAATGTGAGCCTCAACAGAGTGTCCACGATTTTAAGTCTTACACATTCGGCAATCAATGGGCTGCATTGTCACATCCTTCGAAAGTGAATGTATAAGTCGGCGTTATTGAGACAACAGCAAATGACTCGCTCGTTGCCACATCCTAAAAATGATCGTCAACATAGCGTCCGCAATTTTTGGCATTGCATCATGAAACACCCAGCAGGCTGTGCGGGTACAGTAAGTCATCATCTTACTATCGGCCGCCTTTCAATAGAACAATGGTAGTGGCATCATTTCTACTATGTCCTAAAAATGAGCGTCAACAGAGCGTCCACAACTTATTGCCTTGCATCTTGGGATATGCATGGGCTGTGCGGCGACATTACTCCATAATGGCGCTATCGGCCGCGTTTCTAGGCAATAACTCTTATTACAACATTGCTACTATGTCCTAAAAATTAGCGTCAACGGAGCGTCAACGACTTTTAGCCATGTATCATTGAGAATCCTAGGGCTTGCCGGCGCCATCAAGCCATAATCAGATTACCGGCTGCTTTTCAAGGCGAGAATGGTTGCTACGACATCGCTAATATGTCCTAAAAATATGCGTCAACGCAGTGTCAACGACTTTTGGCCATGCATCATCGACAATCCGAGGGCAGTGCGGCGACATTAACACATAATCGGATTATCGGCCGTCTTTCTAGGTAAAAATGCTTTTGACGACATTGTCACTATGCCATAAAAATGAGCGTCAACGGAGCGGCAACGACTTTTGGACATGCATCTTGGACAATCCAAGGGCAGTGCGCTGACATTAACACATAATCAGACAATCGGCCGTCTTTCTAGGCAAAAATGCTTTTGAAGACATCGTCACTATGCCTTATAAATGAGGGTCAACGGAGTGTGGATGATTTGAGGCCTTCCATCTTGCAAAATCAAGGGGCTATACGACTACAATTATCCATGATTGCACTATCGGCCGCCTTTCTAGGCAAATATGCTTAGGACAAGATCGTAACCATGTCCAAAAATGAGCATCAACGGAGTGTCAACGATTTTTGCTCTGGCATCTTGGATAATCTTACCGGAATGGAACCCCGATTAACCACAATGATCCTATCGGCAGCCTGTATTGGCAAAAATGGAACTGACGATAACGCATCCGCCTCTTATAATGGAGCGCTGACGGTGTGTTAAGACTCCGAATGCTACACAGCAATAAACTGCATTATGCTGTTCCTAAATGGAGTTTTACGCGGTCAGTCATTGCAATCCGTTCTTGTATTCAACTTCACAAATATGCATGCAATGTCTTACTGATCTGATTATTTTCCTTCTAGCTGTAAAGTCAATTTTTAAGAACCCGCAGACTGCCTTATTGTATTGTGATTTTCGGCAGTCTTTCGAGTCAAATTACCCAGCTTCCTAATTTCTACTGCCATGTCGGACACAAGATCTTTGAACACCTCACTGGTCGAGGTTATGATCTCTTCCAAAAATGAACGTGTCTTTATTCCCGATTTGTGCGACCTTACTTTGCAAATCATCTTTGATGCATGGTGGGCTTCAATGAATGTAGGCTCAAAGCGGCCTATTGCTTGGAATAATTCTAGACATGCACCTTCTTGGCGATTTTATTTAAACTGTGGAAATGAGGAGATCGGCAGCCCTGGCATCAGATGTAGCGTTTGTCATCAAGTTCTTCGCCATCCATCAGAACATGGGAGAAGCTCAATGGGGAAATACTTGCTGGCAAAAGCTCACATCCCAAAGTTACACAAATTAACAGAGTCAGAGGTCACTAAATGGACTAGTTCCACGGTCAATGAAACAGGTTTGGCCATCCTGAAGAGGCAAGGAAGTCAAGGAATGACAATTGTAAGTTTGCAGAGGAAAATCATATTTAATATCCAGTTTAATCCATATTGACCGAAATGACAGAAAAAACGTTCGAAACTGGCAGCTAAGGACTTTGAAACTTCCGAATTTCACCAAGACACGTGGAATCGCTACTTCATGTTCGGATGTGTTTCGGCACATATTCCATTGAACCCTATATCAAATCTTGAGCTGTGGCGGTCATATAAGGCATTATGTGATGACCTAGTGCTGCCGTCTACTATGACTCTTAGTAACATTTGTCGCAGGGAATATGCACTGACAGTGAATGCAATTAAGAAGCAATTGCCGCTATGAAATAAAGTGAGTTTAGCTTTGGACGGATGGACATCAACAAACAAATTGGCCATAACGTCGGACATTGCTGACTATATGGATCGAAATTGGGCATTGCGTGAAGTTCAACTCTCTTTCCATGAGGGTGATCGCCTGTTCTATTCCTGTTTCGAAAGCTAATTAAGGATGATAGGTTAAGGCCCAACATTGTGGAGCAAGGCTGGGCGTACATTTGAAGGACGTACTTGATTGTCTTGAGCTTACCGACGGCCATTTGCTGGGTATAACAACTGATAACGCTTCCTCAAACTACTCGATGACACGCGAGCTGCAATCAACACTTGAGGCCTCTGGAATCGAGTGGCCGGCATTGAGGAACCACAGACAATGCATGGCGCAGGTCATACAGCTGGCTTTAGGTTCATTCATGAGCAGTTTCGGTGTGAAAGGTCGAACCAAGTCTTGGGAAGCACATGATCGCGATCAGCAATTTGTACACAATAAAAGCATGGCCATTGGGAAGAGTCACAGACTTCAAAAAGAGGGCAATGCTAGAATCCACAAAGTGTCGGCCATCAAACCTGGTTTGGCCAAGATAATTGAGAAAGTACGTATTTCATGATATTTTTAATGTCCTGAAGCTGACCTTCATATAGCAGAGAATGCTTGCTGTATTGATTACGCTAACACCTGGTCGCCGAAACGAGTTCATTGACTGTCAAAAAGCCAAAGTCCGCATTGCAATACATCCGATTATGGATGTGAAAACACTTTGGAACTCTACACTGGAGTTGCTCGAGTGCACCTACCATTTACGGGAATTCGCAGGCGAGTGGTTTCAAAACCCACAATACAGTGAGTACCGGCCGCTATTCACAACTCAGGATGAATGGACGATTGTCAAGTATGTCATGGAAGTATTGAGGCCATTTCGATGTTGGACCCGTTGGATGTCGAAGAGGCCTACAGTCACATTGCATCACGTTAACACAGTGTACAATGACATGTTCGATCACATGGATGGCGTGATGCGATCTGTGGCCAAGAAGAAGACTCAATGGAAGGAGGACTTGTTCTTTGCTGTGAAGTTAGCTAGACAGAAGCTATCAAAATACTACCCTGAAGTGACTCCAACGACAAGAATGCTGCTTATTTCCACACACATCCTCGATCCTTTCAGGAAGTTGCAATTGTTTAGAAAGTGGGACAAGGGAATGGATATTAATCCTGAGGACGAGATATCCTACACAACACACTACCAGGAGGCCATTCTCATGCATGTGGAGAATGAATACTGTGCCAAACATCAACGTGTGCCGGTCAATAAACTCGAAACCGTACCGAGCAGCAATCTTGTCCCCTCATCAACTGCTTCAGGGTCCTATCAATCATCCATTGATCCATATTATTCATCCCGCGATGATGAGGAATACTTAACACCTAACAATGTGGCTGAGACGACATCTGGACAAAGCGATGGCACTGCGCGCTCATTGACTGCTGCCAGGCTCTATTTGAATTCACCGCCTGAAGCACCAAAGAACTGGTGACAAATTAATCCAAATCTCAATGATTACCACTCCGACCCAATGGAGATTAGCAGTACATTTTGGTTACCGGACATAACCGATTGGTGGCGTCAACAGGAGGAAACGCACTCAAAGTACGCGGATCTCTCCAATGTGGCGAGCGACATATTCTCTATCATACCACATGGTGTTGGAGTGGAGTCCAGTTTTTCCCTTGGGCGAGATGTTATTGGCTGGAGGCAGTCAAAAACCACAGGCGAGACCCTTCGCAAAAGATTCGTCGTAAGGCAGTTCGCTGGAGCTAATAACGGCATTTTGGCAGGCACTGACCCGGAATTGGATACCGCAAACACCGAAAACAACCCGGAAATGAAGAAAGAGGCGGAGGAAAGTGAACTGCATAGAATGGCCAAGGTTCACGACTTTTTGGAGATGTGGCAGGGCAGCCACAACCTAAGTGCTACCGAGAAGGAATCTCGCGCTCAAAACAAGCAGATGACCGCCGTAGGATACATTTTAGACACGGAAGAGATCGTCAAAGCATCCTGGTCACTCTATCAACATGAGGGTGCCGCAGCATTTAAATTGTCAGAAAGATCACCTTTCACACCACCTTTGTCTGCAAAGGACCTCCCTGGAAGAAGAACTCAAATCTTAAATGTCCACCGAATCCGGAGAATCAACCGTCATCTGGTCCAAAGTGACGAGAATAGCGTACCGGCAAGCATTTCGGACACCAATGATTGGCTTCACTGGAATGGCGACTTAGATAATCCAACTGACAGCGAAGAGAATTGTGCAGCGGGCGATGAATTCGATATGGAGTACAACAATGGCATCGAGGATCCAGAATGCCCGGAGCAGCAGGATGTGGGCTCCGCGCCAAATGTGCCCGGATTGGTTTGGCCGACACGGAAGTCAAAGAGACAGGCTGAAAAGTTGTCAGTGACGGTCAATGCAGTTGAAACGCGGAGAAATCAAGGAGGGAAAAAAAAGTAGGACAGAATGTGTCAATGGTACACCAGCTTTATGTAGCTTGACCGAGAGTTTCAGTTAGAGATGTATTATGGGCCAATGGTATGTAGTAGCTTGTGAATATCGGTTCATAAATAGATGTATAGCAGGCGCAATTAATCTTTTGGCATGATACATCATTTTTAGTTGTGTGAGAGTGAACAGTGCAACATAGTCACGCCGCTCAGCTTTGCCACAGGGCCGAGTCTCAATCTGGCAGAAAGACTACCAATAAAGTCATATCAGGATGAAAACAATTATCAGCGGCAGCAGATGATGAATGGACAATACATTAAAATGAGCGTCAACAGAGCGTCAACGATTTGTGGTCTTGTAGGTACGGTAATTCACTAGTGACTTGGTCGTTGTTATGGATAATGGACGTACTGGCAGCATTTTTTGGCAAAAGAGATACCAATGCTGTCACCGCCCGACTCTTAGCATCAGAATCAACGGAGCGTCAACAATTTGTGGACTTGTAAGTACAGTGATTCACCAGTGACTTGGTCATTGTTATGTATAACGGACGTATTGGCCACTTTTATTGGCAAAAGAGCTACCAACACGGTCACCGCCCCATTCTTAGCATGAGCGTCAACACAGCGTCAAGGATTTGTGGTCTTGTAAGTACGGTAATTCACCAGTGACTTGGTCATTGTTATGCATAACGGACGTATTGGCCGCTTTTATTGGCAAAGGAGATAGCAACACGATCACCGACCCATTCTTAGCATGAACGTCAACGGAGCGTCAACGATTTGTAGTCCTGTAAGTACGGTAATTCATTAGTGACTTGGTCATTGTTATGCATAACGGATGTATTAGCCGCCTTTATTGGCAAAGGAGATAGCAACATGGTCACCGCCCCATTCAAAGCCTGAGCGTAAACGGAGTGTCAACGATTTGAGGTCTTGAAAGTACGGTATTTCACCTATGACATGGGCATTGTTATGCAAAACGGACGTATTGGCCACTTTTATTGGCAAAAGAGATACCAACACGGTCATCGCGCGATTCTTAGCATGTACCTCAACGGAGCGTCAACGATTTTTAGCTTTGCATCTTGAGTAAGGTATGTTCCGGTTGGTTGCAGATATCCGTTTATGAGATATTGGCAGCCTTTACTGGCGAAGACATCAGCGCCATTCTCCCTACGGCATCCTGAAATTGAGCGTCAACAGAGCGTCAACAGTTTTAGGACTGGCAGATTTCGTAATCAAGGGATCGCGCAGATCTTCGCGTTCATATCTGTATTATTGACCGCCTTGCTAGGCAAAAATATCATATATCGAAGGTGAAACACAGATACCAAATTACTCGATATTGCAAACTGCTCAATAAGCAAAAGCACATTGTTGGTTGCTGAAAACGCGATTTTAATAAGATACTATTAACACACTGCAAATTCAAGAGCCTTATATGAATCTATAGATGGACCCATTGGGCGACCAGCTGACAAACCGCCCAATTCAGACGGGTTGGAAGTTTACCATGCAACTGTACCTGAGTAGGCTGTTCTGGTTTATTGATGACCCGGACCGCCAATTTGGCAACGGTTTGGTTCGCACCCGGACCTGGACCGGAAGTGACGCTCCGGAACCATTACTAACGCTAACCACGGGTATTTGGCCGGGTTGGAACCGGACCGCGGTTGCAACTCTAAGTTTCCTACAGCTTTGGCTCCAACTAAGTATATGAGTTCTGATCATACTGTGACATGATCAGTATGTAGATTGTGCAGAATTTTGAGCTCTTTGACCTGCAGCATTCTGATTTGTGATCCGACTGATATTCGTTGAGTGGCTTTGAAAAAACAGCCAATTCTAAGGGAAATTAGTGGGTTTTCGATCGCAACTCGACGTATATAGGTCAGATCGCATATTTGAAAGCGGGAGGTGAAAGAGCTTGTAAAACTGTACAATCTATATACTTATCATGTCACAATACAATCAGAACTCAAATACTTAATTGGGGTCAAAGTTGTGAGGTTGAAATGCCGTGTTTTTGGTCGTAAAACCGGCCCAATTGCAACGGTCCGGGTTGTTGTATGGTAAAAACTATTGCAACGGTTCAGTTCGGGTCCCAACCTTAATCCGGAACCATTCTACCGGGTTGGAACCGTTGCTAACAATTGGTCTGATGGGTAAAAATGATGTATGATGCACAAGCAACGCCCGGTGTGGTAAACAGTCCTCACCATGTGTACTAAATCTCGTCTCGAGGCTTGTCATTTATGAGGTGCCTGGTAGTTCTGCAAGATGAATGCGGGGCCGTTTTGTGTTTGTTAACCTACAAAACTCACAGGTTGAACATTGAACCGAGAAATCGCCGGAACTCAAGTATATATATCAGTTCTTTCCGCCTACACCTCCTTTCCCTTTTCCTCCTGTATTATACACTGCCACAGCATCCTCATCTCGACATCACGTGACATGCACAAAACAACGCCTCTTGTTCCTAAATACACCCGATAACCTACACAACTTTGTACTTTCCCTCTGGGCTTCCGTCCGCTACAACTGTATCATATTGCTAATGTTTCGGATGTAGATTCATATTCAACTCACAGCGATGGAACCGAACAGCAGCTGCAAAGGAAAGGGGAAGGCTAGGGCAAAGATGGCGACATCGGGTATAAATCGAGGTCTGTTGTTGGATCGGGACCGTATAAAGGGATTCATCTTGCAACATATCCTTGGACTCAGACGGATATACAATGTTCGCGGCGTGAAGGGTGCGAGGGCATGGGACCTCTTTTATGATATAATCTTTCTTGATCCAGTTACAACTTGCCACTCTTCACAATGCCAACTGCTGTGGCAGCACTGCAGGACCAGGAGTTCGCCTTTTCGGGAGTGGTGGGCTGCCTTCCGCTCATATATGGGGCAAATGTTTGACAATGCCCGCGACCAAATGCACAATTGGAGGTTGGACAATCCCCGTGGCTTCGGGGATCGGGTCGATCGCTCCAATCCGCAGACAACCAGCTCGGAGAAGGTTAAACGCACTGGTGAGGGTTTCTCTTGGTATGGTAGCGATGATCTCAGAGCAAAGATTGAGCCGCCAAGCTGTCGGCAGTACAATCCAGGTGACTTCCTGGCCGTTAGACCACTGAATTGGGATGAGATAATTGACGAGGATGATGATGGTGACAACTGGGCAGATCCTGGTGCGCCGAGCAGTGGAAGGAGCTGTCCTGCTGATCGCAATGAGAATGACGACGGCGAGAGTAAGGAGGACACACAGGGCGGTGAGAAAAGGACCGGGAAAGGGAAGGGAGTAAACGATGGGAAGGGGAACTGGAAGGCGACTGAGGACGGGAAGGGGTAAGGGAAGGGGAAGGGGAAGAGAAACAGTAAAGGGAAGGGTATTGTTTAACACACCACGGGAGGAGATGATATCTCTCATGCCGTTGCTTTGCAGTTGCAGAAGGAAATGTCAGAGGCAGACTTGGAGACGGAGGGCTAACTAGAGCTGGTATAGTTATAGCCGGAAGCATTGCCCGCCATGTCAATTTCCTCAGAAGATGATACCGACTTTACTGAGTCGGACGGTGAATATGACTCAGAACTTGAGGTGGATATCTACATGGAGGATAATGTGCACACACCGGACTGCTTTGACATCGACGGCGATGTGGATATGGAACGGGACGGTGAAGATGGGGAAGATGAAGAGGAGGAAGATGAGAAGGAGGAGGAGGTAGTGGATGAGGATGAGGAGGAGGATGAGGATAATGGCAAAGAACCTCGGATGATTGACCAGGGAGGGATGGAAAGTACATGGGCTGACGTTGTAGATACCATGGTGGACGATGAGCCAACCGTGCTACCTGAGTAAGGCCAGGATATGCGCGAGCATACCCCACGGCTACAACCTCCGGTGTCCGCCCCACAGCCATAAACCCTGAAGCCTCCCCCACGACCACGAACTCCGGAGACTCATTCCCTCAGCGGGCTGGAGTTTTTGCGGTTTATGAGGACGCAAAAAACTCGCTCAGCGGCGCCAACTTTGCGAGAAGCTGAGGCAGCCGGAAACACCTCGGATGTCGATGTGGAGCATCTGCTACTCGGCGAATCAGCAGGTTGTGACGGTCTCCCCGAGGGCCCTCTCCCAGATGTCCCTCTCCCGGATTTCCCTTTCCCCGATGTCCCTCTCCCTGATGTCCCTCTCCCTGATGTCCCTCTCCCTGAGACGCCCACAGGTGGCTCAGTCGGCGAGGAGTGAACCAGTGCTCGCGTTGCGGAATCCGCGTGCGTTTGGGTTTGAGTCGGGTTCTTGTCTTGTGAGTTTCCTTTACTGTAATCTATTCATCTCAGGCACTAATTAAGGCACGCGTGGAGGTGTTTTGTTCGTTTGGGTTAGGGTTGTGGGCTTGTTCATTTCCTTTGTTCTAATCTATTTATCTCAGACATTGATTATTACACCCGTCGCGAGGTTTTTGGATTGCTCAGGGTGTATTTGTTATTTATTCATAGTGTTATGGGAAATTGCGCATGCAGTGTTTTTGCAACTCCTGGCGTGATGGTGTTCAGGCTCAATGAATCTCTCAAGAATCGTGAGCGTATATCAACACCAGACTGCTCAGGCCCAGCACCAACTTTCGTCCCATTCTACAGTGAATACTCTACTCCTCCCGTGTCGTCGACAACGCCAGTGAAGACCCCATTCCGTTGCCCTGAATTTTCATGCCGAATGAAGTTCACCTCAGACAGCTGGCGACTTAAACATTTCAAATTACACCATCCTGAATACCTTCAAGTTGCAAAGAATCTGACTGTTTGCAGCGTGCCCCCGAAAAGTTGAACCCGCCCAGCGTCGTGAATTCAACACTAACAAAGATTCAGTCGAAGATTTTAACGCGTTTCCCTACGTCGAACAGGTTGAAAACATTGCGGACTCGGAGTCTCAACACCCGCCACCTCTTCTGCCGCGGATGGAACCATACCCCAGTGCCGGTGCTCCCCTGAGCGATTACTTTGCTGAGCCATGGGAACATGACACTCAGGGTTTCCAAGAGACAAACCTACAGAACAATCCCTACTACCTGTTTGGGATGCGTGAAGATTACATATATATCCAGTGTGGGATCAAGAAGAAGGGCATGAACACGTACTATGACAACGTGCAGAAGGAAGGAACCACCGCTCTGCGTTTCCCAAGTTTCGAAAATGGCGATGGCGTCCAAAAGCTCGTGGCTAGCATGCCGGTTGATCTGGCTCTTGGGGAGTGGGAACTACCCACTCTCGAGGATATGAGATGGAATGACAATCACCAATGCCCTGTCAAATACTGGAGTGGAGACATCTTCAAAAGAATAAGATGGTTGATGCGGCAGCCAGCGTATGCTGAGCATCATATTCACACCACTGAGCGTTGCTTTAACAGCGATGCGCCACCAAAACGGCTCTATACCGAAATGCATGCTGCGGCCTGGTGGTGGGAGACACAGGTAAGGAGAGATACTTCAGGATAATACCTGCTAATCGACGTTTAGGCAACGCTCAGGCTGGGGCATACACTGGTTCCCTTGATATTCCTGTCCGACGGAACACATCTCTTGAATTTTGCTGGCGACATGATAGAGTTGCCTGTATATATGACAATTGGCAATCTATCTTCAAAGATCCGCCAGATGCCCTCAACGGACAGCATCGTGATGGTCGCACTCCTGCTGATTCCAATCAAGAACCACAATATACCTCAGATGCGGCTGGATGAGCAGCGGCAAACAAACTGAGAGGTGCTGAATGAAGTACTCTGGCGGTTACTCCAGCCTCTCACGTTTAAACACAATCCCAGCGCCGAGCGCCGGTATTACAACCTTCTCTTTGCAGAAGGCAACTTCAGGCTTTACAAACCAGTTTTAGCAGGATGGCTTGCAGATTGCCCGGAGTATCGCGACCTACATGATCGCGAGCGGCATGTCTGTTCTTGTTGCGAGTGTTCAAAGAACGAACTTGGAGATAATGTCCCTCCTGACAAACAACACCCCCGGCGGGATGACAACCTATATCGAACGCTCAGCGATGCGAACACCAAGGCAGCCAATGCTGAACTCTCATCTCGCCATGTTCACCAAGGATTCAACGTGTTACGACATATTCCCTGTATCGTGAGTGACCTGCCTAAGCCTGTCCTCCTCCCTACAATGCAGATCGGCATGCTTGACCCCCTCCAGAAGTGGATTTTCGACTTCATGAAGACGCACGAACGGCTCGACAAGTACAATGCAATCTGGTTATCTGTGCCTGCTTACCATGACCTCACACTAAAAAATAATTCATATGAAGAAGTTTCTCAATGGAATGGAAAGCAGATGAAGGAAATGAGCCGGTATCTGCTTGGAGTTGTGACCCAGTCTCTATGAGGAGGAAGCCCCGCTCATTGTCCCATATTCAATCACGCAATTGAGTGCTCACCGCCATTGTTAGGTTTCTATATATATGCTCGATATAAATCTCATGATGATGCAACATTGAGCTACATGGAGGACGCCTTGCGTCGTATTCACACTTTCAAAGATGTTTTCTTACTCGCGCAAGCCGGCAAAAAGGCAAAGGCCAAAGCCAATCCCCTGATAACGGAACTCGTTAAGAAGCAACTGGTAGACAAGGAAACAAATGCTCAAACTTGGACGCCGTGTAAAAAGCGGCACGAAATGAACGCCTGGCGGCAATATATCAGCCACAAGATAGATGTTTCCAAGGGGTTAGCTGCTGACTTCAACTTTCCGAAGATCCACTTGATGTCTCATTGGGTCGAATAGATTCGTTGATACGGAGCGTTGCAACAGTATTCTGCTGAGAAACATGAACAAGCACATAAAAAGAACCTCCAGGATGGTTGGAATGCCTCCAATCACACTCTCAACTACCTGCCACGAGTAATCACCTTTCAGCATCGCATCCTCTGCTTCAAATTCAGAGAGCTCAATCTACAATCCCTTGCTCTGCGTCGGGAGAACAGTGCTGCCGCATGCAACGTCCTCCCTTCCGGTGCCGATCTGCCTGCCCCCCTGAGCCCCCAGTCATATGTGAAGCCCAAATTCATGGGACCCCAAAACCGCCATGATGGAATGCATCCTGACACTATGATCAAAGACTTCAGAGCATTACTCAACAATACGCAAGACGCAACACACCGCGTGGCAATATACAGCGGCACACAGGAGTTTATCAAGCATAAGAGCCGTAACAAGACGTATATATCGGATGAACAACTGCCCGCAATGTAGCTCTGTATTTACCATGGTATCATTGTTTAAGTTGAGCGTTTAGATGCTGAACACATATCTCAGATATGTCGATGCAGAGGAAGCCAGAGCTGGTGCGGAGGGGATCGACGGAACGACTGGGTGTGGGTGAAGCAATGCCCGGGGAGGTGTTATGGCGCGCTGAATGGACGTCTCCCGTGGCAACTGCAACGACTATTTAAAATCAAACTCCAAAACAAGGATGGAGCTTTGGTTGAGTACTGGTTAGCGGTGGCGCTCACCACAATACCGGAAACCTCGGGTAACTTGGATCCGGTCTTGAAATTTGTACAAGTGAGAAAAGCACCGGCAGCCGTTGCTTTGCAGGTTTTCAGCGTGGGAAATATTGTTGGCTACGCCCACATAATTCCAGAGATGTTGACTAGTACTTACACAGGAGACGCACGGAACGAGCGATGGATTGTCAATAGCCATATAGATCAGGCGACTTGGAATGATGTGTATAATTAGTAAAGAGAGAATTGCATTTTGTGCGCAGGCAGAAGGAACGCGGGGAGAGATATTCGTAGCATCACCCATCACATTGAAATCCCGATGCAAGCGCGTACCCAATGAACCCATTCCGACGTATTGTCACAGGTGCCCACAACGCCGGAGTGATCGTTTAAAATAGGAGACCGACAGAATGCGAAGAGACAGTGAAACAGTGATCGGAGGGCGATAAACAACAAGACGCGTTGTATTGACGCTGGGCGCGGAGTAATCCACCACCGGGGTGTCTCTGACGGCTCTGACAGAGCCATTCCGCCCAAATGGAAATTTTTTTGCCGATGATGCTGTATACTTATATGAATAATTATATTGCTATTCATTCCCATTGTGTGTCGCTGCTTCCTGCAGTTTCTGTTGATCACCCCGCCACTATCACTCCCGCATTCTATGCTCTGCTGTGCTCAGGCAAAGCTGTCATGTTCTTGTCTTTCTCATACATTACCCTCAGTATAAACGAATATATACTGAAAGGCATGTTACGTGTAGCATCAATCTGTCACACACTGCATGTCTCGCCACCCTTGTCGGCAACTTCTGGTGCAGTTGATTCTGTGGAATGAGAAGTTCATCATTCATTGTATTCTGTTCCCCATTGACAGCCCCTCACATTCAGATATGATGTTGGACTCGGCCGGTGTAATTCTCGATGACCACATCGAACCAATTGGTGGCCTCATCATACCAGTCCACACAGGTGACAAGTAACTTGTGATTGATAATCTCTTTCCTGTGCGCTTGATTGTCATCTGTTCAGTGTTCAGGGATAGTGAACTCCACTTCCCATATTTCTGAGAAGATGCCACTAGCTATAGGATTGGACAAAACACCAGCCACCTCCAAACTAACAGCTTTTCAATCTCCCACAGGGTTATGAGATGCAGCAGCACACATCATGTTCATAGTTAAGAATTTACATTAGGGCAAAATTCAATGTGTTTGCAATTGGAATGTCAACAGTGATTGTGTTAACTACTTTTCCTTTAATCAAAATTAATCTCCAGCACTCATAAAGGGCCAAAGAATCGACTCAGAAAGTATTGATACCAATGAAGTAGTATTGAGTGATGACAGTTGATTCTTTGTCGAGGCATGCGATGCATGACTTCCCGCGAATTCATTCAATTGTCTGGATTTACACGTTTTGCTTTCTGGCCTAAACATTCTGCAGAGTCACACCATATGTCATTACTTCCATTCTCTCTACAAGAGTGGGAAGTGGATTCACGTATCAATCTGATATAATATGATATGATACTCTTCACCTTAGACTTTATCTTCAGAAAATACAACTAAATTTGGAAGGCAAGTTTGATGTTTGCTGTGGCTATTATTAACACCAAAATCAACCATGAAAGAAGCAATGATACACATTCAATACCTAGCAACCCCCCTTCATATGAAGTTTGATTCTTTTCTGTGAATTATTCTTCATTCTATGTTGTTTTATTCAATTCGTCACATGTGATTGCATACTAAACCATCTGGCGCTGTAGAAACATATGTATACCATTGCATGCCATGTTGCATTACACCGGCCTACTTTCTCATTTATACTGCACAAACTTTCCATCATGACCTTCCAATATCACAACACTTTAGCCTTGCTAATCATCCACCAACTTCAAGAATTGACATATATCTGTCCAGTGTTCCTAAGCGGCCAGGCCAGCCCGGCTTTGCATAGGCCGGGCCGGGCCGCCCTTAGCGGCGGCTTTTAAATGAGAGCCGGGCCTGCAGGCTTTTTCACCCGGGCCTGCGGGCATTTTCTTGGCGGCCGGGCGGCTTTTCTTGGCGGACTAAGCCTAAACAGAATATTTTGTTCGAAAGATTCTCTGCTGCCTTTACTAAGAAAGTCTCAAAAGTACGAAACATAAACCATATCCAACTCAAGCATCGTAGCCCTGCCATTGCCGTATTCCATCCATCAACTAGACCAAGGCTTATGCAGGCCGATGCAGGCTTTTTAAATCACGTGCAGGCCGGGCCGGGCCGCCCTTAGCGCAGGTTTTGAGAATCAGTGTTGTCAACCGTCCCGTCCGTCCGACATCACTGAGGACGGGACGGGCCGGCGGATTGCCGTCCGTCCAGAGCCCGGATGGAACGGCGCCGTCTTTTTGAGGCCGGACGGGGACGGACGGAAGGACGGCCGTCGACGGAGAAGTCTTAGCACACATACCAAAAATTATACCAAAATCATTTCAATTACTATTCTGACTGTGATGCAAGATCTGTGAACATCTGCTCCTTGCATACTATTTCTGACTCTGTTTCTTTAAAGATTACGCCCTCTGCACCCAGGATTTCATACATTCCGAAGCCTGTATAACAATATTGGGTTCGATTGGGTCTCGCCTAAAGATAAACAGTAACCGCCCGATGACGGTGGATGACGGCCGCCATTCCGTCCGTCTTGAGTAAGGCCGGGATTGACGGACGGGACGGTTGACAACACTGTTCAGAATGGAGGCCGGGCCGCTTAGGAACACTGTATCTGTCTATCACTTGTTGACTAGGGATTTGGCCCGGTGGCTTCCCCTAGTGTTTGGTGCTGGCGGGCTCGGGCATGTGGCCGGTGGCTTGCGGCCCCCATTGGCCTCGCCTGTCTCCACCGGCCTCGCCTGCCCCCACCAGCCTCGCTTGCCCCCATCGGCCTCGCCTGCCCCCATGGCGAGGAGGAGGGCTCGGCACTAGTACTCGGCATTGGGCTCCGGCTTTGGCAGTCGGCATTGGGTTTTCCTTCTCTCTCTTTCATAAATAAGTCCATAGTGTTCCTTCTCTTTGGATCGACAGACAATTGAGCTTTTTCATTCTTCCTCTTTTGCTTTCAACATCACTCAGCACCAATGTCATACCTTCTCACTGTAACCATACACTTCGATAGTATTCCAGGAATATTATCCGAAGCAGGGTGTGTATTGAGCCTGTACTTTCATTTGCTGGCATATCCAATGATTCCACCAGTCCAGCAATTGACCAGTCCGGACCGGGTCCGTCCAAGTCCAGTCCAATCCAGTCCAAGAAATTTTTGGACCGGGCTCGGACCAATCCCCAATTTTTCGGGACCTGGACTGAACTGGCCTGGACTGCTTTGGACCAGTCCATTCGGGCCGAATCGGCCCGAATACGCTTGGAGTTAGTGATATACTGAATCATCAAACGGACTCATACATGTAGACTCATCTTGCCATTCGAAAGTCGCCATGCACATCTTACCCCTCACCACTTGTTACTTGCCACTCACCAGTCACCTCTGTAATCGTCTGAGTCACTGAATGGACTCATGAACGATTGCTCACTTCCAATCTGCCACTTACCATCAAAGACTAATCACTCGCTACTCATCACTCACCACTCGCCACCTGCCAGTCCCCACTCGCTACTCACTACTTACCACTCTGATATACTGAGTCACTGAATAGACGCAGGAACAATTGCTCACTGGCCATCGCCAGTCACCACTCTGCACTACTTACCACTTGCTATTCCGAATTTCACTGCCATATCTTGTTGACTAAAGATTTGGCCTGAAACGCCTACGAGTTTCTAGAAGGCCAGTGAAGCTGCTAGAATGCACTGGAGAGTGGTTACTAATGATCTGAATCGCCAAGTAGACTGATACAAGATGAGTGGCTCGCCACCTACAAAGCCACTGACGATTTGTAGTGCATGTTCGCGATGGTTTCTCCCCAGAACCACAGTTTTCCTTGTGTATATAAAGCATAGATCTCTCCTGTAGTTATAGAGAATAGACAGACAAGTTAGATCTTCTCCTCCTACCCTCAATATCGTCTCAATACATCTCTGTGGGACCCTCAGATTCAAACTGCATATATAGTATATTCTCTACTCAGAAACTTTTACAACCTTTTTCAATTCAACAGCCATTGTCAACGAAGCCATTTCTATTGTTCTCTATTTTAATCGATATTTATCTGTATGTCATCACAATCACTGTCGGATCTCAGTGGCAGCGAAGACTTTCTGCCATCCGAGGCTGAGTGATTACTGTCTCACTTCTTTAGTTTTCGATCAACTTTGAAATTGATAAAGATTATCCTGTTTGGACTGGTCCAGACCAAGCCCGTCCAGTCCAAGACTGCCAGTCTGGGGCCCGGTCCAGTCCGACCTTCCGGTGGGACCGGACCGGACCGAGCCCTACCCCAGACCGGGTCCGTCCGGACTGGTGGAATCATTGGGCATATCTCTCCAACAATCAATTTCATGTGACCTTATAGTAATTATATTTACTCAAGTGGCTGCTACACAATCACTGACCAGCAAACTCGCTTTGGTGATGATATCATTGATGTTGTCAAGTAGCTCAAATCTTAGTTGCGGGAGGATATTCAATGTCGGGATGCATAGGATCTTGGGGATGCCGAAAAGATGTTATTGGACTTACAATGAGAGCAGATGAGCTGCAGTTGTGCCTGGATCTCTGGGTGTTATAGACATTTTCTTGGTACCTCATTATGATGTTTTCAGATGTATAGTCTATAGCTGCCGTATGCATCCGGACTGTTGGGCCCTTTTGTCTGTTAGTCCATTCATCTTTTACCCTAGTTTCATATCGTCCTATTCTCAGTGCCCCGAATATCGTCGCCCAGGCCTGGGTTAACATTTGCCCGGACGGACGGATTATTCGGATGGCTGCACTCCAATTGTAGTCAATGTTTGCACCAGTCCGGACGGTCCCGGTCTGAGCTAGGGATCAGTACGGTCCAGTCCAGCAGATAAGTCAGACTGGACTGGACTAGAAATTGCCTGTCTTGCACTGGACCGTATCAGTCCAGAC
>Ga0307514_10000331_pt1 | contig 113184 bp, 112 predicted proteins | sample 16_EM_MG_FD_203088 | JGI IMG/M metagenome (GOLD analysis project Ga0307514, IMG submission 203088) | Populus trichocarpa ectomycorrhiza microbial communities from riparian zone in the Pacific Northwest, United States - 16_EM | ecosystem: Host-associated > Plants > Roots > Unclassified... | reverse complement strand
GAAGATTGGCTTAACTGGAATGGGGACTTAGATAATCCAAATGACAGCGAAGATGATTGCGCGGCGGACGTTGAATCTGATATGGAGCAAGACAATACCATCGAGGATCTGGAATCCCCAGAGCAGCGGGATGTGAGCGCCGCGCCAAATGTTCCCAGATTGATTCGGCCTACATGGAAGTCGAACAGACATGCTGAGAAGGTGTTGGTGACGGTCAATGCAACTGAAATGAGAAGGAACAAGGGAGTGAAGAAAAAGTAGGACAGAATGCGTCAATGTTTCACCAGATTCTTTATGTATCTTGACTGAGTGTTTTAGTTAGAGATATATTATGGGCGAATGGTGAGCAGAAGCTTGTAAATATCGGTTGATAAACAGATGTATAGCAGGCGCAATAAAGCTTTTGGCAAGACACATAAATTTTACTCCTGTGTGAGCGAACAGTGCAATAATATTACTGCGCTCGGCTTTACCACAGGGCCAAGTCTAACTCTGGCAGAAAGACTTCCAATAGATTCAAATCATGATGAAGACTACTTTTGATGGCAGCAAATGTTGAATGGACAATACGGTAAAATGAGCGTCAACGGAGCGTCAACGATTTGTGGTCATGTAAGTACGGCAATTGAACAGTGCTTGGGTCGCTGTTAGGCATAACCGATGTATTGGCAGCTTTTATTGGTAAAAGAGACAGCAACACGGTCATCGCCCCATTCTGAGAATGAGCGTCAACGGAGCGTCAACGATTTGTGGTTATGTAAGTACGGTAATTAAACAGTGCTTTGGTCGCAGTTAGGCATAATCAATGTATTGGCAGCTTTTATTGGCAAAAGAGACAGCACTACGGTCATCGCCCCATTCTGAGAATGAGCGTCAACGGAGCGTCAACGATTTGTGGTCATGTAAGTACGGTAATTAAACAGTGCTTTGGTCGCAGTTAGGCATAATCAATGTATTGGCAGCTGTTATTGGCAAAAGAGACAGCACTACGGTCATCGCCTCATTCTGAGAATGAGCATCAACGGAGCGTCAACGATTTGTGGTCATGTAAGTACGGTAATTAAGCTGTTCTTTGATCGCTGTTAGGTATAATCAATGTATTGGCAGCTTTTATTGGCAATAGAGACAGCACCATGGTCATCGCCCCATTCTGAGAATGAGCGTCAACAGAGCGTCAACGATTTTTAGCTTCGCATCTTGGCTAATTTATGTTCCTATTGGTTGCATACATCCATTTATCAAATATTAGCAGCCTTTACTGGCAAAAACGACAGCAAAATGCTCCCTGCCGCATCCTGAAAATGAGCGTCAATGGAGCGTCAACAGTTATAGTTGTTGCATATTTGGTAATCAAGTCATTGCGCTAATCTTCGCGTTCATAACGGAATTATTGACCGCCATTATTGGCAAAAATACAATATACCAAAGGTAATATACCGATTCCAAATTAATCTATATTGCAAGCTGCAAAGCATACAAAAACACATTAGTGGTTGTTGAAAACGCCATTTTGATATGATACAATTAACAAACTCCAAAAACAAGAGCATTATTTGAATCTATAGATGGACCCGCTGGGCGACCCGCTGACAACCCGCACAAATCAGACGGATTGGGAGTTTACCTTTGAACCGTACCCGAGTTGACAGTTCGGGTTTATTGACAACCCGGACCGCCAATTTGGCAACGGTTCGGTTTGGACCTGGACCCGGACCTGAAGTGACGGTCCGGAACCGTTGCAAACACTACACTTAGTAAATTGCATTTTGCGTATTTTCAAGTAAAGCTCTGAAGTCTTTGATGATAGTGGCAGGATGCTTTCCATTATGGGGGTTTCAGGGTCCCATGAATTCAAGCTTTGAATCTGGCTGGTAGCACAGGGAGGTAGCCAGATCAGCACCGGATGGGAGGATATTGCAGGTGGCAGCGCTGCTCTCCCAACGCTGAGCCAGGGCTTGAAGATTGTGCTCTCTGATTCCGAAGGATAGAATGTGAAGCTGACAGGTGATTACTTGCGGCAGGTAGTTGAGATTGTAATTGGAGGGGTTCCAACCTTCCTTGAGGTTCGTTTTATGTTCAATTTCATATCTCTCGACAAATTAATGTTGCAATGCGGTGTATAGATGAATCTGTTCAACTGAATGAGACATCCAGTGGATCTTCGGAAAATTGAAGTCAGCATCCAACTTCTTGGAAACATCTATCTTGTGGCTGATACAATTCCGCCAGGAGTTCATTTCCCGCCGCTTCTTGGACGGCATCCAAGTTTCAGAGTTTGTTTCCTCGTGTACCTTTCGCTGCTTCATGAGTTCCGTTCTCAGGGCATTGGCATCAGCCTTTGCCATTTGGCTTGCTTGTCCATCGAAGGAAACATCTCGGAAGGTGTGAATACGAGGAAAGGCATGATCCATGTAGCTCAACGTTGCGTTACCATGAGATTTGTATTCAGCATACATATAGAATTTTAACAATGTCTGTGTGCACTCTATTGTGTGATTGTATTTGGGATACTGCGTGGGGCTTCTGCCTCGTAGAGACTGGGTTGCAATTCCAAGAAAGTTCAGGCTCATTTCCTTCATATCCTTTCCATTTCATTGAGAAAATTCTTCATATGACATATTGTTTGGTATGAGGTTGTGGTTAGCAGGAACGGATAACCAGATTGCATTGTACTGGTTGAGTTGTTTTGTGCATCAACATGAAGTGGAACATCCACTTCTGGAGCTGGTCAAGCATGCCGATCAGCATGGTAAGGAGGAGATCGCACATCAGGAGGTAGCTAAAGACACAGAGAATATGCCCAAAGATGTGAAATGCTCCGTACACATGTTGCGATGAGCATTCAACATTGCCTTTTGTTGAGTTGGCATCGCTGAGTGTTCTATATAGGTTGTTATCCCGCTGGGAGTATTGCTTGTCAGGAGGGACATAATCTCCAATTCTGTTCTTTGGTTACTCGCACCAAAAACAGACATGCCACTTGAAATTATGTAGATTGTGATACTCAGCACAATGTCCAAGCCATGCTGTTACAACTGGTTTGCAATATTCGATGTTACCATCTGCACAGAGAATGTTGGAATACCCACTCTTGGCGCTAGGATTTCAATCGAAGGTGAAAGGTTGGAGTATCTGCCGGAGTACTTCTTTCAGCACCTCTCGATTGGTTTGCCGCTGCTTATGCCACTGCTTCGGATGCAGATTGCGGTTTGATATTGGACATCAGCAGGAGAGCCACCATTACACCTCACTGAGTTGAGGGTATCTGGTGGATCATCGTCGATAGATCGGCAATTCTTCTACATATATCCCATGCTCTCTAGTCGCAAGCAAAATTTGAGAGATGTATTCCGTCGGATATGCAGATCAAGGGAACCAGTGTATCCCCCACTCTGAGCGTTGACTTACAATCAATTAACGTGTTATTATCATTGAATATCTCTGCTTACCTGTGTCTCCCACCACCAGTACGCAGTGTGTAATGTAGTATAGAGGCTTTTCAGTGGTGAATTACGGTTAAAGCAATGCTGAGGGGAGTAAATGAGACGCTCAGTATAGGCTGACTGCGATATCAACCATCTCATGCATTTCATACAGTCTCTACTCCAGAGCTTGATGGGGTATTGGTGATTGTCGTTCCCTCTCATATCCTCGAGAGTGTGTAGTTTCCGCTCCCTGAAAGCCTGATCATCTGTCATGCTAGCCACAATATTCTGGACGACATCCCTGTATTTGAAGCTGGGGATATGGAGAGCGGTGTTTGGTACCTTCAGCACGTTGTCATTGTATCTCTTCATAGCCATCTTCTTGATCCCACACTGGTTATATTTGTTTTCTTTACATGTTGCAAACGTGTAGTAGGGAGTATTTTGTAGATTTATCTCAAGGCAACCCTGAGCATCGCATTCTAGTCGCTCTGCGATGTAATCGCTCAGCAGAACAATGGTGCGGGGGTGTTTTGCCATCTGGGGCAGAGGAGATGGCGGTGGTTGAGACTCAAAGTCTGCAATGTTTTGAACCTGTTCGAGGTTGGGACATGCTTCGAAGTCCTCGACTGAGTCTTGGTTAGTATTTAATTTGCAACTCTCAGCGTACTCAATGCGTTGGGGCATGCAGCAAATAGTCGGATTCTGTTGGCGTGCAACTTCAAGCTGTTCAGGATGGTGTAATTTGATATGGTTAAGTCCCCAGCTGTCTGAGGTGAACTTCTTTCAGCAAGAAGATTGGGGGCAACGGAAAGGGGTCTTCTCTGGCAGTGTCGATGACATGCAAGGAGTGGAGTATACGCTGTTGAAAGGGACACAAGTTGTTGCTGGGCCTGAGCAATCTGGTGTGTAAGCTCACGATTCATTCAGCTAACTTGAGAGATCTATTGAGCATCAACACCATCAGAATGACAAAATCCTCCAGGCCACAGAGGGGATGGGTGTCCAGTGCTAGTGGCTGTGGGTGAGGCTCTGGGGCTTGTGGCCATGGGGTTGGCGCTGGAGGTTGTTGCCTTGTGGTGTACACGCACATTTCTTGGGCTTGCTCAGATAGCACAATTGGCTGACCTGCAAACATGGTATCCACATCGTGCATGGATGAATTTTTCATCACTTCCTGGCCAATTGTCCGAGGTTCTTTGCCATCATCCTCATCCTCATCCTCATTATCCTCCTTCTCATCTTCCTCCTCTTCATCTTACTCATCTTCATTGTCACCATCCCTTTCCATATCGACATTGCCATCAAAATCAATACAATCCGGTGCGTCAACATTATCTGACATGTGTATATCCACATCGGAATCGTGTTTTGAGTCATATTTGCCATCTGACTCCTCGGTATGGTTGCTATAATCATCTGAGAAAACTGACACTCCGGGTGATGCTTCTGGCTTGGAATTTACCTGCTCTAGTTTGCCCTCCATGTCCAAGGCTGCCATAGACATTTCCTTCTGCAACTGGAAAGTATCGGCGCAAGGGATATCATCCATGCCTGGAATTTGTTTTGCAATACCTTTCCGTTGACCATTTCCCTTCCCCTGCCCCATCCCGTTCCCCTTCCCATCCTCAGTCGACTTTCCTATCCCCTTCCCATTCTGTGTTCCATTTTCCTTCATGGTCCTTTTCTCACAGCCCTGCGTGTCTTCCCCACACTCGCCGCCATCACGGTCATTGCCATTACCAGGAGGGCTCCTTCCACCGCTCGGTGTTCTGGAATCCGCCCAGTTCTCCTCATCATTCTCCTGCACTTTAATCTCATCCACATTCAGTGGCCGAATGGCCAGGATGTCGCTTGGCCTGTACTACCGGTGGCTTGGCTGCTAAATCTTTGTCCTGGAATCATCGCTACTGTACCAAGAGAAATGTTCACCAGAATGTTTGACCTTCTCCGTGATGGTTGTCTGTGGATTGGAGCGATCGACCTGCTTCCCAATAGCATGGGGGTTGTCCCACCTCCTATTGTTCATTTGGTTGGTCGTTTTATGAAACATTTGCCACAGGTATTTGTGGAAGGCTGCCCACCACTTCCAAAAAGGCACACACCTGCTCCTATGGTGCGGCCACATCAGCAGGTATTGTGAAATGTGGCGAGTTGTGACTACATCAAGAAAGATTATATCATAAAAGAGATCCCATACCCGCTCATCTTGGACCCTTCACACATTCTATGTCTGTACGAGTCCACCGAGGTGTTCCGAGATGAAATCCTTCATACAGTTCCAATCCCATAACAGGTGTCGATTTACAACTGACGTCGGCATAATTCACCAAGCAGTTGCGTTCCTCTCTCATGTGCAGCTCCTATTTGGGGCCATCGCTGCGAATTGGAAAAGAATATACATCCGAGGTGTTAGCATTATGATATTGTTGATAATCGCACAACGAACCCCAGACGGAACATACAAAGTTGTGTAGGTTATTGGGTGTGTTTTGGAACGAGAAGTGTAGTTTGGTGTAAGTCCTGAAATGTCGAGACAGTTCGATATCTTTAAAAACACCCCAAGTGGTTGCGCAAAAACTTCGTTTTCGGACCAAAAATGACTGTATTTTCAAAGCCGCTTGCTGAGTTTTAAAGATATCAAACATTGGAGAAGACGAAAAGATGCGCCATGCAGAGCAGCATATTTCACATACCGAGCTGTAAATTTTATAATGAATATTCGTCGACCTAATTGAGGGAACTGTGTCACAAAAACCGGAACTGAACCAGCCAGTTCCAGGTTTCCTCAGAACCGCTATAGTAGAAACCATTCAAAGATGGAACCGTTGCTAGCAATAGCCATATCGATCCTGGGTGCCCTACCCACAACCCCACCAGGTGCACCTATGAGAAAGTCAAGGCTTCCACCAGCGGCTACAATCAGGGACTCCAGGCAACAGCAATTCACAGCGAAACTAGTAGATACATACAGTGGCAAGCTAAAAGAGTTCCACTGAAACCCCTCATCTGGTGCACTGATATACAGAGTTGCCAATGAAGCGCATTGGCACAGCCAGACAACTGAAGGCATGAATTTGCCAGCCCTGGGCGAGAAATCAGCAGTCAGAATCACCATGCTAGATGACACCACTGCTGCCAAGAGATTTGTGCAGCGCTGGGTGGGAGTGAAAGAGGTCAACATAGAAGCAGGCGTCTGAATCTGGTGGACGGACGAGTCACCCACCAACGATGGCCATGTGGGAGGTGTCCTAATTTCCGAATTAAGCAATCAATGGAGGCCTCACAGCAGCTCTCTGGGCACTGGACACATGGAGGACATCAATGGTGATCTTTGGGCAATCCGACTCACACCAGATTTGATGATCAAGATGAGACAAACATTGCACAACCATGGAGTGATGGTAGTGGCAGTCTTGAACGTCTTACAGACTGCAATTCGGCGAACAGGATACCAGGAGCCGAGCAGTGGGCAGAGAGTAGTGAGGCAGAATGCCAGCAGAAGACACACTCTCCTTGCCCACGGCATCATAACTGTGATTCACTGGGTCCTGGGGCACTCCAGGATCCCTGGAAATGCAAAAGCAGACATTCTGGTGAATTTAGCCTGAGATGCAAGCGGGAATACTGTGTTACAACAGCCATACAGCTCGGCCTGGAACAGGGCTAGTAGAATCTGTAAGGGGAGATCAGCAGCCAAGATGAAGTGGGAACTGGAGAAGTGTAGCCAGCACTTTGGCTACAGTCTCAAGGCCAAGGCAGGGACCAAGAGACCCATCCCAATGACAACAGTGAAATCGCTTCCCGCCAGGTTGTGCTGAACAAAGTCTTTGGATACATCCTATAGATTGAACCTAGTATTGTTTTGCTATCGAGAGGACGACAAATGCTGGGGGTGTGGCAGCATTAGCAGAACGGCTGCCCTGACCCGGGAACACCTCTTCCACCATTGCAGCTGGTAGAGAGACCAGCAGTTATCAATATGCCAAGTAGTGGAAGAAGGCAACAGGCTGGAAAGTGGGCAGATCCTGACACATGCTAATCTCTGAGCTATTTTTCATAGAAGAGTATGGCCAGGCAGTGATGGATGTGCTGGTGGCGACTCATTTTGCAACCTTCCAACCAAATTGACACAAGATGGCAGTATGGAGCGGGCTCAGGGCTCAGGGCCCACAAGCACGCGCAGCTGACATGTGGAAAGCGTGTGGCAATAATATGGTTCTAACCATCATCGTTCCATTCTTTCAAACTCTGTTTTCATCATTTGTCTTATCTTGCTTCAGTCTGCAGAAATGTTTGGTAGCAGAGGCAGAACTTGACAATGTCGCCGGCTGTAAAGGCGCGTATGCCGGCGCTCGGCAGTGTAAGGATATAGTATGGTATACGGTTGCACATTGGCGCGAGTGAGATCAAGTGTAGAAGTAAGTGGTGAGATATTCGATACGGAGCTAAGTCTCCGTCGCGATGTCAATATAAGGTTGGCGGTTACCCGGCACTGGACACCTCATGTGACCGTCCGGCAACCCTAACCACGCATGCTTGACAACGCCGTTACATCATCCCCCTCTTTTAGGGCAGAACTCCCGGGCTGCTAAGTATAAGTAGAACCAAGAAACATCCCACATACACGCTCGTATGATCCCGTAAGTCCAACAACTGATCAGTATGTCCAGTGTGACCTCCCGGCGCACGGGAAAACTACACCTCCAATTGATTGGATTTCCGGAGGTGGTAAAACCCGTGCCGATTCCATTTGTACTGGACCGGGTCCTGACAATAGAATAGGAAAGGAAATGCCCAATTTGACATCGTCTCCATTTCTCCATTCCCGTCAATTCCTCCACTTCCGAGATCCGACTTCCTTTATCTCTGCGGCTAATTCGGTTGGTCTCAGTGGAACTCGTCGATTGCTTCACGAGCATTCTCGAGGTTTTCGAATGGCTCCCAGCTTGTGCGTATGTGGCTGTATCTGGCCCACTGAACGAGGTAGTGTAGCTTTCGGTAATGCTGCTTAGAGTCAAGAATCCATTCAACCTCCCATTTCTCTGAATTGTCGACTATTACTGGATGCAGTTCCGAGGATGGTTGTTCTACGACCGGCGGTGTGTAGTGATCGAGCTGCGACACATGGAAGACGTTGTGATTCCGCATTGTTTTCGGCGGGTCTAGTTTGTAAGTATTCTTATTGATGATCTTACTTACCGTGTACGGTCCAGTGCGCTTGTCGTCCAGCTTCTTTGACGGTCTAGTCGTTCGGAAGTGTCGAGTCGAGAGCCACACTTTGTTCCTGACTTCGAAGCTCACGTCCTTTCCTCCAGTGTATTTTGATTGCCGTGCCTGGGCTTCCAACAAGCTCCCCTGGAGAGGCCGGTGAGTCTCTTCCATTCCCGATACCGTTGCATCCGCCAGTATTTCCGACCTCGTATTTGATGGCGCTTTCGGTGGCTTGAACTGCATTGGCGGGTGGTAGTGGTAGTTGGCCCAGAATGGCGTCATTCGCGTTGAGTGGTGGACGGAATTGTTGTAAGCAAACTCTGCTAAAGGTAACAGTTCTACCCAGTTGTCCTGCTCATAGTTGCAGAAGGCCCGTAAGTACTCCTCCATGGTCTGGTTTCGTCACTCCGTTTGGCCATTGGTCTGTGGATGAAACGCGGTCGACAGTCTGTGATTGATGCTTAGGTGAGAGCAGACTCATTTCCAGAATCGGCTGGTAAACTCCTTCCCGCGATCAGTTACAATATTGTCTGGTACGCCGCGTTTCCAGATCACATGCTCGAAAAACATTTGTGCCAGCTCTGGTGAGTCGATATCTTTTCTGCGGGGGAGGTAGATTGCCATTTTTGTCAGTCGATCAACGATTACCAAGATATCCGTATAACCGGAGGCTGTTGTATCAGGGAGGTCTGTGACGAAGTCCATGGTAACTCCTTCCCAAGGTCATGACGGTGGTGGTAGCAGCATGTTTGTGCCGTGATGGGCGTGTCGTGGTGCCTTGATTGGGTGGCATAGTTCGCATCCGGCGATGTATTTTCGTATGGTGGCGTCCATTGCGGGCCAGTAGAAATCCCGAGATACTAATTCGGGGGTTTTAAGAGCTCCGAAGTGGCCGGATTCTGGATTGTCGTGGAAAAGGCTTATGACTTTGTTGCGAAGCAGGTCATCCTTTTGTACATATATTCTTCCTTCGTAAGTGAGAACTCCGGTGGTGACTTTCCACTCGCTACTCGAGTCTTCCTCTAGTTCATCTATTCTTTGCAGATCAGGAATATCAACAATTGGGGTGCCGACAATCTTGCGCTTCACGTCGGCAGCCAACGTGTCGATAGCCTGGGCTGTTTTGATTTCCTGAAGGAGATTGTCGTACAGTTCAACAGTGTTAGTCACCAAGGTTGCCAGTAGCCTCGCAGTCGGTCTCTCGTAGCCTATCTCGTAGTTGGGACTTCTTGATGGTCCATCGGCCGGGTTCTTCTTGCCTTCCAAGTGTTTGATGACAAAGTCGTAAGAGGATAGGATTTCCGCCCACCTTGCCTGTCTTCGGGAAAACACTTGGGAGGTTTGGAAGTACTCCAGATTCTTACTGTCGCACTGGACCAGGACCTTGTGACTAGCGCCCTCGAGATAGTGTCTCCATTGTTTCATTATCTCGACAATCGCCAAGATCTCTCGATCGTACGTGTCATAGTTCTGTTAGGTGGGAGAGCATTTTCGAGAGTAGAAATTGACTGTGCGAGGAATCCCGAATCCGTCGTACTGGTTGAGGATGCCGGCGAATGCGAAGCCGCATGCATCGCGCTGCAAAATGATCGGTTTTCGGGGGTTGAAATGCGGGTGGATCGGTGCTTCGGTAAAGGCCTATTTGAGCTTTCGAAATGCGAGTTCGGCATCCCGAGTCCATTCCCACTTCCGTGAGCCCTGTGTCTTTAGCAAGTTTGATATGGGAGCCGTCTCCTTTGCATATTTCCGGATGCATCTCCTGTAGAAGTTTGCGAAGCCGAGGAGCACTTGCACATCCCGAACTGATTCCGGGCTCGGCCAGTCGTCAATCGTGGATATGCAGTCTGACTCCATGCCGATCCCATCCGAATTGATGACAAATGCAAGAAAGCCGACTTCCTGAACTCCGAATTGGCACTTTTCGGCCTTGCAATATAGCGCGAATTCCTGTAGGCGTTGCAGCACTTTTCGGACGTGGTCTTCGTGCTCCTTCTCATTGGTCGAGCAGATGAGTATATCATCAAGGTAACAGACTGTGAAGTCGTCAATATAGGGCCGTAGACAATCGTCGATGTAAGCCTCAAACGTAGCCGGTGCGTTTGTCAATCCGAAGGGCATAACTTGGTATTCGAACTGACCATAGCGGGTTCGGAATGCAGTTTTGAATTCGTCTCCTTCTTTGATTGGGATGAAGTGGTAGGCATTCTGGAGGTCCAACATAGTGAACATTCGGGCTTCGCGCACTCGATCGAGTGGTTCTGAGATAAGCGGGAGGGGGTATCTATTTTTTACTGTGCCCAGATTAAGAGCTCAATAGTCGACACACAACCGTAGTCCTCCATCTTTCTTCTTTGCAAACAGTATCGGTGCTGCGGCCGGGGATGATGACTGCTAAATGAAGCTGCTTGCCAGGTTCGTTTCGATGTAGGCCTTGAGCGTCTTCAATTCGAATTCTGGGAGGTTTTAGATCCGCCCGTATGGTAGTTTGTAGCCGGGTTCCAGATCGATCTCGTGGTCAGTTGGCCTATGCAGTGGGGGTGTCTCGGCCTTTACCTTGCTGAAGACCTCCACGAAATCTTGATATAGTGCTGGGATGCGACCCCCGTCATCTGTCATTACCATCTCCGCATTTTCTATGTCTATTCCTATTTTCATTAGCCTTGTCTACATACTGCATTGTAGCGTGCTTGGCAGGTGGAGATGGGTAGGGGTCCCGGAATAGCTGGATCAGACGGTTCGTCACAATAGGACCAAGCCCCGTTAGCCAGTTTCTCCCTTCGTGTCTCGGCGAGCCGGTAGCAGTCATTCAAGCACCGTCACAGTGTCACTCTTCTGCCGCAACTACCGCCGCTGCTCCTACTCACGCATTCAGCATCCTGGGGTTTCCCTCACCTTCGCTGATGCCTTCCAGAGATGCTCCCAGCAACCCTTGACATTCTCCAAGTTGTATGGCGAATGCCTCGACCACTTCCTCACTAGCTAAGAGATGATCGAATGTAGTAGCCCCGAGTAGTTGTATATCCGGGGGAGGATCAACATTTGTAGTTCCTTCACCGCGTTCCGGCAGAGGACTTGTGTGATCTGCTTCTGGAATCTTTGCCCGTTGCGGTCCATTTGGCGTTCGCAGGGCTGTCAATCGACCTTTAGTCCAGTCGATTTCCGGGTTCCTTGTGTTGAACCATGGCAAGCCCAGGACTAGGTCGTATGCCTTCATTTGGACGACCTAAACCTCCGATTCGTCAACCGGTTAAAGGTGTTCAAAATACTGAACCAAGAGACTTGCCTTTCGGCTCTCCTTTGCAGACATCATCACCTGGCCATTGAGACCCTGGGTGGAGGTGAATGCTGGTTCGTGGGGCAATTCGAGTTTTCTAAGTAGGCTCGGTGATATAAAGATGCTCGTTGCACCGCAGTCGATTAGTGCTTTGACTCGCTGCATGGTGCCGTGTATGTTTCATACAAGGACTTCATGGACGATATGCGCCGAATCCGGTCTCTCTGTGCCACATAGATACTGGCTTGACATCAGAGCCCTGCCTTCCAGAATGACTCTTGATTTTGAGGCGATTCGGTGCAGTTGTATCTCATCCAAGGTTGCAAATAAGGCTCGGTTTCCCAAGTTTTCCAATTGTAACTCCGTATCGTCCAGCCTCTCCCGTCAAGTTAGATATCGAGAGAGGTAGACTAGTTTTGTTGCTGCTGCGTATCGAATGACTTTTGGCGTTTAATTGGTTTGCCATCATAGCCGCCGCCACTATTGCTGGAGTTCTGTTCAGGTGGGTTTGTCTTCCCATATTTGGTACAAAGGTAGGTTTTGTGGTCTCCGCTGCTGCAGCGGGTGCATTGCCGGTTTACCTTTCGGCTTTCGTAGGCTTCCTTTGAAAGCCACGGTGCTGGTGATAAGTTGGCCCGGCTGCCTCTGCTGGACTTATTGGACTTGCCCGATTTTGAATTACCGGTGCCAGAGTTATTGGAATTGCCGGAAGTGTTTTCCGCAGGTTTGAAGATAGATGGTCGGAAATTACGTTTCTTATCGCCGCCTTTCTGAGACTCCCCTGCTTGCCTTTGTTGCTGCTATTGTCCTCTGGGCTTGTTGTCGTCCAGTATGAACTCCGATGCCGCCACACAGTCGAAGAGTTGGTCGAGTCTGTCGAACCTGTCTTTGCCACTGGAGATCCAAGGTCTGACTTTCATCTTCAGTGCGCGCCGCAGGCCCACCCATGCCATGTCGTATAGGACCACTTCGTGCGTTATAAGGCTCCAGCCGGCTCTTCTCAAATTTGCTTTCAGGCAGTTGGCGTAAATTTGGACTGATTCGTTTGGTAATTGCTGGTACTCCTGCATGGCTTTTGTCGCCGAATCGAGACGTCTATCTTTATCCCCGTACATCTTTTGAAGCTTGTTTGCGAAGAGTTCAAAATTCTCTAAACACGGGTCCTTGGCCTCTCGTGAGTCGTTAGCCCACTCGGATGGGTCCGTATTTTCCGTCTGTCGCTGAGTCGTATCTGGGTGGTTATTCCAGGTGTCGAGAAAAGAGACTGCATACTTGACTTGATCAGAATCGCCTCTTGGGAATAGGTGCTTATGGGATGCAAAGTTTGATCGTAATGTTTCGAGAAACTTATCCAGCTCTTTTGCCCCACCGCAGTACCGTAAGGGGTCCACCATCTTGAAGATCTTGCACTGATTTCCGGGATTCTCCAGTCTCTCGATGGTTCGGCTGCGGTCGAGTTCGGTGAGCATTCGGGTTCTCTCCTCCTTCCATTCGGCTTCTTGTTTGAATAGGAGTTTAAGTAGCATCCGGTTCTGTTCAAGCATCTCCTTTTGGTCGTAGTCGGTGAACTTTGACAAAATGTCTTCTCTGCCTCGATTATCCTCGCCTTCTGGTAAGGTTGGATCATCTTGGTCTTCGTCTTCATCTTCATCATCTGGATGGCGGGCTTCTTCGTGAACTTGAGTCTCTGTTGGATCGTCATCATTGGTTTCGTCTTCTGGTAGTAGTGAGACGCGGCCCGTAGCAATAGGCGTGATTCGGCTGAGCGATACTCGAAGGGATTCAATGCTCGCACGCGTGTTAGGCATGCGCAATTGCCTTCTCTGTATTCTCTTTGAAGGCATGGAGGGTAATTGGCTGTAATTGTTGATTTCCTGTCTGTCGCGACGCGTCAATTAAAGGGGTAAATTCGCGTGATCTCATGAGCGAAACGTATCTGATTTCTGAAAAAACCGAATATAGTGTAAGGGCGCGTACACCGGCGCTCGGCAGTGTAAGGATATAGTATGGTATACGGTTGCACACGGGCGCGAGTGAGATCAAGTGTAGAAGTGGTAAGATATTCGGTAGGAAGCTAAGTCTCCGTCGCGATGTCAATTTAAGGTTGGCGGTTACCCGGCACTGGACACCTCACGTGACTCTCCGGCAACCCTACCAACGCATGCTTGACAACGGCATTACACCGGCTTAGCAAGAGGCGGAGGGGGTTATTAAGATCCTGTCATACTCAAATTACAGTGAATACAGTATGATTAAATAACAACAACAACCATCACCAATTCCTATGGCCAGCAGCAGCATCTTGCACCAGAGAAGAAGCAGCTGCATTCCTGGCAGTAAGTTACGGCTTATAAGTATTATCTCTGATTGGCAATTCAACTCCATCTGAGTATTATGATAGTTCCTCATGTGAGGTACTGGAGGAAGGATGCATTGCCTCTGGCAATCTACCTCATCAAGTCTCACTTCCAGGAAATCCACTACCACTTCCCTGTGTTGTGATACAATTTACAAACTAAAACTCCTGATGGATTATTTTGATGGCTCACGTTAATAGCCTTATGATCTATCAAGATCTTTCAGCAGACACTGGAAGCGCTGTGGAGCACATTCATTTCTGTCTCTCCATTGCGTGTGACCTTCGGCAAGCTGGAAGTCCATCAACAATGAATTGTTTCTCCCGCATTACCACTTCACAAAAAATCACTCGGTCGGCTTCCACCCCACAATGTTGCATATGTTGCATATATGGTTTATCTCCCTGACGTATGGCTTCAGTTCAGCTGATGCATAATCTCTCTAAGATGATGGTCATTCCGGGCTCAGCTGGAGATGCCAGACTCAGCTGGAGATACCAGCTGAGTGTGAATACATGCTTACAAGACATGCTCCGAATACCGTATATATAAGAACACATATGTACCTGTACTTAGAATACAAGCTTCTAGCAATCAGTACATTTCAACAGGTTATGAGTCTGGTTATCACTACGATCTAAAAATTCTCACAATCTCTTTCACGATCTTCAAAAGAGCCTCAAGAACTCTAAACCTCATTAACGTTCCAACACCCATATAAACAGCACTAAAACTCAACACCACAATCTCACAATGTCTTCCTCCAAACCCGCCCTCAACAAGACCAGGTGGGGCAACATCTCTAAGCTCACTCACGACAACTACGACAAATGCAAAGACAATTTGATGCTCATCCTGTTAGCCATGAAAGCGTAGGCAATCGTCACCGGAGAAGATTCTGAACTGCAGCCACTGGATTTTGACCACGATGACAACTATGATGGTTGGAAGGCTAAGGAAGCTGAGGGTGCATCTATATTTAGACTTTCCTGTTCCCCTTAAGTACAGCGCATCGTTAAAGATATAAGAAATTCTCACGAAATGTGGAACACACTACAAACCAGTCTGGACACCGCTGGATATTATAACGGCAGACAGCGCATCCTTCGCCAGTTCCATGCTTGCCGACCTAAGGAGGACGAACCACTTAAAGCATTCTTCACTAAGCTAAGTAACTACCGCAAACAACCGCACAATACCGACGATGCAATCACTGATCGAGATTGCTGCACTCAAATATTCACATCACTGCCATCGCAGTATGCAATAACATTAATGGTCCTAATGCATAGAAGACTCTTACCCACACCCAAAGAAGCCATGCATGACCTCCTAGAAGAATAAACAACAGCCAGCCTCACCAAAGAACTTGGAGATGCATCCACGGGGACTGCCCTGTTCACACAACGTGGTGGCTACCGTGGCCCAGGCTGTGGGTGTGGTGGATGTGGAGAACACGGTGGACACGGTGGACAAAGTTGAAGCAGTGGAACCGGAGACAGCCACGGAAGTAAGTGCACCTATTTCAAAATTGACAGCCATACTACAGATGCATGCAGGAAGCCGAAACGCGCCCAGGAGGGAGGAAACAATGGAGGAAACAACGAGCGCATTTGCTTCCAGTGTGGGGTCCCGGGTCATGTCAGAGTCGATTGCGTCTCCTACAAATGTATAAAGGAGTGGTGGAAAGTGAAGAATGCCACTGCTAAAGCAGCCCTCGCTACGACCAAAGACTGCGATTGCTTCTGAGGAACTGGCTGTGCTCTCGCCGCTGAGGCTCCGAAGTTGGTCATTGATTCTGGAGCGTCACACGACATGTGCAATGATCGCAGCTGCTTCTGATCATTCAAAACGCTCTGCATTCATATAGTAATCGAACTCCGAGACAACAATTCAGTGTTGGCCACGCAATACGCTTTTGTCAACATTATACAGGGCTATCAAGACGAAGCCCTCCATACTACTACTTTTTGACTTTCTCTTCTATCGATCTACCAGTTGGATTTGGGCGGGCTTATGATTATACTCCGAAACGGAAAATGTTCCATAACTTTGCCATCTTCCTGCAACTGCGCCCGAAAACTAATCAATGGCGTATATATCATAGTCCCCACAACTGGACTCTTATCAACTACCGAGAACGGGAAAACGTGGAAGAGAGACGGCTCATGAGTACTAATCACAGAGCCTACAATCGAGCCTACAATAGAGCATTCAATCGAGCCCACAATCGAGCCTATAATCCAGCCTAAAATCAAGCCTACAATCCAGCCTACAATCAAGCCTACAATTGAGCCTACAATTGAGCCTACAATTGAGCCTATAATTGAGCCTACCAATCAAGCCTACAATTGAGCCTACAATTGAGCCTCCAATCGCAGAGCCTACAATCCAGCCTACAATCAAATCAAGAGCATGTATCACAGCCAAAACTTAGTCTCTCCCAATCTCAGAATCAAGACTATGGCACCGACGACTAGCTCATATGAACCCTACAGCAATGAAATCTCTAGTCAGCGGATATACCCATGACGACTCTATGTGCACAGTCTGCATGCAGGCCAAGCACAAGCAAAGGCTCATTAAAGTGCCAGTCAAGCGTACTATGAAGCCCTTTGAACTTTAACATTCGGATATGGGCAGTTCCTTCTCTACCCCAACCTTTGGAGATAATCGATACTATATTCTATTCATCGACGAATACACAAGGTACACATCCGTATGGCTGCTCCCAAATCAGAATGCCAAGACCTGCCCCACTGCCTACCAGTTCTATCAGCCCAGAGTAGACTGCATGGAATACGAGATCAAGTGATTCTGCTGTGATAATGGATGGGGAGAATATGACGATAGAACCTTCTGATATGTTCTCGCAGCCCGTGCTACAACATACCAGCCATACCCTCGATGAGCTCACCATAAGAATGGTGTTCCAGAATACATGATCTGTACAATCACTGAAAAGGCCCAGGCGATGATGATTGACTCCCAGGTTCCAGTTCAGTTCTGGGGAAAAGCAGTTAATACCACAGTCTATCTCCATCAGAGATCACGGCAATGAAAGCCTGCAAAGAAAAAATCACTGCGATGGCTATTAAGCACCGTACGAAATGCCATACGAAGTGCTGCATGGATTTGGAAAACCTACACACAATGCCAATGGTAACAAGATATTGTATGAGGCTTCTCTGCACAACCTATGCCAATTCGGATGCTACTCCAGCAGACCGATCCACACAGTTCCGCGCTGAGGCACATTTGGTCTAGGATCTAAGCCCTGCATGATGGTAGGCTACACACACGACTCAAAAACGTTGTGGTAGTTATGGGACCCTGAATTCCAGAGAGTAAAAGCCCAATCAGAAGACATCTTCAACAAGGAAAGGAATGCACACATGTCGGGTCAGCATGAAAGCAATAAGATCAACAGGTTTGAATTACCAGAAGATGAGAAATATGTTGAAGACACAGATACCGGAGATCAGCCTCTCCGAGATAGTCAACCTATACAGATAGGAAGTTAACCTACACAGATAGGTAAGACATCCAAATCTCACATACATAAAGCTCCTGAAGAGGAAGCACATACCGCCCACAACCAGCACCTCCCCCGAGAGGACCAGACTACCCAGCATTCGGCAGCATATGCAGAAAACATCGCCCACAGCTGGTGTCTCTGGCAAGAGGATCAGACTGCCCGGTGCTAGGCAGCAGCAATCAAGAAATCAAGCAAAGTCGCGCCAGCAGCTCCAGCTCCAGCTCCGCCGATAGGGAGTCGACTTACAAGAAGTCAAGGTAAAAACTCCACAGAAGCACTAATGGAATCCGGAGCCACCGGTGATCCATACACCTACGTGGAAGCTATGGAAAGCCCTCAACATAATCACTGGTAAAGTGCCATGGAGGAAGAAAGCACATCGATCCTGCAGAATGACACCTTTTCCGCTCTCAACTCCTGGGAAGCACGGCAAATGCGAGTTAAGCCAATTGGCTCTATGTGGGTTTATGAGACTAAATACAATCCTGACGGATCCACACGGTACAAAGTGCAGCTAGTCATAATGGGTGTTAGGGGTTGCCATAACAGCGATAATGATACTTGATTATAAGCACAAGGTGCATACATATCTGCGATATACATAAACACCTGTGCATGTGGTAATCAAGTTGGTCAGTGTCATGCTCTTTAGCGGGAGTTCATGCCAGTCACGCAAAGAGATGCGCAGCGCGCTATCTTTGTTCACCACTGAATGCTTTGTGGGACGTGCATGGTAATCATGCACGGCAGGTGATAGTCAATATGCGATTAAGAGGACTCCTCTCCCCTACCTGTAACGGGTCAGGATACGGAGGGGCACGTTCTGGTCTAGAGATAAGACTTGACCTTAGCATGACGTAACTGAGAGATTAATGACGTAGGCATTGCCTAGAGTGAACACTGCTCGTTGGCACGAGTAGTCTGGATTGCAATGTAACCTCATATCGGATACGAGCTTATGCGTCAATAAAATACGTTGGCATAGTATCAGTTGGTCGCCGAGCAAATCTATGACGCAATTAAATAACTCACTTCCATGAGGGATTTAAGAGGCGATAAGCATTATCAACTTGGTTGGTAAATGTTACAACTACCGACTCGTACAATTGCAAAAGATGTCTGAGTTAGGAAAGGATAAGCTGATATCGCGTGATGGATGGCCTGATTGTTATCAGGAGCGTAACGCTTTCAAACCACATTGCAAAGACGCGACTACCTGAGGGTGTCGTGGTAAGTTATCAATACGGGCGCCAAGGGGCGTGGCCGAGATAACACTGTCACACCTGAGGGAGAGCGAAGGCTATAAAAGGGACAGCTATGGCAGGAGGTTGAGAGGACAGCAGCGAACAGATTAGCTTTCAGAGAACACTGAAGACGATCTTAAAATATTATTAACAATTCTATCTATTCAAAATTACTTCCCTCATACATACACGAGACTGGGCCTTATATGCCTGGACATCAGTATACACCAGCCGAGTACGCGCTACAGAAGATTGTCGAGAGTTTCGGCAATTTGCTTTCCGAATTGGCAGAGCACCATTTAACCCACACCTACGCTGTGGTGTTTCATTTCTGCGAACTCGAGAATATCGACTACCTGGTGTTGAGGTATCTCAACACGGGCGCTTTACCCTTCGAGGAATATTCCGACGAGTGGTTGTTCGAAGGCAAGGTTTAATCTTCGTCTACATCGGAGACGGACAGTGGCACCGTTTCGATTTGCAGAGATTGGAAGAAGCAGCTCTAGGGTTAGAGCGGAACAAGCAGGTTACTCTTGTCAGAAGGGCAAGAGGTTGAGTCTTAGGATAAGACGAGGAGAGAAAGAGATTAGATAGGCGGCTGTACTTAGATTCAATAAATATTGTATTAGTTATTGGGATCTAAACACCCCCGTAACAACGGGATATGAGCAGACGAATTTCTGCGAGACTTATGCCACTGTTACGAAGCTAACTACATTTCAGTATCTCATCTCTCTCATCAGGAGATATGGGTGGAATGTGGAGTACTTGGTTGTCGTTACTGCTTTCCCAAACCCCGAAATCGACGGTGACGACATCTATATGACTTTGCCAGAAGGATGGCCAGAGGGCCTCAACGCACCAAAGATCATTGTCAGACTCAGGAAAGCTCTCTACAGCCTTAAACAAGCTCCACGGCTGTGCCACAATGATATCAATGCCTTTCTACTCTCTGTTGGGTTCACACAATTCTCAGCCGATTCCAACCTCTATCTCCGCAGCAACGGTATTCTGATAATTCTGTGTGTTGATGATATCTCCATGTCATACCTGAAGGCAGCTACCAAAGCCGCAATCTAAGTCAAAGCAAAACTCTCAGAGGAATACAAGATCATGAATCTCGGCCCAGTACACCAATTCCTCGGCATCAAGATCCACCGCGATGATACCTGGGTCATTCTTGGACAGAAAGCCTATATCACCACAATCCTCGCTCTATTCGGCATGGAGCATACTCACACTGTCTCAACACCCATGGATCCCAATCTACAGTTGGACTTGGCCGAGGATTGGAGGGAGAAGGAATTGGAACATATCACAAACTATGAAGCAGTCGTGGGATCACTAATGTACGCAGCACATGCAACATGGCCAGATATCTCGTATGCGGTTGTAGCTCTTTCTCGTTATAATTCGCGGCCATTCACCAGCCATATGACCGCTGCCAAGATAGTCCTTCAGTATCTCAAATCTACAGCCAATTTTCGACTTCACTTCAACGGCAATGGCATCAGCATCGGCATGAGCATTGGCATTGGCATCGACATCGACAATAGTCTCGTAGGGTACTTAAATTCCGATTGCGCCAATGACATCATGGACCGGAAGTCCCAGGGAGGCCAGGTGTTTCTCCCAAGCAATGGACCTATCTCGTGGCAGTCTCGAAAACAAAGTCTCATAGCCATGTCAACTCTCGAGGCGGTGTTCATAGCCTGCTTGGAGGCCTCTACAGAAGCGGAGTGGTTACTTCAACTACAGAAAGACATTCACGGCAAAGACTTTCCACCGCTGCAAATCAACTGCGACAATTAGGGATCTTTCGCCCTTATTACCACATGAATCATCAAAGCTTGAACTTAACACATCGACGTTTGCTATCACAACAGTCAAGATCTGCATGAACAACAAATTGTCAACTACTCCTATGTACACACAGACGAAAATGTGGCAGATATACTCACGAAAGCACTTACTAAAGATAAGCATATGAAGTTCATGAAAGCAATGGGTTTATGGTAACAACAAGGTCAATATAAGGTGATTTTACTTTTCCTTTTGGGAATACGGATTTTCTTTGATTATATGAATGGCCATCCTGAGGCTACGGCAGTACTCTTTCCCTGCTCACTTGCCATGCAGGGTTTCAAGGAGGCTACTTTGGGAATCATCGTTCTTTTGTTTGTTTCATCGTTTGTTTGCTTGTTTGCTCTTTTGTTTGTTTGATTTTCTTGCTCCACGGAGCGTAGCAAGAGGGGGGAGTGTTATATAAATGGTTTATCTCCCTGACGTATGGCTGCAGTTGGGCTGATGCATAATCTCTCTAAGATGATGGTCATTCCGGGCTCAGCTGGAGATGCCAGACTCAGCTGGAGATGCCAGGTGAGTGCACATGCCTGCGTACAAGATATGCTCTGAATACTGTATATATAAGAACACAAATGTACCTGTACTAAGAATACAAGCTTCTAGCAATCAGTACATTTCAACAGCATTTATGGTTTATCTCCCTGACGTATGGCTTCAGTTGGACTGATGCATAATCTCTCTAAGATGATTGTCATTCCATACTCAGCTGGAGATGCCAGAATCAGCTGCAGATGCCAGAATCAGCGGGAGATGCCAGCTGAGTGGGAATGCGTGTGTACAAGACATTCGAGTCATACTCCGAATACCACGTATATATGTTCATGAATGTACCTGTACTTGAGAATATAAGCTTCTAGCAATCAGTACATTTCAACACACATTGCTAAAGGTATACTTGAGCTGGAGATATGTTACAGATCCGATACTCGGTGACTGCTGCAAGGCCAGAGATATCATTGATCTGTCTAAAGGCATTCTCCTTCAATCTTCTCTGTAACGTAGAATTCATGTATGCAGTTCTTTCCAACTTCTATATTGTACCTGGTGATGCACTTGGTTGACATGACTCCCTGTGTCTACATCTTTCGAAGCCTCTAAAATGTTGTTATATGATCATTTTGCAATGTCAAACTCTAACCTTGCATCGGATAGGTCATTGTCGCACTCATTGTATTGACCATTGTAACCGTAATTGCCTTTCTCATTGTTACCTCCATTTCGAATGCCATTGTCCACATTATTGCCTTCAGCATTGCCATGTTCATTGCCTCAGTCATTGTCCCCATCATTGATGTCAGAATCTTCTCCTATATGACTTTCATGTTATTGGTTTTTAGCGGCAGCAGCAGATGTCTAAATGGGAAGATATGTTCATGTGAGGTATTTGCTAATTACTGTATGATGGCTGACTGGTGCATGCTACTCTTTTTACCAAATACCAAAAATGCCTGCTGTCATTATGAACCATTCATATGTCTACTAAACATCTATGCCTAATGCTCTGATCGAGGTGAATCATATTGATTGTGCTGTCTTCCTGTTTAAGCAGTTATCTTTTGCTGTTATGTCTGTCTGGGTTATCATGGAACTACCTGTCTGTGGTTTCACTGGGTATATCTATTGTTGTAGCCTGTTGGTGGTTTCACAAGGTCTATCTATCTTTGTCACCTGAAAGTGGTTTCAGAGGGCATATACAACTATGTCACCTATCAGCAGAAACATGAAGTTCTTCTCAAATGTCAAATTCCTCCTTCACAGTAGATTCACAAAGTTCGGAGGAAGTATTGTCAGCCTTATTAGTTATCAAGTCTTTCCCCAGACTATTGTTAGGAGTCTTATTCAGCATGTTGAGTTTTCACCAAGAGTTTTATTTTTATTCGGTGCTGGGTACTATTTGCTCTAACTGTTTTTCTTCTGTTTTCGGAGATGGTGTAGGTTCCTAGGGAGTTTCCTTCATCATTGCGATGAGCAGGCCGAATGGGTCTCTTGCCTGTCATGTTGTTCTTTGATTGTTTTAGTTATAACCTTCTTGATACTTTTAGTTATATGAAGCATAGTGAGAGCGGGATGTGATACAGACATACTTGTGCTGGAGATATGTTACAGATCTGATATACAGCGAGTGCTGCTGGGGCTAATGTCTTGTCCATAGACCTCAAGTCTGTGTCATTCTCTCTTCTCTGTACTATTCAATACGCACACAACAATCTCCCCAACTTCCATATTTTAATGTACAATCTCCCTTGTCCCCACTGCCTACCACACTAGTTACCAAGCACATCTATCATTCCCTGTGCCAAAAGGTCCCAGGAATGCATTCCCCACTTCAGATTGAACGTAGAGTAGATTGTTTCCTTTGCATTTGGAGAAGTAGTCAGAGAGAAAGTGGGCAAGTCATCCAAATCAGTAGAAAGAATAAGGACTGCAATGAGGCTTTGTGTTTGGCACCAAAATGATATTGTTTCTATGAATCACAATATATGTAAAGCATTTCTATCTATTCTAAGGGCATATGGCTCAATTGTGATTTTGTAAGGTGAATTTTGAAAGCAGGCCCAGCTATGGGCACCAATTTAATGACCAAGAACGGGAAAGCCACCTTGATTTGACTGATACAAGGTTGTATTTTCTATCGATTCTGAACTAGTGCAGTTGTGGCTATGGTACAGTGACTTCTATAACATTTTTGACTTTGTTACTTAGATAATATACTGCTTGAATAGTTGTAAATTAATGATTTCTGGATACCTTGATGGTACCAATTAGTATCAAACATTGCTACAGATTCCTTCAGATTAGTAGTTGACAAGATTCATTGATTACTTTTAGATATTGACTCTGCTGAACAAAAAGTATCCTAGGATGCTCAATATTATCGTAATTATATAAAAAGTCAGTTTTCCCTGGACAATAAACAAACTCTGTGGGGATAGTCCTCTGCTGATTTGTTGAAATAATATCAATTTCACTCTGTCTGTAGTCAGTACTATCATCCATGTATCCAAGATTCAAGGTTATCACTGCCATGTTTTTTTTGCATACGATATATCTGAAATTCTTGATACTTGTTAAATGTTACATTGGGTATATGATTAGAATTTTGTCTAATAGCAACATTTCATTCTACCAGTTTATTGGTGAATTCAGTTCTAAGCTGAGTTCTTCATGTGCTGCAATTCTTCAGATGCAAATGTTTGCACTAGTAGAGAACTTTGTTGAGAACACTTCTTTCAATAGAGGTAACATGATGCATTTCTCACTTTATTACTCAATTGCCTGCTCTTGTGCTGTATCTGGTTGTGTGGGACTTGTATTGATACACTATACAAGTACTTCAAAGATTGTGGGAGGTTTCCTAGTGCGACTACATTTTCTCTGAAGCTATAAACCACTATTACAGTTTGAATGTTTCCAATCTTCTGTTTCCATAACTGAAGAAATATATCAGCAACAACCCTAGTTTCTGTCAGGAACACCGAGATGATCCTGAACACTCTGCAGCCTCTGATGGCTCAGACAGAGCCTTGGATCGTCTGACGGAGAAGAACACACTACTTGTCACCCCGACAACAGGTCGTGTTGCATACTTGATCCGTTTACTTCCAGTCAGGATTCTGGTGATGTATACGCATCATCAGAATGACACGTCTGTTACACTCTTCACACGGTCTCCAGTTGAGCTGTAGCAGTTTACAAAATGCCTTGCAATGTTTATGCCTTTCTCCGGCTGAGTGCCACATTCTACCTCTCCACTTTTGCTACACAGTATGTGCTGCACTCTTTCCATGCATAAGTTTAGTTTCAAGATGTTGTTACTTGTTACAATACTGCCTTCGGGTTGGATACATTGCTTTCTGTTCTATATGCTTCACCATTATTGTATTGGACAGGTCTAAAATATACAGCGCAATCTTCATACTCTCCAGTACAGTGCCCTCAATTCTCCAGATTCAGAGGTAATCCATGATTGGCTTGCAGTGAATCTTCATCCTCATCCAGTTCCGTATCATCGCCACTGTCACCCGCATACCTGTCCACATCACCGGTTCTCAGATGTAACCTCTAGAGCTGAGTCTCGGGCCATCTTTGCCAGCTGGGTTGTGCGGATGTCGTCACATTTGTAGCTTTCATCCCCTGCATTTTCAAACTCTTTGCTGCCCCCTGGCATCCCAAAATGGAGTTTGGCATCGATTAGATTGGTTGTATTGGGATGACTGGGTCAGTACTTCCGATCTCTGGCTTCTCAAGTGCCCCTTCAGAGGTCAAAGATACAAGAATAATTGCATGGTCGATATGTGCTGGTCTCCGGTTGACGATCGTGGCAGGCATTGCATCCTCTGCCTGTTGGATTGGACGTTTGACTGAAGCAAGAGTGTCTTTTAACATTCTCTGTTGGTAGCTCTCCAGTAGCGTTTTCCAGGTATTCCTGAAGATTGTATTTGTGTTTGCTGTGCCAGGTGAGGTTAACAACTTGCGATCCATTGCAGCACAGTAGGATTCGTTCCAACCACTTTCATTCTTGTAGTTGAACTAGTTCTAGTGATCAGGTCTGTCCACTTTAAGTGTTGGCTTGGAAGCTTTCAGAGAAACACTTGTAGTCATTTAACACTCCAGGAGAGCATCAGCCAATCCGGTGCAGGTCATAATTATTAGTGGCGAGGGTATATGAATGTCCTTGTTGTCAATCATGGAAGTATAAAATCTATTAGCAGACTTACCAAGGTTATTTGCCCAATGATATAATTTGCTGTTAATAAACACTGGGATTGCTTCTGCGTGGAAGTAAAGTGCACGCTGGCCTGTCGTTATCAGCTTTTGAATCTCTCTGCACTCGATTCAGACCACATACACCACCTTCCACACGTACTGGTACAGGAACATGATACTTAGTGTCTGCCAGATGGGTGTCAATGGATTCCAGACACTCTGCATTGCATTCAAAGTGGTAAAGAGCATAAAACTCAGTAATGTTTTACCATGCTGATTGAATACAATGGAATTTAACCATATTGACCTGTGTTGGAATCTGGTACCAGTTTGTGCATGTATTACCAAAGGAGAGACCTTTCTTTCATATACCTCTTTCATGACCTCCTTTGTGTATACCTCAAATTCTATAGACCTAACTTTGTTTTGCCGTATAGCAGTATTTCAGTACTTGTCTATTATCTGCCAGTGCGGGGCTTTAGCCAGTACATACACAATATGTTGCGTTGTAAAATGTCCAATCTTCAAATCGCTTGCACTCCTGATCGGCCGTCTCTTCCACATGTTGAGTTGCAGGATTCTGCCCATTATTAATACAAAACACAGCATGTCTGAGTGACCAAATGATTGGATACTACGACTACCAGAAACCACTGAACAATCAGTAGACACCGCCTGCAGTTGCGATTGTCCCTGACTCAATCCCTGATTCTTTCCTGTAGCTCTTATTTGAAGAGGATTTGTAATAATCATGCAGGGTTCTGGATTAGGGTTGATGGTAGGTTGGTGGTCAAGATTGCTGAGAGTAGTGGGAGTGCTAGCAATGGCAGATGTGGGGCAGAATATCACACAATGTATTGAGTCTGTCTGGGAGATTCATTACTGTGCTTGGGTGCTATGAATGCTTCCATAGAGGGTAGCAGTTGAATTAGATATTAACTGTCACAGTAGTGTGGGAGGGGTGAAAGTTATGTGTCGACTGATCTCTGTAACACATGAATTGTTCAAGGAAGATGCAGGGGCGGAGTTCAAACCTTGGATTGTAATTGCTCCAGAACTTCCTGCTTGGGAGAAATCCCTGTTGCCAGTGCGTGTGGAAACGCGTTGCTTAGCCAGGGGACACTCAGAATTCCCTGAAGGCCTGCAATTTTGTTGTTTCTGACAATTAGCAAAACTTTGAACATTCTGTATGACACCAGTGATGTCAGGGTGAGGTTTTTGGGAAGGCATTGCCTGATCTGGATATTGGAGGTTAAGAATGTAGGGAAAATATACTCTGACTGGTTATGCTATGGCAGCTGAGGTAGACTTCTATTTGAGTGACCAGGAAGGTATACAAAACTCAAGGGAAGCTCACTGTAGACTGCACTAGACTCGAGATCACTGTCACCCATGACGACACACAGGGACAGAATCAATTGAAACACATTACATTATGGGGTCAAGTAACATCTGATTGAACTCAGATTATACTCAGCATTAAAATTCACCTTTATCACAAAGTCTGAAGTTCTATTTACACTGCTTGAAGGGTGTATATACCTTCTTCACATGGTTATCATAGTTTTATACTTGTTCTTGGGACACTACTTTGAATATTTCATTTTGGATATCTTCAGCTTTCTGGTGGAAATCCTCCTTCGGCAGAGCTAAAAGCATTGCAAAAGTGAACAATCACGTACTCTCTATGTTACGACTTCAGTTGCATGTGCTTTTTCCATGGCTCCGCGTTTTGGTACCTGTGTTGAATGTTTGCATACTGGTGACAATGTGAGAACTACTCAGTTTGCTCTTACGTGCATGAGGTCTGACTGGGAAATGTGACACATGGTAAAAAAGCAACACCCAGTATTGAAAATTCTTGTCACTGCGATTTCTTATCCTCATCTCGGGCTGCTTATTCATGAGGTGGCTGGTGGTTGTAAACAATGATGGCTGGGCCGTTTTGTGTTCCTTTACTAACAAAATGTATTGTACCACGCTATTTCCAAAATGAATTAAATGTAACTAAATATTTGTGACTCTGTTTGTACAATACAATATACTTAACTTCTAAAATTGTATTATATATTATTCCGTATTATTAATATAATGATATGATGCAGACGTTTAACTAACATTAACATTTGAATATTCCTGGGTTTGAATGTCTACACTCATTAATAACTGATCTTTTTGACCTTAACTGGATTGTTTCGATTGAATTGGTACTTAAAACTGTAGAATTTTTCAGTACAAAATATGCAAAGTTGAATATAATGTAATCAAATGCAGTCGGTAGTAGTAAAGTATATTACTATGATATAAAGGATATATAGTATCCAGAGACTGCTAATATTAGCATGTACAATACTATGTGTACTATAATATAACTACCAATAATAATATATTCCTGAAATATAGTATTTTAATTTTCAATTCAATTCTTTTTAACATAGTTTGCATCATTGAATGTAGTCAATTTAATTCAATTTACATGTCTGATAATAATTTTAAACTCAGTAGAGTTCTGTAATATTTGTTGACTTTTTAAATTTTAATAGTAATATTAAATTTTATTTTAATTTGCAAAAGATGTTTATTTCTCATGGTGGTTATTTGTCAAGTTAACAGTATGTTATACAATACAGTATATTTAGATGAAACACTATATGATTTGGATATTTATAATCTCAATACATGATTTGATAACTGACAATGATTACTATTCTACCATTATTCAGTATACTCTACTCTCTGTCTTGTTCAATTAAACACTGTATTATAATATTCAATTTATATATTATACTTTTAATTAACATCACAATTGACATATAGTAATTAATAATGGTTGTTTGATACCTCAAACTAACAATATTCTAATAGCACTTGTGCAATTCCTGTAACACCAGGAGATCCACTCTAGATCCTAATCAATGAAACCCACTAATGAATTCTGGACTGATAAAGAAGCATAGTAAGACTTCACTCAGGATGCATATAAGGATTACCACATGAAGAAACACTAGGTAACTATTTCTTTCTCTTCCTCCGATATATAGTACTGATTCAAGAGTATAGTCTTAAGCTATTAATATGCTAATGTATATGACTCAAGAGGATTGCCCTAATGACGACTGAAGAATATTGTCCCAGCAACCGGCACTTATACCCCATGAGCAACTGACCTAGAGTGAGATGACTCATAGTATCGACTTGTTTATAAGAAACAGGCAAGTAGTTTCATATCTGCAGAAGAAGTAGTACCGACTCAATAGTATTCTAACAGATGTATCCTCTGAACCCTCATGCTATCAGGCAGGCCCTCAGACATCCTTTGGACAGCAATGTAATCTCTTGCTCACTCTCCTATCAATGACTTGTTTCTATGGAGGTACTCAGAATATACAACTATAAGGAGTACTATATATATCCATAATATCGAACTGAAATATGAATGTACAACTCTGGACTGTGAGAGAGAAGTATTTTTGTTGACATTGATGCAGATATAATCAACAATATAAACAAATGACTTTACGGTATAACCGCAAGGTTGGAAAGGTCAATAGGTATCCAGAGATTAATCTTCTTGTACATAGTATGTTATAGAGGTCAATGCTCCATTACTATATCACTGGTTATATGTCCAACGATTCACGCCCTTAATAGTTGTAAGACTCCCAAAGCGTGCTACTGGTGTTTACATGTGTAACTGGGAGATCATCTTTTGTCTGTGTCATTGCTAGTCGAGTTCTAACTCAAAAGGAGTATTAACTACGTTATCAAGGTAATATGCTTATATTGCAACATAATTGGTATTGGCGATACCTTGTATGAATATGAGCATATCTGAAGCCAACTATTAACAAATTGGTTCTGGTCAACAAAAGCCACTCATATACCCATCAGGTACGTAATGCTTTAACAATCGTGGCAAACAACAGAACTGATAATTTGACTATACATTTTTGGTGCCAAATATACAGTTATCAGTAACTGAGATGGTTTGCCATATATTGAACAGAGAGTATCCTGTACCACTTAGAACACATGAATCTCAAGTTCTATTTGCTCAGATCCAGAAAGTGTAATCAAGATAAGAATTGGTTGGTATAAGTCCATTCGGTTGACAGGGCTCTGAAAAATTGGTTATTTGTTACTAACTTATCTCTTATATGACTCTGCATATCTGGAGATGCCAAGGTGGTCTGATATTGATGGTACCTCTTCTCATCAGGAATGAACCATTGGTGCATAAGTAAATCGTCATTTGTTCAGTGACTGGGTAGAAGGTTTTCTGCCGATAAGTAGTAACAAATGTGAGAATAGAGAACTTGCGTCCATCACTGATCCACAGAGGATAGACATCTAATTTGCACTTGGCTTCCCTGTTTGTGGATCCATTCATACGAAGGTCAGGTAATGGAGATATGAGTAATATGTGAACAAATCCGGAAGGTTGATGCAATATTGAAATCCGAGTGATAACTCGTGATTGTCGATCATATATTTGGATTGTCGAGTGATCCTCTATGATCCGGGAGATATACCTTTAACACCAATGGCATAACAATGCCCATGCACAAAAAATTACTATCAATTTGAATTGCAAATATTCTTGATATAATTATCATTCTAAGTTGAAATCAACGCTTAGAACACTTTTTAATTTGAAACTATAACTACGCTATAACCGATTTTAACACCGCTCCTATACTCGCAACTTTAGATTTGTATGTTGGCATCATTGCGTACTTGTGTACAAAGCTGTTATTAGCTACCCCCTTTGTTGACCACAAGTGCATCAGAAATATTAAAGCGCCAACCCCACGTGCAGTCTACGCTTTACATTGTAAATATGGTCGCTCTCTTGATGTTTTCTACATCAGCCCTTCAGTAAGTACGTTAGCATTAAGGCAGTTAGTAGTCGACGAAAACACCATTACAGATGCTTTCTCACTTTCTATAGATGAAGTACCGCCTAAGACACATTCAAGAGCCCACTCCTAAAGCATGACAATGAAAATAAAAACTCCACAATCTTCCAAAAAAAACAACTCTTACGGCATCGATATTTCCAACATAGCTGAATCCCGTAACTTTAACAAATCTTCTTCACATTCTTGTTCTGACAATTGTTCATTCATACATTCCATCAATGCTATGAGGTTCATAATCTAATACCCATTCCATCATACCATTGTTGATCGGGTTAGATCCCATTTGTTTTGTTTGCTGGGATGCCTGCAAGAATAGTAACTTGCCCACCACAAGCGGCGGCAGTCATAACGACACCTTTGGTGGCTGTATTCTCAATCTTTGTCGGTACTGCTACATCGACCCCTGGAATTCCTTGTCCGCACTGAAACAGGTCGCCAAATCCCCATGAATACGCAACTCCATCTGCTTTCGCGATGGCAATATTATGATTGGAACCAGAGGATATTGCTGTGAATGCAGTTTCTGTGACTTTGTGTGGGGCTATAAGGCAGCGTGGCTTCCCGGACACATCAAGAATAACATCCTCTTGGGGGAGGTTCTCGAGGCCAATTCCAACTTGATGAGCATCCATTCGACCCCAAGCCAAAAGGGAACCTTCACTGGTTAGAGCAATTGAATGACGATCGCCACCATCGATTTGAAGAATATCAAAGTTGTCGAGCGCCCGAACACAGGTTGGAACGGGGACAATTAGTGTAGTGCTGTCATCTCTAGTCTCTTGGTAGATACCGCACTGGGCGAACGAGTTCAAGCCCCAAGAATAGACCAGGCCATCGATGGTAACAGCAAAGGAATGGAATGATCCAGAGTGAATGGACTTAATTTTCTTCCGGGGTATTCCGACCTCACGAGGTATGAGCCCTTGAATGCGCGTACGCTCTACAACACGCCGCCCGAGCTGATTCTGTTGCCCATTACCCCAGGCCCAAGCCTTTCCCTTGATGTCTAGTGCGAGAGCATGGTCATTACCGCAACAAACATCTGTAATGCCCTTGAGCTCCTTGATAAGAGTGGGAGTTTGTTGAATTCGGGAACTCGTAGAAAAGCCCAAAACACCATCATTAGACTGGATGAAACGTCAGGAGGGCAGAATAATAGCAGTGAGATCATATAAGACTTACTCTGAATGTGCCCCAACCATATACAAAGCCAGTATCTGTCACAGCAACAGTAACACTATCACCTGCGGCTATCCTCGTGATCACGGTGCCTTCCGGAAACTCGACTATTTTCGGTGTACTCTCGTCCTCATTGAGAGGAACGTCTTCCTCATCATCGCTGTCCGAAGAATCAGCATCCGCGTCTTTGAGTCTTTCGTCTTTAGCCTTCGTGACTCTTCCAAGTGCACCAAGGTCGTTCACGCCCCACGTATAGACTTTTCCATCATGCGACAAGGCAACTCCATGCATACCACCATACGCGATTGCGACAATGCCAACACTATCAGTTGCCAGGATACTATTCAATCTAGGCCTCTTAACGATCTTTGCATTAGGCTGCGGACCAAGGCCCAACTCGCCATATTCCCCAGTGCCACACGCAAACACTTCCAAGCGCTCAGTTGGTATAGCCGTCAATTTGGCGATAGGCTTATGTCCTGTTCTCACCTTCGAAGGGCGTCTTGGATTGAGAACAGCCTTTGCCTTCGGTGCTTCTTTGGTCTTGGGAGATGCGCGTGGCCTCTTGGCAGAAGGCTCAATCCCCTGGGCAAACTTCTGAGGCGAGAGGGTTTTTTCCTGAAGACGCGCACTGGTACGTGAAGGCGGTGGAGGAGTTGCCTTCTTTGAGTTTGCACGAACGGTAGATGGAGGTCTCTGAGCTTTGGTCGATGTGGGAACCTTCCTTATCGCAACGATTTCGGATGTTGGGTTCTCCGGTGTCGGTTGGGGCAAAGATTCCTTCCGTGACAATGAAGGTTTGTGTGCAGTGGGATGCTGCTTGTGAATGTCGCTAGGGAGGGTTCCAGTCGAAACAGCAGAGATTGCCCCGGTTCGTGAAAGTGTAGATTCATCAAGGGAATCAGCCTTGCGTTTAGAAACGCGCCGTGCAGGTGCCATAAATGTCGGTTCGGCGAGAAAGAGGGTAGTTATCCAGCAAATTAAGTGAAGTAGAATCTTCAGCCGGGCAGAAGAGAGTAAGTCAAGGAATAATATGCGATACTAGAGAATATAACTTACCAGAGAGTCGAAGTAGAACGGAGGTGGCCAACAGAGAAGCAGCTTCTGTTCGAACAAATGTGAGACGAGGGGTGGCGTTGTGAAGGCAACAGATATACCAAGGATTCAGCACTCTGGAGAAAAGGAGAACGCAGACTATACAGCACAGAGTATGTACCTGGTTCGAATTATAACCAGTGAGAATGCCAAGTCTGCATTGTCAAGATTAGATTACTGGTTATCCCCTGGATCAGAACGGTTCCCGGCCCATACAGGCCGCCTGTGCAACCACTTCACCACACGTCCAAAAATGGTCATCAGAGGCCGTCCTTTTTATCAAGTCTTCTTTAGTAGCAAATAAAACTTTCTGCCAAAGTGAATTGTAAATCATATGTGATGTGACTTTATAAGTCTCACTGTCCCACCAAAATTCGCTCTCTGAACTGGCAACCCACCTCATGTCTATGCACCATTACCCACCTTTCTCCTTTACAGGTGATTGAATTCCACAAAATGATGCCTTTCATTATTGGGACACCACAGTTACTTGCATTTTGAACATGCTTAGCAATGTTTGGGTAGAGATTTGGTATTTCTGGCTGGGCTTTCTTGCTGGCAAAGCCATCTTCCCAGCTACTTTCCCTTCTCAAGGTGTACTGAAAATTGCCCACAACTCCTGCTCTGGCTGAGGGGTAAAAATATGCTCTCTTTGATGTTTGACTAAGTGGGTTTTAGCCACGTTCACTAAGAGAGCGGTGTGAGGGGTATTGGTATCCCCCTTCTGAGCCTCAACTCTTGGGTACATTGCAGATGGAATTCCTTGTGTGCAATGATATTGGGACTTCAGAACATGTCCTTAGCACTAAGTTTGAAGAACATTTTGGGGTGTTATGGGCAGAGATGTCCATCTGGGCTGTGCAGTGACATTTTCGAGTTTTTGAGAAGCTGAACTTGTGACAACCCACACAATAAAAACTGCCCTTTTTATCAGCACCCCATTCCTGTACAGTCCTTAATTTTTGCCAAAATGCTCTCAAGACATAAGAAAGTAAGTTTATAATGCTTCCAGGCCACCCCCACAGAGTTGAAGTTATGTTGCTAAATATGTGGAGGTGGAAAGTCGGTTGCCATGTCCAAACGGGCCGGGAATGCCAAAGTTACGATCCAGGGGATACCATCGAAATGAGGTGGCAAAATTTCAATATCAGACCTCGTTGTAACTGAATATAGTCATTTAGCGCCCTAGGTGATGACTTGGATTGGATTCTGAAATGGGTTGTACAGAAAACTTTTGATATGGATGAGTATATACATGGAACCTTGTGCTCAATCAAGTCTAGTTCATAAGTTATACCCCAATTAGGGTATAATTAAATAAGAATTGTACTTAAAAGAGATTATTCCCCCAAGTTTCCATTTTATACATGTAATATGCACAAAATAATAGTTAATCAAGTTGAGTATATATAGTGAATAATTTTTAATATTATTAAAGTATTAATGGTTTGAAGATGTTTTAAATTATTTTGAGATAAGCTTGGTATACGAAGATTAATATCTTTTTTAATAATGTCTATTAAATTAAATATTTCGGTTTGGAGTACAACAAAATATAGAAGTTATATAATTGAAATATATGCTTAATACTGAAGTACGTATTACACTTCCAAAGTCCTAATCAAAATGTCAATCAATATCAATTAAATTAATATTTTACAACCTGTATGAATAATACATGATTGTATATTCTAAGTGTTGTTGATGATATGTAGTAGATAAAATCAATATATTCTAGTTTATTTTCTAAACTCCAAGACTAGTTCAATATTAAAATAATACATATTATGATAACATATCTCTCAACTGTAAGACAGTACATATACAACTGAGTGAATTTCCATGATAATCTTCATATACTATTAATAGTATTAGCAGCAGGTCCGGGTTTGGACCACAAAATCGTTTCGGTTTGGTTCCAAACATGTCCGACAACCCGACCCGGAGCTTTTTGGCAGGGCAATCATGTACCCGTCCTCGTGAACCCGTGCGTTTTGCCGGGATTAGCTATACCAGTCGGTTCCAATCTCCAGTTCAGGTTTTTGGGTTTTTCTATTTATGGTCGCAGTCAAATATATTACTATTATGTGCAAAATCTTAACTTTGGTATATCATTTTCTTTATTTGTTTCATTGGCTGCCTTTATAATCAAAACAAGGAGAGACATGCTCCCTGCTACATCCTGAAGTTGAGTGAACGATTTTTAGTCTTGCATCATTAGTGAGATTTGAGGTCCAGAACTGCCATATTGATAGTTAAGGCAGTCATTAAACCTGAAATGGATCAGTTTGCATCTGCGACTGCACCGACAATATTTGGAGAGCCGATAGAGACACATGATTGTGTCAGCAGAAAATCGCAATGCCGCAAGGAACATAATGAGCATAAAGTAGCGACATAAGTTTAGTCTACGGGAAACCACCATCTCACATGTGGATACCGGCATTCACAACCGCTGCCATACCCAATTTCTCACCGATTAAGACATCAAAGCCTGTTAAACCCATATGCTTCTACCCCTCCATATTTCCTCCCAACCTACTTACCTTACAGGAAATGAATTCAGATGAATATATTGTATTGGCTCGTAGGTCATCTGAACACTAGCTGCACAATATGTAATTGTTGACGACATATCTCTGCAAAAAGTTATTGGTGTAGCAATTTTGACCTGTGTCAGAATTTTTTTAATTTCAGTGACTACCTTTATCAGCAACAACCCTAGTTTCCGTCTGAAACACCCGGGTGTTCTGGACGGCTCTGACGGCTCTGACGGAACCTTGTACCCTCTGACGGAACGTTATGTGGTTTCCGTTGCATACTTACCTCCTTTACTTTGCATCCGAAATGCGCCGACGTATATACACCAACAGAACGACACGTATGTTATGCTCTTCGCAGGGGTTGCAGTTATGCAGTAGCCATTTACACAACGCCTGGCGATGTTTATGCCTTTCTTCGGCTGATAGCTACATGCCGCACTCTCATTTATGTTTAGCTTTGAGATTTTGTCACTTATCGCAATACAGTCTTTGCTTTGGATACATCGGATGCTGTTGCATTTGCTTCGCCATTATCATATTTTACATGTCTGAAATATACTGTCCAATCTTCACACTCTCTAGTGCTATGCCCTCAGTCCTCCACATTCTGCGTTGATCCATCATTGGCTTGTGATGCTTATTCCTCCTCATCTGCATCTGCATCATCGCACTCATACCTGTCGACATCACCTACTATGCACTCAGTCCTCCACATTCAGCGTTGATCCATCATCGGCTTGTGATGCTTCATTCTCCTAATCCGCATCCGCATCCGCATCGTCACCATTCTTGCCCTCATACCCGTCGACATCACTGGTTCCCAAGTCAAACAACTTGAGTTCAGTCATGGGCCGTTGTCGCTGGCTGGCGGTGGGGATTACATCGCACTCGTCCCTTTTGTCACCTTCAACTTCGTAGTCGCCGCTGCCCCCTGGTATCCCGAGATGCAGTTCGTTATCTGTCCAATTGTTGTCTATCGGGATGTTTGCGTCAGTGCTTCCGATCTCAGGCTTCTCAGGCGCCACTTCGGAGGTCAAATAGTGAAGAAGAATAGCATTGTCAACACGCGCTGCTTCCATGCTGATGACCATGGCAGGCGTTCGGTTCTCCACCTGCTGGATCTGATGCTTGACTGTAGCAAGAGTATTGTTATACACCCTCTGTTGATAGCTCTCAAGTAGTGTGTTCCAGATATTCATCAAGAATGTATACGTGTCTGCAATGCCAGGTGAGGTTAACAACTTGGGACCCGTTGCAGCGCAGCAGGATGCGTTCTTACCACCATGATTCTTATGATTGAAGTAGTTCGAGCGATCAGGTCTGTCCGCTTTCAGCTTTGTCTTGGAAGCTTTCGGATGAACACCTTTGTTCTTTTGCCACTCCAGGAGAGCAGGGTGCAACGCAGTGCAGGTAAACATGATCAGTGGCGAGGGTATATGACCGCCCTTGTCGTTAATCATGGAATTATCAAATCCATCAGCATACTTACCGCGGTTATTCGCCCGATGATAAAATTTGATGTAGAAAAACTGCAGGATTGCTTCCGCGAGGAACTAAAGTGGACGCTGGCCATTCATTTGCAGCTTTTGACGCTCTCTGCATTGGATTTGGGCCGCGTATACCACCTTCCACACGCTCTGCTACAGGAAAAAGATACTTATTGTCTGCCAGAATGGAATCAATGAATTCCAAATGCTCTGCGGCGGATTCAAAGCGGTGGAGATCATAAAGCTCTGCAATGTTGTCCCTTGCTGATTGAATAAAATGGGATATAACCTTATCGACTTGTGTGTGAACCTGGTGCCAGTTTGAGGGTGTAATATCCAATGTGGGCCATTGCTTCAGCATACCTCCTTCAAGATATCCTGTGTGCGTGCAGCAAATGCTATGGACCAAATGTTGTTTTGCTACATAGTGGTGTTCCAGTACGTCTCTATTATCCGCCAGTGTGGGGCTTCACCAAATGCATTTGAAATGCGTCGCGTAGCATAACTTACGGTCTCCAGGTCGCTTGCACTCATAAACAGCCGTCTGTTCCACATATAGAGCTCCAGGAGTCTGCCTGTTGCAAACACAAGACGCTTCAGGTCTGAGTGACCAAATTGATGGATGCTGCGACTGCCGGAAACCACTGATCGAGGTGTAGACACCGCCGGCATTTGCAATTGCCACTGCCTCTGTCTCTGATTATTTTCGGTAGCTCGCGTTCGGAGTGGATTTGTAATGATCGCGTGGGCTTCTGGGCCAGGGATGGGGGCAGGTAGGTTTTCAAGACCGCTAAGAGGAGTGGGAGTGATAGCAATGCCAAATGTAGGGCTAGATACAACGCGACGCATTGAGGTTCCTCCGGGTGCTGGTGTGCTACGACTGCTTGTAACCGGCTTGGCGGTTGGAGTATTCATTGACCGTTGCTGTGTAGCGGACGGGGTGAAAGTCATGTGTCGAGTGATATCTGCAACGCGAGAATTGTTCAGTGAAGATGAGGGGATGGAGTTCTGACCATGGATTGTAGAGGCTACGGAACTCCCTCCTTGAAAGGAATCCCTCTTGCCAGCCAGTATGGAAACGTGTCTCTGAGCAGGCGGAAGTTGAGAATTCCCTGATCGCCCACACTTTTGTCGATTTTGACGATTAGCAAGACTTCAAACATTTTGTACCAACGGAGTCATATCAAGGTGAGAGCTTGGGGAAGGTATAGTCCGATATTGATGTTCCACCTTAAGAATATAGAAATAATTGCGTGTGCATGCATATGCAATGGCAGGCGAGGTAGACTTTTATTTGAGCAACCAGGGAGCGTTTCGACAAAAAAGGGAGGCGCAGTGTAGACTGCGCTAGACTCTAAACCCTGACAATACTCGGTGATGAGATCCCTTGAAAAGCATTCAATTATGGTGTTAACTGCAATTAGATTAAACTCAGATTGACATTAGCATTGCTATTCACTATTACAGCAACGTCTGAAGGTCTATTGTCACCGCTTAAAGGGTGTTTAATCCTTCTTGGCGTGATTATCATCGTATTGCACTCGTTTTTGGCACAATACTTCGAACTATCAATTGTGTATATCTTCAGCTTCCCAGTGGAAATCCCCCTTTGGCAGAGCTAAAAGCATCGCAAAGGGAACAATAACGTACTATCTATCCTATGACATCAGTTGCGTGTGCTTTTTCCACAGCTAGGCATTGGTAGCAGTGTTGAATGGTTGCACAGTTGGAACAACTTGAGAACTACCCAGTTTGCTCCGAGATGCATGAGGTCTGAGCTGTAAAAGTCATACGAGATGCCAAAGCAACGGCCGGCGTGGCACACTGTCTTCACCGCAAGTACTAAATCTCGTCTCGAGGTTTCTCATTCATGAAGTGCCTGGTGGTTGTGCAAGATGAAGGCTGGGCCGTTTTGTGTTCATTGACCAAGGAAACGCAGGATATGAATCAAAATGCAGGAACTCGAGTATATATATCCCTTCTCCCCGCCTTCACATCCATTCTATTTTCCTCCCATATTTAACATAACACTAGCATCCTCAACTCTCTCGACATCACCTGACTTGCACAAAACAACGCCTTTCGTTCCAAAACACACCCAATAACCTACACCACTTTGTATGTTACCTCTGGGCTTACTTCCGCTACTTTCAACTGTATCATAATGCTACTGCCTCAGATGTAGATTCATTTTCAACTCACAGCGATGGCACCAAAGGGTAGCCGCAAAAGGAAAGGGGAAGGCAACTGCCAGGGCAAAAATACCGCCATCGGTTATAAATCGACACCTGTCGTTGGATCGGGACCTTATAACGGGATTCATCTCGGAACACATCCATGGACTCATACGGATATAGAATGTTTGCGGCATCAAGGATGAGAGGGCCTGGGACCTGTTTGATGATATAATCTTTCTTGATCCAGTCACGACTCGCCACTTTTCACAATTCCAGCTGATGTGGCCGCACCCCAGGAGCAGTAGTACACCTTTTCAGGAGTAGTGGGAAGCCTTCCGCTCATATATGGGGCAAATTTTTGAGAAAACCCACGATCAAATGAACAATTGGAGGTTGGATAACCCCCGTGCCTTCGGGGATCAAGTCGATCGATCCAATCCCCAGAAAACCAGCTCCGGGAAGGTTAAACGCACCGGCGAGCATTTCTCTTGGTACAGATGTAATGATCTCAGGGCAAAGATTGAGCCAGCAAGCTGCCAGCAGTACAAGCCAGGCGACTTATTGGCCAGTAGACCACTGAATTGGGATGAGATAATCAACGAGGATGATGATGATCAGAACTGGGCGGATCCTGGAGCGCCAAGAGGTGGAAGGAGCCGTCCTAGTGATGGCAATGACAATGACGACAGCGAGGGCAAGGAGGACACGCAGGGCGGTGAGAATGGGACTGGGAAAGGGAAGGGTACAAAGGATGGAAAGGGGAAAGGAAAGGGGAAGGCAACAGAGGAAGGGAAGGGGAAGGGGAAGGGAAACGGTAAAGGGAAAGGTATTGTTAAACAAACCCCAGGAGGAGATGATATCTCTTGTGCCGTTGCTGTGGAGTTGCAGAAGGAAATGTATGAGGCTTACTTGGACACGGAGGGCTATCTAGGGAGGGTATATTTCGAGCCTGATGCATCGCCCACCATGTCAATTTCCACAGATGATGATACCGACTCTATCGAGTTGGAAGGCGAATATGACTCAGAACTTGACCATGATGTGGATATGCGCATGGAGGATGATGTGGACGCACCGGACGGCATTGATTTAGACGGCGATGTAGATATGGACAGGGACAGTGATGATGATGAGGAGGAAGATGAAGAGAAGGAATATGAGGACGAGGTGGAGGAGGAGGATGAGGATGAGGAGGAGGATCAGGATGTGGATGATGGCAAACAACCTCGGAGGATTGGCCAGGGAGTGATGGTATACACATTGGCTGAAGATGTTGATACCATGGTAGACGATCAGCCAATCGGGCTACCTGAGCAAGGCCAGGAGATATGCGAGCATACCCCATGGCCACAACCTCAGGTGCCTGCCCCACGGCTACAAACCCCATAGCCTCGACCACAACCACCAACTCCGGATACTCATCCGCAGAGTGGGCTCGTGCATTTGAGGACTGTGACGCCGGAAGAACCTCGCCCGGCGGTGCCAACTCTGCGAGAAGCTGAGGCAGCTGGAAACACCTCAGATGTGGATGTCGATGTGGATGTGGACCAGCAGCTGCTGATTGAATCGGTAGGTGGTGACAGTCTCCCTGATGTCTCTCTTCCCGATGTCTCTCTCCCCAATGTCCCTCTCCCCGATGTCCCTCTCCTTGAGGCACGCCCAGATGGCTTTGGAGGCGAAGAGTGAACCAGACCTCGTGTTGCAGAGGAGGCAATGGTTGTTGCGTTCAGGTTAGGGTTGGGTTCTTGTCTTCTTCGTTTCCTTTGTTCCAATCTATTTATCTGAGGTATTTATTATTACACATGTCGCAAGGTTTTCAGATCACTGAAGGTTTATTTTATTTCTGGGTTTTGTACTGGTTTTATTTTTATTGGTTTTAGTTTATTCATAGTATTATGGGACATCGCGCATGCAGCATGTTTGCAACTCCTGGCATGTAAGGAACCTCCTTGTGATGGTGTTGAGGCTCAATAAGTTAGCTGAAAGTATCGTGGGCTTACACACGAGGCTGCTCAGGCCCATCACCAACGTTTGTCCCTGTCTACAGTGTTTACTCCACTCCTCGCGTGTCGTTGACAATGCCAGGGAAGACCCCTTTCGTTTGCCCTGAATTTTCATGCCAAAAGAAGTTCACCTCAGACAGCTGGCGACTTGATCATATCAAATTACTCCATGCTGAACACCTTCAAGTTATACGCCAGAAGAATCTGACTATTCGCCGAGCGCCCCAATGCGTTGAACCCGCTCAGCGTCGTGAAATCAACGCTAACCAAGATTCAGTCGAAGACTTGGACACGTTTCCCTACCTCGAACACATTGAAAACATTGCAGACTCAGAGTCTCAGCCAATGCCACGTTCGCTGTGGACGGAAATATACCCTGGCACCAGCGCTCCGCTGATCGATTACATTGCTGAGCCATGGGAACGCGACGCTAAGGGTTGCCTTAAGACGACCCTACAAAACAATGCCTACTACCCATTTGCGACGTGTGAAGAGTATAAATATATCCAGTGTGGGATGAAGAAGATGGGGATGAAGACGTACTATGACAACGTGCTGAAGGAAGGAAACACTGCTCTGCGTTTCTGAAGCTTCAAAAACAGGGATCGTGTCCAGATGCTCATGGCTAGCATGCTCGATGATGAGGCTCTTGGGGAGTGGTAGTGTTAGCAACGGGTCCAAATTCCCTGTTCGGTTCTGGGTCCAGGTCCAACCTGGAACCTGACCATTGCAACGGGTTTCCACCCAAAACCCGCTCTTCAAAAGTCAACATCTCTTGCTCCAATTAAGTATTGGAGTTCTCATCGCATCGCGAGATAATCGATATGTGAAATATGCAGTTTGATGCCCTCTTTCATATGCCATTTTCCGATTGGCAATCGGACCAATTGTTGTGGAGTTGCAATGGAATCCCGGTCATTTTGGCGTGATTTTCAGCTTAATTTCAAAGCGACTCAATCAATATTGATGTGATCACAAATCTGAGAATGGGAGATGAAACAGGGCATCAATCTGCACATTTCACGTATAGATGATGTTGCGATACGATCAGAATTCAAATATATAATTGGAGCCAAAGTTGTAGGAACCATATAATGGAACAGTGGTCCGGTCACAACCTGTCCCAGAACCTGGTAGGTACTACTGTTTTCCGGGTAACAATCCGGACTGGACCATCCGGTCCGGTTCCAAATCCGGACCGCAGCCGGGTAACCCGGAACCATTGCTAACACTAGGGAGTGGGAACCACACACTCTCAAGGATATGAGATGGAATGACAATCACCAAAGCCCTATCAAATACTGGAGTCGAGACATCATCAAATGTGTGAGATGGTTGATGCGGCAGCCAGGCGACGCTGAGCATCTCATTTTCGCCCCTCAGTGTTGCTTTAAAAGCAATACGCCCCTGAAACACCTCTATACCGAAATGCACACTGCGGACTGGTGGTGGGAGACCCAGGTAAGGAGAGATACTCCAGGATAATAATGTGCTAATCGACGTTTAGTCAACACTCAGAGTGGGGGATACACTGGTTCCCTTGATCTCCATGTCCAATGGAACACATCTCTCGAATTTTGCTGGCGACAAGACAGAGTAGCCTGTATATATGACAATTGGCAATCTATCTTCGAAGATCTGCCAGGCGCCCTGAACGCACAGTGTCGTAATGGTCACTCTCCTACCGATTTTAAACAAGAACCGCAATATTCATCAGAAGCGGCTGGATGTGCAGTGGCAAACAAACCCAGAGGTGCTGAACGAAGTACTCTGGCGGGTACTCTAGCCACTTACCTTTAAACAACATCCCAGTGCCGAGAGCGGGTATTCCAACGTTCTCTGTGCAGATGGCAACTTCAGGCATTGGAAACCAGTTTTAGCAGCATGGCTTGCAGATTGCCCAGAGTATAGCAACTTACATCATCTCGAGCGGCAGGTGTGTTTTTGGTGCGAGTGTTCAAAGAACGAACTTGGAGAGTATGTGCCTCCTGACAAGCAATACCCCAGGCGGGATGACAATCTATATAGAACGCTCAGCGATGCCAACACAAAGGCAGCCGATGCTGAACTCTCGTCGCCCCATGGTCAGCGAGGATTCAACGTGTTTTGACACATTCTCTGGATTCTGAGCGACCTTCCTAAGCTCATCCTCGCTAAGCCCGATCTCCTCCATACAATGCAGATCGGCATGCTTGACCACCTCCAGAAGTGGATTTTCCACTTCATGAAGATGCACAAACGGCTCGACAAGTACAATGCAATCTGGTTATCTGTGGCTACATACCACGACCTCACACCAAAAAATAAGTCATATGAGGAAATTTCTCAATGGAATTGGAAGGAGATCAAGGAAAGGAGCTGGTACCTGCTTGGAGTTGTAACCCAGTCTATATGAGGCGGAAGCCCTGCTCAGTGTCCGATATTCAATCACCCATTTCTGTGCACCCGGGCATTGTTAGAATTCTATATGTATGCACCATATAAATCTGACGATGATGCAACATTGAGCTACATGGAGGACGCCTTGCATCATTTTCACACCTTCAAAGATGTTTTCTTACTCGGGCAAGCCGGCAATAAGACGAAGGTCAAAGCCAATGCCCTGAGAATGGAACTCATGAAGAAGCAAAAGTAAGATGAGGAAACAAATATTGAAAGTTGGATGCTGTCCAAAAAGCAGCGCCAAATGAACACCTTGTGCGATTATATCAGCCACGAGATAGATATTTCCAAGGAGTTAGATGCCGACTTCAACTTTCCAATGATCCACTTGATGTCTCATTGGGCCGAACAGATTCGTCGATACGGAGCCTTGCAACAGTATTCTGCCGAGCAACATGAATAAGCACATAAAACCAACCTCAAGGACGGTTGGAACGCCTCCAATCACAATCTCAACTACCTGCCACAAGTAATCACCTTTCTGCATCGCATTCTCTGCTTCGAAATTGGAGAGCTCAATCTCCCAGCCCTCGATCAGCGTTGGGAGAACAGCGCTGCCGCCTGCAAAGTCTTCCCTTCTGGTGCTGATCTGGCTGCCCCCCTGAGCCCCCAGTCATATGCGAAGCCCGAATTCATGGGGCCCCAAAACCGCTGTGATGGATAGCATCCTGACGCTATGATCAAAGACTTCAGAGCATTACTAGACAATACACAACACGTAACGCACCGCGTGGCAATATTCAGCGGCATGCGGGAGTTTATAAAGCATAAGAGTCGTAACAAGACGTATATATTGGATGAACAACTGCACACAATGGAGCTCTGTATTTATCACGGTATCAAGGTTCAAGTTGAGGGTTTAAAAGATGAACACATATCTCAGATGTGTCGATGCACACGAAGCCAGAGCTGGCCCGGAGGGGATCGACGGAACGACTGGGTCTGGGTAAAGCAACGCCCAAGGAGGTGTTCTGGCGCGCTGAATGGGCGTCTGCCGTGGCAACTGCAACGACTATTCAAGATCAAGCTCCAATACGAGGATGGAGCTTTCGTTGAGTACTGGTTAGCCCTGGCGCTCACCACAAGACCTGAAAATAAGGGTAACTTGGATCCCGTCTCGAAATTTGTACAAGCGAGAAAAGCACCAGCAGCCGTTGCTTTTCAAGTTTTCAGGGTGGGAAACATCGTCGGCTGCGCGCACGTAATTCCAGAGATAGCTACTAGTAGTTAGACAGAAGACGGACGGAACGAGCAATGGATTGTCAATAGCCACACATATCTGGCAACTTGGAATATTGTATATAATCAGTGAAGTGTGAATTGCATTTTGCGCGCGGGTAGAAGGAACGCGAGGAGTGGTTTTCGCAGAGTCACCCATCGCATTGTAATCCTGATGCAAGCGCTTGCACAATGAACCCATTCCTCCGTATGGTCACAGTTGGCCTTCAACACCAGATTGTTCATTTAAACTAGGAGACCGACAGAGCGAGAAGAAACAATGAAACAGAGATCGGAGGGCCACATGCAACGCAACGCATGGTATAGAGGTTGGGCCCGGAGTTATCCGCCAGCGGGGTGTCTCTGACCGCTCGGATACAGCGCGTCCACTCTGACGGAGCTAATATGCCTTTAGGGAAATATTTTTTGCTGATGTTATGAGACATAATACTTTGTCTGTGCATGTGCAAGGGTCCCATGAGCCATACGAACGTTCTAGACTCCAAACCGAGTTGATTCACAATTGATGAACCCGTTATTGTCCTGCCTCTTACAGATAAATGAGAACACGCAATCTGAACTTGAGACAAAATGTACTAATACAGTTTCACTTAGTGATGACATACAAGTAATGGAAGGAGCAGTCAATGGGCAACACGAAGCTGTCTGAATAACCACCATCATGTCGCATTCATCCATACATCCAACTACATCACTCTGCATTCAGACCGGGTGCACATGGTCAGCATTATGAAAATCGCTTATGGTAGGTCATGGAAATCGAGGAGATCGAACTGGATATGGCAAAGTTTGGAAGTTGGGCTATATTAATCAAAAACTAGTGTGTGGATCTACATGCAGTGAATTGCCAGCTAAAAGCGCTGGAATGTCACTGTGCTACGTTATCCATCGCTCAGAGAACATCTGCTTCAGTTGATTAGAAAATGATATGCCACAAAGCTTTTGCATGCAACTGAGTATTGATAGAAATTGTACATTGGCTGTTAATACTGACTATATGATTATTTGTACAAAATTATTATCCATAAAACAACAGTTAGGACATGGTTATGGTGAGTGTGAATGGAGTGTCAATGATTCTTGGTTTTGTAAGTAAGTTAATTGGATAGCGAGTTGCATGCTGTTATTCATAATACATGTATTGGCTGCCTTGATAGGCAAACGGAACAGCGACACGGATACATCCCAATGCTGAAAATGCGAGTCAACAGAGTGACAATGATTTTTGGTTTTGTATGTATGTTAATTGGGAAGCGATTTGCTCTCAGTTATGCATAATCAAAGTTTTGGCAGCCTTTCAAGCAGAAAGAGAAAGCGACACAGTAATAGCTCCATTCACAAAATGAGCGTCAACGGAGGGTCAATGATTTTTGAACTTGTAAGCTACTTAATGGGGAAGTGATTTGCTCGCTGTTATTCATAATCAACAGATTGGCAATCTTTTTAGGCAAAAGAGAACGCGATACGGTAACAGCCACATTCTGATACTGAGCGTCAACGGAGCATGAACGATTTTTTGTGTTGTAAGTAAGTCAATTGGCAAGCCATTTGCTCGCTGTTATCCACAACCAACGTATCGGCACCCTTTATATGTAAAAGAGAAATCAACACAGTAAAAGACTCGTTCTCAAAATGAGCATCAATGGAGTGTCAACAATTTTTGGTCTTGTAAGTAAGTCAATTGGGAAGAAATTTGCTTGCTGTTATCCATAATCAACGTATTGGCAACCTTTATTGGCAAAAGAGAAAGCGACATGGTCACAGCCCCATTCTGAAAATGAGTGTCAACAGAGAGTCATTGATTCTGGGTGTTGAATCTTGTATAATCCAAGGGCTGTACTATGGCTTGGACCCATAATCGGAGTATTAGACTCTTGTATAGTCAATATGGTAAATATCGATGTCATGACACCTAATAATGAGTGTCAACAGAGCGTCAACAGAGCAACAACAGAGTGTCCACAGAGCACAAACAGAGCGTCAACAGAGCACAAACAGAGCGTCAACAATTTTGGGTGTTGCATCTGGTGTAATGCAAGGGCTAAGCTATGGCTTTTATCTATAATCAAAGTATTGGCCGCCTGTATAGGCAATGTGATTACTGTCGTTGCCACTACATGAAAAGATGAGCGTCAACAGAGCGTCAAAACAGCGTCAACAGAGCGTCAAAACAGCGTCAACAGAGCGTCAACAGAGCGTCAACAGAGCGTCAACAGAGTGTCAACAGAGCGTCAACAGATCGCCAACAGAGCGTCAACAGAGCGTCAACAGAGCATCAACAGAGCATCAACGATTTTGGGTGTTGGATCTTGTATAATCCAAGGGTGGTGCTATTGCGTTTACCCATAATCAAAGTATTGGCCGCATTTAGGGGCAATATGGTCAGTGTCAATGTCACTACACCTGAAAATAGACGTCAACAAAGCATCAACAGAGTGTCAACAGAGCGTCAACAATCTTGGGTGTTGCATCTTGTATAATCCAAGGGCTGTGCTACGGTATTTACCCATCATCAACGGAATAGCAGCCATTCTCAGCAAAAGAGATCGCAACATGGTCACATCCCCAGTCTGAAAATGAGCGTCAACAGAGCGTCAACAATTTAGTGTGATGCATCTTGTATAATCCAAGGGCTGTGCTACGGCATTTACCCATAATCGAAGTATTGGCAGCCTTTCTAGGCAATATGGTGGGTGTCAATACTTCTACACCACAAAATGAGCATCAATAGAGCATCAACAGAGTGTCAACAGAGCGTCAACAGAGCATCAACAGAGTGTCAACAGAGCGTCAACAATCTTGGGTGTTGCATCTTGTATAATCCAAGGGCTGTGCTACGGTATTTACCCATCATCAACGGAATAGCAGCCATTCTCAGCAAAAGAGATCGCAACACGGTCACATCCCCAGTCTGAAAATGAGCGTCAACAGAGCGTCAACAATTTAGTGTGATGCATCTTGTATAATCCAAGGGCTGTGCTACGGCATTTACCCATAATCGAAGTATTGGCAGCCTTTCTAGGCAATATGGTGGGTGTCAATACTTCTACACCACAAAATGAGCATCAATAGAGCATCAACAGAGTGTCAACAGAGCGTCAACAGAGCATCAACAGAGTGTCAACAGAGCATCAACACCGCGTCAACAGAGTGTCAACAGTGTGTCAACGATTTTGGGTGTTGCGTCTTGTATAATCCAAGGGCTGTGCTATGGCATTGATCCAAAATCAATGTATTGGCAGCCATTATGAGCAAAAGAGTAAGCGACATGGTCACAGCCCCAGTCTGGAAATGAGCGTCAACAGAGCATCAATGATTTTGGGTGTTGCATCTTGTATAATCCAAGGGCTGTGCTACAGCATGTACCCATAATCAAAGTATTGCCAGCCTTTATAGGAAATATCGTGTGTGTCGATTCTGCTACACCTCGAAATGAGCGTCAACAGAGCGTCAACAGAGTGTCAACAGAGGGTGAACAGAGCATCAACACAGCGTCAATAGAGTGTCAACAGAGTGTCAACAATTTTGGGTGTTGCATCTTGTATAATCCAAGGGCTCTGCTACGGTATATACCCAGAATCAATGTATTGGCAGCTGGTATGAGCAAAAGAGATGGCGACAAGGTCACAGCCCCAGTCTGAAAATGAACGTCAACAGAGCGTCAAGGATATTGTGTGTTGCATCTTGTATAATCCAATGGCTGTGGTATGGCATTTACCCATAATCGAAGTATTCGCAGCCTTTACCGGCAATATGGTCTGTGTCAATGCCGCTACACCCCAAGCGTCATTGGAGCCTCCACAATTTTTGGTCTTGTATATAAGGTAATTGGTAACTGATTTGCTCGCTGCTATCCATAACCAATGTATTGCCACCCAGTATGCGCAAAAGAGAAAGTGACACGGTCACGGCACCATTCTGACAATATCCGTCAACCCAGCATCAACTGAGGGTCATCAATTGGTGGTGATGCAGATTGGGTAATGATGGTATCCCATGGAACATTGAGCTTATAATTGAACTATTGACCTCCTCCATCGTCAAAAATACAAATCATTAAAAGAAAAACATGAATCAAAATATTGTCGATCTCACAATTTGCAAAACATGCAAAATGTGATTCCTGGATGTCAAATAATCGATTTTAATTGAGTACTACAATCAAATAGCCAAGAGAAGGATGTTATATGTATTTACAGATTGACCCACTGTACAACCTGCAGAGAACCAGCCCAATTCAGGCGGGTGGGGAGATGTCGATTGCATCGTACGCGAATCGACAGTTCGGGTGAATTTATGACTCTAACCGCCAATCTGGCTCCGGTTCAGTTCTCACTCGGACCCGGACCGAAAGTGACAGTTCAGAACCATTGGTAATACTAACTATTAATTATAAAATTTATATGTTCATGAACTCATATACTTATTAACTTATTCCCTTTTGTACCAACTATTCTGCCCAAGATTATTGCAGATCAAAATCTGTTCATTTCTAGAGGTATATCAGGAAAAGTTTCCATGCGACCATAACCGAGGTTTTGAATAGGGCAGACAACTGAAATCTAGTATTGTACCCCATCTTATGATGCCATACCATCCATACATACCATCATGAGAGAGTTATGAAAGTGTTATGATATATCACCATGTGAAATAACCAGTTACATAATGTAGCAAACTTCACATACTGTATACCCTTTTGTCACCCCCATTTTGATATCACCATCATCACCACCATCACCAGCATCACCACCGTCACCACCATTACTAGAATCACCACCGTCACCACTGTCACCACTGTCACCACCGTCACCACCGCCACCACCGTTACCACCATCACCACCATCACCACCATTACCACTGTCACCACCGTCAGCACCTTCACCACCATCCCCACCATCACCACATTGACCACCATCACCACCATCACCACCATCACCGCCATCACCACCACCACCGCAATCACCATCAGCATAAACTAAATCTCCTCCATTGAATTTATTTAGTTTATGGTACCCACAAACTGAAAAAAATGAAATCGAGGTTTCCCGGAAATATGGCATTACTTGACTGTTCTAGAATGTACTTTGAGTCGTCCCAATGCAGTTTTCTAGCGTCACAACCAATGTACCCGCTGTTGCAAATGTGACAACGAGCACTTGACAAACAGTTCACACTTCCTTTGGCACTATCCTAACCATCCCTCGACATACGCCTACATCGCCCATGTTGATCAGTCCTCGCGAGGATTGCAGTACTCGCTCCATACGTTTAATGACGTGTGTAGTTTTGTTTTTGAAGACCCTCTTGGCTTAATTTGACCAATGATAGTTAGCATGCTGAAGTGGTTTACAATATTTAATTTGTTGATATAAGATCATCAGTACCATTCAGTTTAACTGTAGCGGGAGTGTTATGCATCATCGCAATTATGATTTTACCCATTTTGGATCAGACTTCAGTAAACCATCAGTTCTATTACATTTACTAATATTATGATATATCGACGCAACCTAGAATAACATAGCACACAAAGGAAATCCTAAATCCGACATCAGCAAAATGTAAATCGGCCCGGATGTCACATGCGAACATCCCAGACTCTCCGGTCGACCCCACCAGTACTTCCAAGTACATCCAAATGCTTGCAGGCCCCCTTGGAGCTAAGCAAAGTGCACTCACACTCATCTAGAGCATTCTCAGGTGCTTCAATATGTGACTGATAGGATAGTCAAATTTTGGAGCAGTGGAGACCTCTACGCAGCTCTCAGGGAGACATCGTGCCATATTCTCACAGCAGTAGACTTTAGGGTTCCATAACCACCAGGCATTTCGTCTATCATATTCATCTTTGTTACAGTCCCAAGATTTGCTGCATTATACTATGGCATGAATTGTCTATCTATGTTACTCTAAATATATACTTACCGTCAATCTGGCTGCAGATGGTACTTGAGCGTAATCGGAGGAGCTCATCGAGATGCCGATAGAGAGAACTTAGGGATGTACTTGGAGGCTATTGTAGCTGGAAAATCAGTTTCTCGCCACCACCGCCGTTCAGTTTGGCTGCGGAAAGCCGGCAGGGGGCGTACAGAGATAGAGGGATAATGGAGATGGACAGAGCAATGGGGAGTATATATTGGGGAGACTCCAGGCTGATAGACATCAACTCATTTTACGAAATACACAGTCTATCCTTCCCAGTTCTTGGTTGCACGCACTCTTTCCCAGCCTTCATAGATTCATGGAATTTGTCTGGTTTCTCAAGGCAGGATACCGCTTTCAATCCTCTCCCCCTTTTGCAATGCTCCTCGAGCCAGAACCACTCATTCTCACAAATTCCCTTCGGATGCTGTGGGAGCTCCGCTGTTTCATCACACCATGATCGTGTGATCATAGAGATGTACCCAGACACCATGATCGAGCAGGTTTGGAGATGCACTTGGAGGCGGAGATTGAGTGAACTGAGAGATGCACTTTGAGGCAGTAATCGAGCGACTTTGGAGGCCATGATCGTGTGAACTCGGAGGCTGTGATGGAATGAGTTTGGAGATGCACTTGAGGGCCGAGATTGAGTGACCTGAGAGATGAATTTGGAGGCCGTGATTGAACGACTTCGGAGATACACTTGGAGGTTGTAACCAAGTGTGTTTGGAGATGCACTTCGACGCTATGATTGATCGAGATTGGAGGAGTATTTGGAGGCTGTCGATTTCGAGGCAATCGATCTGGAGACGATCGATCCGAAGGCGGTCGATCTGGAGGCGGTCGAGCTTTAGGCGGTAGATCGAGAAGGAGGCGCGACGGGAGCGGAGACTCTATTCAATGGTTAACTGCAGATTGCGGGAATGTATGGAATTGAGTACAACAAGGTCTGCCGAGGGATGTGAGATCAGAGACTGGGTGGGAGCGGGACAAAGTTGATCTGGGAATGATGCAGTACTCGGTGTATGTAGTACTTGGTGTATGCTGTACTCGGTGTTACCTCATGATCCTGGCATGCAGAGATAGAGAGGGATAACTTAACTTTGTGTTCTTAGGTGATGGTCGAGTTGAGAATGAGAAACAGAGAGATGAGAGGAGATGGGAAATCATTATTGCAAACTGGGGCTTGACAGAATTTCGTGTGCTAGTCAATTTACCATTCCTGATATGGCAGGTATGAGTCCCGATCCAGCGGGTAATTATACTGATACGAGGTCATCTAAATCCAATTAGGCAAGGCTTACCCCTGATTTCTCTTTTCCGCTCAGATGCTCCATATTGTTCCCATATTCATCCCCCACCTCTCTTTCTCGTCCACAACTCTACCATCATCGCAGAACACATAGCTAAGTTATCTCTCTCTATCTTTCCATGCCATGATCATATGTTGACACTGTGTACAGCATACACAGAGTACAGTATACACAGAGTACAGCATACACCAAGTACAGCATACACCAAGTACAGCATACACCAAGTACAGCATAGACTGAGTACAGCATCCACTCAAGATTGTTTGCCTTTCCTTCATTCTCACGATTGCGAGTTGACCCCAGAATGTAGCTTCAGCTTCCAGTGTGTCTCCCTACAAGATCGACAGCAACCAGCCAGCTCTCCATGAGAGCTCAAAGGTAAAGTCACCTTGTCACATTCTCATGGGTACAAGATAACTACCTGATCAATAGAGTATACCCGGCGCACCTCCCATCAACTGCCTCAAAGTTCTCCTCTAATCCCGCTTGATCATGGCCTCCAAGTGCATCTCCACCCTCGTTCAATTATGGCCTGGGAGTGCATCACTAAGTTCAGTCCATCACGGCCTCCAAGTGTATCTCCAAAATCACTCGATGATGACCTTCATGTGTATCTCTAAACTCGCTCGATTACGGACTCCAAGTGCATCGCCACCCGAGCATGTTCATGGCGTCGGAGTGCATCTCTACGTTCACTTGATCATGGCCTCGAAGTTCGCATAATAATGGCGTCCAAGTGCATATCGAAACTCCCACGATCACGGCCTCCAGGTGAATCCCTGGGTTCACTCGATCGTCAACTTCAGGCGCACCTCGAATTGCTGTCAAGTACTGCCTGCAGCCAGTCTAGATATGCCGTTTGTAGATGGGTAGCTATATTGATACATAGATACATAGATACATAGGTGAGAATACAAATGGAATACATGAGTTTTAAAAATCGTTGAACGATCAATAGTAGCTATGATTTCCAGGCGCAGCATCAGCGTTCCCAAAGAATATGGTGTTTTTCCCAGAATGCTATACTGTGATTCGAGGTGCTCCCAGGCTTGTTGCCGGTGCTTCCAGGCTTGTTGTTTGCACTCCCAGTCTTGTTGCCAGCACTCCCAAGTGCTCCCAGGTGCACCTGAAGGCCACTGCATTGGAATAGTAAACTCTGGGATTTGACCACCCTGCGATTCTGGTCCGACAACTCCAAGACACTCCCAGAGGCTCCCAGTGATAAAAATACATTTTGCTGATAGATCACCGACACCATTCTTAACCTCAAAGCAACATCGCACCCTCTACAATTGTACCTCCATCGACTAATCCCATACTCTCAATACTGGTCATGTTGGTGATGTGGTTGCTATTGCTATTGGGGCCGCTGCAGGGGATGGGCTGGCTGCTGCAGGCGATGGCAGACCCACCCATAGGTAGAACAGCTGAGACTCACATACTAGATTCAGTAGCAGTAACAAACATGCTGAGATGACTAAAAGAATTGTCAGGCTGGTCTACAAGCTCCTCCGGGACGTAATCAAGGAAGTCCTCATCAAAGCTGCCCTGATCATTGTGTGGTTGTGCCATTGCTAGGACCGTACGAGTTGAGTGGATCCTTTGGCGAATTATGCTGTGGATATTGCCTATCTTTCTGCCTTGAACTGCTGGTGAGGAGGAACCAAAATTCGTGTGAAGACGACGAAATACATCTGTACGTGCAGTATGAATGTTGTGATTGCTGTCTCTTGTATCACACTTATGTTGTGCTCCACCTTCTGGACCAAACTCAGATGGGATCATAAACTCGCCTGTTTTCCAGGGCAATAGATAATGGTGGATGGCTGTTGCGGTGAGGGCAATGAACGTCAGGTTGATGTTGTCAATCAATGATCTAGTTTCATTCCCATTTTTCGTATGCCATAGAAGTAAGTCCGGTGAATAAGATCAATAATTTCAGTCGCTGCAAATCCAAACTTGCACTTCTAAATTGATTTTCAAAACAACGATCAAGCAAGTAGAGAACTTTAAACTTACCTCACTAATGTGTGTGGGGCATGTAAACCCATCCTTGGGCAATAGCCAGGTTAGCATTCTCCTGAAGACTGTAGGTAACTGTGTTCGAAATCTGCAAATATAGTCAATTGAGATCCATCAGTGGTATACCATTGCTGCACGGGAGCAAGTAAACTATGCCAGAGCCTGATGCACAATGTCAGCAATGAAAACAATCGTTGAGATAATTCCTTTACCACTGTAATGCAGGCAGGTGGATGGTCTGAGTTCCTCTGGGCTGGATCGATCCTGACGATTTCCTCCTACCACCAACTATGAATTTGGGCGGTCTTCAATGCTTTTGTGGCAAAGGCATTCACGAACATTGCATTATTGATAGCTATGGGCTTCATACATGCCATGACTATTGCTGGAACGCCTGAAATGTTTGTATGGGCGTTGTATTCTGCACTGACAATGAGGCCTGTCATGTCATCAATGAAGGGCTCAGATCACCACAGATTTTCAGCTTTCCATCGAACCAATTGCTCACCGGCTTTGCTTGAATCATTCCTCTGGTGAATAGATACAGTAGTGGGCGGATTCAATTATTCCAACGCTTAATCGGATACCTTTGTGGATGCCAGTGGAGCAGGCTGGTATTCATTCATCTCCTCCGAGTCAACATAAAACTCGCAACACTCAGGATGTAGGCTGCTGCGCCGATGTAGGAGTCAATTGAGGTGCAGCGACAAGTTTTCCAAGTGTTGATGTGAAGGAATCTTTTGATGGCCACTTGCGCATTGCTTTCATGGATGGTCGCCGAAGAGGATTGTCGTCAGCTTCTGAATTGTCATCGTCACAATCATTGTAATCGTCCGGTATCGTGCTGAGATCGTCATTTATATCCTCATCGTGCAGAGCTCATCTGCTTCTCCTGGTGGTGGAAAGAAGAGGAGGATGAGATGTGTAGTGCCTTTTTGTCATGATTTAAAGATGCCTTGTGTGATATGTACGAAAATTGAAAAGAGTGACCAAGGCAAATGGGAATGAATGTAGAGTAAATGAATTAAAGTGTGAAGTAAAGGAAAGAAAGTGTTGATATGTTGGAATGCATCGTTGTGATGCATCTTTTTATCATGTCGACGATTCAAGCATCTTGGCTTGTCTTGCCTCAAACACTTCCAACTTGTTGGATGGATGGGAACTCAGAACTAAGAATTGCAGGTGACAACCATGCCGCAGGGTTGTTGATTGGCTTATGTTGACAAAAATCATTATTGCAACGAGCTAAATAGCGTTTGCATTTCACTCAACATTCGGGTTAACTTGGGCTGCGTAACGATAGCAAACTACCAATTACTTGATAGCCATACACAGATTCCTATCGCTGCCACTATGCCTTTCCCAAAAATACACATCTCAATGATTATTCCCAACATTGTGAACTCTCAACACAGCCCTTCTTGCATGAATGTGAATGATGGAATAATCAAATAAAGCAATCCCAAAAACAGACCCAAAACCTCCCCAACACACTCGAAATTATCACCCATCCGTCCACTCTCCAGACTGCCAGAGAAATGCCCACCCACAATACAAATCCTTGAACAACTGTCCAGCCAGTGCATTCAATTCTCACATCGACTAATTTGCAGCCCAGTGGCAGCTTGTATGTTTCCAATTCGCAAGGGAGCCTGTAGCAGGAGGATTCATAATGTGATTGGGCTCGCGTAGCCATGTCACATCCTCAGCAGCAACAACATTTTAGACGTAATCTGCAAAGAGACCAAGAGCACCGTTTTGGATGACTTCAAGGTATCTCTGCTGTCTGATGGTTCTCTTTTGAAGATTCTGTTGAAACTTTTGAAACCCTGTTTTCGTCGTTGGGAAGCTTCTTGGATTTGGAATCAGCACAATGTAAATCGGTCCAGAAGCCACATGCAATCCTCCTGGACACTCCGGGCGACCTCAGCAGTGCTTGTATGTACTTCCAGATGCTCTCAGGCCACCCTGGAGCTTTGCAAAGTGATCTCAGACTCTGCAAAAGCGTTCTCAGGTGCTCCTGAAAGCACCTGCAGTTATAGAGGTGCATTCAGGATGCTACGAGATTTGACTATTTAGATAGTCAAAGTAGGGAGCAGCTGAGACCTCTGCACAGGTCTGCGGGAGACTTCGAGAGCAGCTGAGACCACTGCACAGCTCTCTGGGAGACTAGATGCCTTATTCTCACAGCAGTGGTTCTTAGATAACCACATGGTATTTTGGCTTGTTATATTCGTCTTTGTTGGAGTCACATGATTTGCTACATCATAACATGGTATACATTATGTATGTCTCTATATATATATATTCGGTCAACCTGGCTGCAGACGGTAGTTGAGCATAATCTGAGGAGCACCTGGAGATGCCCAGCGAGAGAACTTAGAGATACACCACTTGGATGCCATTGTTGTAAAACGATGGAGCTATAAGGCAGAGACCCCACCATCAACACTCCGCCCCACCTCTTGTGACATAGAAATGGAATTCATGTTAAAGAACTGTTCTGGCTCAAGAAGCGTAGGAAGATGGTGAGAACCTATGATACTACCCGGCGGTGAGGATCCACGTAATTTCGGAAAGAGGGAGTGAGACCAAAAGTTGGGATTGATAGAGTTTGTAATGAGCCCGGGGTCTCCTGAATATAGAGTCCCCGTCGCTCAGTTCTCCTCCGTTACTGCTGTATCTCCGTTCAACCGCCGTTAATCCGTAATGATATACGTGGAGGACGTGATCCTGTGCGTTTGGAGATGCAATTGGAGACCGAGATGGAGTGGACTCAGAGCTACACAGGGGGGCCATGATCGAGCGAGTTTGGACATGCACTTGGAGGCCGAGATCGATTGACCTCAGAGATGCACAGGGAGGCCAGGATTCAGCGAGTCTGTAGCTGCACTTGGAGCCCATGATTGAATGAACTTAGAGAGGCACTCCGAGGCTTTGATCGGGTGAGTTAGGAAATTCACTTGTAGGCTATAATCGAACGAAATTGAAGTAGTACATGGAGGCGGTCGACCTGCAGGCAGGCGCAACAGCAGCTGAGACACTATTCATTGGTTAACTTGTAATTATATGAATGTAGAGAGTGGAGTGAAACAACATCCACCGAGAGATGAGAAACTGGCTGAAAGCGGGAGTCTGTCGCTCTTGGAATGATGCAGTACTTTGTGTATGCTGTGCTCGGTGTTGACTCATGATCATGGCATGGAGAGATTGAGAGAGATGACTTAACTTTGTGTTCTTAGATGATGGTAGAGTTGAGCACAAAAAAGAAAGAGATCAGAGAAAATGGGGGAAATCATCATGAGCAACTGGGACTTGAGAGAATTTCGTGTGTGAGTCAATTTACCGTCCTTGATACGGCAATTATGAGTCCGGATCCGGCACATAATAAGACCGATACAAGCTCTCTCAAATCGAATCAGGCATGTGGTACCCCTTATTTCTCATATCCGCTTGTATCCTCCATATTGTTCACGTCTGGATCCCCCATTTGTTGGTTTCTCGTCCACTGCTTTACCATCACCGCGAGAACACAAAGTTACACCATCCCTATCTATCTCTCGATGCCATAATCATGAGTTGACACCAAGTTGCAGCATACCCAGCATACAGCATACACCAAGTACAGCATACACCCAAGATTGTCCGTCGTTCCTTCATTCTCACCATTATAAGTTGACCCCTGAATGTTGCTTCAGCTTTTGGCATTCCTACCTACAGATCGACCGCTACCAGCCAGTTCTGTATAACATAAGAGCTTGAAAGGTAAAGTAACCTTGTCACATTCCCACGGTTTCGAGTTAAATAACCAAGGAATAGAGTCTCAGCACTCCGGCACGTCTCCCATTGACCGCCTGCAGTATGACGTCCTCCAAGTTCTTCATCAATCTTGTTTGATCATAGCCTGCAAGTGCATCTCCAAACTTGCTTGATCATGGCCTGCAAGTGCATCTCTAAGTTCACTTGATCTTGGTTGCCAATTGCATCTCAAAACTTGCTCGATCACGGCATACAAGTGCATCTTCAAACTCACTCCATCACAGCATCTGAGTGTATCTGTGAGTTCACTCGATCTTGGTCTTCAAGTACATCTCTGAACTCGCTCGATCAAGTCCTCGAAGCACATCTCGGAGTTCACTCAATCTCAGCTTCCAAGTGCATCTGAAAACTTACACGATTACGGCCTTGTTGTGTATCTCTGAGTTTAGCTCATCGTCATCTGCCGGCGCACCTCGAATTGCTCAAGCATCGCCTGCAGCCAGTCGAGATATATGGTGTGTACATGGGTAGCTATATAGATACATTGATACATAGATACATAGATGAGAATACAAACTGAATGCAGAAGTTTTTAAAAATCGTTGAATGATAAGTAGTAGCTATGATTTCCAGGCGCACCAGCAGTGTTCGCAAAGAAGATGTTTTTCCCAGACTGCCCTACAGTGATTCAACGTGCTCCCAGACTTTTGGTCGGTGCTCCCAGGCTTGTGGTCGGCGCTCCCAGGCTTGTGGTCGGCGCTCCCAGGCTTGTCGCCTGTGCTCTCAGATGCTCCTGGGCTGGTGGTGGGCGCTCTGAGACTTGTTGCCAGCGCACCCTGGTGCACTAAGGTGCACCTGAAGGCTATTGAATTGGTCCAGTAAACTCTGGAATATGACCACCTTGGTATTCTGGTCCGACAACTCTCAGACACTCCCAGAGGCTCCCAGTGACCAAACCACAGTTTGCTGATGGGACTGTGTTTTGCACCATCATCATACGATTCCTCCCCGATATCGTCGATCATATCCTCGGCTGGAGGTGAGAGGATGTCATCCAAAGAAAAATAGCTGTGGCCACCAATCATTGGTGTCTGGGCACCAGCTGTGCTGTCGGCTTGTTGGCCAGGATAAACAATACAAAAAAGGGTTGGGTTGCATAATTTCATTGCCGCCTTGACCCATCCGGCAGGAGTATTTTAATCAAAGCTTTGGGCAACATTACTGGCATACAGTCCAGTTCCTCCATTAGGCTCCTCCTGGTAGCACTAAAGCGCTCAGATTATCCCACTGGGGTCTGGGAGACCACAGATTGCTGTATTCACGAGTGAGAACACAGTCGTATCGACGATTGATGTAGCTGTCGGTAGTATCAATTCATCATCCTGAGGCTATTGCCATTTGAATAGCGGAGTATTCTTTTCACCAACCCTCTTCCCAGCAATGCCATGATCTACATAGACGTGGGTAAAGTTAAATGGCTGAACAAGGAAATAGGTCGAGTTGTTGTATTGCACCTTTATTGGTAAACTCCTGTGGCCCAAGGTTTCTTCCTCCTCATCGTCTGGATCAAACCATTATCAGAAAGAGCAAAATATGCATCGGGGCAATGGAATACATACCAACGTGCACGAGTTTCCTCTTCTTAGTCAAGGTTGCTTTGAGCATTTTTCTATATAAGCGAAGGCCAACCTCCACGAACCAGTCCAGTGCTGCCTTGAGTATCTGACAATCGGGGTTAGTCTTGTCTGCCATGTACCGTGTCGAAAGCAGCCTTTTAGACTCCACATGACTGATTGGAGTAACACAACGATCGACTAGGAGATCGAAGTGGTAGGTGCATGCACCTTGCCTGTTGATGATGCTCCATGACTGGGATTTAATCTCGGAGATGTGATCCCTTACTTTATGATCTATCCGTTGTGTTGCCAAGCCACCCTTATCCTGCCATATCCCCATGGTTTCTGCTGCCCATTGGCCGACTCCAATACCGGTCTTCTCAGCCCAGACGCGGACTTGTAGAGTCGGCATCTGGATCGAAGTAGCAGCTGTGACGACTGATTTCGGCAACCACAAGGCATCACATTACACTTTAAGTTCTCAAAGGTTGTCAATGATGAAGTAGTGAATATCCAATGGTTGTTACACTAAATAAACATCAGGAGTGTTGAATATATCGTCAAGGGTGATACTATGCAGTAGGAGAGGTCAGGAGGGTGTGTCGAAGGTTCTGGAGATTGTAAGTAAGGTGGGCAGGCAAGGGGAATATATATATGGGCTTGGAGGGTATTCTTGATCTGGCAACATCATCTTGGCTGCCATTCAGCGAGGAGGCAATATGCTTTGCATCATCTAATCGCCCTGATTTGTGGACTGAATGCTTAAGTTCTTCACACAGACAACTCAAAGCATGCTCTGCAGCCATATCTCACTCGTTTGTCCTTGCTCTAGTTCTTTTACCCAACAATGACGTTGCTGGGTTGGTATCTAAGCACAATGCACGGTTCATGTAAGCTACAAACTGAACATGAAGAAGCAACCATTAGTCATGCAATGGGTGTAGGAGGTTAGTGTGAAAGAGCAAAACAATTGGCATGATGAGGTGAATACTGATGCGGTATGCTTTTCGAGATCCAGGGGATGTTGAAATTGAGAAAGCGATTAAACCCTTTGCGAATGTGCAATGGAGGATGAGAGAAATCAGATAAGATAGGTAGGACCCCTTTTTGGAAAACTTAAATTTTGGTGCGGCTTTTTCCAAAGACCAGCAGGTTTGTAATAGTCTGAGTCGCTAAAGGACCATCGAGAGGCTTCTTAACATTGTTGCGACATTTCATCCTGCGACGACCCAAGGATCTTTGTCAACAGTATCTTTACTGTTCGAAGATGTACTCCTACTTCGGTGCTGACATCACTCCTCTCCGTTACGACCACAAAGAAACAATAGTACACATATCAGCCGAACATGTGTGAGAGGATCGTATTGGAATTGAGCGTGATTGTATTCTACTTTCATTCGTTTATGCACCCCATCGCGACCCATTCCTTAACCCTTCTTATGATGTCTCCAGTGACTCAGCAGCCAACAGCAAAAATGCATTTATTGATCCAGAGCAACCTCCAGTTCGGAACCGTATTTATAGTACTCCACACTTGGGAAACCGTCTAGTTGGCAATTCTATTTGTAATGAGTATTTCGATGCTTCGACGATGGAATTGATCCATGGTCACCATTTTCTTGCAAGGAGGAGTATGGAGTAGTGCACTGGTGCGTCAAGCACCACTTGTGCCGAGCTGCTATCAATGAGCTTTTCAGGAACCCTACAATGGAAACTGTCAGCAACTTCATTTTTGTCCCAGATAATATTTATAAGGTTGAATGAAACATCTTACGCGATGGGCATAGACTATTGGAAATTCTGCAAAGTGTGTGAAAATCATGTGGCCAATTTAAACAACCTTTGCGACTATGATTGCACCCATTTCTTTTACTGCAATGCTGTTGAAAACATCGAGTTCCTCATGCAACAGCCTACGTTCAGGGAACATTTGTCGTATACTTCAACAAACGAATTCCATGATGCGGAGGAATTTATCTAGTCAGAGGTGAAATCAACCAACTAGTCGTGGAATGACCAGGTACGTCAGTTGAATTTAATCATAGCTACGACGATTTCGACAACTTTAATAGGTACAGCTGCCGCTTGGAGCTACGATTGTTCCTTTATCCGGCAGTTCAGAGCAGACACATTATAAAAACTATTCGGTTGACAAGAACGAATGGCCTTTATATATGAGTTTTGGAAACATCGACTCAACGATGAGATGAAAGCCTTTGAATGTCGCAAGCATCCGTGTTGCCCTTTTTTTTCGTCTCTCCAAAATATCACTTTACAGAACCTGGAAAATCAACTCCCATGAAGAAACAAAAAATCCACAATCCAGAGGATTAAAGGAAGGTGTACAAGCTCATGTTTGGTTCTCTCGATGTGCTTTTCAACACTGGAAAGCTTCTGCTTTGTGCGGATGGTCAGATGAGGCAATGATATTGTGTTATCCTTGCATGGACGGCTGCCTACTTCGTAAACATTCACTTGCATTCAATCATGCAGCCCCATTGGCCTCCGTGCAGAGCACCGAAATCATTGTTCAGAGAAGGTAATTTATGGTGGTGGCAATTCAGAGCCCATCGGCTATACTTCGAAAAGACATTACTCACTACTCAGGGACATGAGACTGTGAGACGGGAAACAAGACAATATCCGGATGATCGAGCCGTTGGAACCTCAGCAGGTGTCTACTGGAAAATGAAATGCATCCCACCGACAACTATTATCATACACGATATTCTTCATTCTCTCTATCTCGGTATGCCTGTGCATTTGATGGACTGGGTAATATTCTTGCTCGAAAAACATTCCAGGATCGACTAATTCAGCCAGCTCTGGGCGATGATGCCTCCACATCCTGGCTTCGCTTGATTAACAAGCCATATAGCCAGGTGACTTGATATAGTGGTAAGGAGATGAAAGCACTGGGACGTGTGATTGTTCCAGTCATAGCAGCGACTCTTTTCAACCCTCCGGTGAGCGAAAGGATTCCCTTTAAAGAAGTCCTGTAGTGCGTTAAGTACTTAATGTATCTTCACCAAATGGCACAGTACCGGTGCCATACTGAGGCCACGAACGAGTACATGGAGAATTATCTGGAGCAGTGTCATCGTCACAAGGATGATTTCAGTCGATTCCGCGCCAGCAAATCTATCAAGAAGTTCCTGGAAGCATTTACAATGCAGCTTACTTTGGACAAACAGGAGGAATGGCAGAGTGACCCTGTTTGAACCAATCTTTCTGTGGCTGCAAAGCGACGTCCCGTTGAGGAAGCTAAAACGCAGGTTGAGTCATATATTGCGCAACATCTTGTCCACAAATCGGATTTCAACTTTGTGAGGAAGCATCTCCTGAACCACTTCTCTGACCATATCCACCAGCTTGGCAACTTCTTATCTGTAAGCTCTGATATCCCAGAAAAAGCGATGAAGGATCTTAAATAAGTATACCGAGAATCAAATCGTCATGATGCCGCCTTCCAGATTTTGCGAAGAAACCCCTAAAGAAGGTGTTTCAGTATTGAGAGCCGAATGGAAACGCTGTAAATTGAAGTCGTGACAATGATATGCCTCAAGCCACAGCATCTATCAAGTGAATGATGAAAAACCTGCAACCAGAAATCAAGACCGTTGATGACTTTGCCTAGTGGTGTGCAATGCCAAAAGGGGAGCTGCAGAATTACATTGGTTGGTGATTCCAGAGATTTGCCGACATCACTCACGGTGTCGATCACGATCAGTATTTCCGTCATGTAAATGATGCAAAATAAATTCAGTCCAACACATTAGCAAATCCGGTGACGTCTGTTCCATGCGACCAGCAAGCAGTTCATATGGTTCTTTGCACTGGGTCCATAAGGTGGAGTCACCATCAGGCAACAAGAAATGATACAGGTTGTCTCGGGATGGGGACGAGTCCGGATAGCCACATGAAGTCGACTGCCTGACGAATTTCTGCACGGTTGATGTGTCTTTTTGTTGTCCAGGATGCTGAAGCAAGCATCAAAGGGCTTCTTGCCTTGGTTCAAACATTTGGAACAGGGCCGATACGTCAGGCTGCTGGTAAGGTGATTGTTGAGAAGAGGTATCCAGCTCTGATGCAACCCTTGCATGATCGAAGCTACAGTTGTAAGCCTCTGTTCTGCGTCAGAACCACATATATGATCCCTATAAGCATCATCCAAGGAGCTGTACACTATCTTATGCTGAGGATGCAGCCAGATAGCTCGCGGTGGTATTTGAGCAACACGATTGACTTGAATCGTTTCAATTTGTTTTACACGTAGATTATTTGATTCCATGCTTGAAGTAATTGTTGCAGTGATATCTGGAAATCTGATCAGTATTTACTCTGGGTGTCTTCATTTTTGTAATGGGAGTTGTGCAAGCTTGTGTATAATCGATGTCTCAAGGGATTAAATAGTTAAGAATATTCTTAAAATCAATGGAAGAGATCATAAAACAGTCGAAGTGATTGAAATCTAGAAGACCGAAGTGAAAGAAACAAGTGCAATAAAGTAGCTCAAATGACTAAACACGTTTTGAGGTGTTGCAATGATGTGATCACATCATTGAAAGCTTCGAAGCATTGTAGAAGATGGAAAATAGGTAGCTCAGAATATTTGTGGGGAATGTGGAGTAGTGTCGGTGTGTGCGGTCCATTTTGGGAAACCAAGTTCACTTTTTGGCAAGCCTTGTTGTGACGTTGGGAAGCTTCTTCGATTTTGGCGCCGCGTCTCACCATCATCATCTGATTCCTCCGAGATATAGTCAATTATATCCTCGGCTGGAGGTGGGATGATGTCATCAAGAGGAAAGTACATGCGGCAACCATTAAGAGGCGTCTGGGCAATATCTGTGCCGTCAGCTTGTGGGCCAGGATACACGATGCAAAAAGGCAAAGGGTTGCATAATTTCAATGCCCCCTTGACCCGTCCTGCAGTAGTATTAGTATCGACGATTGGGGTAACATTACGGGCGTATGGTCCGCCAACTATATTAGGGTCCTCGTGGAATCCTCAAACCTGTCGGATTTTCCAGCTGGGGTCTGGCAGACTGGCCATTGCTGCATTCACAATTTAAAACATGGTCAATTGGATGATTGATATCACTATCAGAAGTATCGATTCATCATCCCCACGCCAATGCCACGAGAATTGCGGAGTATTGTTTTCACCGACCCTCTTCCCACCAATGTCGGAATCCACATAGCCAATGGTAAAGATATGTGGATTGTCAAGGAAATCAGTAACGGTGTCGCAACGCACCTGTATCGGGGGTGACCTATGATCTGAGGTTTCTTCCTTGTTGTCTTCTGTATCTACACATCATCAGAAAGAGGGTAAGAAGCATTGGGATGATAAAATACATACGAATATGCACAAGTTCACTCTTCTTAGTTGAGGTTTCTTCGAGCAAATTCTATTATTCAGTGAGAGCCAATCTTCGAGAACTCGTGCTGTGCTGTCTTGAAAGTGTGACCATTGAGGTTAGTATTGTTTGCCATGTACTGTTTCCAAAGCAGCTTTCACGATGCCAGAATTTGCCTTAGAGTAATGCAACAATTCATTAGGAAATCCCATTGCTTGGGGCTTGTGCCTTGCTTGTTGATGATGCTCCTGGACTGGGTAGTCTCCCACATGTGCTCCGCCACTTTACTATCTATCTGTTGTATTGTGAAGCCACCCATATCCTGCCAAATCCCCTTGGTTGCTGTTGACAATTGGCTGACTGCAACATCAGTATTCTCAGCCCAGATGCAAACTTGCAGAGATGGCATTTGGATTGTATTAGCATCTGCAATGACCGAATTTGGCAACCACAAGGCATCACATTACTTTGTAAGTTACCAATGGTGGTCAGTAATTGAGCCGTGGATATTGAATTCTTGTTACTCTCATCAAGGCTTGGGTGTATTGAATATATCATCCAGGGTAATTTGTTTGTGGTAGCAGAGGTGAGGAGGATTCGTCCAAGGCCCTGGAGATTGTAAGTAAGGTGGGCAGGCAAGGTAAATATATATATGGGCTTGGAGGGTTTTCTTGTTCTGGTGACATGATCTTGGCTGCAATTCAGCAAGGGAACAATTTGCGTAGCATCATCCAAGTGGCGTGATTCGTGGAGTGAATGCTTAAGTTCTTCACAAACACAACTAGAAGCATGCTCTGGAGTCATACCTCACTCGTTTATGTTTGCACTAGGTTTTGTACCCAGCAATCACATCGCTGGGTCGGTAGTCATGGAGAATGCACAGTTCATGTAACATACAAACTTATCAGATAGTGACAACCATAAAGCAGGCAATGGGTGTAGGAGGGCATTCTGAGGGTGCAAAACAATTGCCGTGACGAGCTGAATGCAGATGCGGTTTGCTATTCAAGATCCAAGGGCTGTTGAAATTGAAAGAGTGATTAAACACTTTGCAAACATGGGATGAAGGATGAGAGAAATCCTATGATAGTGGTACAACCCCTCGTTGACGATCATCAATCGAGAAGCGGCATTTTCCGAGGACGAGCAGTGTTGTAATGGACTGAGTTGCTAAAAGACCATGGATATGCTTCTTAACGTTGTTGGGACATCTAATTTTGCTAACAAACCATGGATCTTTGTCAATGGTGGCTTTACTGCATGGAGTTATACGCCTACATCAGTGCATACATCACTCATGTTTGTCGTGACCACAATGCAAGGATAGCATACGTCTGAGCTGAACAACTGCCAGATGATGGTTTGGCGATCAAGCACATGAGTCATCTACTGCTGTGCGTTCATGCACCACATTGCCACCCTTTTTATTACCCTTCCGATGATAATTCCGGTGGTACAGAAGCCGACAGTGAGAACATCTGTATCGATCCGGAGCCACCTCCAATTCAGACACATATCTATGGTACTCCACACCTGGACAACCATCTAGCCAGCAAGCCTATAAGTAACAAGTATTTTGATATCTTCATCGATGAAATTGATATATGGTCACAGTTTTCTTACCAGGAGAAAGTCGATTTGCGCACTGGTGCGTCAAGCACAACTTGAGGAGAGCTGCTATCCACAAGCTGTTCAGGAACCCTATGGTGTCAGCTGTCAGCAACTTCACTTAGTGCCGCACAATATTCAAAAGTTTGAACGAAATGCGCTTTGCGATGGGCATGAACTGTTGGAAATTCCGCAAATTGTGTTATAAGCGTTGGGCAATCCAAACAACCTTCCTGACGATGAGTACACACATTTCTTTCACCGCAATCCTGTTCAATTCATTGAGTTCCTCATGCAGTTGCCTGCATTCAGGGAACATATGTAGTATGTTCCAGCAAAAGAATTCCATAATGCTGCAGAACATATCTACTCAGAGGTGAAATCAAGCAACAAGTGGTGGAACAAACAGGTATGTTAGTTGTATTTGGTGATAGGTACAATGATTTGGGCCGCTTCAATAGTTATGGTGGCCACTTGGAGCTGCGATTGTCCCTTGCTTTCACAGTTCAGATCGGACAGATCATATATACTATTCGGGGGACAAGATAGAATAGTCAGTATATTTGAGTCTCAGAAATATCCCCTTGATGATGAAATCAAAGCTTTCGAATCTTGCAAGGATCCTCGTTGCCCTTCTTCTTGTTTTACTGAAATATCACTTTATAGGATATGGAAAAGCAACTGCCATGAAGGAACAACAAATCCACAATTAAGAGGATTTAAGGAATGTCTTCAAACATATTTCTGATCCTCTTGATGCGCTTTTGAACACTGGAAAGCTTATGGTGTGTGCGGATGGTCAGGTGCGGCAATGATATCCTGTCAGCGGTGCATTGATGGCTGACTACTTCAAAACAGTTCACTTGCACTCAATCAAGCAGCCCCTTTGCGTCGTGTGCGAAGCACCGAGATTGTTGTTTAGTGACTGGAATTCATCATTGTGGTACTTGAGAGACTATCAGCTATACTTCTGACAGATTATACTCACAACTCAGATAGATGTGACACAGAGATGGGAAACAAGAGTATATCTGGATGATCGAGTAGTTGGAATCTCAGAAGGCCCCATCTCGAATATGAAATGCATGTCTCCGATGACCACTATCATACCTGATATTTGAGATACCGTCTATCTCGGTATGCCTAAGCAATTGATACACTGGGTAACGTCGTTTCTTCAACACCATTCTAGAATCGACAAATTAAACATGCTCTTGGCAATGATGCCTCCATATCCTGGCTTCGCTCACTTTAACGAGTTGCATAGCCAGGTAACTGGATAGAGTGGTAAGGAGGTAGAAGCACTTGGGCATGTGATTTTCTCCGTTTTCGTGGTGACTCTTTTGAACCCTTTCGGGAGCCAAAGGATTCTCTTCACAGAAGCCCTGTTGTGTGTGATGAACTATATGTGTGTTCAGTTTCTGGGACAGCACCGATACAATACTGAGGCCACGATTGAGTACATGGAGAATTATCTTGAGGAGTTTCCTTGTCAGATGGATGTTTGCAGTCGATTCCGCGCCAGCAAACCCAAATAGAGGGTTCTGGAGGCCTTCAAAATGCAGCTTACTTTAGACAAACAGGAGGAATGGGAGAGTGACCCTGCTTGGAACAAGTTTTCTGCTGCTCCAAAGCATCATCGCGTTGAAGAACATAATTAGCAGATCGAGTCTGATATTTCATCATATCTTGTTGACAGATCAGATTTCAACTGTTGGAAGATGTATCTCCTGAACCACTTCTCTGACCATATCTGTGAGCTTGGCAACCTCTTAATTGTATGCTTTGAACACAGAGAAAATGCGATAGTGAATCTTCAACAAGGGTTCCGACAATTAAACCGTCATAAGGCCATATACCAGAGGTTGCAAACATTGGCCAGCCTGAAGGTAATTCAGTATCAAGAGCTAAATGCAAAGGCTGTAAAACAACCTCACAACGATGATATGCCTCTAACAAAAGCACCATCAAGCGAATGATGAACAACCGGTGACCAGAAATCATTCCTCTTGATGACTTGGCCGAGTGGTTTCAAATGGCAAATGGAAGCTACAGAATCATATTGCTTGGTGATTCAAGACATTTGCCGACTTCGCAGAGTATGTCAATCAGGATCAGTATTGCATTCATCTCATTGATGCATAATACATTCCGTACTGTGCGGTAGCAATTCTAGTTACGTCCTTTCAATGATACGAGCAAGTAGTTCATATGGTTTGTTGCACTTGGTCCACAAGGTAGAGAAAGTATCAGCCACCAACGAATGATACCATGCTTCTCTCAATGGGAACGAGTCCGGAGAGCCCTTTTAAGTCGACGGTGGGACATATTCCTGCATGGTTGAACTGTCTGTTCATTGTTGAGGATGTGCAATTGCGCGTGAAAGTGCTCCTTGCCTTAAATCAGATGTTGGCAACAGGGTTGATAACTCAGACTGCTGGTATGGTGATTGTTGAGGAGTGGCATCAACCACCGATGCAATCTTTGATGAATAGAAGATACCATTGTAAGACTCTTTTCGGCATCCAAACAAATGATATTGTCCCTATCCATGCGATCCAAGGAGCTGAATACCACCTTCCGCTGATGCCGCAGCCGCACAGCTTGTGGTGGTACTTGTGCAACAAGATTGCCTTAAGTCAAATCAATTTGATTTACATGTTGATTAATTGACTTGATGATTGAAGTAATCGTTGCAGCAATATATAGATATCTGATGAGTGTTTACTCAGGGTGTCATGATTTTTGAATTGGGAGTTGTGCAAGCTTGTGTATAATTGACGTATCCAGGGATTAAATAGGTAAGAATATTCTTGAAATCGGTAGGACAGTCCAACCAACCTTTGAAATCATTAAAATCTATGGGACCAACATGAAAGAGACAAGGGCAATCAATTACCTCATATGACTGAACCCATTTTTAAGATGTCGTGACGATGCAATCATAACATTAAATGCTTCAAAGCATGGAGGAATACTGCAAATAAGTCAGTTGGATTCTTTGTGGACAATGTGAAGAAAGATTGTCGCGTGGGGTCTATTTAGTGTTAGCAACAATTCCGGACCATTACTTCAGGTCTGGGACCCAGTCAGAACCGAACTGTTGACAACGTGGTACTGCGGGTTGCAAATACACCCGAACCGTCAATTCAGGCACAGTTCGATGGGAATCTCCAAACCCAACTGAATTGGCCGGGTTGTCTGCGGGCCGCCCACGGAGTCCATTTGTAGATGTATATAATGTTCTTCTTTTTGCTGTTGGATGATTGAATATTATTAAAACTAGGTATTTGACAGCCAATAATCTCTTTTTGCACGTTTTGCAATCTATGGCATTGATTATTTTGGAATACATGTTTTTCCTGTTATATGTTGTATTATTTGCTCTAAAGGCAGTCAATAGTGCTATTGTGAGCTCATTTATCTGCGCAAAGCCTTGATTACCTAATATGCAAGACAAAATATTGTTGATGCTCTGTTGACAGAGTTTCATAATGGGGTAACGCATGTGTCCTGCATTGGGTCAAATGAAATGGCTGCCATGACATCGTCTATGAATTATTACCACAGTGTGACACTTAGATTACCCAAAATCCAACGACCAAAATTGTTGACACTCCATTGACACTAATTTCCCAGATGGCACAGAGAGCGTGTCGGTATTATTTTTAACTCGAAAGGAATCCAATACATCGTTTATGAATGGTCGTAACCAATCACCATTTATGGTATACAGGATGAAAAGGAAAAAGATGTTGACTCTCCTTTGGCGCTCATTTTCAAAATGGGGTAGCGACCATGTTGTTTACTGTTTTGCCAAGGATGGGTGCCAGTACGTTGGTCATTGATAACAGTGACCAGGTCACTTTTCAATTTCCACACTTACAAGACTAAAAATCATTGAAACTCTTCAGATGCTCATTTGCAGGATGGAGTAGGGAGTCTGAGGCTACTATTATCTACTCGGAAGGCAGCCAATACCTTGTTTATAAACTGCATTAACCAATCTCCACTTAGGTTACCCAGGATGCACAGCCAAAATCGTTGATGCTCCGTTGACACTCATTTTCAGAATGGGGCACTGACTGTCATTTACTCCTTTCCCAAGAAAAGCTGCCAGTATGGATTCCACCAACCACATAACATTTCAATTACCGTACTTACAAGACTCAAAATTGTTGACGCTCCGCTGGTGCTCATTTACATGTAATCTCTAGTCAAGATCTGCTGCCATTAATAATTGCATTCATGAATATTTGAACTTAGTGGTTGCCTTTCAGCCCGATCAGGACTTGGCTCTATGGCAAAACTGAGCCCAGTAAGATTCAAGCACGGGTCATTCTCATCTGGTTAAAATTTATATATCTTGCCAAATAATGCATTTTGCCAGCTACAGCGTGGTTTATTGACCAATATTTTTACGCGACTGGTTAATATTGTTCCTTAATATTTGACTATATAAAATTCTCAGTCAAACTACATAATGAACTTGATGATGATACGTTGGCGCACTGTGTCCTACTTATTCTTGATTCCCTGATTCCTGCTCGTTTCCATTATATTGCCCATCATCAATGCTTTTTCAACCTTCTTTTTTGAGCGTCGTATAGCCCAAATCAGTTCAGGAACATTTGATGCGGCATTCACATTGTGCTGCTGCAGGGTTTCTGAATCTTCAATGCTGGTGTGTAGTTCCATATCTCATTGATTGTCTACCTGCCAGTCGTCTTCGCTGTCTTCAGGATTATCCAAGTCCCCATTCCAGTTAAGTCAAATTTTGGGGTCTGAAATGCTTTCAGGTGAAGAATCCTGATCACTTTGGACAGGATTGCGGTTGATTCGTTTGATTCGTTTGATTCCGCATCCATTGACTACTTGAGTTCATCCGCCAGGGAGGTTCTTTCCAGACAAAGCTGGTGGAAAAGATGATTTTTCCAACAATTTAAATGCAGCTGCACCATCGTATTGTAACTTCAACTAGGATTCTGTGACGATCTCTTTAGTATCTGAAATGTATTCTATGGTAGTCATTAGTTTATTTTGAGGACAAGATTCCTTCTTTGTAGCTTGGAGGTTTTGGCTACCCTGCCTCATCTCCGAAATGTCGTGGAGCTTGGCCGTTCGGTGCAACTTCTTTTCCTCCACCTCTCTCTTCATCTCCATGTTGTGGTGAGTGCTGGTGGGATCCAATACTGGGTCGTTGCTAGCCAGTAATCCGTGATTGGCTCAAGTGGACTGCCTTACTACCACGTTTTCGCAAAGGGTCTCGCCTGTGGTGTTTGATTGCCTCGACCAGATCACATCTCGCCCAAGGGAAAAACTGGCCTCGACTCCGATACCGTGAGATATGTTAAAGAATATGTTGTGTACCACATCGGAGAGATCGGTGTACTTTGAGTGTGTTTCTTTTTGCTACTGCCACCAGTAGGTGATATCCGGTAACCAAAATGTACAACTGATCCCCCTTGGGTCGGAGTGGTAATCATTTGGATTCAGATTTAATTGCCCCCAGTTCTGGGGTGATTCAGAGTATGAATTGAAAGAGTGCCTTGTGGCTGTCAATAAGTGTGCTGTATGATCGCGTTGTCCGGGTGTCATTTCGGCCACAGTGTTAGACATTAAGTATCCTTCAATATCGCTGGACAAATCATATTGATCACAACAAGATTGACGAGACCAAGGAGCCATTGCGGAGGAGATGTGATTGTTGTTCAGTATGTTTGCAGGTATAGTACCCGGCAAAGGTCTATGTATTGGGAAGTATTTGTTCTGCACATACTTCAGAAAGCTCTCTTGGCATTGGGTAGTATAAGATGTCTCGTCTTCAGGATTAATATCCATTCCCTTACCCCACATCCCAAACTATCGCAACTTCCGGAAAGGATCAAGGATATGAATTGAAATGAGGAGCATCCGAGTTGTTGAAGTCACTTCCGTATAGTATTTGGACAGCTTCTGCCATACAAACTTCATGGCAAAGTAAAAGTCATCCTTCCATTGTGTCGTCTTCTTGGCCAAAGCTCGCATCACGCCATTGATATGATCGCACATGTCATTATAGATAGTGATGACATGATGCAGAGTTATGGTATGCGTTTTCAATACCCACAGTGTCCAGTACCGGAATTGCTGTAAAACCTCCATGACATACTGGACAATGGTCCACTCAGCCTGTGTTGTAAAGAGTGGCCAGTAACGGCAGTATTTGGGATTCTGAAGCCACTTGCGGGTGAATTCTCGTAATCCGTAGGCTCACTCAAGCAACTCCTGTGTTGAATTTCACCATGTTTTCACATCCATAAGTGGTAGGACTGCAATTCATACTTTGGCATTTTGCCAGTCATTGAACTCATTTCAACGACCAGGTGTCAGCGTAATCAGTACAGCAACCATTCTCTGCTATATGAAGATCAGTTTCAGCACTTTCAAAACACGTTGAAATACGTACTTTCTCAATTATCTTTGCTAAACCTGGTCTCATGGCCGACACTATAATGATTCTAGCATTGCCCTCTTTTCGAAGTCTTTGCCTCTTCCCAATGTGTTCATTTTCATTCTCGCCAAACTGCTGATCGCCCAGATGGGTTTCCGAATACTTGATTAAGGCCTTTTACACCCCGACTGCTCATGAATGCCCCAGAAGCAATCTGAATAACGTGCGCCATGGGTAGCAGCTGCATTCTCAATACGGACCACTCAATTCCGGACGCCAGAATGGGTAGTTTGTAATTCATGGGTTATCAAGTAATTGGAGGAAGCATTATCGGTTGTCATTCCAAGTAAACAGCCGCCAGGCAGCTCAAAATGATCAAGAACTTCCTTTAAATGTCCGGCTAGCCATGCTCCACTATGTTGAACCTTGACCTGTAATCGTTAATGAGCTTTTGAAATAGGAAAGGAATGGGCTAAAATCCTCACTAAATGGCTGTTGAACTTCTCCCCAAGCCCAATTTGAACCCATGTAATAGGTCGTGACCGAGGGTAATGCTAATTAGTTTATCGATGTCCATCCGTCTAAAGCTAAACTAACTTTGTTTCTTGAGAGTAATTGATTTTGTAATTGCATCCATTGTCAGTGTGTATTTCCTCCGGCAAATAATGCTCAGGGTGCTGGCTGACGGTCACACCAGCTCGCTTCGTGATGAATTATATGAATCTCGCAGCTCAATGATTGATGTCGCATTCCATGAAATATGAGCCGAAACAAATTCTAAGATGAGGTAGCGAATCCTGGTGTCTTGGTGAAATTTGGCAGTTTCAAAGTCCTTTGATGCCAGTTTAGAGCGTCAATTCAGTAAGTATACTAAAAACCTGAATGGAAAATATGAATTTCCTTTGCGAACTTACAATCAGAATATCTTGACTTCCTTGTTGCTTGAGTATGGTCAAATCTGTTTCATCAACCATTAAACTAGTCAATTCTGTTACCTCTGACACTGTTAATTCATTTAACTTCACAATGTGCGCTGAAGACAGCAACTGTTTGCACACTGAGCTTGTCCCATGTTGTGATGAATGGCGAAGAACTTGATGACAAATGATACATATGATGCTGGGGCTGCCAGGCTCCTCAATTCTACAGTGTAGATAGAATCGACATGAAGGCACATGTCAAGAATTATTCCAAGCAATAGGCCGCTTCTAGCCTACATTCATTGAACCCCACCACTCATCAAAGATGATTTGTACTGTAAGGTCGCTCTAATCAGGGATAAAGACATGTTCATTTTTTGAAGATATCATAACCACTAGCAATATGGTATTCAGAGCTATTGTATCTGACATCGCGGTAGGAAATTGAACTCGGGGTAATTCGATCTGAGTAACTGTCTAAGGATCTATTACTGTCAGGTAGAGTGATGGTTCTTAAATATTGACTTTAGAGCTACAAGCAAGAAAACAGTCAGACCTGTGAGACATCGCATGCATATTTGTGAAGTTGAATACAAGGACATACAAAGACCAGGTGGTTGCGATATCATCACTAGCATTTTTGCCCAGAAAGTCAGCCGCTAGTACGAGTATGGCTCAGCGCTATTGCATTCCTGTCTGCTTATCCCAGAAGCAAGCCCAAAACTCATTGACGCTCTGTCGACGCTCATTTTTAAGAGGTTGTAGCGATTTCATCCCTAACATTGTTGCCTATAAAGGCAGTCAATATTATGATTATAGGTGTATGCCGTTGCACAGCCCTGGAATAATCCATGATGGAAGACCAAAAATCATTGAGGCTCTGTTTATGCTCATTTTCAGGAGGTGTTAGCGATATGGTCTGTGGCCTTTGTGTCCATAAAGACAGCCAATTCTGTCATTATGGCGTAATGCTGTTGCACAACCCAGTCATTATCCAAGATGCATGACCAGAAATCGGTGACGCTTTGTTGACGCTCATTTGTTGGATGGGTGAACAAACATGTCGCTTGCCTTTTCACATCCACCGCCGGCTACTAACTCCTCTCTGGATTGATGTGACTATGCAACCCTTCGATGGCTGTCAAGATCAAAGTTGTATCATTGACGATCTGTTGATGGTCACCTTAGCGACATACAAAAACTCATTCAGTGTGCCATCATTTGGGTTAAAATTCTTACTGTCATTATTGACAGCCAATATACAGTCGCTAGGTTGAATCAAATGTATCCAATATCATCGAGGCCTCTCAGTTTCTAAGCCACCAGTATTCACATCATCATTCTGACAAATGACCTCGCATGGTCGCATTTTAGGGCTTTCAGCCGGTCTGTTATGGCATATAGATTGATTAACTAATTTGACGCATATAGAGCCTGACTTCTTGATCTTTCTTTTTGCAGCTAGTTTTCCTCAATTTCCATGACGTACTTTAAGCCATTTTCAAAATCTCCACCATGAACAGCAGGTCGCAGCAGGGAGTTGTGCAGTTAGCTGCATGAACTAATGCAGCATAAAGGCTGCCATTCATCCGGGTTCAGCCCGCGCACTGACCACTCGTCCTATCACTTGCATGATATCACTGAATTAAGGTTTGTTAGTACATTTTGTCTCTATTTTAGATTTTGCTTTCTAATGTAAACATAACAGGCAAGTCGATACCAAGTTTGCAAGCTGTCAATCAACCAGATTTGGAGTCAAGATCTGTCGCATGGCCCATACGACCATTGCACACACACTGATGAAGTATTATGTGTCACAATTTGGTAACTGAAATCAGGGAAATGCTGATACATAGCAAAGTAGGTACACAAATTGCTTTTACAAGAGGTAGGTGATCAAAATTAACTATTTGGCTATCTATACCTCCAGCGATGCGGGAGGCATCACCATATCTTAATCAGTATCCGCTTACTAAATGGTAATTAACTAGGTATGCTTCATGCAGGGGCAAAAACTTGTTGGTGCAACATGCTTCAGATCCTGAATTAGTATCGAATTGGTCACTGCGTCGGGCAAATGAACTGTTATGAGTTTGTGAGTCTGTGAATTCTACTGAACGCAGCCTCATTTGAATACTTGCTGGTCGAGAACTCACTGCTGGCATTTGGGATTATTGTCAGATGATATCAAGTGTCAGCATATACCCTCCAAATGTCATCGGGGATGGTGTGGCTGCAGTTGTGTCTATTTGGAGCTTGACAACTGCCGGAACATTCAGTCTGGCAGTCCCATACTTCATATCTCGCTCACAAATGTAGTTGGCTGCATCCCCCCATCCCGGTTGGGTCAATTCGTGAAGCCTCATCTGATTCTGCCCAACACTCTCTATGCAGTGCTGTACTGTTTTGGACATTGTTGTCATCGCCAAGCCAGGTTCCTCATCATCACTCAGCTTGCCAAGCTCTGTATCATCTTGATCTTCTTCCTTGTCTTCCCCATGCTGTTCATCATCAGAACATGCAAGTTCGTTCAGACTGTCTCAGATAGTATTCAACATATTTCAAACAGGTTGATGATTATCAGCCCGAAACCACATTTGAAAGTTTCAAATGTGGTTTCGGGCTGTCTGGTCGTCGCCCCCATGTTTGCAGCAGTAGTTATATCTTTCAGCTCTTCCATAATCGCTGTCTCTCTTTCTTGAACTCACATTCTTGCCACAGGAGTCTCTCTCTCCACATAATCCTCGATCCATATCTCATTCTCTTCATTTCCTACCATGTGCATTTTATGTTGTTTCTCTGCCGAAAGCTTCTTTTTAGATAGTATGCTGTGCAATGCTCCCAGAGCTCGGACCCTGTCCGCTCCAAGCTACTCTTGCCTTCATTCGCTTGATGACGTTGGTGTGTGGACTGCATTGTCGATGTGCCGTATTGGCCTACTGGATGTGGAGAAAAGTTCCTTTTCGGAGCTGTGACTATTGTATCGTATGTTGACCTTGTTGTTGGGCGAGATGTTGAATGTTGCAAGATATAGACCACATGGAGGCAAGCTGAGTCTTTGATGTCAAGGTTCGTACGTTACATTAACTGGAACAAAGCAAAATCTGCGTTTTGACTGTCATTGCAGTCGGAATCATAATGCTAACTGTAACTCATAACTTGATGGATAGTGTAAGTTTCATGTATGTTTCCGGCGATGTTTTGAGACAAACAACACCAGATGACCTTTCAGTTGGAGAATTTCCTTTTTATATCAATCAAACATGAGATATCAGCTGTAGTTGACTACAATTTATCCCGGCAAACAAACGAACAACCAACATCGGACCGGCTTACTGCAAATCGCGGGACTGCTGGAATCACCTTCAACTTACAGCGATTTGCAGCAGGATATATGTTGAGTAGAATGTCGAAGTTTACATTCATTCATTCTCTTGTGACTTGTAGCTTACTATATATTCCTCAGGACTTTCCACTTTTCGTTATCATCTTCCTTATCAATCCCACAACGGCAAGTCACGGTTCCACAAACACCTCCACCCATTGTGAGCTGATCTGAATCAAGCCGAATGTCTGGCACTTCATCCAATGCGCCCCTGGCTGAGACCCAGCAGCAACGCAGACACCAGTGAGTCCACCGCGGCACTGCAATTGCAGCCACTGAAAATATGACCCATGACACTTATCGAATAAATGAAAGTTAAAATGGACCCTCTAACAATAGGCAGTGGCGTGCAATCAGATGTGAGTAGATCCATATCAATATAGAAGACGGTCAACTGATAATATGATGTACTGCTTGTGTATGTGGAGAGCTCCATGACTAATTAATCCCTGCCTACAATGGTAAACCTCCATGGTCGACAAAGGTATTTGCCCGCATAGTCCGCAAAATAGAACATCATGATGTTATCAGCTTTGGGGTTTTTGCGGACAAATTTCGGCATAATGGTTCCCGGGAGTAGACAAACTAGGCTTTAATGTTACTAGAAGAGGCTACGGAGTCGTATATGGTTGAGGTAATAGCTGAATCTTCCTTTTAACAGCAGCAACTAATTTCTTGTAGGTTTTCAACATGTCTGCCACTATGGCGAGGTAAGGAGGTTGGGTACAGCTGGAACAGTCTGACATGCTCCTTGCCTTGAATATGGCCAAAATGGCCAAAAGAGGGTTTTCGTGCGGCGCAATAGAAGAAACACAACAACTAATGACGAACAATCGCACCAAAGTCCGAGAAGAGAAGAAGCGAGGAGTTGAGTTTCCTGGGCATCAATTGGTGAATGCTGTGATAGACAGACAGCCAGCAATGGTTGATTAAAATCATACCGCCAGTTCCCTTCCATGCCAAAATGGTACAACAAAGAATCTGCAGACATGCCGGAAGTGCAAAGGAACCGGTGCACCTCCATCAGACCCGGCAGCACCTCCCCCTGGAAAGTGACATGCGCCACCAGGTGACACTGACGGAACTGAAAGTTATGAAATTGAAGGTATGCCATCCGTGTGTGTGTATATACATTCTCCCCTTTGAAACACTCAAAATCTCAATCATAATGCATATGCTAAGGAGAGCAAGCGCGATAAAGATATTATTTCAGATTTGCCGAGTACACTATTTGGTTCATGCAAATACTGCTGACATTGATTTTGAAGACGACCGAAGCCTTTTGAGCGAATCTGGGAGTGAAGAAGATAAATTGATTGAAAGCAATGGGATTGTTGAGTATTATTATTATCTACTATCAGTGGACACTTTAAAGTATATTTCAAAGGATATATATTTATATGCACAATTCAAGAACAATGTAGTGATAAATGATAACATGCATGAAGAGGATAGAATGACTGCCAAAATACAGTTATTGATGTTCTATGCCAAAGTGAATGGTTGCATAATGCTGATACGCCTGTGGCAAAATGAGCATCACCAGAGCGTTAACAATTATTTGTTCTGTAAGTCAGGTAATTAACATGTGAATTAGTCGTTGTTATCCATAATCATTGTATTGGCCGCCGTTTAAGGCAAAAGCGAATGCTACACTTTCGCTGCCCCATTTTGACAATGAGCGTCGACAGAGCTATAATGATTTTTGGTCCTAAATTTTCAGTATTCTTCGTGGTAAATGATCGCAGACATCTATTAGCATGATTTTGCCAGCCTTTATAGCCTGATCAGTGAGATGTGGTTCCACAACAGCCTCCCAGACAATCATAATTTATTTTGTTTTCAATGCTGCAACTCAGTGATGCTGAACGTTCTAGCCTATACAACCGGTTAGAACTGTATATGTAGACATTAGCGGCCATCTCGTGCTTTCATTAACAATCTTGGAAGGCCAATGATCATTGATGCTCCGTTGATGCTTATTTTCAAGATTTGGCTGGGATGGTGTCACTTTCTCTCTGGCTATTAATGGCGGCCAATAGTTCGCTTATGCATAACAAAGAACAAATCACTTTTCAATTACCTGACTTACAAGACTAAAAATTGTTGACGCGTCATTGATGGTCATTTTCAAGATCGGGCAGGGAGCATGTCGCTTTCTCTTTGGCCTTTAAAGGCGGCCAATACTTTGATTATGCATAACAAATGACAAATCACTTTCCAATTACCTGACTTACAAGACTAAAACTCATTGACGCTCCATTAATGCTAATTTTCAAGACTGTTCCAGTAGCTTGTCGCAGTCTCTTTGGCCTTTAAAGGCAGCCAAAACTTCGCTTATGCATAACAAAGAACAAATCACTTTTCAATCACCGAACTTACAAGACTAAAAATCGTTGACGCTCTGTTGACGCTCTGTTGACGCTCTGTTGACGCTCTGTTGACGCTCTGTTGATGCTTATTTTCAGAATGGGGCAGGCAGCATGTCACTGTCTCTTTTGCATAAAAATGCGGCCAATACCTCATTTATGATCATTTGCATCCAATCGCCACCTAGTTTACCCATGATGCAAGACCAAAAATTATAGATGCTCCATTGACTATCATGTTCAGCATGGGGTAATGAGTCTGTCTCTCTTGCGTTTTGTTATAAAGGTGGCCAATTCATCTGAAAAGGACAATGGTGTGTGAAATTTACTATGTTGCAATTTGCAGTAGGATATCTAAATGCGACCATAAATTGAGAAACCCGAAACAAAGAACTGGAGATTTGAACCGACGGGTCTAGCCAAACACGGCCAAAGCTGCCGATTGATGGGTATGGGTCCGAGTTGAGTCCGCAGAGACGTAGTGGGTCAGGTTTCTGGTCTGTTCTGGAACCAAACAAAACAGTTTTTGTTGTGCAAACCCACACCGCTGACTGGTTACCTTGACCTGTTGCTAACACTAGGTCCATTGTTGGAAACCAATTTCACTTTTTGCTGATGTAGTTGATCTGGCTTTGCTGAGTATTCACAGCGGGGTATTGCTGACATCGAATGTAGCAATAATGTACCAGTATAATACGTGGTGGTGGTAATAATGATGGTGGCAATGGTAATAGTGGTGATGGGGGTGATGGTGGTTATTAGAAAAGTTTGAATGGAAGCTTCAGAAGAGGATTATCAGATAGCAGTGATACCTTGAAGTCATCCGGAAGCAGGCGCTTGGTCTCTTTGCCGATTATGAGCCAATTCTTGTTGGTGAGGAGGATTTGGCTTGGCTACATGTGCAAGATCACATTGAAAATCCTCCCACTGCAGGCTCGTTGGCCAATATGAAGCGTACAAGCAGCCTCCCAGGTGTATATCAGTCATTTTGAGGATGGAATGCACTGGTTTGACGATCGTTTCAGGATTTAAGTTGTGGGTGGGTCTTTATCTGGCACTTTGGAGGGTGGATGGAAGGGTGATAATATGGAGTTATTTGGTGAGGCTTTGGGTCTCTTTATGGTGTTTTGTTTATTTTATTATTACATTTTTCATATTCATCCTTGAAGGGCTGTGTTGAGAGTTCACAATGTTGGGATTAATCATTGAGACGTTTGTTTTTGGGAAAGGCATAGTGGCAGCAACAGTACTCTGAATATGGCTATCATTTAATTGACAGTTTGGTACCTTTACCCAGCAAGAGTTAGCCTGAATGATTACTGAAATGCGAATGCTTTTCGGTGGTTTGTGAGAATGTTTTTCATCAAAGGAACGCTATCAACAACCCTGCAGCATACTTGCCACCTGCCATTCGTAGTTTCAACTTCCCATCCATCCAAGGAGTTTTAAGTGTGGGTGGCGGGAGAAGTCAACATCCTGGAATCATCAACAGGACAAAATCACGCATCACCAAGATGCTTTTAATCATATCAACAAATCCTTTTCATTACACAACGCCTCAATTTATTTTGCGCTACATGCATTCACATTTGCTTTTGTCACTACTGTAATGTTATTGGACTTTTCACTCACCGCCTTTTTAAATCATGACAAGAAGCCGCTGAACTTCGGTTCATCCTCCTCTTTCTTACCGCACAAGGAGAAGCAGATGATCAATCTGTGACTAGCATCTCAATTGCGATTTCTGCATAAGACCCACCAAGTACTACTATCATTGGGATGACTATTCTGAACCCGACCATGAGCCACTTCTGCGACCATGCAATAAGCAGTGGACAAGTGGCCATCAATTGATTTCTGCACATCGACACTTGGAAAACGAGTTGCGGCAACTCAATCAACTCCTACGTCAGTGCAATACCTACATCCTGAGGATTGGAAGGTCTATATTATCTCGGAAAACGTGGATGAATGCGAGCTTGCATCACTTATATCCAAGGCAGTTCCCGATTAAGCGTTTGAATGACTGATTATACCCACTGATTTAGCTAATTGCTAGAGAAAGACTTCAAACGAAGCCGGTATGGAATTTGTTGCCTCAAAAGCTGGAAATCTGTGGCAATGAGTGCTCTCTGCTGATGACTTGACAGTACACATTGTTGGTGCAGAATACAACGCCCAGTTATTACTTTCACACGTTCCAGCGATGGTCATGCCACATGTGAAGCCTTTAGCTATGTGTTAGGCAATGTTTGTGAATCCCTGTGCCACGAATGCGGTGAAGACCGCCCAGATTCATTTTTGGTGGTAGAAGGAAATTGCCAGGATTGATCCAGCCCAGAGGAACTCAGACACTGCACAGGCTTCACTTCAGAGGTAAATGAATCATCTCAGGGATTGTTTTCAGCACTGACATTGTGCATCCCGCTCTCGCCAAGCTTACTTGCTCTTGTGCGGTATTGCTATACTACGGTGAGGCCTTCATTGACTCGATTTATGGATTTCGAACACTGTCGGCAATAGAGATCTGGTCAAAGGTTGCCTGGGTACTGGCCATGGACAGGTTTACATGCCCCACAAAGTTTTGTGAGGTAATTTCAAAGTTCCCCTCTTGGTTAATGGTTGTCTTGATGATCAGTTTAGGAGTGCAAGTTTCGATTTGCTGTGACTGACATCGTGGGTCTCGTTCACTGGACATACTTCTATGGTGGATGGTAAATGGGAATGAAAGATATACCATTGATTGATCAAATCAACCCGCCATTCATTACCCTTACTGCGACGGCAATCCATTATTATATATTGGCCTGGAACTCAGCGGAGTTTAGGGTCCTGCCAGAGTTTGGTCGAGGAGATGGAGCACATTGTAACTGAAATTCAAGAAACATTAATCACATGGGTAATAATGCATGCATAGATGTATTTTGTTGTCTCCAGGAGGATTTTCGTTCTTCCTTACCAGAGGTTCAAGCTGAAACGATGGACAATATCCGCAGCACTATTCGCGGCAGGTTCCTCTGAAGTAGTTCGCATCCAGCGATGGTTCAACCTTAAAATGATCAGGGCAGCATTGATGAGGGCATTCTTAACTTAATTCGGGATGAGCCAATAGAGTAGTCTGACAATTCTTTTCATCATCTCAGCAGCTGTGTTGCTACTACTGAAGCTAGAATGCAACTCTCTGCTGTTTGGCCTAAGGGTGGGTCTGCCATTGTCCGCAGCAGCCAGCCCATCCCCTGCAGCACCTGCAACAGCAATGACATCACCAGTATCACTATACATGACCAGCATTGAGGATGCGGGATTAATCGATGGGAGTACGATCATAGGGGGTGCGATGTCGCTTCGATGGTAGAGATGGTGTAAGTGATCGGATGTAGGATTTCCTGTGTGTGCTATTCCATTGAAGGTTTCGTCAATATATAATAATAGTAGTTATTGTAATAGAACTGATTGTTTCCAGAAGTCTGATCTGAAATGCATGAAATCATGATCGCAATGATGCATAACTCTCCTGCAATGGTGGAACTGCAAGCTACTGACAATCCTGAATCAACGAATTAAGTTTGAGAACCACTTCTGCATGGTAGCTGTCATTGGTCAAATTAAGCCAGGAAGGTCTTTAAAAACAACACCTACACGCTTCATTGAACAGATGGAGTGAGTTCAATCATCATTGTGAGTACAAATCGAATTGGGCAATGTAGGAGTATGCCAACAGATGATTTGTGATATTGCAGAAGGAAGTGTGAACTGTTCATCAAGTGCTTCTTGTCACATTCACAAAGCGGGTACACTGGTCATGACACTTGAAAACAGCATCGCGACAACTCACAGAACACTCTGGAACAGTACAGTACTGCAATATTTCAGGGAAACTATGATTTCATCTTTTGAGCTTGTGGGTTCAATAAATGTAATAAATTTAATGAAGGAAATTTAGTTTTTGCTGATGTACAACTGGCAATGCCAGATTCACTGCAAATGTGAAGTGAGATCCACTACTTCATTCAATACCAGATCGAGTGTGTCAAGCAAAGTCAGATTCACTCGTACCAACTATATTCCAAAAAATGCAGACTCACTGTTTTCAGCAAAATCGAATTAGTCGATACCAGTGTGTTCTGATTCACAGCCACCAGCAAATCCAGTTACACCCCTCCCAGCACTACCAGTGAAGTCAGTTTTATCTATCACTGTAAAGCAAAATTCACCACTCCCAGTGAAGCTAGTGTCACCTGCAGCAAAGATAGTATCACTCGTACCCACATAGCCAGATCCTACACAACCAGCTGGCTCCCAGTGAAGTCAGTTTCACTCCTACCAGTTGAGCTGGATCAACTGCTATCCGCATGCTCAGAGCGAGGCCTGAATGTCAGAGAGGTGAGAGTGAGCATGTCAGAGTGGTGAGACCAAGCATCTGAGATATCAGAGTTGAAAGCACAGCTACACCAGTGGAGAATGTGAGCATGTCAGAATTGATGGAGCAAGCATGTCAGTGTTGTAAGAGTGAGCATGTCAGAGTGGTGGAAGCAAGCTTATCAGAGTTGTCAAAGCAAGTATGTTAAAGTAAAAATAGTTCACTTCGAAGATGTGAAAGGCAATGTCTGTATTGGAAATTAATGAGTAGTTGTGATTAATATATCATATAATCCATCAATTGATATACCTATGACATTCGCTGCCTGTGAATTGCTGCAATTATTCAGCAGTGTGATTGGTACATTACCGGTGTTTTATCATGGGTCACAGGAAATGGCTCTGGGACAGTTCATATTAATTGGTATCAGGGCAATACAAGAGGTTGATTCTCATAAAGAGTTTTTGTCCGGGTGGAATGGCTTGGTCAGAGTGGAAGAGCTCTGTCAGAGCCAGCAGAGACATCCCTGTGGCAGGATACTCCACACCAGGCATCAATAGCAAATGGCCTGTTGAATATCACCCTCCAATTGCAGTTTCGCCGTTTGTTGTCGCTTTCTCAGTCTCCAATTTTAAATGAACACTCTGCTGATAGGGCCAACTGTGACCATATGTTGGAGTGGGTTCATTGGGTATACACTTACATCAGAATTGCAATGCAATGGGTGATCCCACGAAAACCTGTCTTCACTTTCCTTCTACCTGCGTGCACAATCCAATTCTCTTGGTACTAATTATACACATCATTACGAGTCGCCTGATCCATGTGGCTATTGACAATCCATTACTTGTTCTGTCTGTCTCCTGTTTTACTACAATTAGCTATACTGTCTCCTGTCCTACTACAATTAGCTATTTCTGGAACTGTGTGAGTGAAGCTGATGATGTTTCCCACACTGAAAACGTGCAAAGCCAATGCTGCAGGTGCTTTTCTACCTCAGCAAAATGTATTTTAGTCACTGGAAGCTTCCAGGAGTGTCTGAGAGGATGTGAATTGTAAACTTAGAAGCGTCAGTTTCAGGAGAGTATCAGACTCTAGGAGGGCATTCCGGCTGGCTTTGGGGGTAACTGGGATCTCTGATGACGGGTACAGGAGTACCATGGGAGTGATTGAGATGAGCTTGGGAACACGTCAGAGTGCTGGAGAGAACTTTGGGTGCACCTGGGAGAGTCGCCGAACCAATGCAGGAATTACAAGCAAACTTTGAGAGATGGCTGGGTTCTTTTAGATACTCATTCAGAGGAATACAAGCATGATCTGAGACTCACCGGATGTACACAAGCAATCGGTTTCCCTCAACGGCAAATATGATGCATGGATTATTGTTCATTATCACTGCAGAATCATACTAGGTATCATCATCTTCAACATTGAATTCTTTGCCTCGCTGCATTAAGGAGGCAAAGAAAAAGTCAAGTGGTTCAAACATAAATGCAGGTATGCCGAAACAATAACCTGACTAAGCAATCGGATGATATCAATCAAACATGGTGACAATGTTATTCACTCCATATCCCATCTCATGATGTCCGACAAAAGCAGGAACACACAATTCATCAACGGCACAAAGAAGATGAAGGCCCGCCTTGTATGTGCCAATTATTTGTACCTGGCAAGCGGATGAGGAATTCCAATGTCGTTTGGCTCGATTTGTGATATCTAACAAAGGAGTAATGAGATGTTAGCTCGCTGCGAACCTCAATGGGCGTCTGAAAGGCAATGATTATTCGGATGAAAAATGGGAGCAACCAACAAGGAAAAGAGGAGGGCCAGATGGGGAGTGCTGTGGGGAAAAGAGGAGTGCACAGAAGGTGTCGAATGAGAGCAGAATGAAAAGAGGCGCCAAATCCAGGCTGAGGAGCGCCGATGGAGATTGAGGAGCGCCAACTCTAGGCTGAGGAGCGCCGACAGGGATTGAGGAGCCCCCATACTAGCGGAGGAGTGTTGAAAGCGGGGGGCGGTGGGGGTGTGGGGGTAAGGAGTGCAGGATCTTACATAGCAGCAACAATCCAGACCGAGGTGCGCCGGTGGGAATTGAGAATCTCGGAAAGGGGGGGAGGAATCGAGTGCAGAATGAAATAGAAAACTGTGAATCTTTGCTGAGGAGTGTGGACAGGAATTGAGGAGCGCGGAAAGGGGGAATTGAGTGCGGAATGAAATAAAAGAGTATCAATCTCGGCTAAGGAGTGCCGACGGGAATTAAGGAGCACCTGCCCTTGCGGAGTTGCACCGCAAGGGGTATGAAGCGGCCCACTAATGTGTGATTGATAGGTGCAGTGACTTACAGAGTAAAATTTATCACAGGGGATTCGCAAAATGTTCCTCGATATTCATCGTGAGAAAACATAACTGTGGCCTTCTTTCCACTGGCGTATTCAGAGAGCGCACAATGAATAGCGGCAGCTGCTAGCGCTAAAGTCTGACGAGTGAGAGGTGGGAAATACTGTGATGTTGTTGGCTGGCACCGCAAGCTATTGGCGGTGAAGAAAATATGTTGCTAAATGAGATCAAGCACTTCCATTTGCGTAACCCATGACTTCTTATCGTCAACGACCTTGGGGAGATATGTCTCGTCAAACAGCAGCTCCTTAACCTGAATCCAAAGCTCGGTCTCAGAGCGCAAATCCAACCGGTAACTACGGACAAGAGATCAACGTATCCCATCTGGCAACCGTCCACGAATGGTACTTATCTTCAGTTTCACCTGTGTATAGCATGGGGCATAGTAAATATACAAAATATGATAGAGAAGCATCAAACAGAATTTAAGACTTACAGTTTCTCGTGTTTGCAGATCTATTTTGAGGGATGGCCCGCTGGGTAACTGCCACACAGATGGCGAACATACAGAAGTACCTGCCAAAGCCCGCTGACGATTCTCAGCTTCATTGGCGAGTTTCCAAGCTTCTTCAACCATCGAGTACTTGTCATTGGTTAATATTGGCCAAGGAGTCTTCCTGAATACAATTGCCTGCATGAACCATTTCCCAACCTCAAATGTAGCCTGTTGGTGTTGGGGAACGTTGTGATCTGCACTGGCCTTTGGTTGTGGACCATTCTGGTCTCCACTAGACTTGCGTAGCGGCAGCGCCTGGGTGGATGGTGCACCATCAGACTCAGATGATTTGTTCAGGATGGTTGACTTTTGGCGTTTCAGCAGTGCTGGTGCCATTGCCGGAGCTGGATTTCGGGAATTTGGAAGCGGAGGGCATGCAATAACAGTATCGGCATGGCTCCATATCTTCGGCAGTGGAACCTTTGAAGTTCGTAACGGCTTGTCCCGGTGCGCCTGGCCTTGAAGGAAGACCTCCTGCTGGTAATCCAAATCGTCATCTTCGATGTCGGACCATAAGGTGGACTCTCCAGGGTCTTCAGTTTCGTCATCACTGAGCATCTGATTGGTATCGTCATCCTGCTTCAATAATGAAATCGAGAGACATAAGTCATCCGTTATAAAATGCACGATGGAAGGCAAACATTTGATGGACAACGAAGTGTGGCTCTTTTCATGAATGCCAGTGCGCTCTCAAGGTGTGCTTCTTGAATCGTCTGTGAATATCGATTCCTCACCTGGCTGGGTGTAGGTTTCATTTGGGATAATGATGACGGAAAGGTGGAGAATATGGGAGGGAATGTATAAGCAGTAAATATAAGATTAAGTGCAACAGAATATCTGGAAAAATAAAGCAAGAAGTTGCACATAGTCGAGGAGGATGCAATTCGAGGCGCGCCTTGAAGGGTTCAGGAGAAATGACGTCAATGGTTAATATTTAAATTGAGGACGGCAGTCCAGTGTTGCGATATAGGATGTTGGTAGGCGGACCAGAACAGATGGGATTCCTTGTCAGGTGTGCCGGAAAAGATGGATCCCTAAGGCCGAATGTAAGCATCTCCTATCAACAACACTCTGTAGGGATGCAAACATTGGAGGTTGGCTAAAACCTACACACATAGAATAGAACCAGACGAACCGGAAAAAAGCTCGCGACATTAACTAACCCTCAGTGCTGGCGAAATGCGGCACTGAGCACCTGAAAGAAAACATGTGCCCCTGCATATAACACTCTAAACGTAGCCATTATGTGTGAATGTTCGAGTATTTGAGGTGACCGCATGGCATAGAATTGGTGCAGCATTTAGAATCTGCAGAACTTGATAGATTTGGGACCTTGAGAGTGACGGCTGAGTTGGAAGGGTTCATACTGAGATTGTTATCGATCGAGAAGAAATATGAATCTTTGTATGTGGCATATCCACAGGAAAGACATACGAATTTTCACGATATTCTATTCTATTGACATGCTGTAGCCAAGTTAGCGGTTGATAATGCAATATCGTAAGCATAACTTTCCTTTTATGCATTCATCTGGGCCATGTCTGCAGAATAACCTTCACAACAATGTTCATTTAATGCAGGAGAGAGAATTTGGTAAACCCAGGAGAGATACAGGCGCAGAGAAAGAATGGTAAGGTAAGATGGATAACTCAGGGGTAATCATATTGATTCAAGCACTTGGCGATGCCAAGATTGCTAACAAATGGGTCATGAATACCCACTCACATTCTGATTTTGCACCTAATATCGAGTACGTTGCACACCATTGAATCACATATTCATTGTGAGTCTCACCGCTACAACGTTGACTTCAATTACTGTTGGGGTTGAAAGCTATATGCTACAATGGTATGAATGCGCAGTGAGACGTCATCTCACAGCGGGCAGAGGAATGATGGTTGCATGCATATGCATACAGTTCCAGAAATTGTGGTGCACCGAAGTTTAAATGGTTATGCTTGGATTGAATGGCTGCAGATTGCAAGCTCGCCTTACTCTGACAGTTAATTGCACACTTCAAAGCTGTCTTTTCTAACCGTGAGATTTCAAGATTCTCTCTCTTCGCATGTCACTCTTGATGGAAATAGGTTCACATAATCGATTTTCAGATACGAGTTTTAGTGGCCCAAACTTACAAGTTAGTCAGAATCGAGTTAAGTCGACATTCACAGTATTGAGCACTTAAGCCTCATTGGGTAAGTACTGTACATGGGTGAGCGGGAGTTGCCGGCCATCTTGCAGAGTTGCTGAACAGAATCTGTCTTTTGAGATTCACACTCTGCAGCGCCAGCTCTTTTAACGGAGCCTGAACATGCAGAAGCTATTTTAGGATTTCAAAGCATTGGTCCAAGCATACTACTTAGTCAATATAAAGTTAAGTGGGTTACTAATTGGCTTGGTCTGTCCATTGATGGGTTAGTTGTACAAGGCGACCTTCCTCCAACAGTCAAGTTGACATGGAGCAGATAGTTCAATGCATTTTACAGGCGACCTTCATATCCTGAGCAAGCATAATTTGATATATCAGCAGAAGCCGGGCGGGATGAGCCGCCTGCACCTAAATGCGAAGTGTCTTGATTGATCACAATCTGTGTGCACTGCGTCCACTAATGCAAAGTCAAAGAACACATGATGAGTATGAAGTGTCGCTCTCAAGGTGTGCCTGGGCTGGAATGATACATCCAAAATGAGTTGCAGCTTGTCAAATTTGGCTTCATACAAATCGAAGAACATCATTCTGGACTGGATGGGAGATTATTGTTGTGCCAGAACTTCAATCAGAGGCCAGGAAACACCTGGCAAGGAAAGATGCAGCTTAGCCATAAATACCTGAGCAGTGTCTCAGTATCCGACATTCTGCAATGCGGATCATGAAATTCTGACAGAAGTACTCAATATTGCCTGGACTAACTTTATTGCCACTGTAATTGGCAAATATGGAGCGATCAATCGGTCATATGGATATCGACTCGAGCCTTTCCAGTGCACCTGAATTTCGATCAAATGGCAGCAAAAGCTGCGGGTTTGCCTCGAATAAGTGAGCAGTGTTTCATATTTTGGCCGAAGTACTCAATTTCACCAAGAGTGTCTCAGTGCCAAATGGAATTGGCAAATGTGCTGTGCTAGAGCTGTCATAATGCGACTCAAGACATATGCAGAGAATTCTCCGGAGCACCGGAATTTTGATCATTTGCCTGCAAATGCTACGGCAGTGCTATGAATCTGGAAGCCAGTATCTCGTATTCTGACACAGCAACTCAATAACGCCTCACTTGACATTATCGCCAAATGGGATTGGCAAATAAGCGGGGCTTAATCTGATATCACCAGACTCATGACAGATCCCAAAAATTCCTCAGTGTACCTGAAAGTGGTTGAATTATACATTTTTTCTATTGCTTTGATTTCGAAATGCGTACGTGGCCTCAGGCTTGCGGTGTACCACAAATTCGCAATGGACCAATAATTCGAAGCCCATTGCTACATCATACTCAATATTCAACTTCTGCCAATTATCATGGGATAGGCCAGCTGGGAAAGTGTAATGTACCTTATCAATTCACTTCATCTCATATTTGTCATTATTAGTAATCAAGAACGCCAATGAGATCTGCCTGAAACAATTCCACCATCAGATCTTTGATTCGCTTCAAAAATACCAGAGGGAAAGGAATTACCTATGCATTATAGTGTGCCTTACAACGACCGTTTTGACTATTTGTATCAGTTATGATTATGTTGGGTGACTGTCCAAAGAGGCATACCTTGATGAATCATCCTAAAATCTAAGATGATGGTTTATCAGACTGCAAAGTGTCTCCATTCTCTGTCAGCCGCTTCATATGGTCCTCAGAAGACTCCAAATTCCGGTAAATCATTATAGTAATGATGTTTGATCGACTCATCAAGCCATGCAAGCACTCTCATTTGCGCAACTCCAGAGAGTTGATGGAGATCGCTTGTGCAGTTATCATAGCCACCAGGACCTGTATTCAGCAACCATGTGTGTGGTACTTGGTTTTGCCCTAGCCGGACAACTCGTGCAAATGCCTGCCGCTGCTTGTTCAATACCCAGAACATCTGAGTTATTACTGCATGGTTTGCAGCTGTATGATTTAGGCCAGTCCCGCCGACTTTGGGCGTGGTTACGAATATAGAGGGATTTCGTGAATCCTGGCATTTGAGCTGCATTTCTGAGTGTTCATCATTGCCCATTTCTGCATACATGTGAAGTATATCCACATTATCTGCAAAAAACTTCGTTCACAACCACTTCAATTGACGAACTTGGCCAGGAAGACGACAACATAGCATTGCCTTTGGTGGAGGGGGTGCACCGAGGAGTGCATTTCCATTTCTGTCTTGTTCCTGAAGGAGCGCCTCTCTTGATTCATCGTCCTGGTCAGGTTTGGGGTACTTCGCCAGTTCCTCGACAAGCATAGGCAGAAATGTCTCTCTCAGCAATCGGATAATCGGAGATTCCACCAAAGTATCAAGTTGCCATTCATCGTACCATTGTCCAGAAAGGTTGTAGCGATCCTCTGTGTCTCCCAGCACTAACGAGACACATGCTCGCCGCCATCTATAAACCATGCATGCTCCTGAATCACCCTGCGAAGTGTATGTCTCCAAAAGAGTCTTCAGTGTTGAGTGCTCGTCTTCTGTCCACTCAAGATCGATATGGTGTGTATTCTCCTTCGGTATCCGAACCAGTGGTTTTTCATTGGCTATTCGATTCCGACCACCTCCTGATTGTCCATGGCTTTGCAATCTGTATCATTCTATGCGCCGTATGCTGTTGGGCTTGTGCATTTTCGGTCCGGATGGCATGCATCAAACTCTTCACAGCGGAATACAATACGTCAGCACCATGCTTCTCCATCATAGTACCATACTCTGGATCCTCAGGTGCACCTGAAAACAGCCACATCATTCGAAAACACCAGTCATAAAGTGAATGGAATTCCAGTCTAGTAGTGACTTGAAGTTTGAATCCAATTTTCACATTCATCGCAATTTGCCAGCCCACACTGTTCTTTGTCCTGTCCCGATGGGACTCATCAAAAATCCCAAAACTCCTGCCACAGTAGGAGAGTTAACCGTTGCTTGATGGTTTCGGTCTGGATGTTAAGATATCTTACGACAGAAGGTGGATATTCCATCGGTTTTCCGGCTCATCAATACTGGTGTTCAAATCCTTGTGCGTGAGATTTCCATTTTCGGCGTGAAACAAGTTGACGAGTTTGAAATCGGTTCCATGTGTCATCTCATCAATGAAAGTCTTGAACATCTCTGCCACTGCGGTCATTGGCACCACCGGGATAGGTTCAAGGGCTGATATAAGTGCTGGATGGCCATGATGCAGTGTTGTCTGGATCTCCAACAGGTGGCGGGGCACAGAATTCAATCTCTGGAGCGGTTACCACTCCCGTTCTTCACCGACAATGCCGGGAAAGTCATTGTCTGCCAAAATCACACACTCTTCAAGGGTATTCCCCCATAAAATGGACAGTGGCAACACCATTTCAACTTTGTCAGTCACCAATTTGCAAAGCATTGCCACTGCAACCGAGGTGAAAGTCTTTCCAATACCCATTTCATCCGCCACCAGAGCTCCTGGCATATCAGCATCCTAAACCCATCTCTGCACGATGAACCAGATGCCCCAGACCTGGCGCGCCAGAAACATAGTTCCGGGCAGGCCTGGAATTGAATACTTGTGGCCTGGAACCCGCTCATCTGTTGATTGACGAATTGACTGGGTATTCAGTAGGTAGACTTCCTCATCTCGACACTTGTGTTCAAATTCCTTGTTGATTGTACTGAGAACCGTATTCAGTACTGTGCTGGTATTTGCTGGATCCAAGACCTCCTCACCATCCTCGACTTGCTCCTGAACCTCCCATGCAATTTTGTCTGTGCTCTTTTCGTCCTCAATGATCTCCTGCAGTTGCTCCGATCTAAGCTGGACAGATGGGCTCATATTCTGGCACTCCTGAAATTCATCATGATGTTAGGTATTTCACAGACCAGAAACCATTGCAACGAATATATATGGATGCAATGCAATCTATTCTATTCTTTCAATCAGAACTTACATTAATATAAGTATCATTCTCTTGCCCACTATCCTCCTCTCCCTCCTCTCTTCCACTCTCTTCAGAAACTTTGAAAGTCTATGTATAATGTTTCGCAGTTGTGCACATCAAGCCTTGAAACTGCAGGTAGGGATTACCTTTGTCAGTCTAATTGCGTGCTCGGCAATCTCCTACTCTGTGTCTCTCTTAATCACGACCAAAAATATTTTCGGATTGTGTCCAAGTCTCAAATTGAAAGTCTTTGAAAGGCAACAGTTGTATGAAATCTGGCCATATATAGGGTCCATTATCATTTGCCTGTTTGTATATAATCCCATGTACTCTCTCTGGAATTCGCACTGCTCCAAGGTGCACTTTCAGATCGATGTCATAATGTATGGATCTTTTGGGCCTCCGTTTTTGTTGATGACATCAATCAGCTCCTCCTAGTGCCTCACATCTGTATACGAGGATTGAAGTTGTTTGGAGGCTAGAACCATATCCTTGCCAATCGACACCCAGCAGATCACAACCATGAACGTTGTATTTGGCAACTCGGGGAGATTGCTTCACGCCTTTTTCCTTGCAGACTCGCCCCAATCTGTCACCGGTCGCTTGTTTCCTCGCCTTCCATTTTTCCTTGCCTCCCAAATTTCGCTTGCACATTTCTTCAACAACCTCTCCACCCATTTCCGGCGAATCCATTCAGGATCATCGAAATTATCCAACAGCAGCAAGACCTCGAATGTCTCCAAATAATCTGCAACCACACTCTCCCAGTGCAGTGGTCCATCACAAACCTGTTACAATCGGTTCTGCTCCTGGATTATGGACCGATGTTTTATCTCGAGGAATCCAGCCACCCAAACTTTCTTCCACTTGTTGAATGCACTATAGTTGGCCTGCCCTATCCTTTTGGCAAATTGCTTCAAGGAGAATTTGGTTTGCTTCAGGCTGACTGTCGGTTCCCTTTCTGCACCGCGCAAGTCCAACGAATCGTCGCTCTCATCATCTGCATTATAATCGTCGTGGGACATCTCCGGCAACGTGGGCAATTCTGCAATCCTTCTGACATCTGTTTTCCATGGTTCCGCTGAGGGCTGGAATTGTTTTGGAGGGAGGGTAATCTGGGGTCACCTAGGGGCACCAGAAGGAGGTTCCGGTGGAGGATTAGAGCTGGACAGTGTTGGCTAATTGACTGGATGGTTTTCTGGCCGTCCTGGAGGCACTCTCGGTGCACCTGGAGATGAAGACGCTTGTTCTGGAATCTGCGGAGGGGGGAACAATTGAGACCCACCATAACCACTCGTGCAGGTTATATCCTTGCCAGGGTGGCCCATAACTTGCAGGATATTCTTGGTTTGTGCTGGAGGGTGGTTGCGAACTGTGTGTCATGTTAAATGGATAGTGGTGATAAAACTGCGGAGCGCCTGGAAATGGCTGCTGTGAAGGCAGGTAATCATACCCATGTGGCCGTTGATATTAATTGGATTGTTTCCCAAATTGACAGTCTTTGCCAGTGGCAGTTCGTGAACTGCTTTCGGATGATTCTGAATTGTCTTAATGGCGTTGATGCGTGCCAAATAGGCCACCTGGAGGAGCCATATTTGCTGTCTTCGGTGGAGATCCGTTCGTCGACATGGTCTGTGAACAAAGATGGCTGTAAACTACTATAGATGCGAGCAGTGATATAGAATGAATCTGAGTATGGTTGAGTAGAGTGCAGGGAGCAGTGACCTTCAGCGAAATGAAGGGCTTCTTCCATCCCATTCTGTTTTCACAATCTGTGGTATTTCACTCCACCTTTGATCAATGACACCAACCCGACTGAGAAAAAGAAACCTTAATCACACACATCCCGCCTTTCTTTGTTATATGCTCGAATCCATATACTGGGATATTGGATAGGTGCTCACCTTTGTACGCTTCCATGACATTACAGATCAAAGAAGGGATATGATATGATAACTCCAGGAACCCAACAAGAACTATATGCACTATGAAGGTTAGCACGACTAGGAATATTACACATATGTTGTGTGTGTCCGACCTTGCAACCTCACTCAATAGGAGGCCTGTGAGTCGGGCAGCAACAGTGCTTGCTTCCTATTGAGCTCCTTGTCCAAACATCATTGTTCTCCTCATGATCTACGCTTCGGTCAAGGATCGTTACTAAAGCAACCATTCTATCAGTTCTGCATGATCATTTCGCGTGCATGCTGCTAGCTAGGAAGCACACCTACTCATTATAGTAAGACGATCTAACTTCATTATCAGCTCCTTGGAGGCTGAATTGTAGGTATAAGCTCAGAATGCCGCAATGACATAAATATAATATAAGTCCCATCGTGGCGATTGCAGTGATGACAAAAGAAACCTTCTCTCCTCTGCTTATGACCTTCGGCAGACAATATGCATAATTATTGTGCGGGATATGATATTATATATCTTGGTCAATGAAGAAAGCTGATCATAAGGTGACTTTATTTTACCTCACATTTGGCGGGGTGCAATGCGGCTGTGATACACTAACTTGAGTTAGCTCACTTTCAAACCAATATTCCTGATGCTCTAAATCACCCCCTGAAGCGTCATCATGATTCATCCGAATACGTGTTCACTGACCATTTCTGGAATATGATCAACACTCACTGGAAGCATGTTACTTGGTTTATCTGCAAAAATAAATTATTTGATGAGAACTGACTCCATGCTCACAATCAACAATGTCACCCATTATCTGTGACCAAAAGGCTATTAAGTGACGGGATTTTACCTCCTGCAGGCTGGGATCGACCCGAGACATCATGGTTTGACTGCAGTCGGTGCACCTGAATGGCCATTGATAAACTAGTCAACAAATGATCTAACCACAGACAATGTACCTGGTGCACAACCACCTGAAGATACTCCCGACGATGAAACTATAAACCCCCAGCAGCCTGATCTGACATGGACCGCTGATCCAACAAAGACGAGGGCTCATAGGCAGGTTATTGGAGTGGATAATCTGGGGGGGAAAGTGTATGGCAAAGCAACTGGATTGTACAAGGAGCATTGCAAGTACTCGGAACAATGGAATCCATGGCATCCTTTTCAGTCAGCACACGACTTTCAACAGGTTCAATTATGTAGCCAGCAAATGAAAACGTGGAGAGATCAACATCTGAGGCGTGGAATGGACAACTTCAAAATAGAATCTTTTCAATTAGCAGATGCCCTGTGAAAGCTCCTCTCTAAACTCGATTTCGGGCTTAGCAATGATAGTTGGATTGAGGATCAATCACATATCTTTGGAACATTATACTACAGGGATATTTTCAAATGTATACAGTTCCTTTTGGCACATCTCCCATTTCAGGTGCACTTCGATCTTGAACCGATGTGCCTCGCAGATGCCATTAATGGCCGAGTATACAGCAAGATGAACACAGGCGATTGCTGGTGGGATACGCAAGATCAGCTTCCTGCCTGAGTGACCATTGTGCCAGTCATTTGTGTATCCGACAAAACTCACTTGACCAATTTTTCAGGCAATCAGCATGCCTGGCCACTGTATCTCACAATTGGTAATATGAGAAAAGATATCTGCCGTACACCTAAGAAGCGCGTCTGGATTCACTTTGGGCTGATCCCCTGACCCCCGAAAGGTGCCAAAAATACTGAAGAGGCATGGCATTCTGCGGTTGCGACCGTGCTTTCCCCACTCCGGAATCTTGACATAACTGATAGCCAGAATAACTCATGATTGCTCCAGTCTCATATGGCTCATGCCCGATGTGTGAAATTCCTAAAGGTGCGCCGAGGGGACATTCCACTATTCAACCACTCGATAACCGAAGAGATCAGGATGTTTGCTCGGACCTGCTGGAGGAAACTAATATGGATATTCTGCACACTCTTGGTGTTCATCCAATCCGCAACCTGTTCTGGCAATTCCCTCTCTGCAATCATCAGCAACAACTCTAGTTTCCGTCTGAAACACCTGGGTGTTCCGGACGGCTCTGATGGCTCTGATGGAGCCTTGTACACTCTGACGGGGAATTACACGCTTCACGTCACCCAGGTGATGGGCCACGTTGCATAGCATCAGCACAATGTAGTTTAGTCACTGGAAGTCTCCAGGAGTGTCTGAGAGGATGTGGAGTGTAAACTTAGATGTGTCAATTTCAGGAGAGTATCAGACCTGAGGAGCGCATTACTGCCGGCCTTCAGAGGAACTGGAAGCGCCGGCGACATGCCTGGGAGCGCCGATGACAAGCCTGGGAGCACCTCGAATCACAGTCATGTATTCAGTGTGTATTCTCATCTATGTATGTATGTATCTATGTATCTGTATAGCTACCCATCTATACACGCGATATATGGACTGGCTGCAGGCGGTGCTTGAGAGCAATTCGAGGTGTGCCTGAAAATGACAATCGAGTGAACCCAGAGATATACACCAAGGCCCTGGTCGAGCGAGTGTGGAAATGCACTTGGAGGTGGTAATCGATCGTATTTGGAGATACACTTGGAGGCCGTGATCAAGTGAACTTAGGGATGCAATCAGAGATTGTGATTGTGCGAGTTTGGAGATGCACTTGGAGGCGGTAATAGAGCATATTTGGAGATACACTTCGAGGCCATGATCGAGTGAACTTAGAGATGCACACCAAGATTGTGATTGAGCGACTTTGGAGATGCACTGGTGGAGGCTGGAATCGAGCGAGTTTAGAGATACACTTAGAGGCTGTGATCGAGCGAGGTTGGAGATATGCACTTAGAGGTCATGATCGTGCGAACTTACAGGCCGTAATCGAGTAAGTCTGGAGATACACTTGGAGGCCATGATCGAGCGAGTTTGGACATACACTTGGAGGCCGTGATCGAGCGAGATTGAATGAGTGCTTGGAGGTGGTCGATGGATGGCGCGCCGGCACTCAATTTATTAGTTAGTTAACTCGCAACCGTGGGAATGTGATAAGGTGACTTTATCTTTGAAGCTCTTATGTAGAACTGGCTGGTGGCGGTCGATCGGTAGAGACGTACACCAGAAGCTGAAGCTACATTCAGGGGTCAACTCGAAATTGTGACAAGGAAGGGACAACAGACAGTCTTTGGTGTATGCTGTCCTCGGTGTATGCTGCATTCAGTGTTAACTCATGATGATGGCATGGAGAGATAGAGAGAGATGACTTAACTTTGTGTTCTTGCGATGATGATAGGGTTTTGGACGAGAAAGAGAGAGATGGGGGATAAAGATGAGAACAATATGGAGGATACAAGCAGCTATGAGAAATCGGGAGTACAACATACCTGATTGCGTTTAGAAGACCACGTATTGGTGTTATTACCCGCCAGATCGGGACTCGTAGCTGCTGTAACCAGGATGGTCAATTGACTCGCGCACGAAATTCTCTAACTCCCAGTTTCTCATGATGATTTCCCCCATCTCCTCCAGTCTCCCTCTTTCTTGTGCTCCACTCTACCATCACCTAAGAACACAGAGTTAAGTCATCCCTCTCCATCTCTCCATGCCATAATCATGAGGTAACACCGAGTACAGCATACACTGATCAGTCACAGCCTCAGAGTGCATCACTGAGTTCACGTGATCTCGGCCTTCAAGTGCATGTCCAAATTCGCTCGATCACGGCCTCCAAGTGCATATCCAGACTCTCCCGATTACGGCCTCCAAGTGCATGTCCAAACTGGATCGATCACGGCCTCCAAGTGCATCTCTCAGTTCACCCCATCTCGGCCTCCCAGTGCATATCCAAACTCGCTCGATCAGAGCCTCCCAGTGCATCTCCAAATTCGATCGATCATGGCCTCCATGTGCATCACTCAGTTCACTTGATCTCGGCCTCTAAGTGCATCTCCAAGCTAGCTTGTTCACTGCCTCCAAGTATATAGTTAAGGAGCGACGGTGGGTGTACGGATATACAGGGGTAACGGAGGTGAAATGAGCGACGCGGAGTATATATTGGGGGGACCCCGGAGTTGATCGACACCATCTCATCTTGTCATACAACGAAAATAAACACTGTATCTTTCCCAAATTTTGGTCTTACTCACTCTTTCAGACATTTCATCGATCGACGCGATTGCGTGGAACTCTACGGCAGGGTAGTATCATATCTTCTCACCTTCGTACTATGCTTATTGAGCTTAATGTAGAAGGAATGCGACGAGAGATTTTCGCAGCGTTACCCATTGCAATCCCGATGCAACCGCATACTCAATGAACCCATTCCGACCTATGGTCACAGTTGGCCCTAAAGCCAGTGTGTTTGATTAAAATAGGAGACCAACAGAACAAGAAGAAACAGCGGAACAGCAATCGAAGGGCGAAATGCAACGCCACGCGTGGCATTGACGCCGGGCGTGGAGTCATCTGCCACTGGGGTGTTCCTGATGGCTCTGACGGAGTGCGTCTACTGTTATGCAGCCATTCCGCCCGGACGGAAATGTTTTTTGCTGATGATTTATATCAGCTTTGGCAGCCTGATGAATTGCATCAGCTGCTCCTGGGTTAAGTTAAAGACTTATTGTACTGGCTGCTCAAATACCTGAAAGCTAGAAATGTGAAGGATCAATTTGACAATCGATTTACATCAGTACCACAATATCCGGGCCTCCAGCACTTTTCTAAACCCTTTCCTTCGATCCAAAGAAACTCCTGGCAGGGCAAAGAGATCCGGGGCATGATCAGAACACTGGCAGTAAATTTTGCTCCAATTCTTGACTGCTCCAATGTTGATGGGAAAACTCCGGCAGAAACAGCCTCTGATGAAATGGTGATGGGAGTAGTGTGGGCATTATGTGAATTCTCTCTCCTTGTTAGGCAACAAAATCACTCGGATCTATCCCTCACAGCACAAGATGATGTGCTGAACTGATTTTACAACAAGAAGTGTACTTTTCGAGCACAGAAAATGTCGAAGTCTGCAAAGGCCCAAGTGGATGAACTGTTGGTAAGAGCATCCCATCAGTTACGCGTACAAAAGGTTCATAAAATCCATCCTGCAATGAAGGTTCAGATGTACGTGGCTGAAAAGATTAGAACAACAAAACGAAGGCAATTTCAGGTGCGCCTGAATAGAGCCTGACAAGCGGAAACCACATGGTCAGATGCTGATCGGCAGAGTGCAATCAAGTGATTGGAGCATGAAATCCATCAGATAACACCTGCTAAACACAAGCGTTTCGATCAATTATTCTGACATTATAAGCAACAACTATTGCAGGAAGTCAGGACTAAGGCAACTGGTTCCAGAAGCACATTCGCCCAATAACTTGCTCAAATGATAACTGCTGCAGATGAAGAGGCTTATGAAGTGGCAACCATGACTGCGGACAAGCATGTGGAATCACAGGTCCGTCTATTGGATGCTGGGATTGAAGCCACCACTTGGAGTATCACTGATACAGACCACATTGCAAATCAGCTGTAGAGGGAGATTTATGGTATCACTTCAAATAAGCAGATGAGTTTCAAGAACCAATTGTCCATCCGCTTGATCAAATTTGATGCTTGGTGGAAGGCACTTTGCCTTCAGAAACTCCAGAACACCATCAAACAGCGTGTAATCCATTTCAGATATCCAAAGCTGCATCTTGTGAAGCATATATCAGAGTCGATTCGGCGAACGGGTTCTGGCGACAATTTCTCCACTGATTTTTCTTAACGGCTACATATCGGCAATGTGAAAGAGGCATATCGATCTACAAATGAAGTCTATTATATTCGATAGAAGCTCAAGCACAATGACCAGTATACTGGTCTTGATTATATGGAGGAGATGCTGTCTCATCTTGCCCTCCTAGGCTGGTATGTTATTGACCTGGCAGAAGTTTTGAACCTAGTATCCACTACCGATAAATGGCGAAATACTCGCAGAGCCCATCTCTTACATGTCCAGCATTGTCAGGAAGAGCCATTTTTCCGCCCAGTATCACAACAGGTACATCATTTTCGGTCAACCCATGTCCGCAGCGTGTGCAGAAGTATCAAATTAACCTTACTCAGCGATGCATCAGAAGATTTCGGAATTCCCAACTTTGTTCAGCTATTCCGTACACAAATTGCAGAGGACTGGGGACACCAGGTTTGTGGACTCGTGCTTTGATATGATCAGAATGTTCTTATAGACAGTACATTTACAAAACTTCACAATGGGCTTTTGTACTACTGTCAACCATTTCAGTGCCCTACATCTGTCGAGCGTCTGGGACTTGATTGCAAGGTACAATATACCAATGCCAACCACGGGATCATGTCTGAATCTCAGAACTTATGGGTCCAATATACAGAAGTGACCTCGATAACCCCTTCCAAGGCCCTGTTCCTTCTTTTCCAGTATTATACTTTAGCTGGACTCCACTGAATCCGATCCTCCAATTTCAGGAGTTCCTGCCGGCTGGAAAAACGATAACCACCCTTTCTACGAGGTGCCAGAAGACTGAACAATGGATATTACGCTCTATAGCTCAAGAATATGCGCTGGTGATTCCAACACAGTACAAAGATCCGCATGGTTAGACTAATTGTGTTGACGGGTTCATCAGGGTTGTCAAACAGACTGATATGATGCATATTGTACCTGTCGGAGCAATTGTTAGACCTGCACATTTGCTGTGAGAGAATGCTGCATCTGATCAAATCAATAGCGTATGGCTTGTAAATAATCATTTGGATTGAGACACCTACTAGACTGTATAATAAACTTATATGCCTGGATCAAGGTGTGTAGGAGGAAGATTGTTAATCGAATTGTACTATTTGACTTAAATAGTATAAAAATCAGTCCCGCAGTGTATGCCTTCAGGTTCAAGGTGCACTGCAATAGTCTTGGAGACACGGCCAATACTCCCAATACTCCCAATAGCTCCGAAATTTGCACATTCTAATAGTTTCATTTGTAGCATTTTGAAGTCAACTATACACTCTTCAGGATATTCTTGTATTCTGTTCCACGACTTCTGAAGCATTGAGAAGCACCGGGGATGTAGTCTCGGAGCACCTGACAGCACATCCTGTTGCATTCAGCCTATTTGACAGCATCTGGAAGCATCTGGACGGATCTGTGTGGCTGTTCAGAGTTGCTCAGTTGTTCAGTTATAACTTCCAAACCATTTTACATTTTGCTGATGTAACTTGCATAAATTTTGAGACCAGATTCAAGATACCTGAATCTTTAGTGATTGTGGTCAGCGCTAGGGCTAACTGGTGCTCAATGACAGCTCCATTCCCATTTCAGAGCCTGATTTTGAATAGTTGTTGTAGTTGCTATAGGGGATTACTATTTAGCTTGGCATAACACCTCTCCGGACATACCTTTACATACACTGAGTCGGTCTATCATTCCCTTCCTTGCGAGCTCTGGCTTCCTGTGCATCTATCAATCCGAACTATGTCTTCACCTTCGAAACCCTCAACCTGAACTTGAATACCATTGCTAATTGAGACCGCCAAAGTGTGCAGTTGTTCATTCGATATATATGTCATGTTATAACTCTTATGCCTGATTAACTGCTGCATGCCATTCTAGATTGCCACGCAGTGTGTTGCGTCTTACATATTATCGCGTAATGCTTAGGAATCAGTAATCATAGGGTCAGAAGGGTGTGTATTCCAGTGGATTAGTTGTTCCATGACTCCAGGCTTTGCATATGATTGGAAGCTCGGGGGGCAGCAAGATCAGCACCGGAAGGAAGCATATTACAGATTGGAGCGCTGGTCTCCTGATGCTGAGTGAAGGCTTGGAGATTGAGCTCTCAAATCTCAATGCAAACAATGCAATGCTGAAAGGTAATCATTTGAGGCAGGAAGTTGAGATTGTAATCAGAGGCTTACCAAACATCCTTGAGGTCCATGTTATGAGCTTGGTCATGTCTCTCGGCAAAATACCATTCCAAGGCTCTATATTGACCAATCTGTTTGACCCAATGAGACATTAAGTCGATTTTCAGAAAATTGAAGTCAGCAAAGAACTCCTTGGAAACTTTTCCCTCGTGGCTGATAAAATCCTGCCAGGAATTCATTTTGCTCCTCTTCAAGGACAGCGTCCAACTTTCAGGCTTTGTTTCTTCATCTACCTGTAGCTCCTTCATGAGTTCCATTACCTGAGCATTGTCTTTGGCCTTTACCTTTTTGCCAGCTCACCTGAGTAAGAAAACCTCTTTGTAGGGGTGAAACCAACAGAAGGCACGTTCCTATGTAGCTCAATGTTGCGTCATCGTGAGATGTATATTTAGCATATATATAAAATTCTAACAATGCCTGTCGGCACTCAATTGTGCGATTGAATAATGGACGCTGAGCAGGGCTTCCACCCTGTCGCATGAGGGTTACCAATCCAAGCAGGTACTGGTTCATTTTCTTCATCTCCTTCCCATTGCATTGAGAAGCTTCCTAACATGACTTATTTTTAGGTGTGAGGTCACAGTAAGTAGGCATGGATAACCAGATTGTACTGTACCAGTCGAGTTTTGCGTGCGTCTCCATACAGTGTGAAGTCCACTTCTGGAGAGAGTCAACTATGCTGATCTGCATTATATGGAGGACGTCAGGCTTCGGGACATTTCTCACGTTACTGCGAATATGTCGATACACTTGCAATTCCAGGTGAACATGGCGTGACGAGTATTTGGTATAAATGCATGGGTGTTGGAAGGCATGAGTGTTCCATATAGATTGTAATTCCGCCACAGGTGGTCCTTGTCAGCAGGGACATAATCTACCAGTTCGTTCTTTGGATATTCGCACCAAAACCAGATATGCCGCACAAGATCATGTCGGTCGCTATAGTCTGGGCAATCTGTACGCCATGCTGCTAAAAGTGGTTTTAGCTGGCTGAAGTTGCCATCAGCACAGGGAACGTGGTAATACCCGCTCTCAGTGCTGGGATGTTATTTTATGGTGAGAGGCTGGAGTACATGCCCATGTACCTCTCTCAGCACATCTCTGTTTGTATACTGCTGCTCAGCAAGCCACTGCTGAGGAATATTGTGGTTCATGATTGTGATTGGCAGGGGAGTGGCCATTAACACACTGTGCATTCCAGGCATCTGGCAGATCTTTGAAGATATATTGCTAATTGTCATGTAACCAAGGTAATGTTTCTTGTGGTGAACAAAATTCGAGAGAAGTGTTCCATCAGACATGAAGATCATGGGAAGTAGTGTATCCCTCACTCTGAACTTTGACTTTATGTTCATTAGCATGTCAACATCCTTGGGGATGTCGCCTTAGCTGTGTCTCTCACTACCAGTCCACGGTGTGTATTTCAGTATAGAGGTCTGTCGGTTGTGTATCACTGTTCGAGCAACCCCAAGTGGTGTGAATTCAGATGCTCTGCATACTCTTGCTGCCTTCTCAACCATCTCATGCTTCTGATGATGTTTCCGCTCCAGTATTTGATAAGGCATTGGTAATTGACATTCCATCTCATATCCTTGAGAACATGTAGTTTGAACTTCCCAAGAGCTTCATCATCTGGCATGCAAGCCATGAGCTTCTGCATGCCATCCCTGTTGTTAAAACATATGACACACAGTGTAGTGTATTCTTCCCTCTGCACAGTGTCGTTGAATGTCTTCATGCCCTTGTTATTGATTCCAAACTGGAGATATTTGTACTCTTCACGTGTCGCAAATGGGTAGTAGGGATTGTTCTGTAGCTTCGTCTCAAGGCAACCCTGAGTGTAGCATTCCCATGGGTCACTGGACGAGGGATCACTATTGTCAATGGTCACTACTTGTCGGCAGGAAACCTTATCCGTTGTTGCCGAACAAACTACTATTCACTCACGCTGGAATGGTTCATTCCTGATGACACGAGATGTTGTCAATATCAAACCACTATGGCATTTCAAGATATGCAGGGTTAAATATAAGATACGTCAGTACCCAAATATCAATATGTCGGAGTTCTGTCAACCGAATGGACTTATTCGAATTAACCCTGATTTCGACCACCCCCTCTCCATCTGTGCAAATAGGACTTGGGATTCATATGTTCTGGGTGGCGCGGAATACTCTCCGTTCAATGTATAGTACAACAGCTCAGCTGCAGATTACAGTATATTTGGCTCCAATAAAGGATAGTCAAATTAAGGGATCTGTCATTTGCCACAATTGCTAAAGAATGACGTACCCGGAGGGTATACGAGTGGGCACTCTCACTGTCTCTTGGTGATATGAACCAATTTGTTGATAATTGGCTTCAGATATGCTCGTATCAGTATGCGGTATCGCCAGGAGCCATGGTGTCGTAATATGAGCTCATTACGGTGATGACATAGTTAATATTCCTGGGAGTAAGAACTTGACTATTGATGGTGGCAGGCTAGGATGATGAGACAGCGACGTATGTGAAGTCTGAAATGGGCGTGGTAGTCTTACGGATGGTGAAGGGGGTGGATTGTATGATACATATCAGCAATACCAACACTGAACAAGGATATCCATAATCTACTATCTAACATTCAATCTCCATTAAGATTGATCTACAGATACCTACTGACCTTGTTGACCTGGAGGATAAGCCTTAACTGTATTCCCGTGTATTATCTATTAGTTCTGGATTATTGTCGACCAGGATACTTCTCTCTTGAAGTCTAGAGGTGTACATTCATTCACCAGTTCTATATCATGGCTATATCTATCACACTTTGTACTGGGTGATTCTGAGTACCTTCATCAAAGCAAGTCATTGGTTGTGAAGAGAGCAAGACGATACTTTTGAGTCCAATGGAAGTCTGAGTAAACCCAATCATGCGGTAGTTCAAAGTATACTTCTGCTAGGATACTCTGGAGTTAGCACTACTCCTTCTGCTGAGGTGAAAGTTCTTTGCGGTGTCTTATGAGACATGTCGATACTGGGAGCCGTTGCACTCGAGGAGAGTCCTTCCTGGGGTATATGTTCCGCTTGCTGGGACAATACTCTAGAGTCCATATGGAGTCTGAGAACTGCGAAGATAGTGTGTCGGTTCAGATGATCTTGGGAGTATGATACTCTTGAGTTGTGTACATCCGTATACGGATAGCGTCAGACCATATTCTGTAGTGGATACAATTCATTGGGGACAGAGAATGGTACAGTAACCTTTGTTTCCTTGGGTGGTAATCCGTTTATACATTCTGAGTGAAGCTTTATCATTCGTCTCTTTACAAGTCCGGAAGTCATTAGGTGCTTTTATTGATTGGGACTTAGAGTTGATCTGCTGGTGTTACACTTGGAATAGCAACTGATAATGCTTCATCAAGTAACTTCATGAGTCGCAAGTTACAATCAACCCTTGAAGCCTCCTGATTCGAGTGGCCTGTATGGAGAACACACATACCATGCATGGTGCACATCATTCAACTTGTATTGGGTGTATTTATGCACAGTCTGGGTGTAAAAAGCCGCATAAAATCTTCAGAAGCCCACGTCGGCGATCAGCAATTACGGAAGAATGAAAGCATAGATATTCGGACAAGCTAAAGACTTCAAAAAGAGGGCAAAGCTAGAATCAACAAGGTGGCTCCCATGACACCAGGTTTAGGTAAGATAATTGTGAAAGTACATATTTCAAGATATTTTGAAAGTTCTGAAATCAATTTTTATATAGTGGACAAAACTTGCTGTATTGATTACGCTGACACCTGGTCATCAAAATTAGTTCATTAACTGTCAAAAAGCCGAAATACAAATGGCAGTACTACCAATTATGGATGTGAAGACACAGTGCAATTCAACACTGGAGTGGCACGAGTGGGCCTACCAATTATGAGATTTCACCTGCTAGTTGCTCATGAATCCAAAATGCAGTGATTACTGGCCACTCATCACAACACAGGATAAATTGACTATTGTCAACTATGTCACAGAATTTTCAAGGACATTTTGGTACTGAACGCTGTGGATGTTGAAAAGGTACATGGTCACTCTACATTAGTTTATCACAGTATACAGTGACATGTTGTATCATATGGATTGTGTTATGTGAGCAATGGCTTAGAGGCAGACCGAATGACAGGAATACATATACTTTGCTGTGAAGATAGTACACCAGTAGCTGTCCAAATATTGTACTGAAGTTACTCCTACAACGACTATGGTTTGAATTTGAGCACATATCCTTGATTCATTCTGTAAGTTTGGACCCTGCAGGAGATTGAAGATGGGAATAGATAGCAATTGTGAGGATGAGACTTTTCATACTACCAAATTCCAGGAGGCATTTCTGATGTAGATGGAGAATGAATACTATGACAAACATCAACGTTTGCCAGTCACTGAAACCAGAACTGTAGCTAGCAACAATCTTTTCTCATCTGCAATGGATTCAAGATCTGGTGAATCTGTTATGATCTACAGAATTTGTCTAGCAATGATGAGAAATAGTACATACCTATATATGTGGCTGAAACAATGCTGGTGTGAAGTGATCTCGCAGTATGGTTACAGACGGCTGCACCATGCTATTTCAATTTATTGCCTAAATTGCCATAGAACTGGGAGGAAATTGATCCGCATCATAATGATTAAGACTCCGACCCTATGGACATTACCTGTACATTTTGAATCCCGGATTTCACCAACTGGTGGCATCCACAAGAAGACATGCACACACAGTACGCCAATCTGTCTTATATAGCACACGACATAAACTCCATCATACCAAATGGTGTTAGAGTGCAGGCCAAGTAATGCCTTGGGCGAGGTGTGATCAGCTGGAAGCGGCCAAAATCCCCAGGTGAGACCCTTCGCAAAAAGGTCGTAGTAAGGTAGTTTGCTCAAGCCAATAACAGGGTATTGGCAGGGGATGACCCAGTATTGGATTCAACAAATACTAATAATGACTTGGAAGTGAAGACAGACGCAGAGAAAAATACATTGCACAAAATAGCCAGAGTCCACAAGTTTTTGGCAATGTGAAAGGGCAGCCAGAACTTATGTGCTGCACTGATGGAATTTTGCACTGAATACAAGCAGATGAACATCGTCGGATATATTTGACATACTGAAGAGAATGTCAGCATGTCCTAATCAAACTTGCAACATGATGCAGGGGCTGTGTTTGAATTGTCGGAAAGATCACCTGAGTCACCAGTTTTGTCTGCAAAGGACCTCTCTGGAGGACACACTCAAGTATTGAATGACCACAGAATCAAAGGGATTGACCGTGATCCTGCCAAAAGTCATGAGAATGGTGCACTTGAAAGCATTTCGGACACCGAGCATTGACTTGACTGGAATGGGGACTTGGAGAATTCAACTGACAGTGATGATGACTGGGAGGCAGATAATAATTCCAGGATAGAGCTAGGCAATGGCGTCATGGATTTAAGACCGCAGAGCAGCTGGATGCGAGTGCCATACCGAAGTTCCCAGATTGATTGGGGCTACATAGAGATTACAGAAAAGGGGGGAAAAGGTGTTAATGACAGTCGGTACAATGGAAACCAGAAGCAATAACGTCATCAAGAAACAGTGGAACAGAATGAGTCAATGAATTCTCACCAGGTGCTTTATGATGTTTGGCCGAGACTTTGATTTAGAGACATATTGTGGGAGAATATCAAGCAGTCACCTGTGAATATTGGTTAATCAATAGAAGTATTGCGGGCAAATTAAATTTTTTAGCAAGCTGTACAGATTGTAATAAGATGAGAGCAACCTGTGCAAGAAGATTACAAAGTTCAGCTTTGCCAAAGGGCGGAGTAGTCTCGATCAGGCCCAGTGGCAACCAATAATGTTAAATAATTATGAATGCAATAATTGATAGTAGTAGATGTTGAATGGATAATGCATTAAACTGAGCGTCAATGGAGCGTCAATGATTACTTGTCTTGTACGTCCGGTAATTGAAATGTGACTTGGTCGCTGATATATATAGGAATCATATTGGCTGACTTTATTAGTACAATAGCAAATCGCATGGTCACTACCCCATTTGGACAATGCTCATCAACGGAGTGTGAATCCATCTTGGCTTTCAATCTTGGGTACCCTAAGTGATGATTTCTTGTGGCCATCCATAAATGATGTAATGGCCGCACCTTGGGGTACAAACAATAGCGACATGCTCTCCGCCCTATTCTGATAATGGGCGTCAATGGATTGTCAACAATTTGTGGTCTTGCATCTTGGGTAATTTAACTGGTAATTGGTTGTAAACATCTATAAATGAGATATTTGCTGCCTTTTGAGGCCAAAATAATAGCCACACGCTCCCAGCCCCATCCTGAAAATGAATGTCAATGGAGTGTCACCGATTTTTGGTCTTGCATTGTAGCAAATCTAATGGTCGCTTTGTGGCAATAGTTCATGTCCGATATTCTGGCAGCCTTTTCATTCAAAACTCTGCATAACATATGCATTACCCCATCCCGAAAATGAGCATTCATGGAGCGTCCACAATTGTTGGTCTTACATATTGAGTAATCAAGGCATTGCACCGATTCATAAGCTCATAACCGAACGATTGTGGGGTTTTCCAGGCTGAAATACCCCAACTAAAAGGAAAAACAAGGATTCCATAATAATCGATATCGCAAACTGCAAAACATGCAAAAACTGCTCATTGGCTGCTGAATACCCAATTTTAATAATATACTATTATCAATCTGCAAAAACAAGAGCGTTATATGAATCTTCAGATGTACCCACTCGGCGACCTGCTGACAACCTGCGCACTTCAGATGGGTCAGGAGATTCCCATTGAACCTTGTCCGAATAGTCAGTTTGGGTGAATGGACAACTCCCACCACCAATTCGGCAATGGTTGGGTTCTGATCAGGACCTGGACCCGAAGTTAAGGCCCAGAACCATTTGGTAAACCTAAGGAGAAGTGCGCAGGAAATTGACCATAAATGGTTGGGAGATGACAGCAGATTGCCGAAATCCTTGGAGAGTACAGTGGTTGTTTCTGTCCAGTGGGCTGAGTGTTTAATGTGCGACAGCAGATAAGAGAAATCAGTGGTGGCAATTATGTCCATGAATCAACTAATTTGGTGGACTCATTCACTGTGTGGAAAAGGAAGCTTTGTTTGGAGCTGTACAGTATGTACATTGGACACTAAACCTCCAATGACGACAACCTCACTCCTCTACAATGGAGGCTATGCACAGTGATCTGTAATTGATGGGAATCAGTTTCCAAGGGCAAGCAGAGACCAACAAAACTGCATCTCCAGTTTGATTCCATATAGTTGCACCGATACATGCTAGACTACATGAGCATTCGCCAGGGAACAGGTTACCATGAGACGATTCATAAAATGCAGACACGATGACCAACGTCTCCAATTCATTGGCCAAGTTGAGTTTATCATCAGTATGGAGAAGCATCTCCCATATTGATACCCACAGGCACAGCTGAGCATATGTACATTCAGAACCACCACCATACAATAGGTGCTAAGCACCACAATTCACATGGAAAATAACACTGATCACTTCCACTTTTGTGGTTGAGCAGCAGTCTACAACTCCATCAGGCAAGGTGCGCAAATTTGGCACCACAACTGACATTGGCAATAAACTCCATGATTGAGAATAAGAGGCTGCATACAGGAATGTACAGCTCTCCAGCTGGACTGGGTATCACCTGTACAACATCAGAATGTGAATTCCTCTGGAAGCCAAACACAAACCACACTGACACTCTGGTAGCACGCACAATTGCTTCTATCTACTTATAGATGTTTCCAGGCCCCCTGGAGCTTTGCAGAGTGCACTCAGCGTTAGCAAGAGCACTCTCAGGTGCTCCTACAACCACCTGAAGGTATAGGGGTGCACCCAGAATGCTATGAGATATAACTATTAGATATAGTCTCATACAGGAGCAGCTGAGACCTCTACGCATGTCTGTGGCAAACTTTGAATGCCACTAAAATGGAGTTAGCAATGGGTCTGGGTAATCTACCAGTGGTCCAGGTTTGGACCAGAGTAACCATTCAGTTCGGTTTCAGACCCATGTGAAAAACTGACCTGCTTTGTCTTGGTGGGGATGTTTCCCAGACTGGACATAGACCAGAAGTGTTTTGGCTGGGTTGAGCCCAGACTGTAGTTTCATATTATAGTTCCTGCAACTTTGGCTGTGATTAAAGTACTCAGTTCTGATCGTATCGTGACATGATCAATACATAGAACGTGCAGTATCAGCCCCTCTTCAACGTCCCACTTTCAGATATGCAATTGGAACAGTATTCGTTGAATTGATGTGGAATAACACAAAATCTTGGATGAAATTTGCATGTTTTCAATAGCAACTCAACGAATATTGTTTTGAATGCAAATCTGAAAGCGGGAGGTGAAAGAGCGGCTTACACTGCACAATTTACGCATTGATCATGTCACGATATGATCTGAACTCCAATACTCAATTTGAGCCAATGATGTGAAGTTGAGATGCCGGGTTTTTCGTGGTAAAACAGGCCCAATTGGAACAGTCTGGGTTTTTGTGTGGTAAAACCCGTTGCGACAGTCTGGTTCCAGTTCCAACCATATTCTGGATCGGTTTTTTTGGGTTGAAACTGTTGCTAACAGTACGCTGAAAGCTCTGCATAGATCTACTGGAGACTTCACAAGCCGCTGAAACCTCTGCACAAGTGCTGTCTTAAACTTTGCACCATACTCTAAGAGCAATGGATTTCAGAGTTCCACAACCTGAAGGAATATTGTTTTTCATATTTGTCTTTGTTTCAGTCACAAGATTTGCTAAATCTCAATATGGCATGTATTATCTAAGTCTCACAATATATATCCATACAAGGTATTTGTAAAATGGAGATAGACTCAGGAACAGCGCATATATGTCTGAAAGACTCTGTTGTAGATACCCATTATCACATTATACAAAATACACACTATAGCTTTCCCAGGTCTTGGTTTCAGGTACTCTTGCGGAGCTATAATGGATCCACACTATTTGTCTGGTTCTTCCTGCAATACTACCATGTATTCAAAGATCCACCAAGTTTGTGTTGTTCATCATCGCCGAGTATCCCTTCATATCCTATCACTATCTTCCCATAGTCTACAAGCCAGAACAACTGTGGCTGAACTATTCCTGTTACATAACATACAACATGCGGTGCAGTATTCATGATAGGCTATCTACATTCTTGCGCCAACGGTCAACAAAACCGTAATCAATCGAACCTAGGAATGCACTTCAAGTCAGGGATCATGTCACCATTTAGATTCACCTGGATGTTGCGATTCAGCGTGTTTGCACATACGCATGAAGGCTGTAATCAAGTGAACTTGGAGATTCCCGCTGAGGCTTTCGTCAAGCCGGTTTTGAGATACCCCAGGAGTCCGTTAGTTTTCATCATTGGAGGCCGTAATCATACAAGATTGGAGATTTTCAAGGACAGCAAGATTGAGTGAAATGAAACATTCACCCCGTGATCGTGGTGGAGGGCGATTGCAGATGTGATTGGGGAGCGGGATCAAGTGTGTTTGGAGATGTGCAGGTGGAGGCCACGATCATGTGACCTTGGAGACCGGAATGAAACGAGATTTGTCTTACATCTGCAGTCTCGGATGCTGTGAGTTTGGAAATGTACCTGGTGGATGTGATCGAGTGGGCATGAAGATGCACTTGGAGGCCATAATCGAGGGAGATGGGAGGAGTAGTTGGCAGCGGACAATCTGGAGGCTCTAGTCTTGGAGGGAGGTGCGACAGGAGCCGAGACTAAATTCATTAGTTAACCTGTACTTCTGAGAATGTAGAGAACTATGTACAACATCTTCTGCCATGAGATGAGGGACTGGCTAGAAGCGGGAGACAGTTAATCATGAGATGATGCAATACATGGTGTAAGCGGTACTAAGTGTATGCAGTCTTTGGTGTATGCCGTCTGCAGCGTATGGTGGCCTGGGTGTATGCACCACTCAGTATATGCTGTACTGCGTGTATGCTTTACTCGGTGTATGCTGTACTTGGTGTGTGCTGTGCTCAGTATATGTAGTACTCAGTGTATGCTGTCCTCAGTGTATGCTGCCCTGGGTTTATACTGCCCACGGTATATGCTGTATTTGGTAAATGCTTTACTCGGAGTATGCTGTACTTGGTGCATGCTCAACTTCATGTATGCTATACTCCCTGTATGGTGTACTAGGTGTATGCTGCGCTTGGTGTATGCTATACTCAGTGTATGTAACACTGGGTGTATACTGTGCTTGGTGTATGCTCTACTCAGTATATGTGGCAGTGGCTGTATGCTGTGCTTGGTGTATGCTGTGCTTGGTGTATGCTGTGCTTGGTATATGCTGTGCTTGGTGTATGCTGTGCTTGGTGGATGCTGTGCTTGGTGTATGCTGTGCTTGGTGTATGCTGTGCTTGGTGTATGCTGTGCTTGGTGTATGCTGTGCTTGGTGTATGCTGTGCTTGGTGTATGCTGTGCTTGGTGTATGCTGTGCTTGGTGTATGCTGTGCTTGGTG
>Ga0307514_10000330_pt1 | contig 113231 bp, 105 predicted proteins | sample 16_EM_MG_FD_203088 | JGI IMG/M metagenome (GOLD analysis project Ga0307514, IMG submission 203088) | Populus trichocarpa ectomycorrhiza microbial communities from riparian zone in the Pacific Northwest, United States - 16_EM | ecosystem: Host-associated > Plants > Roots > Unclassified... | reverse complement strand
CTCAGCCGGCCGCCGCGCGGCCACGGCCCCGCGCGCCCGGCTGCGAAGGCGGGCGCGGCGGGGCCGGCAGCGGCGAGCGCGCTGCGCGGGTCAGCAACACGGCGATTTCGTCGTGTGCGCACTCGCGCAGGTTCTCTGAAGCCGGGCTGAGGAACTGCTGCCGATCAAACGGCGCGCGCAAACGCACCACCCACAGGCCGGCCGGCAGGCTGGCCATGTGATGCAGCATGGCTGCGCGCAGCTGGCGCTTGATCAGGTTGCGTGTCACCGCCCGCTTGGCATGCCGCTTGGGCACCACCAGGCCCAGCCAATGGCCTTCGGGAAGCGGGTCAGCCGCAGCTGGCGAGGACTCATCCACAAGCAGCTGGCTCTCGGGCGGCCCACCTGTGGATAACTCTGGTGACAACTGCGGGACAACCGGTTCGCAAGCAAGCGGCGCGGCTTTTGCGGCCGGCCGTCGTGCGGTCGAAGGCCCGCTGGCGACGTAGTGAACGGCGAAGTGAGCACTTCGCGAACGCTGCGGCGCAGCCAGCACACGCTGAAAATCGGCCGAGCGCAAGATGCGGCCGATCATGGCGCGCGGCTTAGACCTGCGACAGCTTCTTGCGGCCCTTGGCGCGGCGCGCATTGACCACGGCGCGACCGCCACGGGTCTTCATGCGGACGAGGAAACCGTGCGTGCGGGCACGGCGGACCTTGGAAGGCTGATAAGTGCGCTTCATGGGTGTTCTACCTAGGTTGGAAGGCGGTCGGAGGGGCGGACTGTCTGGCGCTGCCGGGTGGCCCGAGCTGCAGGCAACAAGCCCACACATCAGACACACCCCCCGACACTTTCAGCGGCTCATGCAAGCTGGCTCGCGGTGGACGCGGTGGAAAATCGGCGCTCCCAAAAGCCCCGCTCCTCACCCACGCTCCCCACCCAGCAAGCAGCCCTGCAAGCGCAGTCCTGTCGTTCGGGAAACCTAGCATTAAATCAAAAGCTGGGCCGGCCGTCAAACAGGCTGGCGCCAAGCCCCGCCAACGCGACCACCCTGGCCGCGCATCAACGGGGATTGACCTGGCGCGAAAAACTGTGGATAACCGCGCTTGGCGACTGGCAGGGAATGCGTAGAATCCAGCCGCTCGATAAGAACTTGTCCACATGAGCATTGACCTCTGGCAGCGCGGTTGCGACCGACTCGCGATCGAACTGCCCGAACAACAGTTTTCCACCTGGATCCGGCCTTTGCCGCCCGCCGACATCAGCGATGCCGGCGAAGCGGGGGCCGTGGCGTCGCTGCGTGTCCCGAACCGCTTCAAGCTGGACTGGATCCGCTCGCAATACAGCGCCCGGATCGAGAGCGTCCTGAGCGAGCTGGCCGGCAAGCCGGTGCGGCTGGAGCTTTCGCTCGCGCCGCGCGAAGCCGCACCCGCCGGCACCATTCCCCGCCCACTGCCCAGCCGACCGCACAGCGCCGCCGAGGTGTTGCACCGCGCGCTGATTGGCGGCGGCGGTGCGCCTGTGGCGGCCTCGGTTGCGACAGGCGCCACCTTCGCTTCAGGCAGCTCGGCCAGTGCCAGCCACAGCTTCCACAGCCATGCCGTCAGCGATGCCGCAGCCGCCGTGCGCCTGGCCCAGGCTGCGTTGGCCCAGGCCCAGGCCAACGCGGAGTCCGATCAGCAGGCGCAGATGCAGGCCGGGCAGGTCGGGCAACAAGGCCAGCCCAGCCCGACCAACGGCAGCACCGCCGCCCTGCGCATGTCTGGCGACACTAGCGGCGCCGCACCGCTGCCGCCGCGCCCTGGCACGCTGCAACCGCCGCCGGCCGCCAGCCGCAGCCGGCTGAACCCGGTGCTGACTTTCGACACCCTGGTCGCCGGCCGGGCCAACCAGATGGCCCGCACCGCGGCATTGCACGTGGCCGGCGCGCCGGGCGCGATGTACAACCCGCTGTTCATCTATGGCGGCGTGGGCCTGGGCAAGACCCACCTGGTGCACTCGGTGGGCAATGCGCTGCTGCGCGACAACCCGAATGCGCGCGTTTTGTACCTGCACGCTGAGCAGTTCATCTCCGACGTGGTGAAGAACTACCAGCGCAAGACCTTCGACGACCTGAAGGCCAAGTACCACCAGCTGGACCTGCTGCTGATCGACGATGTGCAGTTCTTCGCCGGCAAGGAGCGCACCCAGGAGGAGTTCTTCAACGCCTTCGAGGCGCTGCTGGCCAAGCGCGCGCACATCATCATGACCAGCGACACCTATCCCAAAGGACTGGTGGACATCGACGAGCGCCTGACTAGCCGCTTCGACTCCGGGCTGACCGTGGCCATCGAGCCGCCGGAGCTGGAAATGCGCGTGGCGATTCTCCTGGCCAAGTCGCGCCAGGAGGGCGCGCCGATGCCGGAAGACGTGGCGTTTTTCGTCGCCAAGAACGTGCGGGCCAACGTGCGCGAGCTCGAAGGCGCGCTGCGCAAGGTGCTGGCCTATGCCAAGTTCTCACACAAGGACATCACCATCCACCTGGCACGGGAGGCGCTGAAGGACCTGCTGTCGATCCAGAACCGGCAGATCTCGGTGGAGAACATCCAGAAGACGGTTGCCGACTTCTACAAGATCAAGATCGCCGACATGTACTCGAAGAAGCGCCCGGCCAGCATTGCGCGGCCACGCCAGATCGCGATGTACCTGGCCAAGGAGCTGACCCAGAAGAGCCTGCCCGAGATTGGCGAGCTCTTCGGCGGCCGCGACCACACCACCGTGCTGCACGCGGTGCGCAAGATCGGCGGCGAACGCCAGAAGAACACCGAATTGAACCAGCAGCTGCACGTGCTGGAGCAAACCCTCAAGGGATGAATGGGGCACCCGGTCTTGCGAAACACGCAAGCCCACCCGCCGGGCGGCTGGCTCGGCCACCTTGGGACGGCCCGGCGCCGGCCTCATGGGGCCTGTGTGGCGGTGTTATGAAGCGTCTCAGTAGCTGTCCGGCTAAATCGTTGAAAAAACAAGCGAAAATGCGCGGTCAGCGCGTTCACACGGGGATCCAATGATTGTTCTGAAAGCCGCACAACAACAACTGCTGGGCGCATTGCAGGCGGTGGCCGGCATCGTCGAGCGGCGGCACACCTTGCCCATCCTGGCCAACGTGCTGGTGCGCAAGACCGGGGATCAGATCGAGCTGACCACCAGCGACCTGGAGATCCAGGTGCGCACCACGGCCACGCTGGGCGGCGACGCCGGCAATTTCAGCACCACCGTCGGCGCGCGCAAGCTGATCGACATCCTGCGCTCGATGCCGGGCGACCAGATCGTCTCGCTGAGTGCCAGCGGCAGCAAGCTCACGCTGCAGGGCGGCAAAAGCCGCTTCACGCTGCAAAGCCTGCCGGCCGAAGATTTCCCGCTGGTCAACGAGGCGGCCGATTTCGGCCCGGCCTTCAGCGTGCCGCAGAAGGTGCTCAAGGGCCTGATCGACCAGGTGCACTTCGCGATGGCGGTGCATGACATCCGCTACTACCTGAACGGCATCCTGTTCGTTGCCGAAGGCAAGGCCTTGACCCTGGTGGCCACCGACGGCAGCCGCCTGGCGCTGGCCGCCGCGCAGCTGGAAGTCGACCTGCCCAAGCAGGAGGTCATCCTGCCGCGCAAGACGGTGCTGGAGCTGATGCGCCTGCTGAAGGATGACAAGGACAGTGACGCCGCCATCGAGATGCGCTTTGCCGGCAACCAGGCCAAGTTCAGCTTCTCGGGCATGGAGTTCGTCACCAAGCTGGTCGAGGGCAAGTACCCGGACTACAACCGCGTGATCCCGAAGAACCACAAGAACATCATCACGCTGGGACGCCAGCCGCTGCTGTCCAGCCTGCAGCGCGCCGCCATCCTGACCAGCGAGAAGTTCAAGGGTGTGCGCCTGAACATCGAGCCCGGCGCGCTGAAGATCGCCTCCAGCAATGCCGAGCAGGAAGAGGCCAAGGAAGAGCTGGAGATCGACTACGACGGCCCGACCATCGAGGTCGGCTTCAACGTCACCTACCTGATGGACGCGCTGTCCAACATGGGCCAGGAGATGGTTCGGCTGGAGATGCATGACGGCAGTTCCGCCGCGCTGATCACCGTGCCGGAGCAGGAAGGCTTCAAGTACGTCGTGATGCCGATGAGGATCTGAGGCCGCCGCACGGCGCCGAACCGATTCGACACCCGCGGGCCCTTCGGCCCGCAACCTGTTTCTGAGGGGGGCGCAGGCAGCTTGCCTGGCAGCCCTCCGTGTAGAGAAAAATGCCATGAGCGACCCGAAAAAAGCCCCCCTGGACAAGCCTGCCGACGACGGCGTGAGGCAGGGCATCGTGCCGTCGGCCGAGGGCCAGGCCATGGCCACCGGTGCGATGGATTCGGGTGGCTATGGCTCCGATTCGATCCAGATCCTCGAAGGCCTGGAAGCCGTGCGCAAGCGCCCCGGCATGTACATCGGCGACACCTCCGACGGCACCGGCCTGCACCACCTGGTGTTCGAGGTGGTGGACAACTCCATCGACGAAGCCCTGGCCGGCTACTGCGACGACATCGTCGTCACCATCCACACCGACAACTCCATCTCGGTGGTCGACAACGGCCGCGGCATCCCGACCGGTGTCAAGATGGACGACAAGCACGAGCCCAAGCGCTCGGCCGCCGAGATTGCGCTGACCGAGCTGCACGCCGGCGGCAAGTTCAACCAGAACAGCTACAAGGTCTCCGGCGGCCTGCACGGCGTGGGCGTGTCCTGCGTCAACGGCCTGTCCAAGTGGCTGCGCCTGACGGTGCGGCGCGACGGCAAGATGCACTTCATCGAGTTCAAGCAGGGCGTGCCGCAGGATCCACTGATCGAGATGCGCGATGGCATGGCGACCAGCCCGATGCGCATCACCGGCGACACCGAGAAGCGCGGCACCGAGGTGCACTTCCTGCCGGACACCGAGATCTTCCAGCAGAACAACGAGTTCCACTACGAGATTCTGGCCAAGCGCCTGCGCGAGCTCTCGTTCCTGAACAACGGCGTGAAGATCCGCCTGGTCGACGAGCGCAACAACAAGGAAGACAACTTCGCCTACGCCGGCGGCGTCAAGGGCTTCGTCGAGTTCGTCAACAAGGGCAAGAAGACCCTGCATCCGAACATCTTCCACGCGGTGGGTGACAAGACCAGCGACCAGGGCACCAACGTCGGCGTGGAAGTGGCCATGCAGTGGAACGACTCGTTCAGCGAGAACGTGCTCTGCTTCACCAACAACATCCCGCAGCGCGACGGCGGCACCCACCTGACCGGCCTGCGCGCCGCAATGACGCGCGTGCTGAACAAGTACATCGTCGACAACGAGCTGGCCAAGAAGGCCAAGGTCGAAGTCAGCGGTGACGACATGCGCGAAGGCCTGGCCTGCGTGGTCTCGGTCAAGGTGCCCGAGCCCAAGTTCTCCAGCCAGACCAAGGACAAGCTGGTCTCCAGCGAAGTGCGCGCCCCGGTGGAAGACATCGTCAGCCGCCTGCTCACCGACTGGCTGCTTGAGAACCCGAACGACGCCAAGACCATCTGCGGCAAGATCGTCGACGCCGCGCGCGCCCGCGAAGCCGCCCGCAAGGCCCGCGAAATGACCCGCCGCAAGGGCGTGCTGGACGGCATGGGCCTGCCCGGCAAGCTGGCCGACTGCCAGGAAAAAGACCCGGCGATGTGCGAGATCTACATCGTCGAGGGCGACTCCGCCGGCGGCTCCGCCAAGCAGGGCCGCGACCGGAAGTTCCAGGCCATCCTGCCGCTGCGCGGCAAGATCCTGAACGTCGAGAAGGCCCGCTACGAGAAGCTGCTGTCCAGCCAGGAAATCCTCACGTTGATCACCGCACTGGGCACCGGCATCGGCAAGGGCATGGGCGGGGACGACTTCAACCCCGACAAGCTGCGCTACCACCGCATCATCATCATGACCGACGCAGACGTGGACGGCGCCCACATCCGCACGCTGCTGCTGACCTTCTTCTACCGCCAGATGCCCGAGCTGGTCGAGCGCGGCCACATCTACATCGCCCAGCCGCCGCTCTACAAAGTCAAGCAAGGCAAGCACGAGCAGTACCTGAAGGACGCCCACGAGCTGGACGCCTACCTGCTCAAGGTCGCGCTGGACGGCGCCGCGGTGGACCCCGCCAACGGCCAGCCCCCAATCAACGGCGAGCAGTTGAACGACCTGGCCAACCAGTACGTCACCGCCACCAACGTGATCAACCGCCTGTCCGCCTGGATGGACGTCGAAGCCCTGCGCGCCATCTCCGACGGCCTGGTGCTGGACCTGGACAACCTCGAGGCCGCCGAAACCAGCGCGATGGCGCTCAAGGCCGCGCTGCACGACGCCGAAGTCGAAGCCGTCTTCGACGAACGCAGCGACAAGCACCTGCTGCGCATCAGCCGCCGCCACCACGGCAACATCAAGTCCAGCATCATCAGCCCGGACTTCGTGCACGGCGCCGACTACGAAGCCCTGGCCACCGCAGGCCGTACCTTCAAGGGCCTGCTCACCGCCGAAGCGCTGGTCAAGCGCGGCGAAGGCGAACGCCAGAAGGAAACCAAGGCCGGCGACTTCCGCCAGGCCATGGCCTGGCTGATGACCCAAGCCGAAAGCTCGGTCGGCCGACAGCGCTACAAAGGCCTGGGCGAAATGAACCCCAGCCAGCTCTGGGAAACCACGATGGACCCCACCGTCCGCCGCCTGCTGCGCGTCCAGATCGAAGACGCCATCGAAGCCGACAAGGTGTTCACGATGCTGATGGGCGACGAAGTCGAGCCGCGGCGGGATTTCATTGAAACCAATGCGCTGCGGGCGGCGAACATCGACGCTTGACCAGGTGAACGCGGCATGACATCAGAGAAAAGCTACTGAGGCGGATCGTGAGAGGAACCGCATTGACGCCCAGCCCTGCTGGGCGTTTTTCATCGCCGTCCTGGTTCTTCACTGATTTCGCTGCAAACCGTGGGCACGGCCGAAGAAGGCCTGTCAAATTGGATAAGGTCGTACCTTGAGCCTCGACTTCGCCACCCTCGACGCCCTGCGCACCCACCATCCCGCGTGGCGCTTGTTGCGTTCGGACCATGCGGCGATGGTGGCGAGTTTTCTGCACCGTGTCTTCGTCACACCCAATGTTCGGGTGATGGCAGCAGCGGACTTGGCCGAGGCGCTCGAAGATGCGTTGTACGCGCTGCGCTTGCAACTGGGGGAGAAGGGCGAAACCGCTTTCCCCAAGCCTGCGCTGGACTATCTGAATGACTGGGCGGCACCCGACAAGGGCTGGCTGCGCAAGTTCTACAAGCCGGGGACCGACGAAGCGCAATTCGATCTGACACCCGCCACCGAAAAGGCCATCGCCTGGTTGGTGCAGTTGTCGGAGCGACAGTTCGTCGGCACCGAATCGCGCCTGCTCACGCTGTTCGACCTGCTCAAACAGATGGGCGAAGGCACTGAGGTCGATCCCGCAAAACGCATGGCGGAGCTGCACAGGAGGCGCGACGAAATCGACGCCGAGATTGCGAGGGTGCTGGCGGGCGATGTGCCGCTGATGGACGACACCGCGCTGAAGGAACGCTTCCAGCAATTCATGCAGGGCGCGCGGGAGTTGCTCACCGACTTTCGCGAGGTCGAGCACAACTTCCGCCAGCTCGACCGCCGTGTGCGCGAACGCATCGCCCTGTGGGAGGGCAGCAAGGGCGCGCTGCTGGAAGACATCATGGGCGAGCGTGACGCGATTGCCGATTCCGATCAGGGCAAGAGCTTCCGGGCGTTCTGGGACTTTCTGCTATCCAGTCGTCGCCAGGAGGAATTGACCGAGTTGCTGGGCCGGGTGCTGGCTTTGCCCGCCGTGACCGCTCTGCAGCCCGACCACCGGACACGCCGCGTGCACTACGACTGGATGGAGGCTGGTGAGCACACCCAGCGCACGGTGGCCGCGTTGTCGCAGCAGTTGGGTCGCTTTCTCGATGACAAGGCCTGGTTGGAAAACCGTCGGATCATGGACATCCTGCACGGCATCGAAGGCAAGGCGCTGGCGTTGCGCGCGCATTGGGGAGAAGACTGGCCGCCAGCGGGCGGCATGATGGAGATGGCCGAGTCACAAGCCGACATCGAACTGACCATGGAACGCCCCCTGTTCACCCCGGCCATCAAGCCGGTCATTGCCGACCTGGCTTTGCAGGCGGGCGATGAGGACATTGACGCTCAAGCACTGTTCGACCAGGTGGTTGTGGACAAGGCGCAACTCACCCGCCACATCCGCCACGCCTTGCAGGACAGGGCGCAGATCAGCTTGAGCGAACTGGTGGCGACCCAGCCCCTGCAGCAAGGCCTGGCCGAATTGGTGGCCTATCTGCAACTTGGCAGTGAAACCTTCAGCACCGTGGTGGACGAGGATACGCCCGAACCCATCCGCTGGCATGCACTGGCGGCCGACGGGCAAGAGATCACTCGCAGCGCGCGGCTGCCTCGCGTGATTTTTGTTCGCTGAAGAACACAAGACGAGCAGGAGCAAGGGATGGAAGAAGAATTTGCGTCCGCCAATGCGTCGCGAACAGAGACAGGCGCGCCCGTGGTTGACCTGTCGGTGTTGCTCATCAACCTGCTCAGGGGCGTGCAGTACCGCGATGACGACGAACGCCAATGGGCGGCGCTGTTGAACCTGCAAGCGCGGGTGCGTGACCACGTGGCGGTGCTGAACCTGGATCTCGTGCTGGACGAGGCAGAAGGCCATGCCTTCCTGAAGAGCCGGCCGGAACCCGTCGACGGCGATGCCGCATCGCGCTTGCCCCGCTTGGTGGCAAGGCGGCCCCTGTCCTTCCCGGTCAGCTTGCTGCTGGCTTTGCTGCGCAAGAAGCTGGCCGAATTTGACGCCAGCGGCGGCGACACCCGACTGGTGCTCAACCGGGATCACATCGTGGAATTGGTGCGCGTGTTTTTGCCCGATGGGCCGAATGAAGCCAAGTTGATCGACCAGATCGAATCCAACATCAACAAGGTGGTGGAGCTTGGGTTCCTGCGCAAGCTGAAGGCCGCCAACAGCGCGACGGCTGGCCAGCCCAGCTACGAAGTGCGACGCATCCTGAAGGCCTTCGTGGATGCGCAATGGCTGGCCGAATTCGACGCCCGCCTTGCGATGTATCAGTCACAGCTGGCTGGCGTAGCGAACGGCAAGGAGGGCGTAAGTCCATGAACCACCCGCAGACGTTGGGTCTGGATTTCTGCGCAGACGACACCCTTTCAGGTTTTCGCCTCACGCGTCTGGAGGTGTTCAATTGGGGCACGTTCGACGGCCGTGTGTGGACGCTTCAGCTGGATGGGAAAAATGGGCTTCTCACGGGCGACATCGGCTCGGGAAAATCCACGCTGGTTGACGCCATCACCACCTTGTTGGTGCCAGCCAACCGCATCGCTTACAACAAGGCGGCTGGCGCGGACAGCAAGGAACGAACGCTGCGGTCCTACGTGTTCGGGCACTACAAATCCGAGCGCAACGAAGTTACCGGGGCAGCCAAACCGGTCAGCTTGCGCGACCAGAACAGCTATTCCGTCATCTTGGGCGTGTTCCACAACGCGGGCTATGACCAGACCGTGACGCTGGCACAGGTGTTCTGGATGAAGGAAGCACAGGGGCAGCCGGCGCGCTTCTTCCTGGGTGTCGAACGCGGGCTGTCGATTGCCTCCGACTTTGCGCATTTCGGCTCGGACATCGCCCAACTGCGCAAGCGGCTGCGCGGGCTGGGCGCTGAATTGCATGACAGCTTTCCGCCTTACGCTGCGTGGTTCCGTCGCCGCTTCGGCATCGAAAACGACCAGGCGCTAGAGCTGTTTCATCAAACGGTTTCGATGAAGTCGGTGGGCAACCTGACCGATTTCGTCCGCAGTCACATGCTGGAACCCTTCGAGGTGGCGCCGCGCATTCAGGCCTTGATCGGTCACTTCGACGATCTCAACCGCGCCCACCAAGCCGTGCTCAAGACTCAAGCCCAGGTCGAGTTGCTCACGCCCTTGGTGGCCGACTGCCGCCGCCACGGGGCCCAGGCGGCCGACGTGGAAGGCTTGCGGCGGTGCAGGGAAGCGCTTCGATCCCATTTCGCAGGACTCAAACTGGGCTTGATCGACAAGCGACTGGATCTGCTGGCCGAGGAATGGGGGCGCGCGGACGCCCAGGCGCAAAGGCTGGGTGCGGTTCATGAGGAACAGGGCCAGCAAGTCGACGCGCTGAAGCAGGCCATCAACGACAACGGTGGTGATCGGCTGGAAAGCCTCGCCGCAGAGATTCGCAAGAAGGAACAGCTTCGAGACGCGCGCAAGCTCAAAGCAGGGCGCTATGCGGCGCTCGCCACTGTGCTGGGTGAACCGGTGGTGGCCGAGGCGAGCGCCTTCTCTGCACAGCGCGGCAGGTATCAAAGCTGGCGCGAAGAAGCGCGCCAGCGCGATGTCGAGCTCCAGAACGCGCTCACTGAACATGGTGTGACGCTGCGTCAGGGCCAGTTGGAACACACGCAGCAAAGCGCCGAAATCGACAGCCTCAAGCGCCGCCGTAGCAACATCGATGACCAGCAGATCCAGATCCGCGCGGCGATGTGCGCCGCACTGGAGTTGAACGTGGACGACATGCCGTTTGCGGGCGAGTTGATCCAGGTGCGTGACGATGAACGCGATTGGGAGGGCGCGGCCGAACGCCTGTTGCGGGGATTCGGCTTGGCCCTGCTTGTGCCCGAGGCGTACTACAAATCCGTGGCCGAATGGGTGGACGGTGTTCATCTGCGTGGCCGCCTGGTGTACTTCCATGTGCGAGCACGCCGGACAAGCGAGCTGCCCGATCTGCACCGCGACTCGCTGGTCCGCAAGTTGGCCGTCAAACCCGATTCGCCGCACTACGACTGGTTGGAGCGCGAGCTGAGCGCACGTTTCGACGTGGCCTGCTGCGCCACGCAAGAACAGTTCCGCCGCGAAACGCGTGCCATCACCCGCACAGGTCAGATCAAGGACCCCAGCGGCCGGCATGAGAAGGACGACCGCCACCGCATCGAAGACCGCAGCCGCTATGTGCTGGGCTGGCGCAATGGCGCCAAGATCGCGGCGCTGGAGGCCAAACGCCGCCAGCTTGAAAATCGGCTGGGTGAAGTCGCCGGCCAGATCGGTGACATTCAAAAGGCGCGCGACGGGCTCGCCAGCCGTCTCGACGCACTGACCCGGCTTGAAGAATTCACGGCCTTCGAAGATTTGGATTTCGCAAGCGTCGCCACCGAGATTGCCCAGCTGACGGATGAACACAGCCGGTTGGCATCGGCGTCGGATGTTCTCCAACAGTTGAACGAAAACCTCCGGCAGCAGCAGGCGGCGCAGCGGCAGACAGGCTTCGATTTGCAAAGTGCACGCGACAAGCGGGCAAAAGCAGAGCAAAGGCGGGCAGATGCACAAGCGCTGCACCTGCAAACCGAGGCATTGCTTGCGGGCAATGCGGTGGACCCGCCACTCACGGCGGCGCTGGAAACCATGCGAGCGGAGGCGCTGGGCGCGCATCAACTGACCGTGGAATCCTGCGACAACCGCGAGCAGGACGTGCGAACCTGGCTTCAGACCAGGATTGACAACGAGACCAAAGCGCTCAGCCGCCTGGCCGAGAAAATCATCAAGTCCATGGCGTCCTTCAAGGAAACGTTCAAGCTCGAAACCGCGGAAATCGACGCCAGCCTCGAAGCGGCCTTCGAGTACGAAAACCTGCTCATCCAATTGAACCGGGACGACTTGCCGCGTTTCGTGGCCCGCTTCAAGGAGTTGCTCAATGTCAACACCATCAACGAGATCGCCAACTTCAACGCGCAATTGGCCCGCGAGCGCGAAACCATCAAGGAGCGCATCACCCACATCAACAAGTCACTGGGCGAGATCGACTACAACCCGGGGCGCTACATCGTGCTGGAGTCCCAGCCCAGCCCGGACGCGGAGATCAGGGACTTTCAGCAGGAACTGCGCGCATGCACCGAGGGCGCAGTCACGGGCTCCGACGATGCGCAGTATTCCGAGGCCAAGTTTCTGCAGGTCAAGGCCATCATTGATCGTTTCCGCGGGCGAGAAGGCCTGTCGGAGCAGGACCGCCGCTGGACAGCCAGGGTCACCGATGTGCGCAACTGGTTCCTGTTCGCCGCCAGCGAGCGCTGGCGTGAGGACAACAGCGAGCACGAACACTACTCGGACTCTGGCGGCAAGTCCGGCGGCCAGAAAGAGAAGCTGGCCTACACCATCCTGGCGGCCAGCCTGGCCTACCAGTTCGGGCTGGAATGGGGGGCTGTGCGCTCGCGCTCCTTCCGCTTCGTGGTGATTGACGAGGCTTTTGGGCGCGGATCAGATGAATCGGCACAGTACGGCCTGAAGCTGTTCAGGCAGCTCAATCTGCAACTGCTCATCGTGACGCCGCTGCAGAAGATCCACATCATCGAACCTTACGTATCCAGCGTTGGGTTCGTGAACAACGAGGGGGGGCGTGCTTCCAAGTTGCGCAATCTCTCGATCGAGGAATACCGGTCGCAGAAGGCCTTGTTGACACCGCCATCACCTCAGGTCGCGCCGTGAGCTGGACAGGGCCAAAGGAGCTGAAGGCGCAACTGGCCCGGTTGTGGGAACGCGGGGAACTGCTGCGGCCTGCCGTGACCGGTCATTCGCTGTTTCCATTGCGCCTGACACTCAAGGCGCCCGTGTCGGCCGACATCACGGATCGCTTTGATGCGGTGCGCGCATGGGCCGCTGAATTGACGGCCGTCCACTCGGTGCGTCTGGAGTGGCAGGAAATCCGCCACCGAATTCAGGGCGCACAACGCCTGCCCTCCAGTGCGTGGGTAGACGCCATGGAAGACGCGCTCGCATGGCTGGGCAAGCGTCGCGACTGGGACCGTTTCGCGACAATCGTTTCTGAAACACGGCAGGCACAACCCGCCTTGCTGTCGTGGCTGGAAAAGCGACCCCTGCAAGCTTTGGCGCTGGCCGAAGAATGGGCGCGCCTGCTGGCCGTGGTGGATTGGCTCTCATGCCATCCACGCCCAGGCATTTACCTGCGTCAGGTGGATCTGCCTGGTGTTCATACCAAATTCATTGAAGCGCATCGCAGTGTGCTGGCCGAGTTGCTCGACTTGGCGCTGCCAGCGGAAGCGGTTGACCGCTCAAAATCGGGCATCAGCCAGTTTGCGGGCCGTTACGGCTTTTTGGAAAAACCAACACGCATCCGATTTCGTGTACTCGACCCCGAGATTCCTTCGGTATGTGGAGCGAGCGGCCCCGACATCACGCTGGACGCTGACAGCTTCAGCAGCCTTCGACTTCCCGTCCAGCGGGTTTTCATCACCGAAAACGAGACCAACTTTCTGGCCTTCCCGCCCGTGAAGCAGGCCATCGTCATCTTCGGTGCCGGCTACGGCTGGGATGCATTGACCCGCGCTCGCTGGCTTGACCGTTGCACGGTGCACTATTGGGGCGACATCGACACCCATGGCTTTGCCATCTTGAATCAACTGCGCGGACACTTCGCCCACGTCGTCTCGTTTCTGATGGATCGGGAAACGCTCAATGCACACATCGCGATCTGGGGTGTGGAAAACACGCCTTCCCTGACGGACTTGCCAAGGCTGACGGCTGACGAGCGCGCGCTGTACGACGACTTGCGCGATCACCGCATCCGAAAAGGGCTGCGCCTTGAGCAGGAACAGATTGGATTCGACTGGGTGAGCCACCGCCTGCAGGAGCGCCTTTCCGACACCGGCGGTGCCGAGCAGGGCCTCCCACAATAGAACCATCAAGACCCCATTTGGTCCTGCCGGAATTTCAGGGAGCACCGCCATGCGCTGCTCATCGAGGAGACCCAGGAGACCTTGGCGCGGCTGGATATCCTCGCCCTGGGCAACCAGGACGCGGCGACAGGCAAGGTAGCACCGGCCGCTCGCGCGTCTTCTCGAGTTCCTCGGGCCGGATGTGAAGCGGCATGCCTGGGAGTGCTCATGATGAATGCTTGATCGCCAGCAAGCCCTGGTTGCCCCGCTGGGTGTCCACTGCCGCCAGCGGGTGTGCCGCAATTGGCGCGCTGGCGCAAGGAGGATCCGTGCGCGTGCTGGTGGTCGAGGATGACGCGCTGCTGCGCGACACGCTCAAGCGCGATCTGGAGCGCAACGGCTTCGCCGTTGACGTCGCCGCTGATGGCGGGGAGGGCGAGTTCCTCGGCGCCAGCGAGACGTACGACGCGGTGGTGCTCGATCTCGGCTTGCCACAACTGCCCGGGCTGGAGGTGCTGCGGCGCTGGCGCAGCGCTGGGCACCTCATGCCGGTCATTGTGCTGACCGCGCGCGACCAGTGGCACGAGCGCGTGGCCGGACTCAAGGCCGGGGCGGACGACTACCTCGGCAAGCCTTTTCATCTCGAAGAACTGCTTGCTCGCCTGCAGGCGCTGCTCAGGCGCGGCGGTGCCGGGCATCCCCCTCGGCTGAGCCGGGAGGGCGTGGAGCTCGACCAGGAACACCAGGCGGCGATCGTCGATGGCGTGCGGACCGAGCCGCTGACGGCGCTGGAGTTCCGGTTGCTGCGCTACCTGATGGTCCACAGCGGCCAGGTGGTGTCCAAGTCGACGCTAGGCGACCACGTCTACGAGCGCGACATGGACCCCGACAGCAACGTCATTGAGGTCTACATCAACCGGCTGCGCCGCAAGATCGGCAAGGACCTGATCCGCACGCGGCGCGGCCAGGGCTACGTGTTCGACGGAACGCCATGACCTCGCTGCGCCGGCGGATGCACCGGGTCGTGATCGTGCTGGTCATTGGTTTGCTCAGCCAGTGGCTCATCGCCGACCGGATGATCGTCCATGTCGACGAGAGCGAAATGGCCACCCGGCTGCAACACGACGCCGATTCGCTGGCGTCGGCGATCACCGTCCGTCCGGACCGGGGCGTCAGCGTGGACTTCTCGCGGGTCGGCCAGATCTACGGGCGCCCGGGCTCCGGCCACTACTTCGTGCTGCGCTCCGCACGCACGGCGCTCGTTTCGCCGTCCTTCGGCGACGCGCGGCCCTTCGCCTTGCCGGCCGCCGCGAGCGAATCGGTCACGCGTGTGGAAGGGCCGTTCGGGCAGCCGCTGCTGGTGCTGGTGCGCCGCCTGCAGCTGGGCGATGCGGCGATCGACATGGCCGTGGGCGAGGACCTCAGCGCGCTGCAGGCGCAGCTGCTGGCGTTTCGCCTGCTGTTCCTCGCCGCGTCGGTTGCCATCCTGGTGGCATCGGCGGCCATCCAGCGCCTGGAGATCCGGCGCGCGCTGCACTCCGTGGAACAGGCGCGCGACGCCATCCTCCGGCTGCCGAAGGGCATCGCGCCGGTTGACACCACGGATGCGCCCGAGGAGATCCGGCCGCTGCTGGAGGAAATTGATCGGCTCATGGGCTTCGTCGAGCGACGCCTGCACGAATCGCGAACTGCCATCGGCAACCTCTCGCACGCCGTGAAAACGCCGCTGGCCGGGCTGCTGAGGCTGACGGAGGATCCGCTGTTCGATGCGCACCCCGATCTGCGGCAGGCGCTGCACGAGCAGATCGAGGCCATCCGCGTACGCATCGAGCGCGAGCTGACGCGCGCACGCATCGCCGGCGACCGGCGCTCAGGCCCGGGCTTCGATGCCCGCGCCGAACTGCCGGCCCTCGTGCAGATGCTGGCGCGCATCCACCACGGCAAGACGCTCGACATCCGCTGGCAGGCCCCCGAGCGGGTGCTGCCCTTCGATCGCGAGGACCTGCTCGAGGTGATCGGCAACCTCGCGGACAACGCCTGCAAGTGGGCCGCATCGCGGGTGCGCATCGTGATCGAGGCGGGCGATGGGCTGTGCATCGTCGTTGCCGACGACGGCCCGGGTTGCGCACCGGACCTGCTGGACACGCTGGGGGCACGCGGCCTGCGCGCCGACGAAACCCGGCCGGGCCACGGCATCGGCCTGGCCATCGTGCGAGACATTGCCGATGCGGCCGGTGGCAGCCTGCTGTTTCGCCCCTCGGCATCGCTCGGCGGGCTGGAGGTAGAGGTCCGGCTGCCCCGTTGACGAAGCCGGCGCCGCCCGTTCAGCTTGAACTTAGCCTTGCCCTCTACAAACGCGGCATGACGTCCCCTTCTGCGGACGCCCGGGCATTCAACACGAGGCATCGCACATGCAATCCAGACAGCTTCTGCTCACCGCCGCGGCCGCGTTCATCGCGGCCGGGACGGCCACATCGGCCTTCGCCGCCTCCATTCAAGTCGGCAAGAGCGGCAAGACATTCACCTCCAGCGCGGTCCAGTGCAGCGCCCACCCGGACACCGGCGTGACGGCGCCGATGGTGCAGGCCGGCCTTTACAACCCCAAAGCCAGCGCGAGCGCCACCGTGGCGCTCAACGGGACCCGGCTCAAGACGGTGGTGGCCACCGACCCCGTTGCCGACGTCTGGCTCGCCGATGGCAACAACACCGTCGTCGTCGCACTCAACAAGAGGCTGGCGGACACGTATGCCTTCGCGGTGACCCCGGGGCAGTGCAGCCTGCCAGACACCTCGGGCAACACCTTCAGCGCTGACGGCACGCTCGAATACGCCGCCAGCGGCAAGTCGTACGCGACCGTGACGCCAGGGTGTGCTCAGAATCCGGGCACCGGCCAGTTGCAGCCCTACGTGAACTTGTTCGACAACGGCGGCTACCTGCTCAACGTGTCGGTCAACAACATCCCGCTGACGCAGCTGAGCGCCCAGAGGCCCCACACGCCGGTTTTCCTCAGAGCGGGCGTGAACGTCATCTCTGCGGCCAACGGCAGCCTGTCCACCGACTACTACATTCGTGACGGTGGCAACGGCCAGTGCGCGCTCTGAACCCTAGCTGCGCCTGCCTCGCATCGAGGTGTTCGCGCAGTGCCTCTGCGACTGCGTCATGCCTTCGAGCCGCTGCAACGCTTGCGCCACGGCCCCCTGGGCGGCCGGCCGGAGTTACCGGCAGCTCAGCGCGTGTACGCCTGCCCTTCGGTGACCTTGTACGACCACGGCAGATCCGCGTTCTTCCAGCCGTTCACATCCCGCCGGCCAGTCGGCCCCATGTCGCCCTCAAAGCCGTCCACCACCGAATACACCTTGGTGTAGCCCGCCTCCTGCAGCAGGTTGGCGGCGCGGGAGGAGCGGTCGCCGGAGCGGCAGATCAGGATGACGGCGTCGGTCTTGCTGTCGTTCATGCGGGCGGCGAGCGCGGCCACGGCGCTGACGAAGTCGGAGTTGGGCGACATCGCGTAGCGGTTGTTCTTCTTGTCCCAGCTGACCGGGTCGTCCAGCTCCATGTAGGGAATGTTCTGGTCGGTGACCAACGGGGTGCCGAGGAATTGGAACTCGCCCTTGGTGCGAATGTCGATGAACAGCACGTGCGCGCCGCCCTCGGTCTTCATCTTGTAGGCCTCGGGCGCGGAGAGGTAGAGGCCGAGCTTGCTCTGCTTGGCTTCGGGCAGCTTGCTGACGTCCACCGGCTGGTAGCCGCCCGCAAAGGCGGAGGCCACGGACAGGACCGCGGCCAGGCAAAGGATCGCTTTCTTCATGTGCTTTCTTCCCACGCTCCGACGGATCGAAGCATCCTCTTGGTTGATGTTCGCGGCGCGGAGCGCCTTGGCGCCTGGCCGCAGGTGAGAGAGCCACCCACGTTGCGGGCGTCGCGTGAACGCCGCCCGAAAGAGGTCCCGACGAGCCTCTCCGCCCATACTGCTGGGCGCCAACAAGATGTGCAGCGACGATAGCGCCCGGGGCCCAAGGTGAGCGAGCGCCCCGGTGTGACAGTGGGCCGGTCGCAACAGCTGGGGCAAGTCCGGAGCGCCTTGGCGGCTCACCTCATCTGCCTGACACAGCGGCCCTTGCTTGACGCCGGCCTCCGCGCCCGGCGAGACTGCCGCCTTCATTTCCCAGCCGCGCGTCCTCACGAGGGACGCCGCCACTTCATGCCCCGTCGTACCCCTCTGCTGCGCACCCTGTGCGCCACCGCTGCCGTCCTGGCCCTGTCCGCCGCCGCCTTCCCCGGCCTTGCCGCCGAAGGCGACAAGCCCGCCACGCGGGTGCGTGGCGAGATTCCTGCCGAATACCGCTGGGATTTCACCGCCATCTACGCCAACTGGGCCGCATGGGATGCCGACATGCAGCGCATGGAAGCCTTGATGGCGGACTTCGGCAAGCTGCAGGGCAGCTTGAAAAAGGGCCCGGCGGCGCTGCTGAAGGCCTACCAGACGATGGACGAGATCGGCAAGCTGCAGACCAAGCTGTACGCCTACCCGCAGTTGCAGAAGGATGCCGACGGGCGGGACCAGGAAGTGGCCGGCCGCTTCCAGCGCGCGCTGGCGGTGTTCGCCAGGTTCGACGCGGCTTCGGCCTGGTTCCAGCCGGAACTGCTGACGCTGCCACAGGCCAAGGTGAAGGCCTGGCTGGCCGCCACGCCGGCGCTCAAGCCCTATGCCTTCGGCATCACCGACAGCTTCCGCAAGCAGGCGCATGTGCTGGACGCCAAGGGCGAGCAGTTGCTCTCGCTGGCCGGGCCGGTGGGCCGCGCCAGCATGAACGCCTATGACGAGCTGAGCACGTCGGACATCAAGTTCCCGACCCTCACCACCAGCGACGGCCAGAGCGTGCTGCTGAGCCCCGGCAACTACCAGGGCCTGCTGGCCAAGAACGCCAACCAGGCCGACCGGGCCAAGGCCGCCGCGGCCCACGTGGGCACCTATGGCGCGCAGGCCAACACCTATGCCGCGATCTACGCCGGCATCCTGCAGCGCGACTGGTTCAACGCCCAGGCGCGCAAGTTCCCCACCACGCTGGACGCTGCTTTGAGCGACAACAACGTGCCGCGCAGCGTGGTCGAGACGCTGGTGGCAACCACCCGCGCCGGCACCGCGCCGCTGCAGCGCTACGCCAGGCTGCGCAAGCAGCTGATGGGCCTGGGCGAATACCACCTGTACGACAGCTCGCGCCCGCTGTTCGCCAGCAGCGAGAGCTATCCATACAAGAAGGCGCTGGGCCTGGTGCTGGAGTCGGTTGCGCCGCTGGGCGAGGACTATGTGCAGCGCTACAAGAAGTTCATGACCGGCGGCCGCATCGACGTCTATGAAAACGAAGGCAAGCGCAGCGGTGCCTACAGCGCCGGCGTGTACGGCGTGGGCCCGTTCCAGCTGCTGAACTACAACGACACCATGGACGCGGCCTTCGTGCTGGCCCACGAGGGCGGCCACGCGATGCACACCGTGCTGGCCTACGAGACCCAGCCTTACAGCACCGCCGAATACACCATCTTCGTCGCCGAGGTGGCCTCCACCACCAACGAGCGCTTCCTGCTCGAAACCCTGCTGAAGAAGACCACCGACCCGAAAGAGCGCTTCCTGCTGCTGCAGCACGCCGTGGACAGCATCATCGGCACCTTCTACACCCAGGTGCTGTTTGCCGACTTCGAGCTGCAGGCGCACCAGTTGGTCGAGAAGGGCGAGCCGGTCACCACCGAGGTGCTGAACAAGCTCTACGCCGGCCTGCTGAAGACCTACTACGGCGACGCCGTGACGGTGGACGACTTCTACCAGTGGACCTGGGCCCGCATCCCGCACTTCTTCCACTCGCCGTACTACGTCTACCAGTACGCCACCTGCTTCGCCTCCTCGGCCCAGCTGTTCAAGGGCATGACGACCGGCACCGAAGAGGCCAAGAAGGCTGCCACCGCCCGCTACCTGAACATGCTCAAGGCGGGCGGCAGCGACCACCCGATGGCCGAACTCAAGCAGGCCGGCGTGGACCTGACCCAGCGCGCCACGGTGCAGGCCGTGGTGGACCAGCTGGACGCGCTGGTCTCGCAGATGGAAGTGGAAGCGGCGAAGATTCCGCGCTGAGCGGGGTCAGCGCGCGTAGGCCATGCCGTCTTCCCAGGCGACGGCCATCTCGCCCAGCAGCCCCGGCGGCACCCGCGTGTCGCCGCGGGCTTCGGCCAGCACCTCGGCCATTGCGGCAGCAATGCGCTGCAGCACCTGCGCCGGTTGGCTCACCTCGCAGACCTTGCGGCCGAACTGGATCAGCTCTTCGGTCGTCGGATAGGCCTTGCCGCGGTGCCGGCCTGCGAACAGCTTCAGTGCCAGCGTGCGGTCCTCCAGCTCGGGGCCGCCCTCGTAGCGGGTGTAGCGGTAGATGGCGGTGGTCACCACGTCGAACATCGGCGCCAGCCAGGCCTCTCGCGTCGAGCGGTAGAGCACGCCGAAGTTCTTCAGGTGCCCGTCGCCATTGCGCACCATCACCGTGAAGGCGACCTGCTCGAAGAAGCGGTGCAAGCTATCGCGCGGCAGCTGCAACTGCTTCAGCAGCTCGGCCACGCGCTGGTAGCTGCCCTGGTACTTGCGGTCCGACAGCACGTCACGCACCCGCAGCCCGGCCAATGCGGCGATGTCCTCGAAACCCAGACGCTCGATGCGCCCGTCGGGCTGGACCACGAGGTCGAAGCGGTCCAGCACCAGCATCTGGCCATCGTCCGACAGCTCGAAAACGGGTGTGGCAATGCCCGCCCGCTGCGCGGCCTTGAGACACAGGTATTCGTTGGCAGCGAGGCCTGGGTAGGCAGGACTGGCCGCCTTGACGATCAAGGACGGTACCGGCACCTTGGGCCGCTCGGGCACCATGATCTTGGGCTGCATGCCGGCAATGCCGGCGCCGGTGCTGAGGTAGGCGCGCACCAGCTCGTCGAACACCTTGGGCGTGTAGGCCGTCTTCAGCAGCGTCGCGCGGTCCATGGCCGGCGCGGGCAGCGTGGGTTCGGCGCCGGGCAATGCGTAACCCAGGCGGCCAATGCCGTTGGCACCGACCAGCGCCAGCAAATGCATCGGCGTCATCGGCTGCTTCGGGAACAAGGCCCGCAGCCGCATGAACAGATCGCCCTCGGGCAGGTTCTGGTCCATCACCGCGAACAGGTCGCCATCCTGCCAGGTGGCTTGCTCGCTGGCGGGCATCAGCAGCGCCACGACGGGTTGGTCCGGCCGCGGGTCCAGGTAGCGGTATTCGTAGACCGAGCGCTTGATCAATTGGCCAGCGGCCGTGCCATTGATGGCCACCGCCAGCTCCCGGACCTTTTCAGGCAGCATCGCTGCTGTCCTCGTCGTCGTTGAAGCGCGCCGCCACCTCCTGGGCCGACGGCATGCCCACCTTCTCGACGCGCAACGCCAGCCCCAGCGCAGAGAGCACGGCCAGCAGCGAAGACACGGTGACGTCCTCGCCGTCTTCCAGCCGATAGATCACCTCGCGCACCTTGCCAGCGCGTTGGGCCAGATCCTTCTTGCTCAGGCCGGCAGCCTCGCGCCGGGCCTTGAGCAGGCGGCCCAGTTCGTCCGGCAGGCGAATCGTGTCAGTCATGGCTGGCATATTGGCACGAAATGACTGAGTGTGCACGCCATGACTGACACTGCACTCCTCAATCCCGCGCATCGTCGCCCGAATCCTGCGCCGCAACCGTCGCAGCGCAAATAAATGGGGTCAGAGTCAATTTATCCAGGAGATGACGGCCGCGCCACTCAAGGGTCGTAAGGATAAATTGACTCTGACCCCATTTATTTGAACCACGGTCGGGACTGCGCAACCCAAGCCCGTCAAAGTCCTGGCTTAGTCCAGCGCCAGCACCTCGTCGCCCTCACCGGGCTCACAGGCCACGCCCAGCGGCGACCAGCCGCGGTGCACCACCACGCGCGTGCCGGCATGACACAGCTCCACGCGCTGGACCTGCGGCGCGTTGTCGCGCACCAGGCCTTCGATGGAAGCCGGCATGCTGACGCGGTAGATGCGGCTCTCCGCTTCTTCGGTCGGATGGTCGTCGTCGTGCACAAACGGAATGAAGGGCTTGACCAGCGCCAGCCAGGGCGCGCTGGCGTCCATCAGCGTGGGTGTATAGCCGTGGCCGGACAGCCAGGCCTGGGCACGTTCGCGCGGCTGCTCGGGCTGCAAGGCGACCGGGCCCCAGGCGGCGGCCAGCAGCTCGGCCACCCACTGGTTGCAGTTCTGGTAGCGGGTGCTGAAGGGGAAGGCGTTGGCGCTGTAGTCGGCGCCCAGCAGGCGCAAGGCCTCGGCGTTGCTCAGCGCCAGGCGCGCAAGCGCTTCGGCCTGTTCGTGCGTGGGCAGCAGCAGCGAGACATAGCCTTCATCGGGCTTGTCGGTGCCGGAGATGAAGCCGGCCACGCCTTGGTCGAACAGGCGCGGCATCTTCTCGTCGCAGGCGTAGTACAGCTGGCGCACGGACCACGGGCCGTTAGCGCTGTCGGCCAAGGCCACGCCGGTGTGCGAGTAGCGCTGGCCGAAGCGCTCCAGGTTCTGGCCGGAGCGGGCGATGATGGCCGCGCTGCTGCCGGACTGCTGCAGCACCTGCCGCACCACCGCCGCGAAGCGGAACATGCGGTCCTGCTGCGCGCTGTCCAGAACTGCCGGCAGGTCGCAGAACTGCAGCGAACTGGCGCTGGCCGTGCCCGCCAGCAGGATCAGGCACGCGCCAGGCAGTGCGCGCCAGGAACCGCGCGTCAAGGCGTCAAAGCGTGACCGGGCGGCTCGGCAGCTCGTTCAGCCAGGCGTCTTCAACAACCAGGAAAAACGCCTCGTTGCTCGCGGCCACGGCGAACTGGGTGCCGTAGGGCCGCGGCGTGGCGGTGATCACGTCGCCCGAGCCGAGCTGGGCGCGCGCCAGCGTCAACTGCGGCAGCTCCAGCGTCAGCGTCTCGCCGTCACGGTCCAGCGACTTCAGCGCCAGTTGCACGCGGCCCGGCTGGCCGGCCACAGCCAGCACCTGCTGGATCTCGTAGTGGCCGTTGGCGGCCTGGCGGTCGTTGGACGAGGAGTTGCTCGAACCGCGGAAAGAGTCGGACACGCTGCCCACCGAGTCGGACGCAGCCGACGACGCGGAAGACGTGAAGCTGCCCGCGTGCGCCGGCATCCAGGCGACCAGGGTGGCGGCCGACAGCGCGGCAAGGGTTCGGGCAAACATCGTCATTCGGCTCTCCGGGAAGAAGGCCGCAAGCATAGCGGTTCCAGGTGAACGCTTGACCACGCACAGCACGCGCTGGTGACCGTCCGTGACAATCGCGCGTCCCGTTTCGCAAACCGCCCGGTTCCGCCGCCATGCTGCCCTTCCGCCCCCCGCGCCCCGTGCCCAAGCCAGCCCGCCCCGCGGTGGATGTCGAACGCCTGCTGGCGCAGGGCCGCGAACTGCACGCGCAGGGCCGGCTGAAGGACGCGTTTTCGCGCTACCAGGCGGTGCTGGCCGCCGAGCCCGCACATGCCGAGGCGCTGCACCTCGCGGGCGTCTGCTACCTGGGCATGGGCATGGCCGACATCGGCATTGCCTTCCTGCGCGACGCCATCGCCAAGCGGCCGGACGCCGCCGACTACCGCGTCAACCTGGCCTCCGCGCTGGCCCGCCAGGGTCAGCTGGCCGACGCCGCGGCTGAGCTTGCGCAAGCCTGCACGCTGCGCCCGGCCGACGCCGAAGCCCGCGCCGAACTGGCCGGCCTGCAACAGGCGCTGGGCCAAGCCGCCGAAGCCGAAGCCAGCTACCAACAGGCGATCAACACCGGCCCGGCCCGCGCCGAATGGCACGAGGCGCTGGCCCGGCTGCAGTACCAGCGCTGGGCGGCAGACGAAGCACTGGCCAGCGCCGAAAGCGCCTACGCACTTTCAGACACCGCAAGCCAGCGCCTCACGCTGGGCTTTGTGCAACCCAACGCCGCCACGCCACGCCCGTCCGCCGCCGGCCTGCTGCGCGCCGCGCCCGGGCCGGACCCGGCCGCGCTCGAACAAGCCGCCACCGAACGCGACCTGCTGGTCATCGACGATTTCCTGTCCGACCCGCTGGCCTTCCGCGCCCAGGCGCTGGCGCTGTGCGAACAAGCCGCCACCTACCAGCAAGGCGCAAACTTCCCCGGCGTTCAGACCCCGCCGCAGCCCTGCATGGACGCCATGCAGCGCATTGCCGACTGGCTGGGCCAGCCGCTGAAATGGGACTCGCCGGACACCGGCGCCTTGCGCGCCAGCCTGGCCTCGGACAACGCCCGCGCCGACGTGCATGTGGACAGCCCGACGCAGCCGCACATCTACGGCGGCGTGCTCTACCTCAGCCTGCCCGAGCACTGCCAGGGCGGCACCAGCTTCTACCGCCACCGCGCCACCGGCTGGGTCGGCCGGCCAGACGCCGCCACGCTGAGGGCCGGCGGCTACGCCAGCTTCCTGGACTTCCAGAAGCGCCACCTGCCGCCCAACCGCAAGCAGTCCTTCGCCGACTGGGAACGCCAGCGCGACACGACCTGGGAGTGGCTGTTCGAGATCCCGATGCGCTTCAACCGCCTGATCGTTTTCCGCAGCGACTACTTCCACGCCATCAGCGGCCTGTTCGGCGACTCACTGGCCAACGGCCGGCTGGTCCAGCTGTTTCACTTCGAAGGGCAGCGCTGAATTCAAGAGGCTTGTTCAGATGCCAGGCGAGGCGCTGAAGGCCAGCGCCGCGACCTGCTCGTCGGCCAGCGCCTGGCCTTCCCTGCGCAGCTGCTGGAACACCGCTTCGCCCAGCGCCGCGCTGGCCAGCGCCGTGGCCTGGCTCACCGAGTCGATCTCGCTGACATGCCGGATCTGCGATTCGCGGGCCACCGCCGCGTCCGCATAGCCCAGCATGCGGGCCGCCAGCGCGTGCTGGCCTTCCATCGCCAGCAGCAGCGAGAGGTGATCCGCATACGACGGATACCACTCGAAGCGCAGCGCCACCGGCCAGCCGCTGTGCAGCAGCGCGCGCGCCTCGGCACGCCGGTCCAGTCGCAGCAGCGCGGCAGCCAGGTTCATCTGCACCATCATCTTGAAGCGGTGTGCGTCGCGCTGGCCTACCAGGCTGTCCAGCAAACCTTGGCCGGTGCGCACCGCCGCTTCGGCGTCGCCGTTGCTCAGTTCGCCATCGACCAGGTTGAACAGCACCATCGTCGCGTTGCCACCAGCCGCCTGCACCAGCACCAGGTGCTCGCGCAGCAGGCGCAGGCCTTGCGCCGCCGCTGCACCGCCCTGCACCAGGCCCAGCAGGCCCAAGGGCTCGGTGCGCCAGAGCCGGCGGTGCGGCGGCCAGGACGGGTCTTCCAGTGCGGCCAGCTCGGCCAGCATTTCCGGCACCACAGCCTCGGCCGACAGGATCAGCGCGCGGCGCAGCACGCAATGAGACAGCGCGGCGTACAGCAGCCAGCGGTCGGGTTGCTGCGCATGGGCCCGCCGCGCTGTGGCCAGCGCCAGCTCGGCCTCCGACAGGTCGTTGGCACCGCGGCGGCCGATCATCAGCCGGCAGCGGGCCTGCAGCGCCAATGCCTCGTCGTCGCCCAGCCGGGCCAGCCAGCCATGACAGCGCGTGACCAACGCCAGCCGCTCCGCCTCCATCACCACCGACATCGTCAGCAGCCAAGTGCTGGCGATCTGCAAGGCGCGGCACGCGTCGCCGGCGGCGTCCAGCCAGGCGAGCGCATCGTGCGCGTTGCCAGCGTCCTGCAGCAGCTGGCGCTCCCAGGCCTGCAGGCCCAGCTCGCCGCTGTGGCTGCGCGCCCATTCGGCCTCGAAATGCGCAGCCACCGCCTCGGCATGGCGCTGCTTCAGCGCCGCGGCCTCGCCTGAAGCCTGCAACTGCTCCTGCGCATAGGCGCGCGGCGAATCCAGCAGCCGGTAGCGCGGCAGGTCGGACATGTCGTGCTGGGCTTCGGCCAGCGCCACCAGCGAGCGGTCCACCAGCTCGCTCAAAGCGTCCACCACACCCCATTCATCGAGACCCGCGGCCTCGGCCTCCGGCCCCGCCTCGGCCACCACGGCCTGCGCCAGCTCCAGCGAGAAGCTGCCGTTGAAGACTGCGAGGCGGCGGAACACCACGGCCTCGCGCTGGGCCAGCAGGCCGTGGCTCCAGGCCAGCGCGGCGCGCAGCGTCTGCTGGCGCGGCGGCGCACTGCGGTTGCGGCTGGCGGTGAGCAGGCGCAGCCGGTCCTGCATCGCGCTGGCCAGGCGCTGCACACTGAGCGTGGGGGCACGCGCGGCAGCCAGCTCGATGGCCAGCGCCTGGCCGTCCAGTGCGCGGCAGATGTCGATCACGTCGGCAGCGTTGGCGTCGGTCAGCGTGAAGCGGGCGTCGGCATTCGCCGCGCGTTCGGCGAACAGCGCCACCGCACTGAAGCCCAGCGCCTGCGCGGCTGGCAGCGGCCCTTGCGGCACCGCCAGCGGGCCAATGCGGTAGACCCGCTCCAGCGGCAGCTTCAGCGGCGCCTGGCTGGTCACCACCAGCTTCAGGCCGGGTGCTGCGTGGACCAGCGCGGCGCAAACCTCGGCCACGGCTTCCAGCAGGTGCTCGGCGTTGTCCAGCGCGATCAGCAGCGACAGCGGCGCCAGCGCGGCGGCCAGCGCGGCCAGCGGCTCGCCAGGGCCAGGCTGCAGGCCGGCGGCGTGGGCAATGGCCCCGGGCAGCGCGGCACCGTCGTCCAGCGTGGCCAGCTCGACCCAGCAGACGCCATGCGCATAGGCCTCGCTGTGGCGCGCCAGCAGGTGCTGGGCCAGCAGCGTCTTGCCCATGCCACCGGCGCCGACGATGCTGACCAGCTCGTGCTGGTCCAGCATCGCGCCGAGTGCCGCCAGGTCTTCTGTGCGGCCGCGCAGAGTTTGCAGCACGCGCGGCAGGTTGGTCGGCAGCGTCTTGGTCTGGGCCTCGGCGGGCTGCGCCGCTGCCACCGGCGCGGGTGCGGCGGCTGTGGGCGCAGGTGCGTCGGCTGGCGCGGTGAAGCGGTAGCCACGGCCAGGGATCGTGGTCACCACGTCGCCGCCCAGCAGCTTGCGCAGTGCATTGACCTGCACCGCAATGTTGTTCTCTTCGACCACCAGCCCGGGCCACACCAGTTCCAGCAGTTCGTGCTTGCTGACCACCCGCTCGCGCCGCTCGGCCAGCGCCAGCAGCAGGTCGAAGGCCCGCGTGCCCAGCTCGGCCGGCTGGCCGGCTTTCAACAACAGCCGCTCGGCAGGGCGGATCTCGAAGCTGGCAAAGCGCAGCGGCGCGCCTGGCGGCGAAGAATCAGGGGGCGTAGGCGACATCGTCACAGCGACCAGCACATCCGAGAGACAGGGTGTCCCTCACCGACGGCGTGCGGCATTCTGCCGGGCCGGCGCGCAGCCCGTTTCCACAAAGCCAAGGACAGGCCACTCCACTGAGCAGCTTTACACGTCCCGGCCAGGCGCGGCTCAAGCAAGTTGGCTCACCTGCACGCCAGTGGCCAGCAGGCCTTGCGCAGCAGCGTGCTCGTGGCCGGCAATGCCCAGCACGCTGGTCAGCAGCACGAAGGTGACGGCCAGCGAAGCGACGGCAGAGAAAAGGCGGGTGGTGGCTTGGGTGTTCATGATGGCTTCCTCGGAACTGTGGGGTGGGCGGGTGGCAACCGTTTCGCGGCTGCTTTCAACGTGGCCTCACTGTCGCCGCCGGCGCCGGTCTGCGTCCTTCAGTGGCCTGAAACGCGCTGAAACCGGCGCTTAAGCGTTTTGAAGCGGCACGTTGAAGGGCGCCCCCAGACCTGCCGCTGCGCGTCAGGCCCCCCGAGGGGGTTGAGAAAACTCGGGAGCGGCCCTTCGTTTTCTCAAGCGGGTTGCAGCGCCAGCGCGATGCTGCGCAGCGCATCGGGCAGCCGGTACTGCAGCGGCTCGCCAGGCGCGCTGTCCAGTGCCAGCATCGCGCGGCGGGCCAGCGCGGCCAGCACTGCGGGCAGGTTCGGCACGTCGGCCAGCGCCGCATGCGTGGGGTCAAAGTGGCCCGTCAACCCGGCCAGGCGGCGCAACACCGCGGCCTGCTGCGGCGCCAGCAGCGCATGGCCAATGTCGAAAATCGCGCGCAGCGTCTGCTGGCGCGCCGCGGGCGCGATGCGGTTGCGCGTGGCGATCAGCAGGCGCAGCCGCTGCTGCAGCGAGGCGGCCAGCTCGGCCACACCGTGCTCCGGCAGGCAGGCGGCGGCCAGTTCCAGCGCCAGCACCTGGCCGTCCAGCGCGCGGCACAACGCGATCACGTCCGCGGCGTTGGCGTCGGTCAGGCTGAAGCGGGGGTCGGCCTGCGCGGCGCGCTCGGCAAACAGCGCCACCGCGGCAAAGCCCTGCGCGCGCGCCGCCGGCAACGGCCCTTGCGGCGCAGCCAGCGGGCCCAGGCGGTACAGGCGCTCCAGCGGCAGCATCAGCGGCGCCTGGCTGGTGACGACGATGCGCAGCCCCGGCGCCACGGCCAACAGCGCCTGGCAGGTACGCGCGGTGGCCTCCCGCCGGTGCTCGGCTGCGTCCAGCGCGATCAGCAGCGACAGCGGGGCCAGCGCGGCGCAGAGCTGCGCCAGCGGGTCGCCCGCTGACAAGGGCAGGCCGACCGCGCCGGCGATGGCCTGCACCACGTCGCCCTGCGCGGCCAGCGCGATCCAGCACGCACCATCGGCATGGCGCGGCGCGAGCCTGGCGAGCAAATGCCGGGCAAGCCGTGTCTTGCCCATGCCGCCGGCGGCCACCACGCTGACCAGCGCATGCTGGTCCAGCAGCGCGGCCAGCGCGGCCAGGTCCTCGCTGCGGCCATGCAGCGGCCCCCGCGGCGGCTTCGGCGCCTGTGGCAGGCACAGGGCCGCGGGGCTGTCAGCCATGCACCGGGGGCCGCCAGCGGCAACAGCCGCCGGCCTCGGCAGGGACTCCCACGACGGAGCGGCTCAGGCGAGCCGGGCCGCGGCGGGCGCCTGGGCCAGCAGGCCGGCCGAGGCCGCCTGCTCGTGCGACGCCAGGCCCAACATGCTGCTGAGCAGCGTGAAGGTCATGGCCAGCGAAGCGACGGCGGAAAACAGGCGGGGGGTGTTGCGGTTGGCGTTCATGGCGGGCTCCAGGGGCGGTTGGGTGGGTGGGGCGATCCGGTGAAACCCATCGATCTCGACGCGTTTCAGCATGGACTCGACTGTCACCCGCCGGGGCCCCCGCCGTCCTTCAGCGGCCTGAAGCCTGGCCTTAAGCCTTCTTAAACGCGCGCCGTGGCGGCTCTTAGATGCCTGCCAGCGCCGCGGCCTGTTCGTCGCCCAGGCTGCGGCCCTCGTCGCGCAGGCGCTGGCACTGCGCTTCACCCAGCGCGGCCAACGCCAGTGCCATCGCGCGTTCGATGGCATCGCTCTCGTTGCCCTGGCGGAACTGGTCCTCGCGGCTCACGGCGGCGTCGGCATAGCCCACCAGCTGCGCCGCCGGCTCGAAGCGGCCCTCCAGCGCCAGCAGCAGCGCAAGATGATCGGCATAGGAGGGGTACCACGTCAGGCGCAACGCCGAGGGCCAGCCCAGCGCCAGCAACTCCCGCGCCTCGGCCAGCCGGCCCGAGCGCAGCAGCGCCACCGCATGGTTCATGCGCACGGCCATCAGCAGGTAGTCGTCGCGCGAACCTTGCACGTCGGCCAGCAAGGCTTCGCCCAGCTGCAGCGCCGCTTCGGCGTCACCGGCCAGCAGTTCGGCGTCGACCAGGTTGGAGCGCAGCAGCAAGGTGTCGGCCCCGGCCTCGTCCTGCAGCCGCCACTGCTGCCGCAGCACAGCCCTGAACGCCAGGCGCTGCGGCATGAGGTCGCGCGGAACGCCCTGGAAGATGCGCCGCGCAGCCGGCCAGCGGGGGTCTTCCAGCGTGCGCAGCTCGGCCAGCAGCTCGGGCGTCACGGTGCCCGCTTCGTCGTCGGCCATCATCCGTCGCACCAGCAGGTTGCCCAGCGCGGCATACAGCAACCAGCGGGTGGCTTCGCTACCCACCTCGGCGGCCAGGCGGCGCGCCAGCGCCAGGGCCTGCCCGGACTTCGCCAGCACGTCGCGGCTGCTCAGCAGACCGGCGGCCCGCGACAAGGTGAACCAGCCCCGCACCTGCAGCGCCAGGTCGTCGATCTGCGGCAGCAGCGTCTCGCAGCTGGCCGCCAGCGCCTGCCGCTCGGCATGGCGCATGTTGGGCAGCGCCAGCAGCCAGCTGATGCCGACCTGCAGCGCGCGCCGCGCGTCGCCGGCCTGCAGCAGCCAGGCCAGGGCGTCCTGCGCATTGCCGCTGTCCTGCAGCAGCTGGCGCGCCCAGGCCTGCAACCCCAGCTCGCCGCTGAAGGCGCGGTCCCACTCCTGCGCAAAGCGCGCGGCCAGCGCGAAGGCATGGCGCTGGCGCAGCGCCTCGAGCTCGCCGGCGGCCTGCAACAACTCGCGGGCGTAGACCTGCGGCGAGTCCAGCAGGCGGTAGCGCGGCAGGCCCTGGCCGTTGTCGTGCTCGTCTTCGATGATGGCCACCAGCGAGCGTTCGACCAGCTCGCCCAGCGCCTCGACCACGTCCCATTCGTCCAGGTCCGCACCTTCCGCCACCACCTGCTGCGCCAGCTCCAGCGAGAAGCTGCCGTGGAACACCGCCAGGCGGCGGAACACCGTCTGCTCACGCGGCGCCAGCAGGCCATGGCTCCAGGCCAGCGCGGCCTGCAGGGTCTGCTGGCGCGGCGGCGCGGCGCGGTTGCGGCCGCCGGTGAGCAGGCGCAGCCGGTCCTGCATGGCGCTGGCCAGGCGCTGCACGCCCAGCGTGGACGCGCGCGCGGCGGCCAGCTCGATGGCCAGCGCCTGGCCGTCCAGCGCGCGGCAGAGTTCGATCACCGCCGCGGCGTTGGCATCGTTCAGCTGGAAGCGTGCATCCGCCGTGGCGGCACGCTCGGCGAACAGCGCCACGGCGCTGAACTCCAGCGCCTGGGCCGCCGGCAGCGGGCCTTGCGGCACGGCCAGTGGGCCGATGCGGTAGACCCGCTCCAGCGGCAGCTTCAGCGGCGCCTGGCTGGTGACCAGCAGCCTGAGCCCGGGGGCCGCGTCCGCCAGCGCCTGGCAGACCCGGGCCACCTCGTCCAGCAGGTGCTCGGCGTTGTCCAGTGCAATCAGCAGCTGCAGCGGCGCCAGGCTGGCCGCCAGCGCGGCCAGCGGCTGGCCTGCACCCAGGCGCAGGCCGGCGGCGTGGGCGATGGCGCCCGGCAGCGCGTTGCCGTCCGTCAAGGTGGCCAGCTCGACCCAGCACACACCGTGCGCATAGGCCTCGCGCCGGCCGGCCAGCAGGTGCTGGGCCAGCAGCGTCTTGCCCATGCCGCCGGCGCCGATGACGCTGACCAGCTCGTGCTGGTCCAGCAGCGCGCCCAGGGCGGCCAGGTCCTCGGTGCGGCCACGCAAGGCCTGCAGTACACGCGGCAGGTTGGTGGGCAGGCGGGCAGGCGCGGGGACGGATGGCCCGACCTCCGCTGTGACAGCCTCGGCAGGCCGCGAGGGGGCGGCGGATTCGCCCAGCGGCGCCGCAGTGAAGCGGTAGCCACGGCCCGGGATGGTGGCCACCACGTCCGGCCCCAGCAGCTTGCGCACGGCATTGACCTGCACCGCAATGTTGTTCTCTTCGACCACCAGCCCGGGCCACACCAGTTCCAGCAGCTCGTGCTTGCTGACCACGCGTTCGCGCCGCTCGGCCAGCGCCAGCAGCAGGTCGAAGGCGCGTGCGCCCAGCTCGGCCGGCTGGCCATCCTTCAGCAACAGGCGCTCTGCGGGCCGGATCTCGAAACGGGTGAAGCTCAGCGGTGCGGTGGGGGAAGCGGGCAGGGCGGACATGGGCGGGAAGGTGGGCGTGGCGCTCATCCGAAGGGTCGGTGCACCCCGCGCTGGCGGCTCGCCGAATTGTGCCGGCTGGCCGGCAGCCGCGCCTCTGCAATCGCGATGACAAATGCAGGCCGGCGGCCGGTTTTACACGCTGGCGAAGCGGCGGCTTGACCCTGCGTCCCAGTTCCTCATGAGAAAACGCCGGGCCGCCCCAAGTTTTCTCATCCCCCTCGGGGGCGGGCTGGCCGCAGCCCGCCCCCAACCTAGCCCACGGAGGCTCACTCGAAACCCGCCGGCCGTTGCGCGGCCACCCCCGCCGCCTGCTCCAGCGCCATGCCCACCTCGGCCAGCCGGCCTTCCTCGAACAGCCGGCCGATCAGCGTAACGCCGTGCGGCACGCGGCGCGGCGGGTTGAACTTCGGCAAGGGCTTCGCCGGGTCCGGCGCCCAGTCGCTGCGGGCTTCGCTGACTTCGGTGAAGCCGGTGCGCAGCGTCAGCGACGGATGGCCGGTGTGGTTGGAGATCGTCAGCATCTCCTCGCGCAGCGAAGGCACCAGCAGCAGGTCCACCTCGGCGAACAGCCGCGCCATTTCCTGCGCCACCATGCGGCGCAGCCGGTCGGCCTGCACGAAGTCCACCGCGGAGAGGAAGCGCGACTGGCGGAAGATGTTGGGCCAGGCGTCCGGCAGCTGCACCTTGAGCTGGTCAATGCGGTGGCTCAGCACCAGTTCCTCGAAGGCCGCGGCGCCTTCGGCAAACAGGATGGTGTTCAGCGCCGCATACGGCCAGTCCGGCAGCGTGACCGGCACGGCCTGCAGGCCCAGCGACTGCAGCGTGGCGAGCGCCTTGCGGTCCACGTCGATGGCCGGCGGCTCGTCCATCCACTTGGCGATGTAGCCGACCTTCAGGCCCTTGACCGAGGCAGTGGCCGAGAAGTCCAGCTTCACCGGCACGCTGGCCACGTCGCCCGGGTCCGGCGCGGAAATGGCCTGCAGCACCAGCATCGCGTCTTCCACCGTGCGCGTCATCGGGCCCAGCTTGTCCAGCGACCAGCACAGCGTCATCGCGCCGCTGCGCGGCACGCGGCCATAGGTCGGCCGCAGCCCGGTCACGCCGCAGCGCATGCTGGGGCTGACGATGCTGCCGCCCGTCTCGCTGCCGATGGCAAAGGCCACCAGGCCGGCGGCCATCGCCGCGCCCGGGCCGGCGCTGGAGCCGGAAGCGCCTTCCTCCAGCAGCCACGGGTTCATGGTCTGGCCGCCGAACCAGATGTCATTGAGCGCCAGCGCGCCCAGGCTGAGCTTGGCCAGCAGCACAGCGCCGGCGGCGTAGAGGTGGCGCACCACGGCGGAGTCCTGCGCCGGCACGCGGTCCTTGTACGGCTCTGCGCCCCAGGTGGTGGCAATGCCGGCGGTGTCCAGCAGGTCCTTCACGCCAAACGGGATGCCGTGCAGCGGGCCACGGTAGTGGCCGGCCGCGATCTCGCGGTCAGCCGCCTTGGCCTGCGCCAGCGCGTGCTCGGCGGTCAAGGTGATGACGGCGCGCAGCTTCGGGTCCAGCCGCTGGATGCGCGCGAGGTAGATGCGCGTCAGCCGCTCCGAGCTGAGCTGCTTGTGCTCGATCCAGCGCGAGAGCTGGCTGACCGGCGCGAACGCGATGTCGGCATCACTGGCCGGCAGCGGCACCGCGCCGGCCTTCGAACGCACGAAACGGTCGTGCGCAGGGCCGGCGGGCTGCGCGCCTGCGCGGATGTGGGCCGGGTGCCAGCGCGAGGCGGGCGCCACGCTGTCGGGGATGGCCAGCGTGTTCGGGCCGGCGCGGCGCTCCATCATGGTCGGCATGGTGCTGCGCCAGCTGCGTGCGGCCATCTCGCGCTCGGCTGCGCTGAGGCTCACGCGCATCAGCTTCTCGGCCTCTGCGAAGGTCGTTGCCGAGACCTCGGGCCCGACCGGCGGCGCGGTGCCGAACGCTGGCGGCGCGCCCGGCGGCGCTGCCTCGGCGGGCGCCGGCTCGGCAGCTTGCGCGCCAACTGCGGCGGCGGCACCCAGCACGCCGGCAGGCGCCTGGATCAGGAAGTGGCGGCGTGAGCTCATCGGGATCCTGCAGGTGATGAAGCCAAAAATCATACGGTGGCGGCAACCTCCGGCGACAAAGAAATGTGGCGCGGCCTTTGAACCATTGCCGCGCAGCAAGGCATTCACCGGCTCCTCACACACATCAGGAGATGAGCCATGTCCTTGCACTCATTGCGCCCCGTCACGATGACCGCGCTGGCCGCGCTGTGCACCCTCGCCCTCGCCGGCACCGCACAGGCCGCCGGCTACGCGGTGCACAAGCTGGTGTCCGACGGCGCCGTGTCCACCCCGCACGCCGACGCGCACCTGAAGAACACCTGGGGCGTGGCCTTTAATCCGTTCGGCTACGTCTGGGTGGCCAACAACCATGACGGCAGCTCCACGCTGTACGACGGCAACGGCGTGCCGCAAAGCCTGGTGGTCAGCGTGCCGGCGGCCAGCGGCAGCGGCATCGGCTCGCCCACCGGCATCATCTACAACGGCTCCAGCGACTTCATCGTCGGCAACGGCACGCTGACCGGCGCCAGCCGCTTCCTCTTCGCCAGCGAAGACGGCGCGATCACCGGCTGGGCGCCCAATGTCGACCAGGGCCACGCGCTGATCGCCGTCACCAAGCCCGGCGCGATCTACAAGGGCATTGCCCAGGCCGCGACCGGCACTGCCAACCAACTCTACGCGACCGACTTCCACAACAACCGCGTCGACGTCTACGACAAGGCCTTTGCACCGGTCACCACCAGCGGCGGCTTTGTCGACCCGGCGCTGCCCAAGCACTACGCGCCGTTTGGCATCCAGAACATCAACGGCAACCTCTATGTCAGCTACGCCCGCCAGGATGCCGACGCCGAGGACGACGTGGCCGGCAAGGGCAAGGGCTTTGTCAACGTCTTCAACGCCGACGGCAAGCTGCTGCGCCACCTGGTGGCCAAGGAAGGCCTGAACGCGCCCTGGGGCATGGCCATGGCACCGGCCAACTTCGGCGAGCTGAGCAACCGCCTGCTGGTGGCCAACTTCGGCGACGGCACGATCTCCGCCTACGACATCGCCACCGGCGCCTTCATCGGCCAGCTCAGCGCCTCCAGCGGCCAGCCGCTGAAGATCCCCGGCCTGTGGGGCATCCAGTTCGGCAACGGCCTGCAAAGCCAGCCGACCAACACGCTGTTCTTCTCGGCCGGGCCGAACGATGAGGCGGATGGTGTGTACGGCGCCATCACTCCGAAGTAAGGCCTAAAAGCTGTACGAAGCGCCCAGCCACACCAAACTGCGGCGCTGGTCGTATGGCGCCGGGAAAGGGCCACTTTTCCCGGTTGCCAGCCAGGCCAGTTGCCAGGCCAGGCCGGTTTCGGTGTGCAGCACCACGCCGAGCCGGCTGTCCACCCGGCGCGCGTCGTCGCGGCCAAGTTGCTGAAGCAAACCGAGGTGGCCGATCAGTTCCAGTGACGGCAGCAACGGCGTGTGCGCGTCCAGCTCGGCATACAGCGTGCGCTCGCGCCAGCCGAAGTATTCCGGCGAGAAGTACAGGCGCAGGCTCCAGGATGGCGCCAGCAAGCCGGCAAAGGCTTCGCCATGGTTGTAGCGGTCGACGCCGGGAGAGGCTTGCACGGCGTGGCTGTAGCTGCCGCCGGCTTCCCAGCGCAGCGCGTCGTTCAGCGCACGGGCGAAGCCTGCGTAGCCCTGCAGCCCGGCCTGGCGCTGCCCCGGCTGCAACTCGATGCTGGTCAGGCTGAGGCCGGCATAGGCGCCGCTGGCGTCGTCCAGCGACAGCGAGAGCCGCGCCCCCGGCCGCTCGCGGCTCAGCGAGACGCCGCGAAAGCGATAGTCCGACATCAGCTCGATGCTGCCGCCCAGCTGCTGCGCGCTCGCAGCGGCACACAGCCACAGCGCCGCTGCGCCGACCAGGGCGCGCAGCAAGGCGGCTGGGAATCCGGCCCGCACGCTTCAGCGTTGCAAGGCGGTGACCGCCGTCGCGTCCAGCGGCAGCGCACAGGCACAGCGGCGGGGCCCGGCCGCATGCAGCAGCGTGGCGCAGGTGTCGATGCCGCCTGCGGCGTCTCGCACCAGCCCCGGCACCGGGCCTCTGGCCTTCAGCTCCCGCAGCAGCGCGACCAGCCCCGCCACATGGGCAGACGCATACGAACTTCCCGACGCCAGCGCCCAGCGCGCGCCGGGCACCGGCACCATCACGTCCCGGCCCGGGGCGCTGAGCGCGCCCGCAGTCGGCAGGTCGGCCACCGCCAGCACGCCGGCATGCGAAGCCGGAAAACCGCCGCCAGGCAGCGTCGGGTCCATGGCCGCGACCACGGCAATGCCTTGCTGCAGCGCCGTGTCCAGCAGCAGCGCCAGCAGCCGGTCCGACGGGCCACCCAGGCTCATGTTGATGACCGCCACCTTCTGGCTCAGCGCGGCGTACAGCGCCCGCGCCAGGCCCAGGCTGTTGCACAGCGTGGCGCCATCGCGTGCCTGCCAGCAGGCGCGCAGGCTCAAGATCTGAGCCTGCGGCGCGACACCGGCCATGCCCACGTGGTTGTCCGCCAGCGCCGCGATGATGCCGGCCACCGCGGTGCCGTGGCGCTCGGCCGCCGAGGCATGACCATCGACGAAGTTCTCGCTCTGCACCACCTGCCCCACCAGGTCCGGGTGCGTGGTGTCCACCGCGCTGTCCACCACCGCCACGCGCACCTGGCGCCCGGTGGCCAGCTCGTGCAGCTCGGCCAGGCGCCAGGCCGCGGCGGCGGGCTGCGCGGTGTAGAGCGGATCATCGTGTTGCAACGCGGCGTGCGGCGCAAGGTTGGCGGTGCCTTGCTGGCCGCGGTAGAGGTGCATGGGCTGGGCCCAGGCCACGCGGGCGTCGCGCGAGAGTTCGTCGGCCACCTGCTCGGGCGTGGCCGGGGCCGGCACCGCGAGCACGAAGCAGTCCAGCCCCACGGCCGGCATCGGCCATTGGGTGACGACCCGCAGGCCGTGCGCACGTGCCAGTTCGTCTGCCAGCCGGTGCCGCGCCAGGCTGCCATTGCCGCCGCTGTAGCCGCCGGCATAGGCCCCATCGGGCCGGTAGTGCGGCGGCGGCTGTTGCAGCATCACCAGCACCTGCGGCGCGGCCTCGTCGCCCTCTGCGGCGGGCTCGTCCCGCGCCAGTGCCAGCAGGCACATCAGCAGGCCGGCCAGCAGCGTCAGCAGCCGGGCGGTGTTCATGGCGCACCGCCGGCGTCCAGCGATTCGGCCAGCGTCACGCCCGGCAACTGCCGCAGCCGAGCCAGCGCCTCGGCATTGGCCACCGGCAGTGCCAGCAGGTAGAGCTGGGTGGCCGTCGGCCCGCCAACCAGCTTCGCGCCGCTGTCGCTCAAGGCGGCGCGGATCTGCGCCTCGGTGGTGTCGGCCCGGAACTTCACGACCGCGTTGGCCGCCACACCGGCACTGCCCAGCCCGCGGTAGCTCGGCTCGGTTTCGTGCTGCCACAGCACCGGCAGCACGGCCACGCCGGCCAGCACCGCCGCCAGCGAACCCCAGGCCGCCCAACGCCCGCGAGTGGCTTGCGGCCGACGCGGTGGGTTTGCCGCAAGTTGCTGGCGCAGTGCCGCCAAGCCTTGGTTGACGTTGCCGGTTGGCGAAGCGGATTCCGCCTGCAAAGCAGCCAGTTGCCGCTCCTCGGCCAGCGCCGCGCGGCAGCGGGCGCAGCCGGCCAGGTGCGCGTCGATCTGCGCACGCTCAACCGCGTCCAGGCTGCCGCCCAGGTACCACGGCAGCAGCACCAGCACGTCGGCATGGCCGCCAGGATCCAGGGGTACCACCTTCACAGCCAATCCTCCTTGCCACCAGGCAACAGCGCACGCAGCCGTCTGCGTGCATAGAACATGCGGGTCTTCACCGTGTCAACCGGGCAATCCGCGATGTCTGCGATCTCGCGGTAGCCCAGGCCGTGGAAATACGTCAGGTCCACCACCGCGCGGTGTTCGGGCGACAACTCGGCCAGCGCACGCTGCAGGTCGCGCTGCAATTGCGACGAGGCGAGCTGTTGCTCCGGCCCGTCACCCGGCTCGGCGCGCGTGTCATGTGCGTCGTCCGGCTGCGGCTCGTCGAAGCGCTGCAGCGCCTTCAGCCCCTTGCGGTAGGCAATGCCAAAGATCCAGGTCGAGACCTTGCTGAGCCCGTTGTAGCTGTCCGCCCGGTGCCACACCACCAGGAAAGTGTCGTTCAGCGCCTCGTCCACCAGGCCGGGCTGGTGCGTCATGCGACCCAGGAAGCGCTGCAGCCGCGGGTGATAGGCGCGGTACAGGTCTTCCAGCGCACGCTGTTCCCCGGCCGCGATGCGCGCCACCAGCCGGCGCTCGCGCGCTTCCAGGCCGTCAGGAGAAGTGTCGCCACCCAGCAGGCTGCGCGCTTGCCGGGCCACGCTGTCGAGCAGGCTCAAGGTCGGGTTTCCTTTTGGTTCCCGGTGTATCCCGGGCCGATGGCAAAAGGTTCAACCAGCACGGAAATTGTTTTGAGGGATGGACAGGCCAGGGCCGGCCCGCCGGTCATCCCGCTCGCATAGACTCGCCGCCCAAGAACATACCTGAGGGAGATCGGCTGGCATGCAGCTGAGCACGGAAGGGGTGCTGGCGCTGGCACCGGATGACGCTTCGGCCAAGGCCGCGCGTGGCCTGGTGCTGCCGGCCAAGTGGCCGCTGCTGGGCGCGAACGAGGCTGCGGCCTGGGGCGAGTGCCAGGGCAGCGGCAGCAAGCCGTACCAGACCCAGGTGGACCTGGGCGGCCCGGCCTTTCGCTGCAGCTGCCCCAGCCGCAAGTTCCCCTGCAAGCACGGCCTGGCGCTGCTGTTGCTGCGCGCGCAGGACGCGTCCCGCTTCACCCCCACCGAGCCACCCGCCTGGGTCAGCGAATGGCTGGCCTCGCGCGGCGAGAAGGCGCAGAAGAAGGAAGAGCGCCAGCAGGAGAAGGCGGCCACGGCCGCGCCAGCTGACCCGGCAGCCGCAGCCAAGCGCGAAGACCAGCGCTGGCAGCGCATCACCGCGGCCGGCCAGGAGCTGCAGCGCTGGCTGGCCGATCAATTGGCCGCCGGCCTGGGTGCGTTGAACGACGAACGCCTGCGTGGCTGGCAGACCATGGCAGCGCGCATGGTGGACGCGCAGGCGCCCGGCCTGGGCTTGCGGGTGCGGGAAGCCGCGGCCGGCGTGCGCGACGGTGCCGACTGGCCCGAGCGCACGCTGCAGCGTTTCGGTCTGCTGCAGCTGCTCTGCGAAGCGCTGCAGCGCCGCGAGCGCTTGCCCGAACCCGTGCAGGCCGACCTGCGCAGCGCCGTCGGCTGGCCGCAGGACAAGGCCGAGGTGCTGGCGCAAGGCGAAGCGGTGAGCGACTGCTGGACGGTGCTGGGCATGGTGATCGAAGAACGCGAAGACAAGCTCAGCGAGCGCCGCGTCTGGCTACACGGCCAACAAAGCGGCCGGCGCGCCTGGCTGCTGGACCATGCGTTTGGCGGCCGAGGCTTCGAGCAGGCCTGGCTGGGTGGCTGCAGCGTGCAAGCCACGCTGCGCTTCTTTCCCGGCGCCAGCGGGCTTCGCGCACTCAACGCGGAGGCGCCGGCCGCCGCGGCGGCGCCGGTATGGCCCCAGGTGACGCTGGCCGACGAGTGGCAGCGCATTGCCCGGCGCATCTCGGCCTGCCCGTGGATGGGTCTGCAGCCGCTGGTGCTGCCGGGTGCGGTGCTGCTGCGCCAGGGCGAGCAGTGGCTGGCGGCGGCCGATGGCCGCGCATTGCCACTGCAGCTGGGCGCGACCGATGCCTGGCTGCTGCTCGCGGCCAGCGGCGGCCGGCCGCTGCAGCTGATGGGCGAATGGGACGGCCACCTGCTGGCCCCGCTCACGGCCTGGTCCGAAGGCGCTGCGGCGCCGTGCTGGCAGCGAGGTGCGGCATGAGCGTCTGGACGCCTTTGCTGCCGCAGGCCATGGTCGGCACAGACCGGCAGGCGCAGGCCTTGCCGGCGTGGCCCGGCGAGGTCGGCGCGCTGGTGGCCGCATCGGCCACCTCAGGCCAGCCCTCGACCGACCTGCTGCGTGCAGCCGCGGTGCTCGCGGTCTGCAGCCTGGCGGGCGCACAAGGTGCAACGTGGACGCTGCCACTGCCCGCCGTCGCAGCGGAAGACCACTTGCCCACGCTGCCCTCCGGTCCGGTGCAAAGCGCGCTGGTCTGGACGCTGCAGGAAGGCCCGGCCTCGCTGCAGCAGCAGGCCTTTGCCGCGCTGGCGCATGCAGGGCTGCGGCTGCCGACCGGCCTGTTGCCGCAGGCGCTCACGCTGGGCCGGCGCTCGCTGGCGCTACGGCCGCTGCTGCTGCCGGTGCTGGGCGAACGCGGGCTGTGGCTGGCGGCGCAGAACGAGGAATGGCGGCACGTGGGCGGCGTCAGCGCCGACGCGGCGGACGACGCGCGCTGGCAGGAAGGCAGCGTCGAACAGCGCCGCGCCTTCCTGCGCCAGGAACGAGCGGCCGACCCCGCTGCTGCACGCGAACGACTGCAAGCCGCGCTGACCGAGTTGCCGGCGCAGGAGCGCGCGGACCTGCTGACGGTGCTGGCCGACGGCCTGGGCGCAGCCGACGAGCCGCTGCTGGACAGCCTGCGCGCCGACCGCAGCCGCGAGGTGCGCCAGGCCGCGCTGGCTCTCTTGCTGAGCCTGCCGAACGCTGCCCACCCAACCCGCGCCGCCGCCCGCATGGCCGCGCTGCTGAAGCAGGAGCGCGTGATGCTGAGCAGACGCTGGACAGTCGACGCGCCGACCGAGCTGCCGACCGACGCCAAGGCCGACAACCTGGACACGCCTCGGCCCAAGAACGAGACGCTGGGCGAAACCGCCTGGTGGCTGTACCAGCTGGTGCGCCAGGTGCCGCTCGCCTGGTGGACCACGCACACGGACATGGACGCCGCCGAGCTGCTGGCCTGGGCCGGCGGCACCGACTGGGCCGAAGCGCTGCTGCGCGGCTGGCGCGACGTGCTGTTCGCTGCGCCCGAAGCCGCCTGGTGCGAAGCCTTGCTGGACCGCTGGCCAGCCGTCTCGCTGCGCGACGACCCCGCCAGCGTGCTGGCCCTGCTGCCGCTGGCGGCGCGTGAACGCCACTGGCTCAAGCGCCTGCAGGCCAACGAGCTGGGCGGCTTGTTGACGGTCGTGCAACAGGTGCTGGTGGCGAACCCGCCGGGCCAGTCGCTTTCGCCCACGCTGTCCGCCGCCCTCGTCGCTGCGCTGCTGCCGCGCCTGCAAGGCCAGGCGCTGCGTGACGACTACGCGCTGCGCGCCCTGCTGCCCGAGCTGTGCTGCGCGCTGCACCTTGAAGCCTTGCCCGCGCTGGCGAACCTGCCGCGCCAGCCCGACGAGACACCGTCGATCCTCCAGGCGCTGCAGACCATGATGCAAGTCATCGCCGCGCGCCAGGCCTTCCATTCCTTGACCCGGACCTGAACATGACCGCCACGACCGCACAGGTGATGCGCCAGCACGCCGAACAGCAGTTCGCCGAAGAGCTGGCCGAGCTGGCCAAGGCCGACGACCGCACCCGGCCCGAGAACTGGGCGCTGTCGCCCTGGGCTGTCGTGCGCTACCTGATGGGCGGCACGCTGGACAACGGCTTTGCCGTCAGCCCAAAGTACATCGGCAGCCCGCGGCTGATGGAGATTGCCGTGGCCACGCTGGCCACCGACCGCGCGCTGCTGCTCTACGGCGTGCCGGGCACCGCCAAGTCCTGGGTCTCCGAGCACCTGGCCGCGGCCATCAGCGGCGACTCCACGCTGCTGATCCAGGGCACCGCCGGCACCAGCGAGGAGCAGCTGCGCTACGGCTGGAACTATGCGCAACTGCTGGCCAACGGCCCGTCGGAAAAGGCGCTGGTGCCCAGCCCGATGATGCAGGCCATGCGCCTGGGCAAGATCGCCCGCGTCGAAGAGCTCACCCGCATCCCGGCCGACGTGCAGGACAGCCTGATCACCGTGCTGTCGGAAAAGACGCTGCCCATCCCCGAGCTGGCCAGCGAGGTGCAGGCGGTGCGCGGCTTCAGCGTGATCGCCACTGCGAACAACCGCGACAAGGGCGTGAACGAACTCTCGGCGGCGCTGAAGCGGCGCTTCAACACCGTCGTGCTGCCGGTGCCGGCCAGCGAGAACGACGAGGTGGCCATCGTCGTCAAGCGCGTGGCCGAGATGGGCCGTGCGCTGCAGCTGCCGGCCGAGCCGCCGGCGCTGAAGGAAGTGCGCCGCATCGTGCAGATCTTCCGCGAGCTGCGCAATGGCAAGACCGAGGACGGCAAGACGCAGATCAAGTCGCCCACGTCCACGCTGTCCACCGCCGAGGCGATCTCGGTAATCAACAGCGGCCTGGCGCTGGCTGGCCATTTCGGCGACGGCGTGCTGCGGCCGCACGACATGGCCGCCGGCCTGATCGGCGCGGTGGTGAAAGACCCGGTGCAGGACAGCGTGGTGTGGAACGAGTACCTGGAGACGGTGATGAAGGAACGGGCGGACTGGAAGGACCTGTACCGCGCGTTCCGCGACATTGCCTGAATCCGAACCGATGAGCGCGAGCCCGCACTACTTCGGCATTCGCCACCATGGGCCCGGCAGTGCGCGCAGCCTGCTGCGTGCGTTCGAGGCGCTGCGGCCCGACTGCGTGCTGGTCGAAGGGCCGCCCGAAGCCGAACCTGTCTTGGCAGCGATATTGGCCGAAGGCATGCAACCGCCGGTGGCGCTGCTGAGCTACTGCCTCGACACGCCGCGCCTGGCCGTCTACCACCCGTTCGCCGAGTTTTCGCCCGAGTGGCAGGCGCTGCGCTGGGCGCTCACGGCCAGCGTGCCAGCGCGCTTCATCGACCTGCCGCTGGTGCATGGGCTGGCGCTGGAAAAAGCCGAACAAGAAGCGGCGGAGAAGGAGGCGACGGAACCCGCCGCCGAAATTGAGACACCTGAATCAGACGATGCGCCGGAGCCCGGCGATCCGCTGACCTGGCTGGCGCATGCTGCAGGTTATGCGGACGGCGAAAGCTGGTGGAACCACATGGTCGAGGAACGGGGCGACGGCGAGCAGCTGTTCGCCGCGATTGCCGAGGCGATGACCACGCTGCGCGCCGAGACGCCTGAGCGCCACCGCAGCGAACTGGAGGCACGCCGCGAGGCCTTGCGCGAGGCGCACATGCGGCAGTGCATCCGAGCCGCGCAGAAGGAAGGTTTCGAGCGCATCGCGGTGGTCTGCGGCGCCTGGCACCTGGGCGGGCTGCAGGCCGAGGTCACCGCCAAGGCCGACGCGGCGCTGCTCAAAGGCTTGCCGAAGCTGAAGGTCAACACCACCTGGGTGCCCTGGACCTACCGCCACCTGGCGCGTGCCAGCGGTTATGGCGCCGGCATCGCCTCGCCCGGCTGGTACGAGCACCTCTGGCGCAGCCATGACAGCACCCAGCCGCGGGCCGTGGGCTGGCTGGCCCGCGTGGCGCGGCTGATGCGCGAACGCGACCTGGACTGTTCTTCTGCCCACCTGATCGAGGCCACCCGCCTGGCCGACACCCTTGCCGCCCTGCGCGACCGGCCCGCGCCAGGCCTGGACGAGCTGCACGAGGCCACGCGCACCGTGCTGACCATGGGCGACGACACGGTGCTGCGCTTCATCGACGACGCGCTGGTGGTGGGCGACCGCTTCGGCAGCGTGCCGCCGGACGTGCCCACGGTGCCGCTGCAGCGCGACCTGGAACAGCGGCAAAAAAGCCTGCGCCTGAAGCCCGAGGCCACGCAGAAGACGCTGGACCTGGACCTGCGCCAGCCCAACGACCTGGCGCGCAGCCACCTGCTGCACCGCCTGAACTTGCTGGACATTCCCTGGGGCACCCTGGCCAGGATTGGCCGCTCGGCGCGCGGCACCTTCCACGAGGTGTGGACGCTGCAATGGCAGGCCGAATTTGCGCTGCGCCTGATCGAGGCCAGCCGCTGGGGCCAGACGCTGCCGCAGGCCGCCACCGCGCGCGTGGCCGAGCGCTGCGCAGAAGTGCAAAGCCTGGCCGAGCTGGCCAAGCTGGTGGACGCGGTGCTGCTGGCCGACCTGGACGACGCGGTGGCCGCCGCCACCCAAGCGCTGCAGGACCGCGCCGCAATCACCGGCGACGCGCAACAGCTGCTGGCCGCGCTGCCGGCGCTGGCCAATGTGTTCCGCTATGGCAATGTGCGGCAGACGGATGCGACGCTGGTCGCGCATGTGCTGGACGGGCTGATCCTGCGCGCGGCCATCAGCCTGCCGCTGGCCGGCTCGGCGCTGGACGACGCGGCGGCCGACACGCTGCGCGACCAGCTGCTCGCCGGCCATGCCGCCGTGGGCCTGCGCCAGAGCGAGGCGCAGACCGATGCCTGGCAGCAGGCGCTGCAGCAGTTGGCAGAGCAGCACGGCGCCCATGCCTTGCTGCAAGGCGTGGCCACCCGGCTGCTGTTGGACGCCGGTAGCTGGGACACGTCGCAGGCGGCGCAGGCGCTGTCGCTGCAGCTCTCGGCCGGGGCCGAGCCGGCCAAGGCTGCGGCCTGGCTGGACGGTTTCCTGAACCGCAACGCGGTGGTGCTGCTGCACGACGCGGCCGTCTGGCAGCTGGTGGACGACTGGCTGGCCAGCCTCAGCGAAGAACACTTTGTGCGCGTGCTGCCGCTGGTGCGCCGCACTTTCTCGCTGTTTGAAGCCGCCGAGCGCCGCGACCTGGGCCAGCGCGCGAGCCAGGGCGCGACGGTGACGAACGCCGTGGTGGCCGAGGCCACCTGGGACGAGGCGCGCGCGGTGCTGCCGCTGCCACTGTTGAGGCAACTCTTGGGAATGAGCGCATGACGCCCCTGGACGAACGCGAAGCGCGCCGCCAACGCTGGCGCCTGGTGCTGGGCAGCGAGGCCGAGGCCAGCTGCGGCGCGCTGCAAGGCCCGGTCGCCGAGATGGACCAGGCGCTGGCCGCGCTGTACGAGCCGCAAGGCCCCGGCGGCCTGCAGAGCCAGGGCCGGCGCGGCGGCCGCGGCAGCTCGGCGCCCAGCGTGGCGCGCTGGCTGGGCGACATCCGCAAGTACTTCCCCAGCTCGGTCGTGCAGGTGATGCAGCACGACGCGCTGGAACGGCTGAACATGCGCGACATGCTGCTGCAGCCCGAGATGCTGCGCAGCGTGCAGCCCGACGTGCACCTGGTCGCCAGCCTGATGGCGCTCTCCAGCGTGATCCCCGCCGGCACCAAGGAAACCGCGCGGCTGGTGGTGCGCGCGGTGGTGGACGAGCTGATGAAGCGCCTCGAAGAGCCGCTGCGCTCGGCCATCACCGGCGCGCTGGACCGCAGCCAGCGCAACCGCCGCCCGCGCCATGCCGAGATCGACTGGCACCGCACCATCAAGGCCAACCTGAAGCACTGGCAGCCGGACTACCGCACCGTCGTGCCCGAGACGCTGCTGGGCTACGACCGCAAGGCACGCAAGCCGCAGCGCGAGGTGGTGCTGTGCATCGACCAGAGCGGCTCCATGGCCAACTCGGTCGTCTACGCCAGCATCTTCGGCGCGGTGATGGCCACGCTGCCCGCGGTCGCCACCAAGCTCGTCGTGTTCGACACCAAGGTCGTCGACATGAGCGAGCAGCTGGACGACCCGGTGGAACTGCTGTTCGGTGTGCAGCTGGGCGGCGGCACCGACATCAACGGCGCGGTCGGCTACTGCCAGTCCGTCATCCGCGAGCCGCGCAACACCATCCTGGTGCTGATCTCCGACCTCTACGAAGGCGGCGTCGAATCCGGCCTGCTGCGCCGCGCCATGGAACTGGTCGAAAGCGGCGTCCAGTTCATCACCCTGCTGGCCCTCAGCGACGAAGGCGCCCCCGCCTACGACCACGCCCTCGCCGCCAAACTCGCCGCCCTCGGCGTCCCGTCCTTTGCCTGCACGCCGGATGCTTTCCCTGGCCTGATGGCCGCGGCGATCCGGCGGGATGATGTGTCCGCCTGGGCGGCGGGGCAGGGCTTGGTGACGAGTGCGAAGGGGCGGTGAGCCTTGACTCAAATCCTGTGGTCGGCCCGCCGGACCAGAATCGCGCGATGACCACCTCCACCCTGCGCGACCTCACCGCCCATTGCGCGCCCCCAGGCCGCATCGACGCCATCTGGCTGCGGCCCGCGCGGGACTTGCCGGCCAGGAGCGTGGAGACCGCGCAGGCGCTGGCCGCCCGTGGCCTGGAGGGTGACCGCAGCGCGGCGCTTGCCAGCCGGCAGGTGGGCGGCCACAAGCGGCAGGTGACCTTGATCCAGGCGGAGCATCTGCCGCTGGTGGCCGCCTGGCTGGGGCAGTCAGCGGCGGACGCAGGGCTGCTGCGGCGCAACCTGGTGGTGAGCGGGCTGAACCTGCTGGCGCTGCGTTCGCCGTTTGCGGACCAGCCGCTGGTGGTGCAGCTGGGCGACGCGGTGCTGCTGCAGGTCACCGGGCCTTGCGACCCGTGTTCGAAGATGGAGGCGACGCTGGGGCCCGGCGGCTACAACGCGATGCGCGGGCATGGCGGCATCACCGCGCGGGTGTTGCGCGGCGGCGAGCTTCGGGTGGGCGATGCGGTGCGGGTGATGCCAGGCTGAACCCCGCTCAGGCCTTGGCGGCAGCTGCGTCTTCCTCAGGCAGTAGCAGCTTGCCAAAGAAGAAGCGCAGCGCCAGCAGCAGCACGCCGGCCGAGGCCACCAGCGCGGCGTGCAAGGCCCAGAAATCCCGCCCGGGCATGACTTCCAGCAGGCCGGCCAGCCAGCCGACGAAGGTGTTGCCCAGGAACAGGTGCAGGTAGTAGACGCCGATCATCAGGCCCTCGAAGCGGCGCGGTGCGGTGCGCGAATACAGCGCCAGGCCAACCGGCAGGATGTTGGCGAAGCCCAGGTCGTTGACGAAGGTGTAGCCAAGCGTCCAGACCAGGCTGACCTTCTCGCCGGTGCCCTCGATCATCTGCGCAGCGATGGCGATCAAGGCCGGGCCGCCGGCCGCCAGCAGCGAGCCCAGCGCCATCTTGACCAGCTCGTCCGGCTCGGTACGGTGCGTGGCCCACCAGCGCCAGAAGGCGATGGACAGCACCATGGTGGCGGTGCTGATGATGGCGTCCACCGCCTGCAGCCAGGTCACCGGGATCTGCCAGCCGAACAGCAGCAGGTCCATGTGTGCCTGGGACCACAGCGGGAAGGCGTTGTTGTATTGCTGGTTGCCGACGATGGACAGCATCAGCACCGGGATCATCGCGACCAGCAGCACCAGCCTGGCCTTCTCGGCCGCGGCCATGCGGGTGCGCGGTGCGGCAGCCGCGGCCTTCGCGCCCCCGCGCAAGTCCTCCGGCGGCAGCCAGCGCCGGCCAGCCAGGTAGACGAACAGGCCGATCACCATGCCCACGCCGGCGGCCCCAAAGCCCCAGTGCCAGGCCACCTTCTCGCCCAGCGTGCCGCAGACCAGCGGCGCCAGGATCACCGCGATCTGCACCGCCAGCATGAAGATCTGGAACGCGCTGGCGCGGCGCTGGTCGCCGGGCGCGTAGAGCGAGCCCACCTGCGCCGCGATATTGCCCTTGAAGCAACCCACGCCCAGCAGCAGGCAGCCCAGCGCCAGCAGGAAGCTGGCCTCGAAGGCCATCAGGAAATGGCCCAGCGCCATCAGCGTGGCGCCGATGACGATGGTGCGGGTGCGGCCCAGCCAGCGGTCGGCCACCAGCCCGCCGAAGATCGGCGTCAGGTAGACCAGCCCGGCGTACAGGCCGAACACCACCGAGGCCAGCTGCTGCGTGCTGCGCGGCCCGGTCACGCTCTCGATGGCAGCGCGCAGTGCATCGATGCCTGCCACCTGGCCGATGTGCTCGGGCAGGAACAGGTAGTTGCTGAGGTAGATCACCAGCAGCGCCTGCATGCCGTAATAGGAGAAACGCTCCCACAGCTCGCAAAAGGCCAGCCAGCCCAGGCCGGCCGGGTGGCCGAAGAAGGCGCGGTCCGCGCGGCTGCGCGGGTCGGAGGAATTCGTCGCGGCCGGATCGGCGGCGGAGGGCGCAAGAGTGGTCACAAACAGCAGAAGTGGAGCGGCGTCGCCGCGACTGTTGCCCAAAAGCAGGGACCGCGCCAGGGCATTGGCCCGGGGGGGGGCCTATCCCACTGCGGCGAGGTGTCGGGGCCTCGGCAAGTTCATTCGTCCGGCGCCTGCTTCGCCAGGTTCAGCTGGTAGAACTCATGCAGCTTGGCCTGCAGCAGCGCCTTGTCGGGCAGCTGTGCGCGGTACTCGGCAATCAGCGCGGGCGAGGCTGTGCGGCTGAGGGCGTACTCCACGACCTCGTCGTCCTTGCTGGCGCAAAGCAGCACGCCGATGGCAGGGTTCTCGTGCGGCTTCTTCAGGTCGCGGTCCAGCGCTTCCAGGTAGAACGCCAGCTTGCCCACGTATTCGGGCTCGAAGCGGCCCACCTTCAATTCGATCGCCACCAGGCAATTCAAGCCCCGGTGGAAGAACAGCAGGTCTAGCGCAAAGTCGCGCCGGCCCACCTGCAGCGGCACCTCGGAACCGATGAAGCAGAAGTCCCGCCCAAGCTCGACCAGGAACTTCTTCAGCTGGGCCAGCAGACCCGCATGCAGATCGGCTTCGCTGTGGCTTTCGGGCAGGTCGAGGAACTCAACGACGTAGCTGTCCTTGAAGACGGCTGCGGCCCCGGGCTGCATCTGTTTCAGCGCGGCAGAAACATGGGTTGGCTGCAACACGCTGCGCTCGAACAGTGCGGACTTGAACTGGCGCTCCAGCTCACGCTTGCTCCACTGCTCACGAACAGCCATCTGGAGATAGAACTCGCGCTCTTCCGGACGATTGCTCTGGCTCAGGATGATGAGGTTGTGCGTCCAGGGCAGTTGTCTCACCAGCGGCGAGACGATTTCATCGCCCTGGTAGGCCTCGTAGAACTGCCGCATGCGGTACAGGTTTGGCCGGGTGAAACCGCGCAGTCCCGGCTGGCTGCGGGCAATGTGGCGCGCGAGTTCGCTCACCACGCCTTCGCCCCACTCGGCCGCAGCAATCTTGCGGCTGATCACGCCGCCCACCTGCCAGTACAAGTCGATCAGCTGCGTGTTGACGGCCTGCACCGCGCGCTGGCGGGCCGCGGCAATCAGGTTCACCACCGCATCGAAGCCTGCTTCGTCGTAGATCGGGCCAACGCCGCCTTCACTGGACTGATCACTTGTGCTCATGCGCTCGACCCCTCGGGTTCCAGTGTGATTCGCTCGATGCAACGAATGGTAGGCGAAGCCCAGGCATCGCCGCCGCCTGGGCCCTGAGCCCATGCACCGCGCGGCATGTGCGCTGCCACACAGACGGCCGGCACGCGCGGCCTCATGGTGGTTCATCGCCAAGGCGAGCGGAGCCCCCTGCACCCGCGCTCGCGCCGGCACCACCCCAAGGAAAACCATGACCAAGTCACACAAGCAAGGCAACAAGGAAGCGAAGAAGCCCAAGCAGGCGCCAAAGCCCGAGGCGGTGGTCGTCGCCACCTCGTCCTCCAAGCCGGCGATGGCCAGCCTGGCCGCGCCGGCACCCGGCCGCAAGCGCTGATCGACCTGACCGGCTGAGCAGCCAGCCCCGCGGGAAGGGGCATGGCAGCGGTTCGTTTGAGGGCACACTCGGTACAGGCCGCACGAGCCGGCCTGCACGGAGCCCTCTCTCATGCCGCTGAACTACGCCAGACGCCTGACCGGCCGCACGCGCACTGCGCAGGCCAACCGCCACCTGGGCTACACGCTCGCCTTCGTGGCCGGAGCGACCAATGCCGGCGGCTTCCTGGCGGTGCACCAGTACACCTCGCACATGACGGGCATCGTCTCGGCCATGGCCGACAACCTGGTGCTGGGCGTCAGCGACGTGGTGCTGTCGGGCCTGGGCGGGCTGGTCAGCTTTGTGCTGGGTGCGATGGCCTCGGCGGTGCTGGTCAACCATGCGCGGCGGCGCCAGCTGTTCGCCGAATATGCCTGGCCGCTGCTGCTGGAGGCCGGGCTGCTGCTGTGCTTTGGCCTGGCCGGCGCGCAGCTCGAAGGGCTGCGCGGCCTGTTCGTGCCGGGCACGGTGATGCTGCTGTGTTTCATCATGGGCCTGCAGAACGCGGTGATGTCGAAGATCACGCATTCGGAGATCCGCACCACGCACATCACCGGCACCATCACCGACATCGGCATCGAGCTGGGCAAGCTGGTCTACTGGAACGACAGCCGCAGCAGCGCGCCGCCTGTGCGGGCCAACAGCGAGCGGCTGCGCATGCTGCTGGCGCTGGCCGCCAGCTTCTTCCTCGGCGGTCTGCTGGGCGCCTGGGGCTTCAAGGGCTTTGGCTACCTGTGCACCGTGCCGCTCGCGCTGGTGCTGGTGGTGATGGCCTGCGTGCCGGCGCTGGACGACCTGCGCGAGCGCTGGCAGGCACCGTCCTGAACCGATGCCGGGGCGCTCGGCCCCGGCGCTCAGCGGGGCATCTGCCGCGCGTCCAACAGCAGCCGCGCATACAGCGGCGCCAGCACCGCGTCGTCCAGCGACAGCAGCCGGTCGCCCAGGTACAGCTCGCTGAGGCTCCAGCCAGGCACCTCGGCCGCGCGGATGTGGTCCAGCAGCCAGTGGCCGGTCTCTGCGCCCAGCGCGTCGCGGGCGGCCATCAGCGCGTCCATCGGCGCGTCCACATAGAGGTGGAACATGTTGGTGTGCGGCACGCCCGGGTTCACGCGCAGGCCGGGCACGGCGTTCAGCATTTCGGCGAAGGCCACGGTGCGGGCGTAGAGCGCGGGCATCAACGCCAGGCGCTCGTCCAAGCGCATCGCGGCCGACACCACCATCGGGCTCAGGTGATGCAGCGTGCCGCCAAAGCGGCGCCGCCACAGCCGGGCCTGGGCGACAAAGTCCTCGCTGCCGGCCAGCACCGCGCCGGCCACGCCGCCAATGCCTTTGTAGACGGACACGTAGACCGAGTCGAACAACGCCGCCACCTCGGCATGCGACCGACCATAGAAAGCCACGCTCTCCCACAGCCGCGCGCCATCCATGTGCAGCGCGATGCCTCTTTCGCGCGCCGCAGCAGACAGTTCGGTCAGCTCGTCCCAGCCCGGCAACTGGCCCCCGGCCTCGCGGATGGGCAGTTCCACCAGCAGGCAGGCCAGCGGCTGCCTGCAAGCCGCCAGGTCACCCGCTACCAGCGGCCGCAGCGCATGGCCCAGCACCACGCCATGGCATCGCAACAAGGCCTCGAAGGCCTGCTCCTCGTGCTGCGCCAGGTGCGAAGTGGCATGCAGGCCAAAACGCGGTAGCCGCGCCTGCTCGGTCCAGATGCGCACCGCCGCCAGCTGCGCCATCACCCCGCTGGGCATGAACACCGCCGCCGGCTTGCCCAGCAAGCCCGCCACCCTGGCCTCGAAATCCTCGACCAGCGCACCCTCGCCATACATGTCGTGCTCGGCCTGCCGCGCCTCGCACCAGGCCGCCATCGCGGCAAACTCCTCGGCAGGCGTCAGCGTCGTGAAGCCGGTGACGATGTGCGGGCATTGCCGGCGCAGGGCGCGGCGTTCAGCGGGGGTGAGCAGAGGCATGTGCCGATTGGAGCCCAAATGCCAGGCCTTGGGGAAGGGCAGGACTCCCTGCGCGCGACGAGCCAGCGCTTTGCCAGCGCCTGACGGCAGCTCGGACCCTCAGGATGCAGCGCGGGCGTACCAGACCTCGAAGTGGTTGGCGCGTACCTTGCCGCACTGCGAAGGCTGCAGCACTTTCTCGGCAGGCGGCGGCGAGACGGCGGTGGCCACGGCTTCGCGAACCCGCTGCAGCGCGCCGGGGTCGATCTTGTCGCCGCAGTAGCGCAGCTCGTTGCTGCGCGGCGCGCTGCTGGGCGGCACCCGCTCAACCCCCGGCGCAATCAGCCCGGCCTGGCGCAGCGCTTCGAGGGCTGCGGTGGCACGCGGCCGGTCGTCGTCGCTGCCGATCTGCAGGTAGACCCGCACCGGCAACGTGAGCTGGTCGATCGCCGCGCTGACACTGGCTTGCGTGGTGGCGGGCTCGGAGGCAGCGGCGCCGGGGCGCTGGATGGCCGCGGTGCGGGCGCTGTCGGCAAAAGCGATGATGGCCTGGGCCTGGGTTTTCTCAGGGTCGGTTGCGTCGGACTTCAGGCCTGCGGTCAGCGTGGCCTGGAACAGGCGGCGCACCTGGCCGGCCACCACGTCGTCAACGCCCTTACGGGCCGTCAGGCCATCCAGCAGCACGATGGCCATGTCGACCTGGCTGCGCTTGTCCGAGGTGAGCATCGGGCCCAGCTTGAGCAGGGTTTCGGTATCGCGGCGGGTCGCTTCGGCCACCTCGCGCTCTCGGATCTCGTTGCGGTCCAGGTAGCGCTGCAGGGTGCCGAAGCCGGTGGCGGTGACGCTGGCCAGCACGGTGGTGAGCAGCCAGAAGCCGGCCTTGGTGTCGAAGAAGGCGGCCAGCCGCTCCAGCGGGCCGGGCGCCGCGCGTGGCGAGCTGCTGGCCAGTTCCTGGCGAAGCTGCAGCCTGAACTGCTCTTCCTCGCGGATTGCCTGTCGCTGTTCGTCGGTCAGTGCCATGCAGGCATTGTCGGCAGCGCCGTGGCGGCCGCCATCCCGCATCCGGGGGAAGGGTGGCGGCCGGTCGCTCGCCCTCAGCCGCTGGCCAGCAGCGCCTGCGCATGGCGCGCGGCAATCCATTCCTCGTTGGTCGGCTCGACCGCGACGCGCACGCAGCTTTCGGCGGCGGAGATCAGCGGGGCGTGGCTTGCGTTGGCAGCCGGGTCCAGCGCCAGTCCGAGGTAGCCCAGGCCGGCGCAGACACGGGCGCGGATCTCGGTATTGTGTTCGCCGATGCCGGCGCTGAAGACCAGCAGGTCCAGCCCGCCCAGCACGGCCACCAGCGCGCCGATCTCGCGCACGATGCGGCGCACGTAGAGCGCCAGCGCGGCCTGCACGCGCGGCGTGTCGGCTTCCAGCGGCAGCAGCTCGCGCGGGTCGGCCGAAATGCCGGAGATGCCCAGCAGGCCGGACTCGTGGTACAGCAGGTGGCCAACCTGTTGCAGGCTGAGTTTTTCGATCTCCATCAGGTAGAGCACAGCACCCGGGTCCAGCGAACCGCAGCGGGTGCCCATCATCAGCCCGTCCAGCGCCGAGAAGCCCATGGTGGTCGCAACGCTTTGCAGGCCTTGCATCGCACACAGGCTGGCGCCGCTGCCCAGGTGGGCCACGAGGGTGCGGCCACGCGCGGCCTCGCCGTGGCGCTCGGCCAGCGCGATGCTGAGATATTCATAGGACAGGCCGTGGAAGCCATAGCGGCGCAGGCCGCGTTCCCATGCGGCGTAGGGCAGCGGCAGCATCTGCTCGACTTCGGCCAGCGTGTGGTGGAAGGCGGTGTCGAAGCAGGCGACCTGCGGCAGGCCGGGCCGCGTCTGAAGCAGCACCTCGATGGCCTCCAGCGCAAACGGCTGGTGCAGCGGGGCCAGCGGGATGTAGCCCTTCAGGTCGGCCAGCACATGCGCGTCCACCCGCACCGGGGCCGAATACTTGGCGCCGCCATGCACCACGCGGTGGGCCACGGCGGACAGCGGCCGGCCAGCGAGTTGCGTGAGCACCCGCGCCTCGATGATGGCCAGCGCGTCGTGGTAGGGCGCCTCAGGCCCAAGCGCCACGTCTTCGGTCACCGCAGGCCGGCCGGCTGCAGCGCTGGACAGGCGCGGCTTCGCGCCGGTGATGCCTTCAACCTTGCCGCCCCATTCGGGCTCGCGCGGCAGGGGTTTCCCGTCACCCTGGAATAGCGCAAATTTGATGCTCGACGAACCGCAGTTCAGCACCAGATACATCTCGGTCTTCATGGCGGCGTGGCCCGGTAGCCGTGGGCCAGCAGCACGGCCAGCGCGCAGGAGGCGATGCGGGCTTCGCGGCTGTCGGCGCGGCTGGTCAGCACGATGGGCACGCGGGCGCCCATGACGATGCCGGCGCTGTGCGCGCCACCCAGGTATTCGAGCTGCTTGGCCAGCATGTTGCCGCTCTCCAGATCGGGCACGACCAGCACGTCGGCCCGGCCCGCGACCTCGGAGCGGATGCCCTTGATGGTGGCCGCTGCGACCGAGACGGCATTGTCGAAGGCCAGCGGGCCGTCCAGCAGCGCGCCGCTGATCTGCCCGCGGTCGGCCATCTTGCACAACGCGGCGGCGTCCAGCGTGGCCGGCATGCGCGGGTTGACGGTTTCTACTGCCGCAAGGATGGCCACGCGCGGCGCGGCCACGCCGATGGCATGCGCCAGGTCGATGGCGTTGCGGATGATGTCGGCCTTCTCTTCCAGCGTGGGCGCGATGTTGATCGCCGCGTCGGTGATGATGAAGGGCCGCGGGTAGGCCGGCGTCTGCATCAGGAAACAGTGGCTGATGCGGCGCGCGGTGCGCAGGCCGGTGGCGCTGTTGACGACCGCGGCCATCAGCTCGTCGGTGTGCAGGCTGCCTTTCATCAAGGCTTCGACCAGGCCGCTGGCGGCCAGCTGCACCGCGCGCTCCGCCGCGGCGTGGCTGTGCGGCACGTCTTCGATGGCGATGCCATCCAGGTCCAGGCCGAGCTCGGCGGCCAGCGCCTCCAGGCGGACGCGCGGCGCGACCAGCACCGGCGTGATCAGGCCGGCAGCGCGCGCGTCCAGCGCGGCGGAGAGGCTGGTCGCGTCGCAGGGATGCGCCACCGCGACGCGGATCGCGCCCAGCGTGCGGGCATGGTCCATCAGGCGCTGCGGACCGTCGCTGTGCGTCTCCAGCCGGACGTCCGGCAGCGTGCTGCGGGCGCGCTCGACCCGCCCGGTGGGGGCGATGACCTGGGCCTCGCCGCTGATCACCGTCACGCCGTCCTGGTTCACGCAGGAGCAGGCCAGCGTGAGCCGGTGATGGGCCTCTTCGCGGGTGCTGACGGTGACCGAGATGCGCAGCAGGTCGCCAATGCGCACGGGGGCCAGGAACTTCAGCGTCTGGCCCAGGTAGATGGTGCCGGGGCCGGGCAATCGGGTGCCGAGCACGGCCGAGATCAGCGCGCCGCCCAGCATGCCGTGGGCGATGACGCCGTGGAAGCGGGTGGCGGCGGCGTAGTCGGCGTCCAGGTGCGCGGGGTTGACGTCGCCCGAGAGCACCGCGAAGAGCTGGATGTCTTCGGCGGTGAGGCGGCGCTCGATCTCGGCGTGGTCGCCGATGGCGATCTCGCTGAACAGGCGGTTGCGCACCAGGCCGACTTCGCCGGCAGGCATCACGGGAGCAGGCATGTTGGGTATTTCCTCCAAGAGGGGTCAGGCCATCAAGCCATCTGGCCGATGGTGCGCCGAAAGCGCGCCAGCGACACACTGAACAGCGCCGCACCAATGCCGGCAATCGCCAGCATCTGCGGCCACACGACAGACAGGCCGGCACCACGGTACAGGATGCCTTGCGCGGCGATCACGAAGTGGGTGGTCGGTGCGGCCAGCATCACGTCCTGCACCAGGTGCGGCATGCTTTCGCGCGGCGTGGCGCCGCCCGAGAGCAGCTGCAACGGGATCAGCACCAGCACCAGCAGCATGCCGAACTGCGGCATGCTGCGCGCCAGCGTGGCCATGAAGATGCCCAGCGAGGTGGTCGCAAACAGGTGCAGCACGGCCACCGCCATGAACAGCGCCACTGAGCCCGCAACCGGCACCTGCAGTGCGCCCTGCACCACGAAGACCAGCGCCGCGAGCGCCGCCAGTGCCACCACCAGGCCCATGGCCCAGACCTTGGCCAGCATGATCTCGGTGGGCGTGACGGGCATCACCAGCAAGTGCTCGATGGTGCCGTGCTCGCGCTCGCGGATCAGCGCGGCGCCGGTCAGGATGATGGACAGCATGGTCACGTTGTTGATGATCTCCATCAGCGAGCCGAACCAGGCCTGCTCCAGGTTGGGGTTGAAGCGCATGCGCAGGTCCAGCGCCACCGGCATCGCGGCGGCAGGCTGGGCGCGGCGCAGGTAGTCCCCCACCTCGTCGCTGGCGATCTGCTGGATGTAGCCGCTACCGGTGAAGGCCTGGCTCATGCGGGTGGCGTCCACGTTGAGCTGGGCGGTGGGCGCGCGGCCGGCCAGCACGTCACGCTGGAAGCCGGCCGGGATGTCCAGCACAAAGGTGAAGCGGCCGTCGTCCATGCCGGCGTCCATGGCCTGGCGGCTGACCAGCTCGGGCGCCTTGAAGTGCGGTGGGTAGAAGCCGGAGACGATGCGCGCGGACAGCGGCGAGGCGTCTTCGTCGACGATGGCGATGGCCGCGTTGTGCAGGCTCTCGGGCATTGCGGTGGCGGCCACGTAGATGGACAGCGTGAAGGTGTAGGCGATGAGCACCAGCATCATCGGGTCGCGCACCAGGCTCCACAGCTCCTTGACGCCCAGGCGGTAGATGTTCGCGATGGATGCGGTCTTGGCCATGCTCAGCTTTCCTGCTTCTTCAGCAACACGATGGCCAGCCCCAGGATCACCGGCACCGAGGCCAGCAGCGGCCAGAACGACGGCGCCAGGCCGGTCACGTCCAGCGCCTTGCTGAACACACCGCGGCTGATGGTGAGGAAGTGCGAGGCGGGATAGATGCGGCCGATGAAGGCGCCCATGCCTTCCAGCGACGACACCGGGTTCAGCAGGCCGGCGAACTGCACGCAGGGGATCATCGTGGCGATCATGGTCACGAAGATCGCGGCGATCTGGCTCTTGGTGAAGGTGGAAGCCAGCAGGCCGAAGCCGGTCGAAGCCACGACGAAGATCAGCGCCGCCAGGCTCAGGGTGGCAAAGCTGCCCTTGATGGGCACGCCGAACACGCTGACGGCCAGCGCCGACATCAGCAGGAAATTGAACATCGCCAGCAGCACATAGGGCAGCTGCTTGCCGAGCAGGAACTCTGTGCGGGTGACCGGCGTGACATAGAGGTTCAGGATGGAGCCCAGCTCCTTCTCGCGCACCACCGAGAGGGCCGCCAGCATGGCCGGGATCATCATCAGCAGCAGCGGGATGACGGCAGGCACCATGGCCGGCAGGCTCTTCACATCGGGGTTGTAGCGGTAGCGCACCTCCAGCGCACTGGGTGCGGCCAGCGACACGCCCAGGCGGTGCTGCGCCATGTCCGCCAGCCACATGGCGTGCATGGCCTGCACGTAGCCGCGCACGGTCTCGGCGCGGGTGGGCATCGCGCCGTCGGCCCAGGCGCCAATGGTCACGGTCTTGCCGCGCGCCACGTCGCGCGCGAAGCCCGGCGGGATCTCGATGGCCAGCGCCAGCTCGCCGCTGCGCATGCGGCGGTCCAGCTCGGCGTGGTCGGCGATGGGCGCATGTTCGATGAAGTAGCGCGAGCCCGAAAGGTTCAGCGCATAGCTCTGGCTCAGGCCCGTCTGGTCCTGGTCCAGCACCGCGTAGCTGAGGTTCTCGACGTCCAGGCTGATGCCGTAGCCGATGATGAACATCAGGATGGCCGTGCCCAGCAGTGCCAGCGTGGCACGCACCGGGTCGCGCCGCAGCTCCAGCGCCTCGCGCTGGCTGTAGCTGAGCAGGCGGGCCAGGCTGAAGCCGCGGCGCGCGGCCGGCGCGGCGGCGGCCCGCACTGTGGCATCGGCGGCCGGCGCAGCGACAGGCGCGAGCGTGGCAGCCTCCGGCCCCGCGGCCTCTTTCAGGTAACTGATGAAGGCGGCCTCCAGGCTGGCGGCGCCGCGCTTGGCCACCAGGGCCTGCGGTGCGTCGGTCACCAGCACCCGGCCGGCGTGCATCAGCGAGATGCGGTCGCAGCGCTCGGCCTCGTTCATGAAGTGGGTGGAGATGAAGATGGTCACGCCATCGCGGCGGGCCAGCTCGATCATCAGTTCCCAGAACAGGTCGCGCGCCACCGGGTCCACGCCGGAGGTGGGCTCGTCGAGGATCAACAGCTCGGGCTTGTGCACCATGGCCACCGCCAGCGACAGGCGCTGGCGCATGCCCAGCGGCAGGCTCTCGGGCAGGCTGGCCAGCACGTCCTGCAGGCCGAAGCGCTTGGCCATCTCGTCCACCCGCGCGGCCACCTGTTCCGGCGCCACCTTGAACAGCTGCGCGTGCAGCACCAGGTTCTGCTGCACGCTGAGTTCGCCGTACAGCGAGAAGGCTTGCGACATGTAGCCCACGCGGGCGCGGGTGGCGATGTCGCCGCTGGCAATCGGCTGGCCGAACAGCAGCGCCTGGCCCTCGCTGGCCGGCAGCAGGCCAGTCAGCATCTTCATGGTGGTGGACTTGCCGCAGCCGTTGGAGCCGAGGAAGCCGAAGATCTCGCCGCGGCGGATGCGGAAGTCCACGTGGTCGACGGCGACGAAATCGCCAAAGCGCATCGTCAGTCCGCGCGCCTCGATGGCAATGGCCTCTGTGCCCCCCTCGTCGGCCTGCAGCGGCGGCACCACGACCGCGTGGTGGCCGCGCCGCCGTTCCTCTGGCAAGAGCGCGATGAAGGCGGCCTCCAGGCTGGCGCAGCCGCTGCGCTGGCGCAGCTCGGCCGGGCTGCCGGTGGCCAGCACCCGGCCGGCGTCCATCGCCACCAGCCAGTCGAAGCGCTCGGCCTCTTCCATGTAGGCGGTGGCGACCACCACGCTCATGCCGGGCCGCTCGGCCTGGATGCGGCCGATCAGCTCCCAGAACTGGGCCCGGGAGAGCGGGTCCACGCCAGTGGTGGGTTCGTCGAGGATCAGCAGGTCCGGGTCGTGGATCAGCGCGCAGCACAGGCCCAGCTTCTGCTTCATGCCGCCTGAGAGCTTGCCGGCCGGGCGCTGCAGAAAGGGCCGCAGGCCGGTGCTGGCGGTCAGCGTATCGATGCGGCTGCGCCGCTCGGCGCTGCGGTGGCCGAACAGGCGGCCGAAGAACTGCAGGTTCTCCTCGACCGACAGCGTGGGGTAGAGGTTCTTGCCCAGGCCTTGCGGCATGTAGGCAATGCGCGGGCAGACGGCTTCGCGGTGGGTGCGGCTGCCCATGTCGCCGCCCAGCGCCAGCACCGTGCCCTCCTGCACCGCGCGCGCGCCGGCCAGCAGTGACAGCAGGCTGGACTTGCCCACGCCGTCCGGCCCGATCAGGCCGACCATGCAACCTGCCGGCAGCGCCAGCGTCACCTCGTCCAGCGCCACGGTCTCGCCGTGGCGCAGGCTCACGCCGCCAAAGCGGGCGACCGGCTCGCCCGGCAGGCTCACTGGAGGGCTCACCGAGGCACCTGCACCGCCAGCTCGGCGGGCCAGGCGGCCTGCGGGTCCAGCTTGAGCCAGGCCACGCCGGGCAGGCCGGTCTTGACCTGCTTCAGGTGCTTCTGCAACAGCTCGCGGCCGATCTGCGCCTTGACGCGGAACATCAGCTTCTGCCGCTCGCTGGCGGTCTCCACCGTCTTGGGCGTGAACTGCGCGGTGCTGGCGACAAAGGACACCTTGGCCGGGATCACGTACTGCGGCGCGGCGTCCAGCACGATGTGCACTTCGCTGCCCAGCGCCAGCCGGCCGGCCACCTGTTCGGGCACGAAGAAGGTCATGTAGACGTCCGACAGGTCCACCAGGTTCAGCAGCTTGCCGCCGCCGCCCAGCACCTCGCCGGCCTGGGCGATGCGGTACTGCACGCGGCCGGCGCGCGGCGCGGTGAGGGCGCTGTCGTCGATGTCGGCCTGGATGCGGGCCAGCGTGGCGTCTGCGGCAAGCTGCGCGGCCTGGGCGCTGCTGACCTGGGTGCGCGCGGCCACCACGCCGGCCCGGGCCGCGGCGACCTGGGCCTGCGCGGCATTCAACCCGGCCTCGGCGCTGCGCACGCGGGCGCGGTCGTCATCCAGCTCCTGGTCAGACGACGCACCTTCCTTGGTCAAGGTCTCGGAGCGGGCCTGGCGGCGGCGGGCGGCGTCCAGCTCGCTCTCGCGCTGCGCAACCTGGGCCAGCGCGGTCTGCACATCGCTCTCCCGCACGGACACCTGGGCCTGGGCGCTGGCCACGCCGCTGACGGCCTGCTCGCGCCGCGCGCGGCCCTCGTCGCGCTGGGCTTCCAGCGTCTGCACCTGCATGTGGGCCAGCGGCTGGCCGGCGCTGACGAAGTCGCCTTCGTCGACCAGGATGTCCTGCACCCGGCCGCCCAGCTTGGTGGCCACATCGACCTCGGTCGCCTCGATGCGGCCGTTGCCACTGACAAAGCCTTCGCCAGGCCCGTGCGGGCGCAGCGCGCTCCAGGCATAGGCCCCGGCGCCGGCGGCCACGGCCAGCAGGCCGGCGCCCAGGATCAGGTGTTGTTTGGTGATGGGCATGGTGGTGTTCGTCAAAGTGCGTCGCCGCCGAGCGCGGCATAGAGGCTGACCTGGCTGCTCAGCAGCGCGCGCTGGGCCTGCACCTGCTGCTGCTCGGCGGCCAGCAGGTCGCGCTGGGCGTCCAGCACTTCGAGGAAGGCGGCGGAGCCGGCGTCGTAGCGCAGCGTGGACAGGCGGGCGCGTTCGCGCTGGGCCGCCAGCGCCTGCTGGGCGATCGCCAGCTGGCGGGCCAGGCCCTGGCGTGCGGCCAGCGCGTCGTTGACATCGCGGAAGGCGCCCTGCACGGTGGCTTCGTAACGGGCCAGCGCTTCATCCCGGCGCGCCTGGGCGCCGGCCAGGTTGGCCTCGCGGCGGCCGCCGTCGAACAGCGGCAGCGTGATCTGCGGGGCAAAGCTCCAGGCCGCGCTGCCGGTGGCAAACAGCCCGTTCAACTCGGCGCTGGCGGTACCGGCCTGGCCGGTCAGCGCAATGCGGGGGAAAAAGGCGGCGCGGGCGGCGCCGATGTTGGCATTGGCCGCCTTGAGCTGGTGCTCGGCGGCCAGCAGGTCCGGCCTGTGGTCCAGCAGCTCAGCGGGCAGCCCCGGCTGCAGCTCGGCCAGCCGGGTGGCGGCCAGCAGCGGCACGGTGCGGCTGTCCAGCGGGCCGCCGACCAGCAGCATCAGCGCATGGGCCTGGTTGGCCCGCGCGAGGTCGAGCTGGGCGCTCAGCGCCTGGGCCTGGGTCAGCAGCGTCTGCACCTGGGTCAGCGCCAGCCGCGAGGTGGCACCCACCTCCACCCTGCGGGTGAAGATGCGCAGGCTTTCGCTGCGGCTGCTGACGGTGAGATTGGCCAGCGCCAGGCGCTCGTCCAACTCGCGCAGCGCCAGGTCGGCCTGGGCCACCTGGGTGATGAGGCTGAGGCGGGCGGCGGCCTGCGCCGCTTCGCTGGCCAGGAAGCTTTCGCGCGCCGCACCTTCGAGGCTGCGCACCCGGCCCCAGAAGTCCAGCTCCCAGCTGCCCAGGCCCAGGCCGACCTGGAAGTCATTGCCCACCACCGGCCGACCGGTGAGGTTCAGGTCGCCGGGCACCCGCTGGCGCTGGCCGCCGGCCTGGGCGGCCAGCGTGGGCAGGGCCTCGGCCTGCTGGATGCCCAGCGCGGCGCGAGCCTGCGCCACGCGGGCCGCAGCCTGGCGCAGGTCGCGGTTGTGGTCCAGCGCCTGCGCGATCAGGGCCTGCAGCCGGGCGTCGGCGAAATAGTCCTGCCAGGGCAGCGACGCGGCCTGGCGCGCCAGCGGCGGCGCACCCAGCTCGAACTGCGCCGGCACCGGCGGCTCGGGCCGGGTGTATGGCGGCGCCAGCGAGGCGCAGCCAGCCAGCAGCAGGCCGCCAGACCAAACGAAAGCAAGGAAGCGTCGAGATAAATGCATGGCTAGCCCAGGATGTGCATGCCGGCGTCGATGTAGAGCGTGTCGCCGGTGATGGCGCGCGCCAGGTCGCTGACCAAAAAACTGCAGAGCTCGCCGATCTCCTGCTGCGTAACCAGCCGGCGCAGCGGCGCGCGGGCGGCGCTGTCCTGCAGCAGTGCATCGAAATGGGCGATGCCGGAGGCGGCGCGTGTGGCCAGCGGGCCAGGCGACACCGCGTTCACGCGAATGCCGCGCTGCCCGAGCTCGGTGGCAAGGTAGCGCACGCTGGCTTCCAGCGCGGCCTTGACCGGCCCCATCACGCCGTAGTTGGCAATCACCTCGTCGGCACCCTGGTAGCTCATGGTCAGCAAACAACCGCCGTCCGCCATCAGCGGCTCGGCGAGCCGGGCCATGCGCAGCAGCGAGTGGCAGGAGACGTCCATGGCCTGCGCAAAGCCCTCGGGAGAACTGTCGACCACTCGGCCGTGCAGATCCGCACCGGGCGCGAAGGCGATGGAGTGCAGCACGAAGTCGAGCCTGCCCCAGCGCTGGGTGATGGCCTCGAACACCGCTTCCAGCTGGCCGGGCTGCTGCACGTCCAGCGGCAACATCAGCGCCGCGTTCAGCGCCTGGGCCAGCGGTTCGACGTGCGGACGGGCCTTGTCGTTGAGCCAGGTCAGCGCCAGTTCGGCGCCGGCCGCCTGGAAGACCTGCGCGCAGCCCCAGGCAATGCTCTGTGCGTTGGCTATGCCCACCACCAGGCCTTTCTTGCCGCTCAGGTCGATGGCCATGTCAGCGCACCATCACGTAGCTGCCGGGCGCATCGGCCAGCGCGCCCTTGTGGCGGCCACCCATGTGCGGCGGCTTGACCGGGGCGCCGGAATGCGCCGCCAGCCAAGCCTGCCAGGCCGGCCACCACGAGCCTTCGTGCTGCGGCGCCGCCGCCAGCCAGTCGTCGGCCGTCAAGCTAGGGCCTTCGGCCAGGCGGGTCAGCAACTGATGGCGGCGATGGCCGGCACCGGGCGGGTTGACGATGCCCGCGTTGTGGCCGCCGCTGGTCAGCGCGAAAGTGATCTCGGCCGGGCACAGGTGGTGCAGCTTGTAGACCGAGCGCCACGGCGCGACATGGTCGGTCAGCGTGCCCACCATGAACACCGGCAGCCGCAGGTCGGCCAGCGAGACGGGGTGGCCGTCGACCATGAAACGGCCTTCGGCCAGGTCGTTCTTCAGGAACAGCTGGCGCAGGTACTGCGAGTGCATGCGGGCCGGCATTCGGGTGGCGTCGGCGTTCCAGGCCATCAGGTCGTTCATGGTCGCGCGCTGGCCCAGCAGGTATTCGTTGATCAGGCGCGACCACAGCAGGTCGTTGGAGCGCAGCATCTGGAAGGCGCCGGCCATCTGGCTGGCCTTGAGGTAGCCGGTGCGCGCCATCTGCGCTTCCAGCAGGCTGACCTGGTTCTCGTCGATGAACAGGCCCAGCTCGCCGGGTTCGTGGAAATCGGTCTGGGCGGCGAACAGCGTCATCGAAGCCAGCGCCTCCGGCTCGGTGCGCGCGAGTGCGGCGGCGGCCATGCTCAGCAGCGTGCCGCCCAGGCAGTAGCCCACGGCATGCACCGGCTGCTTGGGCACGATGTCTCGCACGGCGGCCAGCGCGGCGGCCACGCCCAGCGAGAGGTAGTCGTCCATGCCAAGTTCACTGTCCTCGGCCTGCGGGTTCTTCCACGAGATGCAGAACACCGTGTGGCCCTGGTCGACCAGGAACTTGATCAGCGAGTTGTGCGGCGACAGGTCCAGGATGTAGTACTTCATGATCCAGGCCGGCACGATCAGCACAGGCTCCGGATGCACCGTGGGCGTGCTGGGGGCGTACTGGATCAGCTCCATCAGCCGGTTCTTCAGCACGACCTTGCCGGGGGTAACGGCCAGGTTACGGCCGACCTGGAAGGGTTCGGTGCCGGCCGGCGGCGCGTGCACCGCCTCGCGCTGCAGGTCTTCCACGGCGTTCAGGAAGCCACGCGCCAGGTTGGCGCCCAGCTGGGCCTGGGTGCGCTCGAGCACCACCGGGTTGGTGAGCAACTGGTTGCCGGGCGAGGCCAGGTCCAGCAGCTGGCGCGCGCCAAAGGCCACCAGGTCCTGGTGATGCTTTTCCACGCCCCACACGCCTTGCGTGGCCGCGGCCCACCACTGCTCGGTCAGCAGGAAGGACTGGTGCATCAGGTTGAACGGCCAGTGCTGCCACTCGGGGGCCTCGAAGCGGCGGTCGTGCGCCGGCGGGGCCACGCAGCAGCCCTCGGCCGGCGCGCGGCCGGCGGCAGCGCCACAGGCCAGCGCGTAGTGGGTCCATTGCTGGGCCTGCTGCCAGGCCAGGCTGCCCAGGTCGGCGCGCTTGCCGGGCGAGGCGGCCAGGTGCAGCGACCAGTCCAGCCAGGCCAGCAGCGGCGAGGCCAGCGAAAGCGAAGCGCTGCCACGGGCCAGCGCGGCATGCACCAGCGGGTCGATGCGCTCGGCAAGGCTGGGGAGTTCGGGGCGGGCGAGGGGGGCGGTCGTCGGCATGGCGGTGTCCTGCAGGGGACTGGGATGGCGCCAATGTAGGAAGCCGCGGCCCCACCCCTCTTGAGGCAGATCAAGCAAGTGACCGACTGGTCAGTCTCCAATGCCGTGGCAGGACACAACACCAGGAGACATGCACATGCCCGCCCCCATTCCCTTGCAGGCCTGCGTGACGCCTGCCCCCGCGCCCCAGCGGCGCCGCGAGCCGCCCGAGGTGCGGGTGCAGCAGATCCTCGACGCGGCGCTGCTGGCCTTTGCCGAGCGCGGTTTCGCGGCCACGCGCATGGACGACATCGCCGCGCTGTGCGGGCTGTCCAAGGGCGGGCTCTACGGTCACTTCAAGGGCAAGGACGAGCTGTTCGAAGCACTGATCGGCCGCCACCTGCAAGTCCCCGATCCGGGCTCAGCAGAGCAGCCGCCGCCCACCGCGCTGCGGCCACTGGTGGAGTGGTTGGTCGGCCGCATGTACCAGCGCATGGGCGATCCCGGCACCACGGCGATGCTGCGCCTGCTGATCGCCGAAGGCCGGCGCGTGCCCGAATTGGTGGCGCGCTGGCGCTCCCAGGTGCTGGAGCCCCATTGGCAGTCGCTCAGTGCGATCCTGGCCGAGGCGGCGGCGCACAGCGGTGCACCGTCCGGCGTGCGGACCGAAGTGCTGGTACGCGAACCGCGGCTGATCCTCGCGCCCGCCGTGTTGCTGATGCTGACGCAGCTGATTTTCGGCGAGCACGATGCGGCAGACGCCGAGCGCATGCGCAGCGCCCACGTGGACATGCTGTGCGAGTGGCTGGCGCCCGCATCAGCCTGAGGTTTCGCGCACGGCCCGTGCCAGCAGCCGGACCTGGCGGTCCATGGCCTGCGCCCTGACATGGCCGTAGCCGAGCACCAGGCCGTTCAGCGGCCCGTGCGGGCAGCCGGGGACCTGGTGCTGGCTCAGGGGCCGAGCCACCACGCCAAGGACAGCGGCACGTGCGCTGGCCTGCACGTCGACCACGCCCTGCGGCAGCGTGATGCACAGGTGCAGGCCCGCGCCGTGGCCAACCGGCACGACGCTCTCGCCGAATTCCTGCTGCAGCGCGGCCAGCAGCGCCTCGCGGCGCTCGCGGTAGAGGCGGCGCATGCGGCGCAGGTGGGCCAGGTAGGCGCCACTGTGAAGCAGGGCGGCCAGCGCGCGCTGCTCGGGCATGCGGCCGCGCGGCTGCAGCCGGCTCATGGCCTCGGCAAACGGCGCCACCATGCCGGCCGGCACGACGATGTAACCGGTGCGCAGCGCCGGCAACAGCGTCTTGCTGAAGGTGCCGAGGTAGAACACCGGCGCGGCCGGCTCCAGGCCTTGCAGCGCGTGCAGCGGCGCCTCGGTGTGGCGGAACTCGCTGTCGTAGTCGTCTTCCAGGATCCAGCTGCCATGGCGCCGGGCATTGGCGATCAGCGCGAGCCGGCGCGGCAGGCTGAGCACCGAGCCCAGCGGGTATTGGTGCGAGGGCGTGACGTAGACCAGCTTCGGCGGATGGCGCCAGTCGGCGTCGGTGAGGCGCAGGCCTTCGCCGTCGACCGGCTTGCCGACCACCTTCAGCAGCGCGGACTGGCAGGCCGTGAGCGCACCGCCGTAGCCGGGGTCTTCCAGCCAGGCGGTGTCGCCGGCATCGGCCAGCACGCTGGCGCAGAGCTGCAGGCTTTGCTGTGTGCCGTCGGTGATGAACAGCTGCGCGGCGCTGCAGCGCAAGCCGCGGTTGGCGCGCAGGTGCTGGGCCAGCGCGTCACGCAGCGAGGCGTCGCCCTGCACGCCGGCGTAGCCCAGGTCGGGCGGGCTGGCGTCGCGCCAGGCCCGGTCCAGCAGGCGGCGCCACAGTGCCAGCGGGAACGACGGCAGGTCCGGCAGGCCGGGCACGAAGGCACGGTCCGGGCCGGGGGTGACGAAGTGCGAACCGTCCACCCCGTCCAGCGGCTCGCTCAGCGACAGCGCGCGGCGGGACAGGGGCAGCGCCAGCGTTTCCTCGGCCCGCGGCTGCACCGGCAGCGGCGCCACGCGTGTGCGCCGGCCTTCGGTTCGCACCAGCGCTTCGGCGGCCAGTTGCTCGTAGGCGTACAGCACCATGTTGCGGGCCACGCCGAGGTCGGCCGCGAGCTGGCGGCTGGGAGGCAGCGCGGCGCCTGCGGCAAGCTGGCCGTCCAGGATGGCCAGACGCAGGCCCTGGTGCAACCTGGCCTGGCGCGAGCCGATGGTCGGGTGGGCTTGATCGACGCTGCGCAGCAGCAGGGCGTAGTCCATGGTGCTGCGGAAACTGGCTCTAAAAACTTGCCGGCAATGGCTCTAGGTGAGGGGCCAATTGTTGCCTATGCTGCGCCGCTTCGCCGTTTTCCCATCCCAGGAGTTGCCCCATGTCCCCGCCCAGCGCCCGCACCCGTGTCAAACGCCTGGCCGAGCTGGCCCGCTACGACGCGGCCACGCTGCATGCCATCGTCGACGCCAGCTACCTCTGCCACATCGCCTTCCATGACGGCAGCAGCAGCCACTGCATTCCCACCGCCTGCTGGCGCGATGGCGAACGGCTGTATGTGCATGGCTCCAACGGCGGCCGGCTGGTGAAGCTGCTGGGCAGCGGCCGGCAGGTCAGCGTGGCCATCACGCTGATGGACGGGCTGGTGCTGGCCAAGTCGGCCTTCAACCATTCGATGAACTACCGCTCGGCCGTGATCTACGGCAGCTTCGAGGCGGTGGCAGGCGAAGCCGAGAAGCGCCGGCTGATGGACGTGTTCATGCACAAGATCGCACCGGGCCGCGAGCACGATGCGCGCCCTGGCAACGACAAGGAATTTGCCGCGACCACGCTGCTGGCCCTGCCGCTGAACGAGGCCGCTGCGAAGGTGCGCACCGGCGGCCCGCAGGACGATGCCGAGGACCTGGACCTGCCGGTCTGGGCCGGCGTGCTGCCGCTGCTGCTGCAGCCGCAGGCCCCCGTGGCGGCGCCGCACAGCACGGTGCCGGCGCCTGCGTATGTCACCGGCTGGCATGGCCGCTCGCCCTTGCCCAGGTAAAGATTGCCTTTGATGCTGCAGCGCGCAAGGCCGGCCGCGGCTTGGGCCAAAATCGCGCCGTGCGTCATGTTGTAACTCCTTGTATCTCTCTGCCGCTGGGCTTCCTGCTGCTGCAAATCGGCCTCCCGCTCGCCTGGCCCGAGGCTGCGGGCGGCGTGGCCTATCTGGCGATGGTGGTGGCGCCCTTGCTGACGGGGCTGGCCACCGCCTGGCGCGGCTGGCGGGAACCGCAGGCCGCGGCGCGCACCGGCTGGTGGCTGGTGACGGCCAGCCTGCTGGTGTGGACGGTTGGCGGCTTCGGCAACCTGTGGCACGAATGGGTGCTGGGCCTGGCCAACGAGATGTACCGCGGCGCGATGCTGGCCTTCCACCTGGCTGCCGTGCCGCTGACCTTTCTGCTGGCCAGCAGCTGGCAACCCGCTGGCCAGCACTGGGTGCGAGGCATCGACGCGCTGCTGGCGCTGGCGCTGGGCTTCGGCTATTTCCTGATCACCTGGCATGTGCTGACGGTGCACGGCGCGCAGGACCAGCCCGGCGTGCACACGATGATGTGGCTGTTCGACGCGCAGAACCTGTTCATCGTGCTGGGCGCGCTGGTGCGCTGGAGCGCGGCCGAGGAAGCCGACGAGCGCACGCTGTTTGGCGTGCTGCTGGTGCACGCGCTGCTCTACATGGGCGTGGCCGGCTGGAACAACCACTTCATTGCCGGCGATCCGGCCTATGGGCCGGAATACGGCGCGGTGGTCACGGTTGCATTTGCGCTGCTGGCCTCGCTGGCATTGCGGCCACCGCAGGCCGAGCTGGTGCTGCCGCGGCCTCCGGCGGTGCTGGTGCGCAGCGTGCACGCGGCCGGGCCGCTGGTGGTGCCGGGCGCGCTGCTGGTGGTCTCGCTGTTCCTGATCCGCGTGGACTACGCCTGGGGCACGGCAGGCGTGGTCAGCGCAGTGCTGGGCTATGCGCTGCGCAGCGTCGTTTTGCAGGTCAGCCAGATCGCCCGCGGCGAAGCCTTGCAGCGCGAGCACACCGCGCTGCGCTCGCTGGCCTGGACCGACGCGCTGACGGGCGTGGGCAACCGCCGCTTCCTTGACCATGCGCTGGCCGGGGCCTGGTGGCGCGAGCAGCGTGGCACCCCGTCGGTGGCGGTGCTGATGATGGACATCGACCACTTCAAGCTGCTCAACGACGAGCTTGGCCACGAGCGTGGTGACGAATGCCTGCGCCAGGTCGCGCAGGCACTGCAGCGCGCCTTGGTGCGGCCGGGCGACATCCTGGCGCGCTACGGCGGCGAGGAATTCATCGCGCTGCTGCAGGAGGTGGACGCCGACGGCTCCTCGGTGGTCGCCGAGCGGCTGCGCGCGGCGGTGCAGGCACTGCAGCTGCCGCACCCGGCCAGTCCGCAGCAGGTGGTGACCATCAGCATCGGCCTGGCCTGCGCGCCGCTGCATGCGGCCAGCGACAGCGCCCGGCTGATCCGCGCGGCCGACCAGGCGCTGTTCCAGGCCAAGCGCGCCGGCCGCAACCGCGTACAGCATCACGCGATGAAGGGCGGCCCGGCCGCCTGATCCCATCGGCGCCAACGAGGTCTCAGGGGTTTTCAGGCACCTGAACAGCCGCTGAACAAACGCTGTCACAGGACTGCTGCAGACTGCCAGTGCGTGCGGTTTTGTGACCGTTCGTGCAAGCAGCAGCGCAGACACGGCAATGCCCGCATGGCGCCGCGCGAAGCTTGGTGCTAGTCTGAATTCAACCCCAGCTCCTGGACAAGCAGCAGGCCGTGGCCACCATGAATCCCAGCGAATTTCTGGCAGTCGCGGGCGTCTTCTTTCAGGCGACGCTGGCGCTGCTGTTCCTGTCCCTGGCGCGCCGCTCGCAAATGCGCGAGGCGGCCTACGTCGCGGCCGGGTTCGGGCTCTGGGCCCTGGTGCAGCTGGCCATGGTCTTCGGGTTGGCCGGCTCGCCACCCGGGCTGCTGGCCGCCGCCTGCTGGATGCCGGTGACGGTACTGGGCATTGCCGCACTGGGCAGCCGGCTGCTGCGCGCCCAGCGCCAACTGAGCTGGCAACTCTCGCAGCAACGCAGCGTGGCCGAGCAGGCCATGGCCCAGGCCAGCGCCAGCGAGGCCCGCCTGGCCGAGCTGACCCAACAGCTGCAGCAGCGCCAGGCGCAATGGCAGGAAGCCCAGAAGGCGCTGGCCGAGGCACGTGAGCAGGCCCAGGTGGCATCGCGCGCCAAGAGCGAGTTCCTGGCCAACATGAGCCACGAGATCCGCACGCCGATGAATGCAATGCAGGGCCTGATCAACCTGGCGCTGCGCAGCCGGCTGGACTCGCGCCAGCGCGGCTACCTGAACCGGGCCCGGGCCGCGGCCGACACCCTGCTGCTGATCATCAATGACATCCTGGACTTCTCGAAGATCGAGGCCGGCAAGCTGGTGCTGGAGCACCGGCCCTTCCTGCTGGTGCAGGTGCTGGACAAGCTGCAGGCCGCCATCGGTGCCAGCGCGCAGGACAAGGGCCTGACGCTGAAGATGGACGTGCCCGAAGACCTGCCGCCGGTGCTGGTGGGCGATGCGCTGCGGCTGGAGCAGGTGCTGGTCAACCTCTGCGCCAACGCGGTCAAGTTCACCGCCCGCGGCGAGGTCCGGGTTGCCGTGCGCTGCACGCAGCAGGACAGCAGCGGCGAAGTGCCGAACTGCACGCTTGTCTTCGCGGTGCGCGATACGGGGGTCGGCATCCAGCCGGCGCAGGCCGAGCGGCTGTTCCAGCCCTTCGACCAGCTCGACCCATCGAGCACGCGCCAGCATGGCGGCACCGGCCTCGGGCTGGCGATCTGCAAGCAGCTGGTGGCGCTGATGGGCGGCAAGATCGGCGTGCAGAGCAAGCCCGGCGAAGGCAGCGAATTCAGCTTCGATGCGCGGCTGCAGGTGGGCACGGCCGAGCATGCCAGCGTGCTGGTGCAGCAACGCGAGGCCACCGCGGCCAGCCAGTCGACCGACCCGGCGGCGGTGCCGGCGATGCTGCGCGGCAAGCGGGTGCTGCTGGTCGAGGACAACGAGTCCAACCAGATCGTCGCGGGCGACCTGCTGCGGGAATACGCCGGCATGGAGGTGCAGCTCGCGCGCGACGGCAAGGAGGCGCTGGCCTGCCTGCGCGACCATCATTTCGACCTGGTGCTGATGGACGTGCAGATGCCGGTGATGGATGGCTACCAGGCCACCGCGCTGATCCGCCGCGAGGCCCGGCACCAGGCGCTGCCCATCATCGCGATGACCGCGCACGCCCTGCCTTCGGACCGCCACAAGAGCCTGGCCGTGGGCATGAACGACTACGTGACCAAGCCCTTCGACCCGGCGCAGCTGTTCCAGGTGCTGGTGCGCTGGCTGGCGCCGCGGCCGGTCGCGGCGAGTGCACCCGCCATGCGCCCGCCGCCGGCCCTGCCCAGCCCGGCCGCGGCCAGCCTGCGCACCAGCAGCACGGCGGCCCTGCCGCCGGACGGCGACAACACCGAAGAAGCCGTGTCTTTTGCACTCGGCCTGCAGCGCTGCCTGAGCCAGCGCGACCTGTACCGCAAGGTGGTGCAGCGCTTTGTCAGCGTGCATGCCGAGCAGCCGGCGCAGCTGGCCGCGGCGCTGGCGCGGGAGGCCTGGCGCGAGGCCGCCGCGCTGGCCCATGACCTGATCTCGACCGCCGGCACCATCGGCGCCGAAGGCCTGTCGCAGACCGCACGGGCGCTGGAGCAGGCGCTGAATGCCGGCGAGGCGACCCGCTGGGCGGCCTTGCAGGCCACGCTGGCGCTGCAGCATGCGCGTGTCATGCAGGCGCTGACCCGCTACCTCGACGACCAGGCGGCGCCACACCGCTGAGCACGGCCAGCGCGGCCGCGGCACCGGTTCACACCGGCATCGTCGCCTGCACCGTGGTGCCCTCGCCGGGGCTGGAATGCAGTGTCAGGTCGCCCTGGCACGAGCGCACCCGGAACCGCATGCCGGCCAGGCCGTGGGCGCCCTGGCGGATGTGGGCCGGGTCGAAGCCCAGCCCGTCATCCTTCACCTGCACCCGCACCCGTTCGCCCTCACGGCGCAGCGTGACGTGCACGTTGTGCGCCGAGGCGTACTTGGCGATGTTGGTCAGCGCCTCCTGCACCAGCCGGTAGATGGCCAGCGCGCGGTCGGACTCCATCTGCACATCGTCGATCTCGGTGTGCACCGCGATCTCGCTGCGCTGGGCGAACTCCACGCACAGGATCTCCAGCGTGCGCTGCAGCCCGAGGTTGTTCAGCGACGAAGGGTGCAGGTCCTCGATGATGCGGCGTTTCAGCGCAATGCCTTCGTCCAGCGTCTTGGCCAGGTGCACGATGCGCTCGTTGACCTCGGGCTTGGCCTCGACCAGGCGCTTGCGCATGCGGGCCACGTCCAGCTTGGCGGCCGTCAGCAGCCCGCCGAGTTCGTCGTGCAGCTCGCGGGCCAGGCGGTGGCGCTCGTCCTCGCGCACGCTTTGCAGGTGCTTGGCCAGGTCCACCAGCTCGTGGGTGCGGCGGTCGACCTCGGTTTCCAGCTTGTCGCGCTCGGCCTGCAGCGCGAGCAGGTGCTGCACCCGCTCGCGCTCGCGGTCGCGCGAGAGCCGCTGCATCGCGAACACCGCGGCCAGGCACAGCGCCACCATCGCCGCCAGGCCCAGCCTGGCCCAGACCTGCATGCGGTCGCGCTGGCGGCCGGCGGCGTCGAAGGCCTGGGCCTCGGTGAGGTTGATCTCGTCGGCCTGGCGCGTGACCTGCTCCATGTAGTCGCGGCCGATGTCGGTCATGAACAAGGCCATCGCATTGCTGCGGTCGCCGGTGTCGAACAGCCGCACGACTTCCTGCGTCTCTGAGACCTTGCGCGCGGCCACGTCGGCCACCTTCAGCAGCGTGTCGCGCTGCGCCGGGCGCTTGTCGGCCAGCGTGCGCACGTCGGTGATGGCGCCGTTCAGGTCGTCCAGCGTGCTGTCATACGGCTGGCGGTAGGCGGTGCGGCCGGTCAGCAGGTAGCCGCGCTGCGAGGACTCGACGACCAGCAGCAGGCGGCGCAGCCGGCCCACCACATTGCGCGTCTCCAGCGCCTTCTCGCGCTCGGCGTTGTACGAGGCCACGCTGTGCACGCCCATCTCGTTGACCAGCAGCACCAGCAGCGCCAGGGCCACCGCGAGCGGGCCGATCAAGCTGGCGAACGGGATGCTGGTCAATCCCCTTGTCACGCTGCGCATCGCAACCCCTTACACTGCAAGCTGGGTATCTTGGCCCGCCGGAGAAAAACATGATTCGCATTGGCATCGTTGACGATCACGCCATTGTTCGGGCGGGGCTGCGCCAGTTCCTCACCGAGCAAGTGGACTTCCGCGTGACGGCCGAGGCGGTCAACGGCAAGGAAGCGCTGGAGATCGCCCGCGGCGACGAGGTCGACGTGCTGCTGATGGACATCTCGATGCCCGACCAGAGCGGCGTCGATGCGCTGGTCGCCATCAAGGCCCGCCGCCCCGAGCTGCCGGTGCTGATCCTCAGCGGCTTCCCCGAAGCCCACTACGCCACCACGCTGCTGCGCCAGGGCGCCAGCGGCTACCTGAACAAGGAATGCGACCCGGAGGAGATCGCCACCGCGATCCGCACCGTCTCGCGTGGCCGGCGCTACATCACGCCCAGCGTGGCCGAGATGCTGGCCGACAACATCACCGGCAACCTCGACCGGCTGCCGCACGAAGCGCTCAGCGAGCGCGAGCTGCAGGTCTTCCTGCGTCTGGCCAAGGGCGAGACGGTGAGCCACATTGCCGACAGCATGTTCCTCAGCGTCAAGACCGTCAGCACCTACCGCGCGCGGGTCATGGAAAAGCTTTCGCTGTCGACCAACAGCGAGCTGACCTACTACGCACTGAAAAACGGCCTCATTCAATAAGGTCGCCGCCCGCGACAACCTCATTGCAAGCCCGCGGCGCTCTGGCCGCCGGTTGGATCGCCCCCGGCACCCTGGCCGGCGAGTTCGATGCAGTAGTCGATCAGCAGTTCGATCTCGCTGGACTTGTCGAACACCCGGTCTGCGCCCAGTGAGGCGCATTGGCTGCGCACGCTGGGCGTGGCGAAATTCGTCAGCACCACGCGCGCCGCCAGGTGCTCGTCTTCCTTCAGCGCCCGCAGCACATCCATTCCTGAGCCCTTTTTCAGGAAGATGTCGACGATCACCAAATCGCAATCGTGCACCTCCCGCACCAGCCACTGCGTGGCCGATTGCGCATCTTCCGCCGCACCCACGACCGTCACCGGCGCCATTTCCTCCAGCGCGGCAACCAGGTTGCCGCGAATGATGGGGCTGTCCTCGACGACAAAGATCTTGAGTTTGGGCATCAGCGGATGCGCCCGACGCTGTCGTCGGCGACGAGCACGCAGTAAAGGTCGGAGTGTAGAGGTGGGGTCTGACGGGCCTTGTAGGAGCAGTCTTATTTTGCCCGCCACGTCGGCCTGATCCCACAGGGGCTCGCGGTCCGCACCGACCCCGGCAGCCGCGCCGTCGGCCCACCATCAAGGCTCTTCGGCGCGCAGCGTCACTCGATCATCTGATCGCCCTGCTCGCCGCCCGACACGCCGCTCGCGCGGCCCGCCAGGAAGCCTGCATGACCCCCCATTCCAATGCGCCTAACACCGACCGCAGTGCCGCGGCACTGCGCGAGGCGCTGGACATGGCCTTCGACATCCGCTTCGCGATGGTCTCGATCCCCGGTGCCCGCGTGGTGCCGCGCCCGATGCTCACCCAGCGCCTGGACGACGAGGACAGGCTGTGGTTCTTCGCCCCCGCCGCCAGCGAGCTGGTGCGCGCACTGCCGGGCGAGCATCGCCTGCTGCTGACCTATGCCGACCCCGGCGCCCAGCGCTACGTGAGCGTCGAAGGTGGCGGCGTGGTGCTGCGCGACGAAGCGCTGGCGCGGGACATGTGGGCGCCGATGGACCAGGCCTATTTCCACGGCGGCCCGGCCGACCCCGCGCTGCGCCTGCTGTGCGTGCGGCCGCAGCGCGCCGAACTGTGGGCCCAGGACGGCACCCGCCTGGGCCAGTACGCCCGCCTGCTGGCCGCAGCAGCCGGCCTGACCCAGCTCTCACCCGATCCGCTCAAGCGCCACGCCGTGATCCTGCGGCGCGACTGAGCCGTGAGTGTCCCCCGTCCAACCCGCTCTCTTTGCCCGCCAGGAGTGAACACCATGCTGAAGAAACTGTCCCTGATCGTGTTGACTGCGCTGACCACCGAGTTTGTCCGCCGGGTGGTCGAGCGCGCGGTGCAGCGCGCCGACGAACGCAAGCACCTGGCCCACAAGGCCGCGCAAAAGCAGGACGTGGCGCGCTGGGAGGACGAAGGCGGTGCGGTGGTGACACCCGCGCTGCCGGTGCCGACCCAGAGCGCCCAGGCCCAGGCCAATGCACCGCGCGGTCCTTCCAGTCCCGCCCAAGGCACGCCAGCGGCCGCGCTCTGAGCACAGAGCCGCGTCGCCCGCGCCGATTTTCTTGTTCATCAACAGAAGGCCGCCCTGCTTGCCAGCCGGCCCAGGAGACTGCCATGACCCGTTTGATTGCCCCATCCTCCACCCCGCAGCCCATGCACCGCGGCGCGCGTGCCGCGCTGCTGGCCGTTGCCAGCCTGGCGCTGGCCGCCGCCGGCCATGCGGCCACGCCCACGGTGTCGAGCTACCAGGCCGAGCGCCAGGCCTGCGCGACCAAGCCCGACACCGACCGTGCAGCCTGCCTGCGTGAAGCCGGTGCCGCGCAGGACGCAGCGCGCCGCGGCCAGCTGACCAGCCTCAGCCCCGAGCAGCTGCACACCAACGCGGTAGCGCGCTGCGCGCCGCTGCCCAATGACCAGCGCGAAGCCTGCCTGCGCCGCATCGAAGGCGAGGGCGCGACGACCGGCAGCGTGCAGCAGGGCGGCGTGATGCGCGAGCTGGTGGTGCGTGCCCCCGGGCAGCTGCCGCCGCCCGCTCCGGCCCCGGCCCCGCGCTGAGCGACGCAGGCTCACCGATGAGCCCGCCGACCCCGCCCTCCCGCCCTTGCCCGGCACCGCCGGGTGACGGCAGCGTGTGGCACCTGCTCAAAGGCACGCTGCAGGCCTTCATCGACGATGGCGGCAGCAGCCGCGGCGCGGCGCTGGCGTACTACACGCTGTTTTCCGCCGCGCCACTGCTGTTGATCGTGATTGGCGTGGCCGGCCTGGTCTTCGGGCCCGATGCCGCGCGCGGCGAGATCTTCGAGCAGCTGCGCGGGCTGATGGGCCCCACCGGTGCGGCCGCGATCCAGGCGCTGCTGGAAAGCGTCAACCAACCCCACGAGAGCCTGGGCGCCACGGCATTGGGCATTGTGCTGACCCTGATCGGCGCCACCAGCGTGCTGGCCGAACTGCAGCGCTCGCTGGACCAGATCTGGTGCGTGCCCACGCCACCCAGCTCGGGTCCATGGTCGCTGGTGCGCGCGCGCCTGCTCGGGCTGGGGCTGATCCTCTGCCTGGGCTTCCTGCTGGCAGTGTCGCTGGTGCTTTCGGCCGGCATCGCGGCCACGATGCGCTGGTGGTCGCGCTGGTTCGGCGAATGGGCGCTGCTGGTCGAGGCGGTGAACCAGCTGCTGTCGGTCGGGCTGATGGCGGTGGTCTTCGCGCTGATCTACAAGATCCTGCCGAGTGCCAAGGTGCGCTGGGCCGACGTTGGCACCGGCGCGCTGTTCACCGCGCTGCTGTTCACCATCGGCAAGGGCTTGATCGGCTGGTACATCGGCACCAGCAGCGTGGCCTCGGGCTTCGGCGCGGCCGGCTCGTTTGTGGTGGTGTTGATCTGGGTCTATTACTCGGCGCAGATCTTCCTGCTCGGCGCCGAATTCACCTGGATCCATGCGCAGCAACGGCAAGGCTTGCGGCGCGCCGCTTCGCCCGTCGCCGCCGGGCCGCAGCCGGTGCAGCACAAGCACCGGCTGCGCGCCTGAACGCTTGCGATTGGCCCGGCCACACGGGCCATCGTCCTACAGGGCTTGAAGCGCTGGTCTGAAACAGCCGGGAGGCCGACGCGGCCACAGTGCAAGACATGCCATCCCTGTTGCACCCCTTGTCGGCCAGCGCCGGCCCGTCGCCAGCCGCTGCGCCTGACAAGGCCGGGCGCCCCCGCCGTCGTGGCCCGCTGGTGGCCGGCGGCGTGCTGCTGGCCCTGGTGGCCGGCGTGGCCATTTGCGAATGGGCCGGCTGGCCCTTCCTGATCGAGCCGCTGCGCGGCCGCGTCGAAAATGCGCTGCAGCGCCCTGTCACGCTGGAAGGCAAGTCCAGCCTGCACCTGCTGGGCGGCGTGAAGCTGGACGTGGACCACATGCGCGTGGCCGATGCCGACTGGACCGGCAGCCCGGCGATGCTGGACGTGCAGGACCTGAAGCTGCAGCTGCGCTACCGCGACCTGTTTGCCGCCGGCCGCGGACAGGGGCTGCGCGTGCGCTCGCTGACGGCCCACACGCTGAGCGCCAACCTGGCGCGCCGCGCCGACGGCGAGGCCAACTGGGCGCTGGGCCCGCTGGCCGCCAAGGAACCGGCCGCCACGCCGAACAAACCCTCCCGGCTGGTGATGGACGAACTGCTGGTCGACAGCTTCTCCGGCCAGTACAAGGACACCTTCCTGATGGCCGACGCGACCTTCAGCGGCGCCTTGACGGCCGGCGAGCAAAACGGCACCGGCGGGCTGCGGGCCCAGGCCGATGGCCACTACCGCAAGGCCGAGCTGCATGCGCGGCTCAGCTCCGAATCGCCGCTGCCCATGCTCACCGAAGGCGGGCAGGCGCCGCCGGTCGCGGTCGTCTTCAAGCTGTCCACCGGCCAGGTCAAGCTGGACTTCGACGGCAGCGTGTCGGACATGCTGGGCGCGCGCAACCTGCGCGGCAAGTACCAGCTCTCCGGCCCATCACTGGCCGCCGTGGGCCAGCCGCTGGGGCTGACGCTGCCGACCACCGAGGACTTCACGATGCACGGCGACCTGGTCCGCGAGGGCCCGCGTTTCCGCACCCACGTGGCTGCGGCGCGCGTGGGCCGCAGCCAGATGTCCGGCGACTTCCTGTTCGACACCAGCGGCAGGCGCAATGTGCTGACCGGCGCGCTGAACGCCGGTGTGCTGTGGCCCTCGGACCTGGCCCCGGCAGTCGGCGCGCCGAACGATGCCGCCACCGCGCGCCGCCAGGCCGACGACAAGGTGCTGCCGCAGCGCGAGTTCGACCTGCCTTCTTTGAAGGCGATGGACGCCTCGGTGGACCTGCACATCCTGCGCATGCCGCTGAACAAAGACGGCAGCACCAGCATCACGCCGCTGAACGCCAAGCTCACGCTGGACAACGGCAACCTGCAGCTGGACATCGACAAAGCGCAGCTGGGCGACGGCCAGATCCGCGGCCGCATCGGCCTGGCGGTGAGCGACAAGCCCGGCAGCGCGCCCCGCAAGGCCGATCCGTCCACGCTCGCCGCGGCGCGCGAGGCTGCGGCGTCCGAAGCCGCCGCCGATGCCAGCGCGGTGATGGGCGAGGCCGCGCAAGCGCTGGCCACCGCGCCACTGCGCGCGCCCACTGCGTCCGACCCGCTGGGCATGCAGACCGCGCGGCCCGAAGCCGTCAGCGACGCGCACTGGTCGACCGACCTGCGCTGGACCGGCATCGCCATCGAGCAGGTCGTTCCGACGCCCGGTTCCAGCACCACCGCCAAGCCAGGCGAGGATCCCACAACCAAGGACAAGGTGCTGCGCGCCATCAAGGGCGGCGAGCCGGTCAAGGCCGGCACCAAGGGCCCGGCCGCACCCTATGCCAGCGGCCGCCTGGCCGGCCGCATCAAGCTGGACGGGACCGGCCGCTCGACCGCGCAGATCCTCGGCAGCGCCACCGGCCAGGCCCAGGTGCTGTGGACCCGCGGCACCGTTTCGCATCTGCTGGTCGAAGCCGCGGGGCTGGACCTTGCGCAGTCGCTGGGCCGGCTGATCTCGGGTGACGAGCCGCTGCAGGTGCGCTGCGGCGCCGGCTCGCTGGCCTTCAACAACGGCGTGGTCAAGCCCATGCCGCTGGTGATCGACACGCATGACTCGACGCTGTGGGTGGACGGCGAGATGTCGCTGAAGACCGAACAGCTGGGCCTGCGCGCGCTGGTCTCGCCCAAGGACGGCACGCCCATCAGCCTGCGCAGCCCCGTGCGCCTGACCGGCACGCTGGCCTCGCCGGGCTTCTCGATCGAGAAGGGCCCGCTGCTCGAAAAAATCGTGCCCAGCGTGCTGTTGGCCTTCGTGAACCCGCTGGCCGCGATCATCCCGCTGATCGACACCGGCGACGAGAAGGCCGCGCAGGAAGCCGACCTGGCCTGCCGCAACGTGGCCGAGCGCATCACCGGCAAGCGCTGAGCCACGCAGCTGGCCCTTCACGGCGCCGGCTGCCATCCCGCTTGACGGGGGTTCGCAGGTTAAATATGATGCTCGTCATATTTTGCTGAATCCCCTCATGAGTCGCACGCCCCAGAGTCGCAAGGCCGAAAGCCACGATCGCATCGTCGAAGCCGCAGCACGGGCCATCCGCCTGCGCGGCTATGCCGGCGTCGGCGTGGCCGAGGTCATGAAGGAAGCCGGCCTGACCCACGGCGGCTTCTACGCCCACTTCGACTCGCGCGATGCCTTGCTGGTGGCCGCACTGGAACGTGCCGGGCGCGAGAGCGTGGAAAACCTCGGCAAGGCCGCCGAGCGGCATGCACTGAAGGGCCACAGCGCCTTTCGCTCGCTGGTCGAGAGCTACCTGGCGGACAACCTGCTGAAGTCGCTGGACGCCGGCTGCCCGGTGGCGGCGCTGGGCTGCGACATGCCGCGCCAGTCCGCGCCGGTGCGCGAAGCTTCGGCGCTGCGCGTGCAGCGGCTGATCGCAGGCATACGCAATACCTTGCCCGCCGCCTCGCAAGCCGGCGCCAGCGTCATCGCTGCCACGCTGGTGGGCACGCTGCAGCTGGCCCGCGCGCTGGGCGACAACGACGAGGGCCGCAGCCTGCTGGCCACCACCCGAAAGGCCTTGCTGCTTCAGCACGACGGCTGAACCTGCGCGGGCCGTCGTGCCCCTTTTTTTGCCCCGCAATATGACGAGTGTCATATTTTCATCCCCCCGCCTCAGGAGTTCCTCATCATGAAGATCGACAACACCATCGCCCTCGTCACCGGCGCCAATCGCGGCATCGGCCTGGCCTTCACCAAGGCCTTGCTGGCCCGCGGCGCGCGCAAGGTCTACGCCGCCGCGCGCGACCCGGCCAGCGTGCCGGCGCTGCCGGGCGTCGAAGCGATCCAGCTGGACGTCACCAAGCCCGACCAGGTGGCCGCCGCGGTGGCCCGCGCCGGCGACGTGAACCTGCTGGTCAACAACGCCGGCGTCGGTCAGTTCGGCGGCTTCCTGGCCGCGGACAGTGAGGAGGTCGCGCGGCAGATGCTGGAGGTCAACTTCTTCGGCATGTTGCGCATGAGCAAGGCCTTCGCGCCGGTGCTGGCCGCGAATGGTGGCGGGGAGGGCGGCGGCGCACTGCTGAACGTGCTGTCCATCGTCTCGTGGATCAACGGTGGCGAGCTGGCCGGCTATGCCGCGAGCAAGTCCGCCGCCTGGTCCCTGACCAACGCGCTGCGCCACGAACTGGCCGCGCAGCGCACCCAGGTGCTGGGCCTGCACATGGCCTTTGTCGACACCGACCTGGTGCGCGCGGTGGATGGGCCCAAGACCAGCCCCGAGCTGATCGTCGCCCGCGCACTCGACGGCCTGGAAGCCGGCCTCGATGAGGTGCTGGCCGACGAGCGCACCCAGCTCACCAAGCTGGGCCTGGTCGCCGCCCGGCCGAGCTACCTGCCGCAAGCCGCCTGAGCCTGAAACACACGTCCACCGGGAAGCCCGCCATGACCCTCGCCACCGCCACCGCGCCTGTGCCCACCGCCCGCGCGGCGTCCCCCTGGCCGGTGTTCTGGGTGGCCAGCGTCGCGGCCTTCCTGGTCTCGCTGGACAGCACGCTGCTGTACGCCGCGTTTGGCGCGCTGCGCGCCGGCTTCCCGGGCGCCACGGCGGCCGAGATGTCGTGGGTGCTGAACGCGTACACCGTCGTCTACGCGGCGATGCTGATCCCCGCCGGCGGGCTGGCCGACACACATGGCCGCAAGCGCGTGTTCCTGTTTGGCGTGACGCTGTTCATTGCCGCCTCTGCCGCCTGCGGGCTGGCCGGCAGCGTGGGCTGGCTGATCGCAGCGCGCGTGCTGCAGGCGGTGGGCGCGGCGCTGCTGACGCCGGCTTCGCTGTCCATCGTGCTGGCCGCCTTCCCGCAGGAGCGGCGGGCACTGACGGTGAGCCTGTGGGGCGCGGTGGGCGGCTTCGCGGCGGCCGTCGGGCCCAGCCTGGGTTCGCTGGTGGTGCAGAGCGTGGGTTGGCCTTGGGCGTTTTTCATCAACCTGCCGATTGGCGCGATCTCGCTGTGGCGCGGCGCTGCGCTGCTGGCTGAAACGCCGCGCGCCAGCACCCGCCGCAAGATCGACGCGGTGGGCATGGCGCTGCTGGTCACGGCTGTCGGCGCGCTGGCCCTGGCCATCGTCCAGGCGGACGCGCCGAGCTGGTCGCGCAGCCAGCTTGGCGCGGTGGCCGCCACCGGCTTGATCGCGCTGGTGGCGTTTGTGATCTGGGCCCGCCATGTGCGCGAACCGCTGGTGGACCTGGGACTGTTCCGCCACCGCACCTACAGCCTGGTGAACCTGGCCACGCTGAGCTTCGGCATTGCGTTCGCGATGATGTTCTTCGCGTTTTTCTTCTACATGAGCGAGGTCTGGCACTACAGCCAGGCGCTCGCCGGCCTGGCCATCGTGCCGGGCCCGTTGACGGTGATGCCGGTGGCCATCCTCACCGGCCGCCTCGCCGGCCGCTACGGCCACCGGCCCTTCCTGGTCGGCGGTGCGTTGCTGTATGCGGCGGCCGGGCTGTGGTTCATGCGGGTGCCCGGGCTGGAACCGGCGTACCTGACGCACTGGCTGCCTGGCCTGTTCCTCAGCGGGGCCGGCGTCGGGCTGGTGATGCCTTCGCTGTCGGGTGCCGCGGTCAGCAAGCTGCCGGCGGCGCACTACGCGGTGGGCAGCGCGGTCAACCAGGCGGTGCGCCAGATCGGCGCTGTGATCGGCGTGGCCATCACGGTGCTGCTGCTGGGCCACGGCGCGCTGCAGCGGCACGACTTCGATGCGGTCTACGCACTGCACATCGGCCTGGCGCTGCTGACGGCTGCGCTGTGCCTGGGCGTGCGCACCCGGCCGGTGGCCGCTGCCGCGAAGACGTAGGCAGCGCGGTGTGGACGGCCGGCAGGCCCGGTCGCAGAATGCGCCGGTCTCATTGCCGGAAGCCGCCGTGGCCCTAGACGCACCCACCTTCACCCTCTATGGCGCCAAGGCCTCTGGCGCGGTCGCCGTCGAAGCTGCGCTGACCTTGCTGACGCTGCCTTACCAGCTCATCGAAGGCGCCACCTGGGCCGAAGCCGAAGCGCGCGAGCGCGTGGCACCGGTCAACGCGATGCGCCAGATTCCCACGCTGGTATTGCCAGGCGGCCAGGTCATGACCGAAAGCGCCGCGATCCTGATCTACCTGGCAGACCTGCACCCTGCCGCCGGCCTGGCCCCGGCACCTGAGGATCCGCAGCGCGCCCAGTTCCTGCGCTGGATGCTCTACGTCTCGTCCGCCATCTACGCGCTGCATTGGATCAAGCCCGACGTGCGGCGCATTGGCGCGCCGGCCAGCGCCCGCGACCAGGTGGTCAACGCGGTGCATGAGCGCATCGCCTTCTGCTGGCAGCACATGGACAGCCAGCTCGCCCCCGGCCAGTACCTGCTGGGCGACACGCTCACCGTGCTGGACCTCTATGTCGCCGTGGTCTTCCGCTTCGGCCCCTGGCGCGAACGCTTCTGCGAAGCCGCCCCACGCATGGCGCAAGCAATGGCCCGCGTGGACGCACACCCGCGCCTGCAGGCGCTGTGGCGCGAGCGTTTCGACGAAGAGTGAAGGTTGAACCCCGTCGACGCTGTTAGGCTGCATGCGTTGAAATCTAGGAACCGCGGCCATGTCCTCGCCCAGCCATTCTGAAGCGGTGTCGCCGTCGGAAAACGAAAGGTTCGCGCACCCTGAGCGCTTCCCGAAGAATGCGCCCGGACCGTTTTATACGCTGGGCGACCTGAGCCCCGAAGGCGTATGGGTTGGCAGGTGCCTTTCCTGCAATCTTCCGGAAGAGGAAGCGCCGACTTTGCTTGCGCCGCTGACGGGCGAAAATTCCGATACCTACTTCGTTCGCCAAGCCGAAACCGACGAAGAGATTGATCAGGCATGCACGGCGATTGAAGTTTGCTGCGTAGACGCGCTTCGGTACGGCGGCACCGATCCAAAGATCTTGGCCCGCCTGCGACGCACCAACTGCTGCGACCATTCCCCGCACCCCCTCGCGAAGCCCGCCCCGCCGGTCACGCCACCCCCGAAGAAGTGGTGGAAGCTGGGGAAGTAGCTCATCGCGCGAACGGCAGACGAAAAAATGCCCGCCGGGGAGAACCCAGGGCGGGCAGAAGGTCAGGGCTCAGGAAAAACTCAAGCGAGTGACAGGCCCGGTCAGGGCCTGTCGGAAGCTCAGGGGCGAACGACGATGTCGTTGCGCACGGCCTTCACGCCGCCGGTGCCGCGCGCGATGGCGTCGGCCTGCGAGCGCTCGGCCGTGCTCTTGGCGAAGCCGGACAGTTGCACCACGCCCTTCATGGTTTCAACGCTGATCGACATCGCGCTGACGGTAGGGTCGCTGGCAAAGGCGGACTTGACGCGGGCGGTCAGCGCCGAGTCGTCGATGTAGGCACCCACCGATTCCTGCTCGCGCGTGACCGCGCAGCCGGTGGTGGCGAGGACAGCGGTGGCCGAGATGACAGCGGCAAGGATGAAACGTGCATTCATGGGGATCTCCAGTGGGGTTGTGAGTTGTGAACGGGAAAAAATAAGCGGGAAGCGAAGCGCAGGCCGAGGCCTTCAGCGCTCCAGCCAGTCGCTGAGTTCGTCGGCGTGCTTTTCTTCATCGGCAAGCACGTCTTCGAGCAGGCGGCGGGTGGTGGGGTCCTTGGGGCCGATCAGCTCGATCATCTGGCGGTAGCTTTCCACCGCCACACGCTCGGCCACCAGGTTGGCGCGAATCATCGATTGCAGGTCCTTGGACTCGTCATAGTCGGCATGGCTGGACTGCAGCAAATGCGCGGGATTCAGGTCCGGTTCACCACCCAGCTCGACGATGCGGCGGGCCAGCCGGTCGGCATGGCCCAGCTCTTCGTTGGCATGCACCAGGAATTCGTCGGCGATGGCGGGCGAGGCCACGCCCACCGCGGTGAAGTGGTGGCGGCGGTAGCGCAGCACGCAGACCAGCTCGGTCGCCAGCGCGTCGTTCAGCAGCTTGACCACGTCGTCACGCCAAGGCCCGTAGGCTGGCGTGACGGCGCCATCCGCGATGTCGCGCTTGGCAGCCTTCAGCCCCGCTTCGTCGAGCTGCAGCCGGCCATGTTCGGCGGCGGCCTGGCCGGGTTGGCCAGACTTGGCGGCCTGCTTGGCTGCGGCGGTGGGGAAGGGGGTGGACATGTTGGCTCTCCTGCGGGACGCGTTGGGATGGCTGGTGGAAATGCGAGGCGATGATGCGAGGCGATGCGAAGGTCAGCGGCAGATTGACGCTCAGCCGTTCTTGACGGCCAGCTGGTTGTCGACGCTCTGCACGCCGTCCACGCCCATCGCCAGCCGGGTGGCGCGTTCGCGGGCGCTGTCGGTCGGCGCGGTGCCGTGCAGTGCCACGCGGCCGTTGACCGTGTCGACGTTGATGCGCAGCGCGCTCAGCTCCTTGTCCTTGGCCAGCTCGGCATTGATGGACGCGGTGATGGTCGCGTCGCCCACGGCGCCCTTGGCTTCGGCGCCGGCCTGCTTGGCATCGGCCTTCAGCTCGGCACCCGCCTGCTTGGCATCGGCCTTGAACTCGGCCGTGTCCTGGCGCATCTTGGCCTGGGCTTCATCGCTCTTCTGCTCGACCTTGGCGACGGCCGCATCCAGGCGCTGGCCTGCGGTGCGGGAATCTTCGCTGCGGTCGCAAGCGCCGAGGACTGCAGCCGCCACGATGGCGGTCAATGCGGTCATTCGGCCGAGGGGGGGAAAGTGGTCAGTGGTCATGCGGGGCTCCTGATGAGGTGCCGATGTCCGGCGTTGATGCAACGATAGACAAACCCCGTCCTCCGCGTGGTCGGCTGTGGACTCTTCCGCGTGTCGGAGAGCACCGACATCGGTGTCAGCGGCGGGTCCGGCAATTGCCCCAAGGGGCTCGGCTCGCCACGCAAGGCCGCCTGCGAAACCAGGCTTGCGCAAGCTCGCGCCGCGGCGGGTCAGTGCGAGACGGCGCCACACCGCCGTGCGAACCAACGCGAGGGTCGACGCGGCATCACCGGCCGCCCCGCCGTGGTTCAGCCGTGGTTGCCAAAGCGCAGAACGGCCCACCAGGCGGTCAGCATGCCGGCGGCGGAGACGCACATGCTCCACACGCCGTCCACCAGGCTCACCTGCACGCTCCAGCCGCGCAAGGTGGCCCAGTTGGTGAGGTCGTAGGTGCCGTAGGCCACCAGCCCGACCAACGCGCCGCGCCACAGCGCGGTGAAGGCGCTGTCGACCTGCGGGCCCCAGGCCAGCGCGAGCAGGCCGGCGGGGTAGCCGAAGTAGAACAGGGCAGTGGGCAGCAGCGAGGGCACCGGGCGCATCAACTCGCCGATCTCGCGCTGGTAGAAGCCCCGGGCAATGCCCAGCAGCCAGGCGGCGTCCAGCAGGCCGATGGCCAGCAGCGCGCCCAGGTAGGCGGTGAACCAGCCGCCCAGGCCCACCGGCCTCATGGCGCGCCCCGCAGGGCAGCAGAGGGCTGGACGGCGGGGCTGGGCAAGGCAGGCATGGCGCGGCTTGGGGCGGAAAAGAGGGGCGGGCGGCAGGCGTGCAAAGACGCGCCACGGGGCCCATGTGCGCCGCAAGAAACAGGCCGGCGGAAGGCGACGACAAAAAGGGTGCAGGCTTTGGTGAAGGTGCCGGTAGACGATGGCTGGGTTATGGCCATTTTTCGGAGCCATGGTCTACCGGCAAGCTGGACAGAGTCACACTGGTGGTCTGCCGATTCACCTCGGCCTGCACGCTGTTTGTCGGGTGCCTTGTTCGGGGTCGGTCAGCAGCTTGGCTGGGCTGCTGCAGTGCTGCTGACCATGGAAGCTACTGTAGGCAGCGCAAACCGCCCGCGGTGTAGTCGCCTCCCGGGACGGGCTGTAGGACAAAGCCTCGGCAAGGTTTTCTTGCCTTGCCCCCAGGCAAGCGCCTGCCGCTGAGGGAAGATGGGCGCCGATGATCACTTCCAATGCCATTCGCCTGGCCGTTGCCGCGGATGCCGCGGCCATCGCCCTGATGTCACGCCATCTGATCGAGCATGGCCTGCCCTGGGGCTGGGACGGGCAGCGCGTGGCGCAGGCCATTCTGGCGCCGCACATCAACGTGGCGGTGACGGGGCCGCGCGGCGCGCCCGTGGGTTTCGGCATCATGGCGTACCACGATGACGATGCACACCTGGTGCTGTTCGCGGTGCAACCGGCACGCCAGCGGCAGGGCCTGGGCAAGGCGCTGCTGGACTGGCTGGAGGCTGCGGCCCGGGTGGCCGGGGCCGAGCGCATCCGGGTTGAAGCGCGGCGCGAAAACCTCGCCGCCAGGATCTTCTACAACGAGCTCGGTTACCACGAGCGCACGATCAGCAAGGCCATGTACAACGGCCAGGTGGACGGCGTGCGGCTGGAGAAATGGCTGCGCGTGCACGACGTGTCGGCCAGCGGCGCGGCGTCGTGAGCGCCCCCAGACCTGCCGCTTCGCGTCAGGCCCCCCGAGGGGGTCAAGAAAACTCGGGAGCGGCCCTTCGTTTTCTTGAGAGCCTGGTGCTCAGGCGTCGAGCCGGCCTTCGCGTGGGCCGGCTTCGTCGGCCAGCGCGAGGCAGTAGTCGATCAGGTCTTCGATCTCGCCGGACTTGTCGAACACCCGGCTGGCGCCGAGCTGCAGGCACTGGCGGCGCATTTCGTCGGTGGCGTAGTTGGTCAGCACGACGCAGCGCGGCGCCGGCCGCTTGCGCGCGCCGTCCTGCCTTTGCCTCGCATCGCTGAGCCGACGCAGCACGTTCAGGCCTGAGCCCTGGCGCAGGAACAGGTCCAGGATGATGATGTCGCAAGGGGCCGGCGGGTTTTGCAGCCATTGCAGCGCGCCGGGCTCGTCTTCGGCATGGCCCACGACCTGCAGCGGCACCATCTCCTCGAGGGCGGCCGCAAGGTTCTCGCGGATCACGGGGCTGTCTTCGACAAGAAAGGTCTTGAGTACCGGCATGTCTTGCACCTGAACGGCAGCGCACGGTTTTGCTGCGTTGCGGGATTCCAGTTTAGGCAGCACCGGCGCCGCGGCCTGTAGGACGGCCGGCTGAATGGGCGCCCGAGAACATGCCCTTGGCGCGGCTCGCTGGTCTGCTTCATGTCTGCTTCAGATCAGAGCCAGCGCTCGAACAGGCGGCCCGTCCACTCCTTGAGCCTGGCGCCCAGACCACGCTGGGCCCAGGCAGCAGGCGTGATGGCGGCCGAGGCCTGCAAGTCGCGCTGGAACTGGGCCTCCAGCACCTGCGCAAAGTCGTCGCCCACGACGACCAGGTTGATCTCGGCGTTGTCGGCAAAGCTGCGCCAGTCCAGGTTGCTGGAGCCGACGGTGGACCACACGCCATCGACCACGGCGGTCTTCGCATGCAGCATCGCGTCCTGCAGCTCGTGCACCTGCACGCCGGCTTCCAGCAGCTGCTGGTAGTAGCCGCGGCCAGCGGCCAGCATCAGGCCGAAGTCGCTTTTCGACGGCAGCACCAGCACGACCTGCACGCCACGCCGCGAAGCGTCGCACAAGGCCTTGAGCATGTCCTCGCCGGGCGCGAAGTAGGCCATGGTCAGGTGCACGCTCTGCTGGGCCGCGTCGATCGCGCGCAGCACCGAGCGGTAGATCGGGTTGGCCTTCTGGCCGGGCTGGCTGAGCAGCAGCTGCAGCACGCGCTCACCCTGCACCGGCGTGGGCGCGGTGGGCGGCGGCGGCAGCTTGCCCTCGCAGCCCTGGCCGTTCCACTGGTGCTCGAAGGATTCGGCCAGCGCCGGCACGATGGGGCCCTGGACCTCGATCTGGGTGTCGCGCCAGCCGTTCTTCAGCGGGTCGACCTGCGGCGCGCGGCGGCGCAGGCTGAAGGAGCCGGAGGCATAGACCTGGCTGATGTTGATGCCGCCGGTGTAGCCGATGCGGTCATCGACCACCAGCAGTTTGCGGTGGTCGCGCTGGGTGATGTTCCAGAAGCCGGCGCGCTCGAACGGGCTGACCGGGTTGTAGCCGCAGACGGCCACGCCGCCGGCGCGCAGTTCCTCGAAGAAGGTCTTCTCCGAGCCCAGCGAGCCGACGCTGTCGTAGATCACCGCGATCTGCACGCCTTGCGCGGCCTTGCTGCGCAGCAGGTCGGCCATCTGGCGGGCCAGGCCTTCGTCTTCGAAGATGTAGCTCTCCAGCAGCACGCGCCGGGTCGCGCCGGCAATGGCCGCACGCATCGCGCCCAGGGCTTGGGGCCCGTCGATCAGCAGCCTGGCGGTGTTGCCGCGGTACAGCGGCACGTCGGGCATGCCGTCGGCCATCACCTGCAGGTGGTGCAGCGCCAGCTTGGCGTGGCCCTCGGCGGCCACGCCGGCGACGATGTTGCGGGTGGCGGCGTCAGACACCTCGCCCTTGGAGTCGGCCACCTTCAGGTCACGGCCCAGCGCGCCCACGCTGGCCGCCACCGGCATGGCAACCGCCTCTCTGGGCGGCAGCGTGGCGCTGCAGGACACATTGCTCAAACAGACCCAGCTCAGCGCGAGCGCGCACAGCGCACCGCGCCGGCTCATTGCAGGCGTAGCCATAGAGGTACTGCTTTGGATGAAGCGCGCAGCGCGGGCTGCGGCGAAGGCGCCGGGGCGTCCGGCGTCGGAACTTGCGGACTTAGAACTTGGACTGCCAGCTCAGCGACAGGCCGCCGCGGCGCGGCTTGAGTGCCATTTCGTTGGTACCGCCCAGCTGCATGCGGAAGGTGCCGAGTTCCTTCCAGGCATCGGCGTCGGAGCGGGGCTTGAAGCCGCGGTCGAAACGCTCGACGCGCGCGGTGAAGGCCAGCTCGACATGCGGCGAGGCCGGCGGCGGGCCGCCCACCATCTGCGGCGCCGGCAGGCTGGGCGCCAGGCCCACGCGCCAGATCGAGCGGGTCGGCGCGCCGGTGTCCCGCCAGAGCGACAGCGTGGAGCGCTGCGAGGTGTTGAGCGTGCGGCCACCGCCCAGGCTGGGGGCACGGTAGCGCGCGGCCATCTCGGCGGCGGCTGCCGACGAATAGCCGTCGTAGGCGGGCAGCGGCGTCGGCTGGCCGGTGATGGGCGTGGCGGTCGACACCTCGCCGGAAGCCAGGGCACTCGCCGGCACGCTGGCTGGCAGCTGCTTCACGGCGGCCGCCGGCTCGGCATCGCCTGCCGATCCGTCCTGCGCAAGCGCCGGTGCGGCGCTGCACAGCGCGATCACCGCGGCCAAGCCGCAGCCACACACGCCAGGCAAACTGCCGGCTGATACGCTGACGCTGATCATGAGGTGCTCCCAGGAGTCGGATCTAGAGGGGTTTCGGTGGGGGATGGAAATTCAGTGGCATCGGATGAGGCGGGGCCTGGGCTGACGGCTTGGGTCGCACTGGCGACCGCGCCCATCAACACATCACGAACGGTGCGCTGGGCCAGCATCTGGCCTTCGGCCAGCAGCGTGGGCCAGAGCAGGAAGCGCCAGACGCGGGGCAGCAGCAGGTAGACGAAGCCGCCGGTCGCCGCAGAGGCCAGCAGCAGGGTTTTCGGGTGACGCAGGGCCAGCGGCCTGAGTTTGCCCTGCAGCAGCTGCTCGGCCTCCAGCAGGCCGCTGAGCCTGCTCAGGCCCAGCAGGGGCGCCAGGAAGCTGAAGCGGCCCAGCCAGCGGCCCCAGGATGGGCCGCGGCGACGCGAACCGGCCTGCGCAGGGCCTTGCTCGGCCGCCATGCCGTCCAGGATCTGGCTGCGGTGCATCACCAGCCTGGACGCCGCGAGGCTGACTGCAGCGGCACTGCCCTTGGGCGCGCTTTCCGCAGCAAGCGCCATCGCTGCCTCTGCATCCGGTGGCAACGTGCTCATGTCAGCCCCTCGTCCGACGGGTACGTCGACCGATCCCCCGAGGGGATGCGGGCCGGCTTGGGAGCGGCCCGGCGCTCGGCCCGCCCAGCGATCTCGAAGGAGGCATCTTTCATGGCGCATCGGCCTCCCGGGCCGGGACAGAAGATGCAGAAGAAACGCCCGCCGGTTCGCCGACAGGCTCAGGCGATTGGGCGACCGCGCTGTTGGCCATGGCCTGGGCCGCGGTTTGCGCGGTGGCCGGCAGCAGCAGCGCTGCGTCCTGCGCCAGCTGCGCGCGCAGCGTGGCAAAAGGGGTGGGCTGGACGCTGCCGGCGGCGATGAAGGCAGCCAGCACGCCCAGCGCAAGCGGCACCAGCGGCACCGCCCAGAACAACCAGCTGGCCTGCCAGCCGGCTTGCGCGCCAGGGCCTTGGGCCACCAGCAGCGCCACGCCGCCCAGCATCAGGCCAACGCCCAGCAGCACCGCCGCCGCCACCGCTGCCACCGCCCGGCGCTGCCAGTACTGGCCGGCATAGGCCAGCTCGGCCTCGGTCAGCGCCGCATAGCGCCGCGCATGCTCGATCGCCAGCGACGGGTCGGAGACCAGTCGGGAGACAAGAGGCGGCAGCATGCGGATCTCCGGGAGGGCGGCAAGAGGTGGGGCGAAACGGGGCGGCAGGCGCAGGACGATCAGCGGTCGCGCTGCTTGGCCAGCAGCACGATCAGGCCGGTCAGCGCGGCGCCGACGGCGGCTGCCACCAGCATCGACTTGACCGGCTCGTCGCGCACATAGCGCTGGGTGCGGTCGTTCAGCGCAGCGGCTTCGTCCTTCACATGCACGGCGGCGCTCTTGGCCATCTGCGCATTGCGGGTCCACCAGCTTTCGGCCATTTCGCCGAAGCGGGCGGCTTCCTTGGCCACGGCTTCAGCCACCGGCTGCACAACGGAGGCGGCCTTGTCGGCAGCTGCGCTGGCGGCACCGGAAATGGTGGAAGAAGTGGGGGTGGTGTTGGGAGTGGTGCTCATGGGGATCTCCTAGGGTGGATTGAAACAGCGGGGGAACAAGGTCAGAAAGCGGAAAAGGGTGGCGGCAGACGCCCAGAAAAAAGCCATGGCATGCATGTAGCACGCCAGGCCATTCAGGCGACTGCCGTCAACCGCGTCCGCGCAGCAGGTTCACGATCAGGCCGGCCACGGCCAGCACCAGGAACACGAAAAACAGGATCTTCGCGATGCCTGCTGCTCCAGCGGCAATGCCGCCGAAGCCGAAAAGCGCTGCAATCAGCGCAATGATGAAAAAGACAACGGCGTAATGCAGCATGAGTTTCTCCTGTGAGACCGTTGCCGGCCGCGGTGGATGGAAGGCGATGTACGAAGGTTAAAAGCCCCCTCTGCTGCAGGGCGTGGGCTGTTGGCGCGAGCCGCCGTCGGTGGGCATTGCATGGGCCTGTAGGACCAAGCCCACAACAAGCCCCTCACGGCGCCTCGCCAGAGCCCGATGTTGCATTGCAGCGCTTGTCCGTTCGCTTGTCCAGGGCCTGATGGGGGTTGCCGTGACGCCCGTCAACGCCGCCGCCTAAACTGGCTGCATGCCCTCGCCGCCGCTCAACCTGCCCGCCTCGCCGCCCGTGCGCTGTGCGCGATGGAGCAGGAGGTCTACCTCAACCACCACGCGGCGCGGCGCGGCATCATCTTCACCAGCCCGGACCAGATCGATCTCGACACGCTGGCGCGCCAGTGGCGGGCAGCGCTGGCCGACGTCCACTGGGCTTCGAGGCCCGGGCGCAATTCATGATCAAGCCGCTGGTGCCGGCGGTGAGCCGTCTGCGCCCCAGCGCTTGAGCCTCACATGACCGAAGTGAGGCTTCCCAGCGGCCGCAGCTGGGACCCCGGCACCGACCCGTACGCCTACCAGATGGCGGCCAGCGACAACCGGGATGAGGTCCTGGGCAGCGAGGTCTGCGGGTGCATTGGCTGCGGGGCGATGTTTGCGCCGGCCGAGATCGTGCGCTGGTGGGACGAGGGCACGACGGCGTGTTGTCCGCGTTGCAGCCTGGCCAGCGTGGTGATCGGCTCGGCGTCAGGTCTGGCGCTGGACGAGGAATGCATGGGCCTGGCCCGCGCGCACCTGTTGGGCGCGGGCGAAGCGCCGCCGCCCGCGACCGCCGTACCGACGGCCGCTGCCAAACCCTGGTGGCGGTTTTGGTGAGGATCGGCAACTTCAGTATTGGTCTGTCAGATCGTCGCCGAAACGGTTCGGGCCGACGGTGCCGCGCAGGCAGCCGGTTTCGATGAAGGCCCAGATGCTGCCGATGACCGGGATGAGGCCGATCAGGATCCACCAGCCGGACTTGTCGCGGTCATGCCAGCGCTTGACCTGCATCGCCAGGCCGATCCAGGTCCCGGCGATGTAGAGAGGCACGGCAAGGATCCAGCTCAGTGTTTCAGACACCAGGGCGACGGCACCGACCAGGCCGCCGAGCACCAGCATCGCCAGGAAGAAGAACAGCACGCCGTAAAGCCAGAAGACTTTGCGCGAGATGCGCCCCTGGAAGCTGAAGTACAGGGTCTTCAGGTCGGGCTTTTCGCCACTGGCGGGCAGGATCAGCTCGGCGTTGGGCGGCTGGAACGGGTTGACGGCTTCGGTCATGGTGGTACTCCCTCGGTGGATGCTTTGTGCGGCGCTCAAATCGCCGCGCGGCAAGTATCCGAGGGAATGGGCCAGCCGGCAGGGCTGCAAGCTAGGGACTGCCACCGGCCGCTGCCCACCGGTTCAGGCGGGAGGCGCCCGTTGCGTGCCAGCCGCCTGGCTTTCCTGCGCCCGCTCCCGCAGCAGCGCCCGTTCCCGCTCGTTCTGCGTCAGCGCCGCGGCCTCGCTGAAGGCCTGCTCGGCTTCGGTGTGGCGGCCGAGTTTGGCCAGCAGGTCGCCGCGCACGCTGGCCAGCCAGTGGTAGCGGGTGAGGGCGGGGTCCTGGGCCAGCGTGTCGACCAGGGCCAGGCCGGCCGCGGGGCCGAAGGCCATGCCGATGGCGACGGCGCGGTTGAGCTCGACGACCGGCGACGGCGCGACCTGCGCCAGCGCGTCGTAGAGGGCGGCGATCTGCGGCCAGTCGGTGGCGTCTGCCATCAACGCGCGGGCGTGGCAGGCGGCGATGGCGGCTTGCAGCGCGTAGGGGCCCAGGCCTTGTGCGCCCGCGCTCAAGGCTTCTGCGCGTTCGAGGGCGGCCAGGCCGCGGCGGATCAGCAAATGGTCCCAGCGGCCGCGGTCCTGCACCAGCAACAGCACGGGGCGGCCCTGGTCGTCGGTGCGCGCCGGCGTGCGCGAGGCTTGCAGTTCCATCAGCGCAACCAGGCCGTGGACTTCCGGTTCATCGGGCGCAAGGCCGGCCAGCATTCGGCCCAGGCGCAGCGCCTCGTCGCACAGCGCGGGGCGCATCCAGTCGCCGCCGCTGGTGGCCGCGTAGCCTTCGTTGAAGATCAGGTAGACGACGGCCAGCACGGTGGCCAGGCGCTCGCCCAGCGCCTCGGGTCGCGGCAGCTCGAAGGGCACCTGGGCGGCGCTGAGCGTGCGCTTGGCGCGCACGATGCGCTGGGCGACCGTGGCCTCGCTCTGCAGGAAGGCGCGGGCGATCTCGCCGGTGCTGAGGCCGCCGAGCAGGCGCAGCGTCAGCGCGACACGGGCCTCCGGCGAAAGCACCGGGTGGCAGGCGGTGAAGATCAGTCGCAGCAGGTCGTCACCGATCACGTCCTGGCGCGCGGCGTCCAGCGCGTCGGTGAAGTCCGGCACGACGCCGGTGCCCAGCGCCTCCTGCTCTTCGCCGATGACTTCGTGGTGGCGTTGCTGCATCGCGTGCTGGCGGATCGCGTCGAGCGCGCGGCGCTTGGCCACCGTCATCAGCCAGGCGCCGGGGTTGTCGGGAAGGCCTTCCCTGGGCCAGTGCTCCAGCGCGGTGACCAGTGCGTCCTGCGCCAGCTCTTCCGCGCGGCCGACGTCGCGCACCATGCGCGCAACGCTGGCGACAATGCGCGCCGATTCGATGCGCCAGACGGCGGCGATGGTGCGCTGGGTGCGGTCGATCGCGTCATCTTGCGCAGCCGACGCCTTCGTCACGTCAGGCGTCCTTTGTGGGATTGCCGGCGGCGGAAGCGTCCATGTAGGCCAATTCCCAGACGTGGCCATCCAGGTCCTCGAAACCATGGCCGTACATGAAGCCGTGGTCCACCGGCGGGCGCGGGGCGCTGCCGCCGGCCGCCACCGCCTTGGCGACCAGTTCATCGACCTCGGCCCGGCTTTCGCAGGACAGGCAGACCAGCACCTCGGTAACCTCCCGTGCATCGGCAATCGGCTTGCGCGCGAAGCCCTGGAAAAACGGCTCGCTCAGGATCATCGCGAACAGGTTGTCACCCAGCACCAGGCAGGCGCCGGCGTCGTTGCTGAACTGCGGGTTGAACGAATACCCCATGGCCTCGAAGAAGGCGCGGGCCGCAGGCAGGTTTCGGGTGGGCAGGTTGACGAAGATTTGCTTGTGCATGAGGACTCCAGAATTGATCACGGAAGAAGAGGAAGGGTCGCTGGCGCAGGGCCGGTGGACGCGGTACGCCTGGCCGCCGCCGGGCCGCCCCAAGGTGGCCAGGCACCCGCCCGGCGGGTGGTGGGCCGTACCCGGCCTACCGGGTGCTTCATTCAGCCAGGGCCTTGAGGTTTTGAAGGCCGTCCTCGAAGTCGCGGCCGACCATGCGGTCCATCAGGGTCAGGAGGTCCATCAGCTTGCTCATGTAGTTGGCCGGACCGTGCATGGCCCAGGTGACCACGGTCTGCTGACCTTGGGGTGTGAGCGTGAAGTCGGCCTGGTTGTGGGCCTCGAAGGGCTTGACGAATTCCAGCGCCATGTGCACTTCGCGCGGCGGCTGCACCTGCTCGATGCGCATGCTGCCCACGCCCAGCGACTCGCTCTCCCAGGCGTAGAAACCGCCGGGGCCGGCAGTGATCTCGCCGTAGCGCTGCTTGGACGCCGGGTCCTTGCGCAGGTAGGGGTTCCAGCGGTTGAACTGGTGCATGTCGCTGACAAAGGGGTACAGCTTTTCGGGTGATGCGGCGATGGTGATGTGGCGCTCGACGCGGAAGGTGTCGGGCCGGAAGGTCGCGGCGATCAGCACCAGCACAATCACGGCCAGCAGCGCGAGGCCGCCGTAGCTCAGGGCTTTCAACATGGGAGGGTTCCTGGGGGTTGGGATGCAGTTCAGTCGGCCACGGCACGGGGGAAATCGTCCAGCTCATGCGGCTCGTACAGCAGGCGCACCTCGATCTCGGCCGGCCGGCCCGCGCCCATCGGCGCCGGGAAACGGCGGGCCCACTCCATCGCCTCTTCGCGCGAGCGGACCTGGATCAGCGTGTAGCCGGCGATCAGTTCCTTGGTCTCGGCAAACGGGCCGTCGGTCACCTGGCGCATGGGTTTGCCGGCCGCGTCGCTGCCGTGGCGGATGCGCCAGCCTTCGCGGCTGGGCTTCAGGCCGTTGGCATCCAGCAGCGCGCCGGCCTGGCTCAGCTGCTGGTGGTAGGCACTCATCTCGGCCATCAGCGCCGCGTCGCCCATCAGCGCCTCGGCTTCGGTCTCGGCGGTGGCCTTGACGATGATCATGAATCGCATCGGGCTCTCCTTGTGTCTGCGCTCATGTCTTGACGACGAGGCAGACCGGGCCGGATCGACAGTGGCCGAGGGTTAATACCTAAAAATCTGGTTCAGGCGGGCAGGTCGTGGAAACACGGGCCAAGGTTGCGCACTTCGATGGTCGCCCATTCCGCGGCCGGGCAGGCGGCGGCAATCGCCAGCGCTTCCTCGCGCGTCGGCACGTCGACCAGGAAATAGCCGCCGACCATTTCCTTGACCTCGGCAAACGGCCCGTCGACCCAGCGCGGCTGGCCGTCGCGCACCTGGACTTTCGTCGCCTGCTCCAGCCCGGCCAGCGACTGGGCGGCCTGCAGCACGCCGCGCGCCTGCAGCGTGGCGGCAAAGTCCAGCATGCGGGCGTAGACCTTTTCGCCTTCGACGCGGCCGCGCGCCTCGCGCTGGCCCGTGGGTTCGTTGATCAGCAGCATGTAAGGCATCGGGCAAGTCCTGTGGGGCCAGAGATGGCAATGCGCGGATCTTAGCCAGCCGCGCCGTTATGCTGCTAGCCCATGTACGAGTCGTATTTCGGCCTGGCCTGCGAGCCGTTTTCGGTGGCGCCGGACCCGCGTTTCCTCTACCTCAGCGACAAGCACCGCGAAGCGCTGGGCTACCTGATGTACGGGCTGCGCCGGGCCGGCGGCTTTGTCTTGCTGACCGGCGAGATCGGCGCCGGCAAGACCACCGTCTGGCGCGCCTTCCTGGAGCAGCTGCCCGGGCATGTGGACGTGGCCTACGTGGCCAATCCCAAGCTCGGTGTGACGGCGCTGCTGCGGCGGCTGTGCGAGGAGTTGCGCATCGAGCTGGCCGACGACCAGGCCGACCTGATCGACGCGCTGCACGGCCACCTGCTGCTGGCCCACGCCAGCGGCCGGCGCACGCTGATCGCGGTGGACGAGGCGCAGGCGCTGTCGTTCGACGTGCTGGAACAGCTGCGCCTCCTGACCAACCTGGTGACCAACGAGAGCAAGCTGGTGCAGGTGCTGCTGATCGGCCAGCCCGAACTGCGCAACATGCTGGCGATGACCGAGATGGAATCGGTCTCGCAGCGCGTGGTGGCGCGCTTCCACCTGCCGGCGCTTTCGCTGGACGAGGTGCGGCGCTACCTGGCGCACCGGCTCGAAGTGGCCGGTTACCAGGGGCCTGGCCTGTTCGAGGACGACGCGATCCGCCGGCTGCACCGGCTCTGCCGCGGCACGCCGCGGCGCATCAACGTGCTGTGCGACCGGGCGCTGCTGCTGGCTTACCAGGCCGGCGAAAAGCGGGTCGACCGCGTGCTGGTGGACCGGGCCGCGGCCGACGTGTTTGGCCAGAACCTGCAGGGCACCGTGCCGCTGTCGCGCCTGAACTGGCCGGCCTGGCTGGCCGGCGGTGCGGCGGCCGGCGCAATGTTGGCCGGTTCGCTGTGGGTGGTGCCACGGCTGCCGGGCAGCCTGCCCAAGGCCAGCGCGCTGGCTGAGGCGGTCGCTGCCGCCAGCGCCCCGGCTGCGAGCGCAACACCGCCGGTGGTGGCCAGCGTTGCGCAGACGATCTCGCCCCGCGCTTCGGCCGTGCTGGACATGGGCGCTACCGCGTTGGCCGCGCTGAATGCAGCCAGTGCGCCTGCGCCCATCGCGCCAACCACGCCAGTCACCCCTACCGCACTCGCCATGACAGACGACGCCGAGGCACTGGAGCGCCTGCTGGCGGCCGGCGATGTCAGCGACGACCAGGCCCTGCGCCAGCTGGCCAGCTGGTGGGGCGTGACGCTGGCCAGCGGCGAGGCCTGCAGCGCGGCGCGCGCGCGTGGCCTGGTTTGCTACAACGCGCGCCGCGGCTTGGCGCCGATCCGCCAGCTGGCCCGCCCTGGCCTGCTGACGCTCACCGATGAGCGCGGCCGCAACGCCCACGTGCTGCTCAGCGCGCTGGACGACGACGCCGCCACGCTGCAGGCCGCCACACCCGGCGCCAGGCCGCTGCGCGTGCCGCTGGCCCGGCTGGCCTGGCTGTGGCGCGGCGACTTCGCGACCTTCTGGCGCGCCCCGCCCAGCTACGACGCCGGCCAGCCCATGGGCACCGACGGCCCGCAGGCCGACTGGCTGGCCCAGCAGCTGGCCCAGGTGGACGGCGGCCCACCGCATTTCAGTGACGGCGAGATGCTGCGCAACCGCGTGTCGGCCTTCCAGAAGGTGCAAGGCATCAAGCCGGACGGCCAGGTCGGCCCGATGACGCTGATGCTGTTGAACCGGGCCAGCGGCATTGCCGAACCGCGGCTGCCTTTCCGCCCGCCCGCGGCGCTGGCCGTGCCCACCGCCACACCCGCGGCCACGCCCGCTTCCGCCAGCGTCGCCGCACGCTGAGCCGCACTTTCTCCCGCCCTGCATGCAAGCTGCCGAACCGATCGAAATCCTGCGCACCCGCCGCCTGCGCCTGCGCCAGTTCACCCCCGCCGATGCCGGCCTGGTGGTCGCCTTGTTGAACAGCCCAGGCTGGCTGCGCTACATCGGTGACCGGGGGGTGCGGGACATTGCCCAGGCGCGTGACTGGATGGCCTGCCGGCTGCTGAACCACTACGCCGAGACCGGCCACGGCTTCTGGGCCGTGGAGCGGCTGGACGATGGTGCGCCGGTGGGACTGTGCGGCCTGATCCACCGCGAAGGCCTGCCGGTGCCGGACCTGGGCTACGCGCTGCTGCCGGAACAAGAGGGCCAGGGCTTTGCGCGCGAAGCCGCCGCGGCCTGCCTGGTGCACGGCCACCAGGTGCTGAAGATGCCACGCATCCTGGCCATCACCTCGCCGGAGAACCTGGCCTCGGCTCGGGTGCTGGCGCACATCGGCATGCAAGAGATCGGCAACGTGCGGCTGCCGAACGATCCGCCCGACGCACCGCCGCTGCGCCTGTTCGAGTCGCTGGCCTGAGCGGGTCCCGCCCCCTTACTTCCCTTACTTCTTCGCGCGCAGCTTGCCCAGCTCCGCCTGGGTCTGCTGCCAGAGTTCCATGCCGACGGTGGTGGCAATGCCGGCGTTCACCCGCGTGAGCTTGTCGCGCATGCGGGCAGCTTCGGTGGCACTCAACTCGTTGATCACCATGCCCTTGGCTTTCAGGTCACTCAATGCACGGCTGGCCTCGGCGCGGGTGTCCTGGCGCTCGAAGTTGCGGCTGGCGATGGCCGCATCGCGCAGGATCTTCTGCTCGGCCGGCGACAGCGTGTCCCACCACTTGCGGCTGACGGTGACGATCCACGGGCTGTAGACGTGGTTGGTGATGCTGAGGTACTTCTGCACCTCGAAGAACTTGCTCGACAGGATGGTGTTGAACGGATTCTCCTGCCCGTCCACGGCCTTGGTTTCCAGCGCGCCGAACAGCTCGGAGAACGGCAGCGGCACGGCATTGGCACCCAGCAGCTTGAAGCTGTCGAGGTAGACGTTGTTCTGCATCACGCGCAGCTTGATGCCGTCCAGGTCTTCGAGCTTCTGCACCGGGCGCTTGCTGTTGGTCAGGTTGCGAAAGCCGTTTTCCCAGTAGGCCAGGCCGACCAGGCCTTTGTCGGTCAGCTTGTCCATCACCTGCTTGCCGACCGGGCCGTCCAGCACCGCGTCGGCCTCCTTCGCGTCGTTGAACAGGAAGGGCGTGTCCCACAGCGCCATTTCCTTGGCCGTGCCCACCAGCGTGGCGGTGGAGCCGACCATCATTTCCTGCGCACCGCCGATCAGCGCCTGCTGCATCTGCGTGTCAGGCCCCAGCGCGGCAGCGCCGATGGCGCGCACCTTGAGCTTGCCGCCGGAGGCCTTGTCGACCTGCTCGGCAAAGAACTTCGCCGCCCGGCCCTGGTTGCTCTGCTCGTTGAGCCCGTAGCCGAAGCGGATCAGCCGCGGCTTGACGTCTTGCGCCATCGCGGCGAACGAACCCAGACCCAAGCTGGCGGCGATGCCGACGGCGAGCACCGAGCGGCGAACAGAACAGCGAACTGCATGCATGCGAATTTCTCCAGAAGGAAGGTCAGCGCAGCCAATGCATCGGCGCGATGACCAGCTGCGGGAAAACGACGAACAGCGTCAGGATCACCAGGTAGGTGAACAGGAACGGGTTCACGCCCTTGATGACCTGGTGCAGCGACAGCCGGCCCACGCCAGCCACCACGTTCAACACCGTGCCGACCGGCGGCGTGATCAGCCCGATGGCGCCGTTGAGCACGAACATCAGGCCGAAATACACCGGATCGATGCCGGCCTTGACGGCAATGGGCAGCATCACCGGCGCGAAGATCAGGATGGTGGGCGTCAGGTCCAGCGCGGTGCCGATGACGACCAGCGCCACCATCATCACCGCCATCAGCAGGCGCGGGCTGTCGACCAACGTGCCCAGGCTGGCCGTGAGCACGCTGGGCAGGTCGGCCAGCGTGATCATGTAGCTGGCGACCTGCGCGCCGGCGCACAGGAACATCACGATGGCGGTGGTTCGGGCCGCGCGCACCAGCACGCCATACAGCTCGGCCAGCTTCATCTCCCTGTGCACGAGGAAGGCGACGACCAGCGCATAGAAGGCTGCGACCACGGCCGCTTCGGTCGGTGTGAACACGCCGCTTTTCATGCCGCCGATGATGATGACCGGCATCAGCATGGCCCAGAAGGCCCGCACCGTGGCCTTGACACGCTCGGCCATCGGCAGGGCAGGGTCGGCCGGCAGCGGCGTGCGGCGCAGCACCCATTTCCACGCCAGGATCAGCCCGGTGCCCATCACCAGCCCGGGCACGATGCCGGAGACGAACAGCGCCGAGATCGAGGTGTTGGTCGTCACACCGTAGATCACGAAAGGCATGGACGGCGGGATGATGGGCGCGATGATGCCGCCCGAGGCGATCAGCCCGGCCGAGACCGGCAGCGGGTAGCCGCGCTCGCGCATCATCGGCAGCAGGATGGTGGCCAGCGCGGCAGTGTCGGCCAGCGCCGAGCCGCTCATGCTGGCCATCAGCACCGCGGCGCCAATGGCGACAAAACCCAGCCCGCCGCGGATGTGACCGACCCAGGCCTGCGCCATGTCGATGATGCGCCGGCTGATGCCGCCGCTGTTCATCAGTTCGCCCGCGAGGATGAAAAACGGCACCGCCAGCAGCGGGAAGCTGTCCACGCCCGCGACCAGGTTCTGGGCCAGCAACTGGGTGTCCCAGAAGCCCAGCACCCAGGCCATGCCGGCACCGGTGAGCACCAGCGCCAGCGCCATGTTCATGCCGATGCCCATCAGCAGCAGCATGCCGCCGCAGAAGACGGCCAGGGCCTGGGCTTCAGGTGTCATGGTGCTCACTCCACTTCCGCGTGATGGCCCAGCGCCAGCGGCGCATTGCGCAGCAGCTCGGCCAGCGCCATCACGCCAATGGCCATTGCGCACAGCAGGGCCGGCAGCGGCAGCAAGGCATTCGGGTAGCCCAGCACGACCGAGCGGCTGGCCCAGCCGACGCTGACCTGCTGCCACGCGCCCCAGCCCAGCAGCACGCAGGCGAAGACGACCAGCAGCCGGATCAGCGCGGCCATCAGCACCAGTGCGCGCGGCCGCTGCTGCAGCAGGCCCAGCAGGCTGGTGAAGGCCATGTGCTCGCCGCGCGGGTAGGCGGCCGTGGCACCGATGAAGACCAGCCAGACGAACAGCAGGCGCGACAGCTCTTCGCTGGCGGCAATGCCGTTGCCAAAGCCATAGCGCAGCACCACGTTGACAAAGACCGACAGCGCCATCACGGCCAGGCAGGCAGCCATCGCGCCCTGCAGCAGGCGCTGGAACGCGGAGGTGGGAGGCGATGAAACGGGCGGCGAAGAAGAAGAAGTGTTCATTCAGTGGTTCCGGCATGCAGCCACGCACTGGCCTGCTGCTGAAGCTCGGCCAGCTTCGCGGTGGCGTCCAGGGTCAACACACGCGGCTCGCCGACCGGGGGTTCCAGCGTGGCGAACTGGCTGTCGACCAGGCTGGCCGAGAAGAAATGCGCGCTGCGGTTGGCGACACGGGCCAGCGCAGCGTCGCGGTCAATCTGCAGATACAGGAAGGCCAGACCCGGGCGGGCTGCGCGCAAGCGCTCGCGGTAGGCCATTTTCAATGCCGAACAAGTCAGCACCACGCCTTGCGGATGTTGTTGCAACAGCGCGGCCAGCCGGTCCAGCCAGCCCTGGCGATCGGCATCGGTCAAGGCAATGCCTTGCGCCATCTTGGCCCGGTTGGCCTCGCCGTGGAAATCGTCGCCCTCGATCAGCGGCAGTCCTTCGGCCTGCGCCAGCGCAGCGCCGACGCTGGACTTGCCGCAGCCGGCAACGCCCATCACGACCACGCTGGGCAGGCTTGTTGAAGAGATAGCGCTGTCCATTGGAATGAGGAGGAAGGTGAAGGCATTCGCCTGGGAAAATGTAGATTGCTGCTTGCTGATGGACAGCGCTATCCTAAAACTGCGGCACCGCGTATTGCCTCCGTGTTTTCCCGTGGCGCGGTACCGTCAGTGACTTCTCCCTTTTGCCCACGGTCTGCCCACTCTTCATGAACCTGCCTGCTGCCAAACGTCGCCGCGCCACCGGCCGTGTCACGCTGAACGACGTGGCGCTGGCCGCCGGTGTCAGTCCGATCACCGTTTCGCGGGCCTTGCGCGGGGAACGCGCGGTCGACCCCGAGCTGGTGGCCAGGGTGCGCGAAGCGGCCGACAAGCTGGGCTACATGCCGGACCCGGCCGCCCGCGCGCTGGCCTCGCGCCACAGCACGCATGTGGCGGTGCTGATCCCGCTGCTGAGCAACGCCTTGTTCGTCGACCTGCTGGAGGCCGTGCAGCGCACGCTGCGCCCTGCCGGCTACCAGGTGCTGATCGGCGTGACGCACTACGACGAGGCCGAAGAGGAGCAGCTGCTGCGCGAACAGTTGCTGCACCGCCCAGCCGGCGTGTTGGTGACCGGGCTGGAGCGCCGGGCCGGCACACGCGCCCTGATCGCCAGCAGTGGCGTGCCATGTGTGCACCTGATGGAGACTGCGCAGGCCCCAGGGCTGCATTGCGTGGGCTTTTCACAGCATGCGGCCGGCATGGCGATGACCCGGCATTTGCTGGGCCGCGGCCGACGCCGCATTGCCTTTGCCGCGGCCCAGCTGGACGCCCGCACGCTGCAGCGCCTGGCCGGTTGGCGCGACGCCCTGACCGAGGCCGGGCTTTACGAACCCACGCTGGAATGGCTGAACCCGGCGCCGTCGTCCATTGCTTTGGGCGGACGCATGTTCGAGCAGATCATTGGCCAGCGGCCGGCGGTCGATGCGATCTTCTTCTGCAACGACGACCTGGCCCAGGGCGCCTTGCTGGCGGCCTTGCGGCTGGGTGTGAAAGTGCCGGAGCAGGTGGCAGTGGCCGGTTTCAACGACCTCACGGGCAGCGACCAGATGCTGCCGCCCTTGACCAGCGTGCGCACGCCACGCGGCGAGATTGGCGAGGCGGCAGCGGCCATGCTGCTGGCCTTGATGCGCGGCCAGCCGGTGGCGCGGCCGGCCATCGACCTGGGTTTCACGCTGGTGCCGCGGTCCAGCACCTGAAGCTGGCGCACGCGTTCAGCGTTCAGGTCAGCTTGCGCAGGAAGCGGTGAAACGCAACGTCGATGTGGCGCGGCGGTTGTTCGGCCGCGAGCGCGGCGGCAATGCGGCGTTCCAGCACCGGTTGCAGGCAGGCCGGCACGTCGCCAATGTCGTGCAGCATGCGCAGCAAGGTGCTGATCTGGGCCCGGCCGGGGCTGACAAAGTGCAGCGGCGTCTGGTCACCGATCAACGCACGGATTTCAGCAATGGGCGAGCCGGCGGAGACGACACCCCATTCGGTCGGCGCGAGATCGTGCAGGTCACCCACAGGGTCGGCCCACAGGAAATAAGCCCACTGCGGCGCCACCGGGTCAAACGCGGGATCAAAAGCGGCACGGCGCCGCGCCGAGACCGGCGCGTGGTCACACAGCTTCATGGCCAAGGCGCGCCAGCGCACCGGTTGGGCAACGGCGAGCGCAGTGGTGGGCCAGGTCGAGTTGTCGGGCATGCTCATGGATGTCTCCTTCCCCGGTGGTCCCTAGAAGTTGTTCGGCACAAGAGACAACAAGCTTGAGCCAGCACCTATCGGGAATGTGATTTTGTTCCGCAAGCCCTAGTTTGTCAGTGGGGCTACTGTGGAGACGACATGACAAATCACGACGTTTGATCAATGAAATCCAGCTTTTTGCACCGGCAAGGTGCTTAAACAGCAGACCCAGGGGCTTGCGCCCAGTTCCGCTGCGCCGCATGCCCTGCCACCGCAGCCAGCGTCCTGGTGCTGGAAAAGTGGTGCGACAGGCCGGTCACCGGGTCGACAAAAGCCAGCTCGCGGGCCAGCAATTGCAAAGGCCGGCTGAAGTCCGGCGCCTCGCCGGGGGCCGGTTCGGCATGCAGCACCGGGTACAGCGTGTCATGCAACAGCGGCAGGCCTAGCGCGTTCATGTGCACCCGCAGCTGGTGGGTGCGGCCGGTGAGTGGCCGCAAACGGTAGTGGGCCAACGCGGCATCGCCCGCCAGGCTGCCCAGGCATTCGATGCACGTCTCGGCATTGGGCTCGCCTCCGGTTTCCTGCATCAGCATGTGGTGCGCGGCCGGGGCGATGCGGCTGCGGCGCTGCAATGGAAAACGCAAGCTTTTTGACGCTGGCGCCACCGCTTCGTAGACCTTGTGGACCGCGCGCTCGCGAAACAGCGCCTGGTAGGCGGCGCGCGTAGCCGGCTCGATGCAAAAGACCACCACGCCTGCCGTCTCGCGGTCCAGCCGGTGGATGGGCGTGAGGCTGTCCAGCCCCAGCGACTGCTGCAGCCGGGCCAGCAAGGTGTGCCTGGCGTAGCGGCCGACCGGTGACATCGGCAGGAAGTGCGGCTTGTCGACCACCACCAGGTGGTGGTCGCGGTACAGCAGCTCGGCTTCGAACGGGATCTCGACCTCGTCTGCCACCTCGCGCCAGTACCAGACCAGCGCCGCCGGGCCGTGGCGGGACGGTGTGTACGGTGCCGCTGGCGCAAGCGGCTGGCCCTGGCCATCCAGCACCAGGCCCTGGTCCATGCGGCGCGCCCAGTCGGCTTCGCTGAGCACCGGCAGGCGCTCGGCCAGGAAAGCCAGCAGGCTGGGCCAGCGGCCGCCATGCGGCAGGGCCACGCAACTGGCCGGCACACCGGCACGCGGCAAGGGTCGCCAGGAGGGCTTTGGGCGGGTCATGTCATGCCATTGTCCGAACTAACGTGGTCCGTCAAGGCACAGGTGTGTGGACAAGTTTTGAACAAGCACCCGGTTATCCACCGACCTGGGCGCAAGACCCATCTTGTTGTAGATGAGCCATTGGCCAATACCGGGTCCCCCACACAGGGTTATGGCCTTTGCAAGCCATTGATTAAAAACGGAAAAACCGGCTTGTCCACAGAAACAGCCGCCCTCTACTATGACTTCCAGATTTAAAGATTGAAAGACAAGAGGAATAACAGGTCCCTCCCTTTTTCTATGGGCCGGCCCCCTCCCTGGGTTCCGAACAGCCGCTTGGAGAAGGCCTTGAGGCATCAGACCACCCGGTCCGCTCGCTCAAGACGAAAAAAAGCCGCCTGAATCCGAAGATCCGGCGGCTGGCGCCCGGTCAAGCTGGGCTGAATGCGCTTGGGATGAAAAAGCCGGTGGCTTTCAGCTCAGGGTTTGAAGCTGATCGAGCTGGCAACAAAGCGCAGCGACTTGCCGTCCTGGCCACGCACCACGGTCACCGGCAGGTTGCCCAGGCTGGGCGCCAGCCAGACCTCGATGTCGCCGTCCACCGCAGTGCTTTGCAGCCGCACCGTCTCGACCGACTTGCCATTGACCTGCACCGGGGTGGCCACAGCCTGGCTGAAACGGTGCTGGACGACACTTTTGCCGTTGGTGACGGGCATGGGCTTGCCAACCGCCTGCAGGCCCAGGAAGGCCAGCTGGAAGGACAGCACGTTCATGTCCTGCATGCCGGGCTCCAGCGCTGCGGTCTTGAGCTTGTCGAGCCGGCCGTAGTGCAGCAGGCCGGCGGCCCGGTCGAACTGGGCGACGTTGCGCGGCTTGGGGTCGCCGACCTCCAGGTCTTCGTACAGTTCCGGCACCAGCCCGGCTTCGCCGACGGTGCCGTGGCTGACATAGCGGCGGTTCTTGAAGGCCAGCGGCAGCTTCAGCTCGGTGCTCAGCGTGTAGCGCTTGCCGTCCAGCCGCCAGTGCTGTTCGGCGTCCAGCGTCAGCGGGCCCCAGCTCACCTGGTAGAGCAGGTCGGCGCTTTGCGGCAGCGAGGAAGGGCTGGACGAGCCTGTGGCGGCCATGCCTGGCAGGCTGCCGGCTGTGCCGGCCAGCGCGGCCAGCCAGCCCAGCACCTGGCGGCGGGACGCGGTGGGCCGGGAAGAAAAGGAAAAGGAAGAAGAAGAGGAGGAGGGCAGAAACAGTGACACGAGGTCTCCAATCGTTCCGAGCACAACGGCAGTGCGCGCCGGCTTGTTGACCGCCGGCCGGGCTGCCGTGTTCCGGGGCTCAGCCCGGTTCGCGGGTGTTGCGCTTGTCCAGGTAGGCGGTGTGCGGGTCCAGCGAGCTGCGCTTGCCGATGTCCTGCAGGTGGTTTTCCAGCCAGCCGGTGGCGGCCTTGCGGCCCAGTTCGCACAGCAGGTTCAACAGCCGCGGGTCGCTGTTGAGCTTGCTGGACGCACCGAACTGGGCGAGGCCTGCCTCGTCGGACACGCGGTGCAGCCGCAAGGCCTTGTAGCGGCCCAGGTCCACCCGGCGTTCGTCGACCAGGCGCTGCACGAAGGCGATGGCGCGCATTTCGGCGACCAGGCTGGCGTTGAAGGTGATCTCGTTGAGCCGGTCCTGGATCTCCAGCGCGGTGCCGGGAATACCTTCGCGCACCAGCGGGTTGATCTGCACCAGCAGCAGGTCGCTGGTGACGGTGCCGTAGATCAGCGGCCACAGGCTGGGGTTGCCGGCAAAGCCGCCATCCCAGTAGGGCTCGCCATCGACCAGCACGGTGCGGCTGGTCTGCGGCAGGCAGGCCGAGGCCATCAAGGCCTCGATGCTCAGTTCGTCCCCCTTGAAGATGCGCGGCTGGCCGGTGCGCACCGAAGTGGCGGTGATGTAGACCCGCACTGGGCCGCGCTGGATGGCGGGGAAGTCCACATGGCGGGCGACGATGTCGCGCAGCGGGTCCAGCCCGAACGGGTTCAGCTGGGCGGGGCTCCACAGGTGCAAAAAGGCCTGGGTGCCGGCAAAGCCTGGCCACTGCGCAGGGTTGAACATCCACGCTGGCCACTGGAAGCTGCCGGGTAGCGTGCTGGCGCCCATGCAACCCGGGTTGCCGCTGACGGCCTGCCAGAAGCTGCGCAAGGCTTCGCGCGCGCCGTTGGCGCCGCCATGGGCGTAGCCGGTGGCCAGCACGGCGGCATTCATGGCACCGGCGCTGGTGCCGGAGATGCCGTCCGGCACCAGGCGGCCGTCTTCCAGCAGGGCGTCCAGCACGCCCCAGGTGAAGGCGCCGTGGGAACCGCCGCCTTGCAGCGCCAGGTCGATCTTGCGGGCGGTCTGGCCGGGTGGGGCCTTGCGGTGGCTGGCGCGTGGCTTTGGCGGCGATTTCCGCGCGGGCGCAGCAGGCTCGGCAGACATGTCGCCCAGGGCGGCGAGGGGGCGGACCGGTTCAGGCAAGCTCATGCGAAGGTGTTTTGGCAAGCAGGCAAGGAGGTTGCGGGCCAGTATGGCGGCAAGACCTTGCCACTGCAAAATTGGATCGGCACCGATTGTTTGTCATCCAAGTTTGTAAGATGCAGACCCCGGTGTTGGACCCCAGCCTGCGCGGTCAAGTTTTGTAAAGCAGATCGCCTGCCTGAGGCGCAGCGGCAGTGGCGCGGAACTGGCGGGCCGGTTTTGGCTCCTTCCCTGGGTTTTGAAGCAGTTCTCGATCAAGGCCGGCTCCTCACAAGGAGGCCGGCCTGATGTGTTTTTGAAGCAGGCAGCATGAAAAAAGCAAGCGTGGTCTGGTGGCTGGTGGCCGTGGCGGTGGGAGCCGGCGGTTTTTTCTGGTGGCGGTCCCATTCGGCGGCCGCTGCCAAGGCCGCGGAAGCGCAGGCCAGCCGCGGCCCGGCGCCTCAGGCGGTCACGGTGTTCACCGCGCAGCAGCGCGACATGCCGGTCACGCTCGATGCTTCAGGCACCGTGGTGCCGCTGACCACGGTGGAAGTCCGGCCGCAGCTCTCGAGCACGGTCAGCCGCGTGGCGATCAAGGAAGGCCAGTTCGTCAAGCAGGGTGAGCTGCTGTTCACTTTCGACGACCGCAGCGACCAGGCCAATGTCGACAAGGCCCAGGCCACCGTGCTGCACGACCGGGCGACGCTGGCCGACCTGGCCCGGCAGCTCAAGCGCAATCAGGAGCTGAAGGCGCAGAACTTCATCTCGCAAGGCGCGCTGGACACGCTGCAGTCCCAGTACGACGCGCAGAAGGCGCTGCTGGCGTCCGACGAAGCCGCCGTGCGCGGCGCCCAGGTCAGCGCCGGCTACGGCAGCCTGCGCGCGCCGATGGCCGGCCGCACCGGCGCGATTGCGGTGCACCCGGGCAGCCTGGTGTCGCCCACCGGTGATGCATTGGTCACCATCAGCCAGCTGGACCCGATTGGCGTGAGTTTCACGGTGCCCGAGGCCCAGTTGCCGGCGCTGCTGGCCGAAGGCAGTGCCGGCGTGATCGGCGCCTCGCTGAAGGTGGCCCGGCCGGCGACCGTGACCGCGCAGCGCGAGCTGATCGACGGCAAGGTGGCCTTCATCGACAACACGGTGGACCCGACCAGCGGCACGATCAAGCTGAAGGCCGAGGTGGCGAACGCCAGGCAGTTGCTCTGGCCCGGCCAGTACGTGTCGGTGCAGCTGACGCTGGCCACGCTGAAGGGCGTGACGGTGGTGCCGCAGTCTGCGCTGATCCTCAGCGGCGCGGACCGCAGGGCCTATGTGGTCGACCCCGAAGGCAAGGCCCAGCTGCGCGACCTGAAGCTGCGCTACGCGAGCGGCGAGTTCGCGGTGGTCGAAGGCATCAAGCCCGGCGAGAAGGTGGTGATGGAAGGCAAGCAGAACCTGCGGCCTGGCACGCCGGTGAAGGTGTCTGCGCCGGCCAAGGCGGGGGCTGCGTCTGACGCTGCTTCCGGTGCTGCTCCCTTGTCAGCCCCCGCTTCCGGCGCCTGAACATGACCTTCGCCGAGACTTTCATCCGCCGCCCGGTGATGGCGGTGCTGCTGAACCTGGCCGTGGTGCTGGGCGGTGTGATCGCGCTGAACAAGATCCCTGTCGCGGCGCTGCCCAGCTACGACACGCCGGTGATCAATGTCAGTGCTTCGCTGCCGGGCGCTGCGCCCGAGACCATGGCCAGCTCGGTTGCGCTGCCGCTGGAAAAGCAGTTTTCGACGATTGCCGGCCTGTCGGTGATCAGCTCGTCCAGTTCGCTGGGCAGCACCTCGCTGACACTGGAATTCGATGCCTCGCGGCCGATCGATGCGGCCGCGCTGGACGTGCAGGCCGCACTGTTCCGCGCCCAGCGCAGCCTGCCCACCGAGATGACCACGCCGCCCAGCTACCGCAAGGTGAACCCGGCCGATGCGCCGGTGCTGCTGGTGGCGCTGACTTCGCCGTCCATTTCCTTGAGCGACCTGAACGACTACGCTGAGAACCTGATCTCGCCCAGCCTGTCGACCATCGAAGGCGTGGCCCAGGTCTCGATCTTCGGCCAGCGGCGCTATGCCGTGCGCCTGGAAGTGGACCTGGACAAGCTGGCCGAGCGTGACCTGACGCTGGAAGAGTTGCGCACCGCGCTGGCTTCAGCCAACGCCAACACGCCGGTCGGCACGCTGGAAGGCCCGCGCCAGACGCTGACGGTGCAGGCCAACAAGCAGCTGATGAACGCCGCGGCCTGGCGCAACGTGATCGTCGCGACCAAGTCCAGCCTGCCGGTGCGGCTGAGCGACGTGGCGAGGGTCGAGGACAGTTTCGAAACGGTGAAGACTTATGCCGAACTGAATGGCGAGCCGTCCATCACGCTGGCGGTGCAACGCCAGCCGGATGCCAACACCGTGGAGGTGGTGGACCGTGTGCGGGCGATGCTGCCGCGCTTCGAGCAGCAGCTGCCGGCCTCGGTGAAGATGACGCCGGTCAACGACCGCTCCCGCTCGGTGCGCGAGGCCCTGCACGACGTGTTCCTGACGCTGGCGCTCACAGTGGTGCTGGTGGTGCTGGTGATCTTCCTGTTCCTGCGCCGGCTCTCGGCCACGGTGATTCCGGCGCTGTCGCTGCCCGTCTCTCTGGTGGGCGCGGTGGGCCTGCTGCAGGCGCTGGGCTACAGCCTGGACAACATCTCGCTCTTGGGCATCACGCTGGCCGTGGGCCTGGTGGTGGACGATGCGATCGTGATGCTGGAGAACATCGTGCGCCACGTCGAGGACGGCATGGCGCCGTTCGACGCGGCGATCCGTGGTGCGCGCGAGATGAGCTTCACCATCCTGTCGATCTCGGTCTCGCTGGTCGCGGTGTTGATCCCGATCTTCTTCATGCCGGGTGTGATCGGCCTGCTGTTCCACGAGTTCGCGGTCGTCGTCGGGCTGTCCATCCTGGTCTCGGCGGGCGTCTCGCTGACGCTGGTGCCGATGCTGTGCAGCCGCTACCTGAAGCACGAGGAGCATCACGAGGAAGGCGCGCTGGGCCTCACCTTCGAGAGGGGCTTCACCGCGCTGCAGAACTTCTACGCCCGCACGCTGGACTGGGCGCTGGGCCACAGCTGGCTGATGGGCGGCGTGGCGCTGGGTTCGCTGCTGCTGACGCTGTACATGTTCGCGGTCATGCCCAAGGGCTTTTTCCCCGAGGAAGACATTGGCCAGATGCAGGTCAGCACCGAAGCTTCGGAAGACATTTCCTTCGAGGCGATGAAGGCCTTGCAGCTGCAGGCGGTGGCGGTCTTCAGGGCCGACCCTTCCGTCGCCACCGTCTCGTCCTTCCTCAGCGGCGGCAACTCGGGCCGCATGTTCATCAACCTGAAGCCGCGCAATGAGCGCCCTGCGATGGGCCAGGTGGTCGAAGGCCTGCGCAAGAAGCTGCGCAGCGTGGCCGGCATCCAGGTCTTCATGCGCCCGGTGCAGAACCTGCAGCTGGGCGGCAGGCAGAGCAAGGCGCGCTACCAGTACACGCTGCAAAGCGTCAGTGCCGACGCGTTGACCGAATGGGCCGGCAAGCTGGAGGCCAGCCTGCGCAACGAGGAAGGCTTCCGTGACGTGACCTCCGATGCGCAGAACCGCGGCCTGCAGGCTTCGCTGGACATCGACCGCGACAAGGCCAACCTGCTGGGCGTGCAGATCGCCGATGTGCGCAGCGCGCTCTACAGCGCTTTTGGCGAGCGCCAGGTCTCGACCATGTATGGCCCGTCCAACAGCTTCTACGTGATCATGGAAGCCGAGGAACACGACCGGCGTTTCGAGGATGCGTTCGACAAGATCCGGCTGCGCAGCAAGGCCGGTGGCTTGGTGCCGCTGTCGGCCGTGGCCACCGTCAAGCGAGACCTGGGACCCACGGCCGTGAACCACCAGGGCCAGCTGCAGGCGGTGACGATCTCGTTCAACCTCGCGCCCGGCATGCCGCTGGGGGATGCGACCAAGCGCATCACCCAGGTCACGCAGGAGCTGCACCTGCCGCCGACGCTGATTGGCACCTACGGCGGCGACGCCGCGGTGTTCCAGAGCTCGCAAGGTGGCCAGGCCATCCTGATCATTGCCGCGCTGCTGGTGATCTACGTGCTGCTGGGCGTGCTGTACGAGAGCTACATCCACCCGCTGACCATCCTTGCCGGCCTGCCGTCGGCCGCCATCGGCGCGCTGCTCACGCTGCAATTCTTCGGCCAGGACCTGACGCTGATCGCTACCATCGGCATCCTGATGCTGATCGGCATCGTCAAGAAGAACGCGATCATGATGATCGACTTCGCGCTCGACGCGCAGCGCCACCAGGGCTTGACGCCACCCGAGGCCATCCGCCAGGCCGCGCACCTGCGGCTGCGGCCCATCATGATGACCACGCTGGCCGCCATCATGGGCGCGCTGCCCATCGCGCTGGGCTGGGGCGCCGGTGCCGAGCTGCGCCAGCCGCTGGGCCTGGCGGTGGTCGGCGGCCTGATCCTCAGCCAGGCGGTGACGCTCTACATCACACCGGTGATCTACCTGGCGCTGGACCGCTGGGCCGGCAAGGGCCCGATCACGACCGAGGTGAAGGTGGAGAACTCGCTGGTCTGAGCCATGACCTTGCCGGCCTGACCGCCACTGCATGTTGTCGACGCGCCATGGGCGCCCAGGTCGCAGACACGGCATATATGATCGATTTCCCGCCAGCACCGCTTTGCGCCGCACCATGCCCAACGCAGCTCTCCAGTCCCTGTTCGCGCAGAAGTCCTGGGCGAACAACGAGTTGTTCAACCTGCTGTCGACGGTCGACACTGCGCAGCATGCGGAGGCCTTGCACACGGCCACTCGCACGCTGAACCACATCCACGTGGTGGACCAGATCTTCCGCGCCCACCTGCTGGGCGCGCCGCATGGCTTCACGGCGACCAACACCGAAGCCACGCCTGAACTCGGCGAGCTTCAGTTTGCCGTTGCAGAGACGGATGCCTGGTTCGAGCATTACGTGGCCGCCATTTCGGCCGAACCGCTCGCCGAGCGCATCTCGTTCCGGTTCACGGATGGGGACACCGGCACGATGACCCGCGAAGAGATGCTGCTGCACGTCATCACGCACGGTTCCTACCACCGCGGCAACGTGGGCCAGGTGCTCAAGTCGATTTCGGTCTCACCGCCGCGGGACCTGCTGACCAAGTTTCTCCACGTCCGCGAGCCGTCCCGCAGGCAGGCATAGGCCTAAGGCGAGCCCGCGATGCGCGTGGCCGTCTGGACGTTGCGATAGGCGTCGAGGCCGGGCCAGCAGCCCTGGTTTGCACCCAATTGGACGGCGAAACCGCGCTGTCAGAATCCAACCCGAAGTGAAGGCCATGCCAGCAAACCCGCAGGCAGGCACTTTGCTTTCGCCCAGGGAGGGCCAGGACTTGAACCCCCAGAAAACCCGCGCCGCATGCGCCGCACTGATGCTGGCCAACGCGCTGCTGGCCGGCTGCGCCAGCACCGATTCGACGCGCACCACCGACGCCGTGACCGCGCCGCTGAATGACCTGAATCTGGTGCAAGCCGACATCCCGCCCAAGCTGCTGGCGGTCCAGAAGCAGCCCTACCTCGTGCCGCCCGGCCACAGCTGCGGCTCGCTGGCATTCGAGGTGAAGGAACTGGACGATGTGCTGGGCCCGGACCTGGATGCGCCCCCCAGCGTGGCCGACACTGGCCTGGTTGCACGCGGCACCGACGAGGTCAAGGGCGCCGCTTTCGGCGCCCTGCGCAGCACCACCGAAGGCCTGGTGCCCTTTCGCGGCTGGGTGCGCAAGCTCTCGGGCGCCGAGCGCTACTCGAAACAGGTCGAGGCGGCGATTGCCGCCGGCACCGTGCGCCGGGCTTTCCTGAAAGGCTTGATGGCGGCCAGGGCCTGCGCACCGGCAATCGTCGCCGGCTGAACGGAGATGCTGCATGGAACGACCCGCCTTCATCGTCTCAGCTGCCGACATTGCTGAGTACACCCACGTCTACCCGCAGAGCACCGAGGCCCTGGGCCCCGTGCGCAGCCTGGGCAAAGCCGCCGGGCTGCAGCGCGTTGGCGTGAACCTGCAGCGTTTGCCGCCGGGCACGCGCTCTTCGTGGCCGCACGCGGAAGAAAACGAGGAGGAGTTCGTCTATGTGATCTCGGGCGAGGTGGACGCCTGGATCGACGGGCACCTGCACCGCATGGTGGCCGGCGACCTGGCGGCGTTTCCCGTCGGCACCGGCATCAGCCACTGCTTCCTCAACAACGGTGACAAGGAAGCGCTGCTGCTGGTGGGCGGCGAGACGCAGCGGCCGGGCAGCCGCATCCACTATCCGCTCAACCCCACCCGCAAGGTGGACCTGAAGCCCGAGGCCTGGTGGAGCGACGTGCCGCAACGCGAACTGGGCCCGCACGACGGTCTGCCGGACCGGCCGGCCACGCAGGGATGAGCGGCCTGCCGCTGTTCGCTGAAGCCATGGGCGCTTGCCTGTGTGGTGCGGTCCACTTCAAGGTCACGCTGCCATCGAACTGGGTCGCGCACTGCCACTGCACGCGCTGCCAGCGGGCGCATGGTGCGGCCTTCGTGACCTGGGTGGGCCTGCAGGCGGAGCGGGTGGACATCGTCGACCCGGCGCGGGCGCTGCGCTGGTACCAGGCGCCGACCGGGGCCGGCCGAGGCTTTTGCGGG